>Ga0209579_10001536_pt1 | contig 18928 bp, 15 predicted proteins | sample Coa_R1_2_FD_187152 | JGI IMG/M metagenome (GOLD analysis project Ga0209579, IMG submission 187152) | Surface soil microbial communities from Centralia Pennsylvania, which are recovering from an underground coalmine fire - Coalmine... | ecosystem: Environmental > Terrestrial > Soil >... | reverse complement strand
GGTATCTATGCCCGCAGTCTCCAGTTTGCCTGGGACCGCTTCAACTCGCCGGGGAATCACTTCCAGGTGCAGATCTCCAGCGTTCAAGTCACCCATACATCGGGCGCCTGGCAAATCTGGGCGGACGTGAGCGGGCAGTGGACATATCTCTCCGGTCTGGCACAGGGCCTGCTGAACAACCAGAATGGCCAGGTCATCAGCATTCCGGGCGCGACCTACGACGTCTACGTGCAGAGCACCGACACCATCAGCATTTATGTTCAGGGATACCAGGCGGAGTGCATCGACAGCTTATTCGGGCAACTGTTCGGACAGACATCCTATGATGCCGGCCTGGCGCTGATTGAAAAATGCGGATTCACCGATAACACGGACCTGGGCGGGACGCCCTTCACTCTGCCTCCGGTACCCGGCTCGGCGGGGCAATACCAGATAACGTCTCCTAATTTTCAAGTGCAGGTCAATGTGACCTACGTGTCCAGCCCGTGACGACTTTAGGGTTGCTGGTACGCGCCAACCATGACTAACTCGCCGCCAGCCGTTCGGGCTTGGCCGCGCCCTGGTGACAGGTGTAGCATTGCATCATCGGCTGACGCTGCTGTCGAAATAAGCGGGAATTTCACGAAACAAACCCAACATGATCCGCGCAGTGGATTTGGCGGGTTTCTCGTCCGATTCCCAGTGCCCCGGCACGTGGCAATACTCGCAGGAGACTCCGAGGGCCGCGGCGAATACGCTCATGGTCATGGGAATGGAACCGGCCGGCGTATCGTTCAACACGCGGATGTTTCGATAGACGTCCTTGGCCGGCTTTTTCGTATCCGCTTCGCTCACTTTAACGCCTCCGGCCACTTGGCTAAGCGGTCCTGCCAACCGGCGCGCGGCATCCGTTCCGGTTTCAGCTTGCCGCGATGACACGTCCAGCAGGTTAGCCCGCCCATGTCGCGCAGAGTGCCGGCGCTGAGCCCCTCTGTCATTTTCATCATGCGGGTGGTGAATGCAAACTGCTGTTTATCGTCCCGCTTCCAGTCGTCCGCCGCGTGGCACTGAGCGCATTCCACACCGAGGGCGCGCGAGAGGGCCTGCATGCGGGCCTTCTGGTCGTCCTGTGCCTGGGCGCATCCCACAACTACGGCCACCGTGAAGGCGACAAGGCCGATCCGCAGCACGCCTCATTATTACAAAATCAGTAGCCGGCGGAGCAGCCGGATGACGGCCCGCCTTGCGCCGGCCAAAGGCGCGGCGGTATCCTTGCTTAGTCCCCCGTATGCCAGATCATGGCCGAGGATCTTCTATGACCAAAACTGCTGCCGCCCTGTTCGCCGCCAGTCTCACGCTGTGCCTCTCCTGTGCCAGAAAGGATTCCAGCCTCGCCGCCGGCCCCGATTTTCAAAAGAAATTCCAGGAGGCTTTGATCACCGCCAAGCCCGGCGCCGTCATCGAGCTGCCTGAAGGCCGGCTAGACATGGACCGCGCGCTTTCGCTCTCGGTCGATAACGTGACCATTCGCGGCAGGGGGATCGACAGGACCATCCTGTCGTTCAAGAACCAGAAGACCGGCCCCGCAGGGCTGCAGGTCACTTCGAACGGCTTTACCATCGAAGACCTGGCCATTGAAGATACCAAGGGCGACGCGCTGAAGATCAACGGCGCCAACGGCGTCACCGTGCGCCGCGTGCGCACCGAGTGGACCGGGGGTCCCAGTGTGAACAACGGCTCATACGGCATTTACCCCGTGCAATGCAAGAACGTGCTGATCGAGGAGTCTGCTTCCATCGGCGCCGCCGACGCCGGCATCTATGTGGGCCAGTCGAGCAATATCATCGTGCGCCGCAGCCGCGCCGAAGCCAATGTGGCCGGCATCGAAATCGAGAATTCGCAGTTTGCGGACGTCTACGACAACAAGGCGACCCACAACACGGGCGGCATCCTGGTGTTCAACCTGCCCGATCTGCCGGTCAAAGGCGGCGGGAACACGCGCGTGTTCAACAATGAAATCGCGGAGAACAACACGCAGAACTTCGGCGCCAAGGGCAGCATGGTGGCCAAAGTGCCCACCGGCACAGGCGTCATCGTACTGGCCACCAATCACGTGGAAGTCTTCAAGAACACCATCAAAGACAACAACACCGCGAACGTGTCCGTGATCAGTTACTTCACTACCGGGAATCCCATCAACGACGCCAGCTACGATCCGTTTCCGGAAGCCATCTATGTCCACGACAACGCTATTTCCGGCGGCGGAACAAACCCCAGCGGAGAGTATGCCGACCAGCTAGCGCCCGTCGTGGGCAAGCCCATGCCGGCGATTCTGTTTGACGGCATCATGAATCCCAAGAAGCTGACGGGCGCCCGGTGGCTGCCGGACGATCTGCGCATCTGCATCCAGAACAACGGCGACGCCAACTTCATGAATTACGATGCGGGCAATCACTTCAAGCATGTCAGCCGCGACCTGAAGCCTTATAATTGCTCGCTGACGCCGCTGTCCGCCGTCAATCTTCCCGCAGTCGCGGCAGGCGCGCCCGCCGGCGGAGGCAATTGATCGATGTGTCGCAGGCTCTCAGCCTGCCGCGCCGGAGCTCTCGCCGGCGCAATCCTTCTTTCGGCGTGCAGCCGGAGTGTGCACCCGCACACCGCGGAGCCATATCCCGCCAGGCTCTCCGCCTGGCGTCTGTTCACCGGGGATCCCGCCGCGTTGAAGCCCAATGCCGGCGTCGTTCCGTACGATCTGAATACGCCGTTGTTTTCCGACTACGCGACTAAGTATCGCTTCGTCTGGATGCCGCCGGGTACATCCGCAACTTACAACGATACCGAAGTCTTCGATTTCCCCAAAGGCACAATCTTCTCCAAGACTTTCGCTTTTCCCGATGCCGATCACGCCGGCAGGCAGCGCATCATCGAAACCCGTCTGCTGGTGAAGGGCAGCGCGGGCTGGGTTACGCTCCCGTATGTGTGGAACGCGGAGCAGACCGAGGCGGTTCTGGATGTCGCGGCGGATCCCGCTACGGTCCACTGGACACACCCGTCCGGCACGCGCTACACGATCGACTACGCAATCCCCAACACCAACCAGTGCAAAGGATGCCACGACCGGTCGAAGGTGGTCACGCCCATCGGTCTGAAAGCGCGCAACCTGAATAAGGATTTCGACTATCCCGAAGGACGCGCCAACCAACTGGCTTATTGGACCAGGATCGGATATCTGAAAGGCGCGCCGGCGCCTGACCAGGCGCCCAAGCTAGCCGTTTGGGACGACCCGGGCAGCGGCACTCTGGATTCCCGCGCGCGCGCCTACCTGGAGATCAACTGCGCGCACTGTCACAATCCGCGTGGACCGGCCAGTAACACCGGACTTTATCTCACCGCCGCTCAAACCGATCCCATGCGCATGGGCCTGTGCAAAGTGCCGGTGTCGGCCGGACAAGGTTCGGGCGAACTGTTGTTCGACGTGGTGCGGGGCAAGCCGGAGGAGTCCATCCTGGTGCACCGGATGGAATCCACTACTCCGAAAATTATGATGCCGGAACTCGGGCGCTCCATGGTCCACCAGGAGGGGCTGGCGCTCATCCGCGAATGGATTGCATCCATGCAGGGGAGTTGCAGTGCTGCCAGGCCAGGGAGCTTGTAGGTGAAGTGTCTCGGTCTGTTGCCATGGTTCGCGGCAATTTTGCTGGCGCAGGACTTTCGCGGCAGTTTGGTAGGCACCGTCGCCGATGCGCACGGAGGCCGCGTCCGGTCCGCCGCCATCAACCTGCGCGCGGTTGCGTCCAATGACCAGCGCCGCGGCTCGACCGATGTGCGCGGTGAATTCCGCTTCGATAACCTGGCGCCCGGCGTGTGGCGCGCGACGGTGAATGCCCCCGGATTCACTGAGGCCCGCGCGGATGTTTCGGTGGTGGTCAGTTCCACGCGGGAACTCACGGTCGTGCTGAAACCGGCGGCATTGCAGCAGTCGGTCAACGTGCAGGGGCAGGCTTCGTCCATTGCCGCCCAACCCGTGGATACCACCAGTGCCGTTCTTGGCGGAGCCGTCACGGCGCAGGATCTGGCTGCCATTCCGCTGGCGCACCGCAGTTTCGGCAACATCGCCTTCCTGGTGCCCGGCACTGAGCCGGTGGAGCCCGCCGATCCCACCAAGGCGCGCATTACGGCGGTATCGTTCGGCGGCAGTTCGGGCCTGAACGACGTGCTCTCGGTGGATGGCGGCGATAATTCGGACGACTACATTGGCGGCTTCCTGCAGAACTTCTCCCCGGAAGCGATCCAGGAATTCGCCGTGCGCACCTCACAGGAAGAGGCGGATACCGGGCGCACTGTTGGCGGTTCGGTGGTGATCACCACCAGGCGCGGCGCCAACAACTGGCAAGGCGAGGCGGCGGTGTACGAGCGCGCCGCCGCGTTGAATGCGCGCTACCCGATTGAGAATCCCGCGCCGCTGCCCAAGCAGCCTTTTTCCCGCCAGAATTATGTAGGCACGCTGGGAGGGCCGGTCGTCAAGGACAAGCTCTGGTTCTTCGCCTCGTTCGAACACGTTCATGAGGATGCCAGCATCGCCTACAGCCCCGCGGCGCTGACCCAGTTCAATGCCCTGGCATCGCTGGCATCGCAGGGATTGATCCCGGGCGTCAGCTCGATCTCCGTGCCCAATAACGCTCCGGTGCCCTTCCGGGACTTTCTCGGAACCATGCGGTTCGATTGGACGCAGTCCGCCCGCTCGCAGTGGTTTCTGCGCGCCGCACTTGACAATTACGTAACCGACAACGCTTTCGTCCAGCAGGCCACGCTGCCTTCCACCGGCGCCGACTGGCATTCCAGTTACATGAATCTGGTGCTCGGCGAGCAGTATATCTTCAGCCCCAACTGGTTGGGCGCATTTACTTTCAACGCCAGCGGCCTGCATTTGACCGAGGCGCGTAACTCGAACCTGGGCTTCGCGCTGGCTTTCCCATTTAGCTCCACGTCGCAGACGATTTCCGGCTTTGAGACCTTTGGCGACAACCAGTTTGTCACGCCGATTACGGCTTTTCCGATTCTGCGCAACCAGCAGAAGTACCAGGTGCGCTACGCGGTGACGCATTCTTCGGGGCATCACTCGCCCAGCTTCGGAATCGATATCATCCACGAGCCGGTGCTCAGCGGCGCGCTGCCGGGCAATGCCGAAAGCCTGACAGTGTTTGCGCGGAACCCGGCGGTTTATGTGGGCAATCCGGCGCAATTCGCCGTGGATCTGACCTGCACCCCATCAGCAGTCTTGCAGGTGACTCCGGGCACCACATGTTCCAGCACGCCGGCAGGCAACGGCGGCTTCTCGCAGAACGTGCAGCGGTTGGGCCTGTATGCACAGGATTCCTGGCGCGTCACCGGGCGCCTTACCCTCAATTACGGTCTGCGCTACGACACCACTTTCGGACTCTTCACGGCTTCCGGCCGCTCCCAACTGGATAACCCCGCGCTGCTCACCGTCGAGGCGCTGGGGATACCCCTGTTCCAGCATCCCGGCGCACCCCACGACTACCGCAAGGCTGTCGCGCCGCGCCTGGGGTTGGCTTACGCCACGGGTGATTCCAGAAGCACGGTGCTGCGCGCGGGGTTTGGTCTCTTCTATAACGACCTGGCGCAGAATGGCTGGGTGACCGCCTTTCAGGCGGTGAATGAGCCGCCGGGCGTGTGCGTTAAGCCCGGGGATCCGGGATGTCTGCCGGGCGCCGCGAATGGCGGCGCGGGTGCGCTCATCGATCCGGCGTATAAGACGCCGTACGCGCTGCATGTCAGCGCCGGTGTGGAGCATGCCTTCAATTCCAAGTGGATGACCAGCGCGGACTGGACACACGAGGAAGGCGTGCATTCTTACAGGCGCTATCAGTATCAGGCGGGCTACTCGCTGTTCGCGGCGCAGCAGCAGGATGTCCCCGATCTCACGGTCTTCCGCGCGGACAATCGCTCGCGCTACGACGGCCTGTCCGTTCATCTGCAAGGCAACGTTTCACGCCGCTTCAGCATGGTCTTCAATTACACCCTATCGAGCGCCTACACCTGGGGCTGCGTGCTCGGCGAGTTGTTCGATTACGTCAACGGTGTCTGCAATCCGCTGCATGCCTTCGCCAGGGGGGATTACGGTCCATCCGGAGAGGATGTCACGCATCGCGCCGTTCTGGCGGGTACCTGGCGCGCGCCCGGCGGGCTTGAACTGGCGCTTCTGGGACAGGCGGAAAGCGCCCGGCCATTCACGCTCACCACTCCGGTGGATGTCAACGGCTTCGGCGACACCCTCGACGACCGGGCCGTAGTGAACGGAGTGCAGACGGGTTTGGATGAATTCCGCGGCAAGCCCTATTTCCAGGTGGACCTGCGCCTGAGCCGTCCGTTCAGCTTCCATGACCGCTGGCAGTTGACGCCTTTCATCGAGCTCTTCAACGTGTTCAACCGCAACAATCCCGGCGCCAATTATGTAACGAACGTGGCTGCCTTCCCGCTGCCCGTGAACGATCCCGCCAACATCACGGCATTCTGCCTGAACGCCGGATGTACGCAGACTCAGCCGGTCACCAGCCTGAATAAGTTGCGGGTGCCCGCCGGCGCTCTAGGCGACTTCTTCGGACCAGGCACCACGGTCGGCATTCCGTTCGCCGCCCAGATCGGCGCGCGCTTCACGTTCTAGCTCTTCCAGTGCCGCCGCTTGGAGCGTGCATATAATCACTTTTCCAGTCCCGCCAACCGAAGAAATACAAAAAACTGTTGCATTCCGGGGTCGAATCTTCTAATATTGGAATTAAGCCGGGGAGGCAACTCCCACCAAAGCGAGACTAACCTCTAAATAAAAGACCCCTGAAGCAAAACCTCCCCGGCGCCCGAAAGGGTATGGGTCTTTAAAGAATCAGCAGCCATCCTGGAATCGGGCACTCGTGCTATGATGGCACCAGCCGCGCAACTGCTTGAAATGAAAAGCCTGACCCTGCTGGGATCAACCGGCTCCATTGGAGCCAGCACGCTCGATGTGGTACGGCAAAACCGTCATCTCTATTGCGTTCATGCCCTCGTGGCGGGGCAGAATGTCGAGACTATCCTTCAGCAAATCATAGAGTTCCATCCCAATATCGCAGTTCTGGCGACATCCCAGGCCACTGACCGGCTGCGCGCCGGGCTATCCGAATCCGGCCTGCCGCGTCCAAACTGGCCTGAGCTGGCTTTCGGCCCTGCCGCCAGAGTGCAGGTGGCAATTGCACCTGAAGCCGATATGGTTATTTCAGCTATCGTGGGTGTGGCCGGGCTGGAGGCTACCTACGAAGCCATTCGACGGGGCAAACGGGTGGGGCTGGCGAACAAAGAGGTTCTGGTATCCGGGGGGCGGTTGGTGATGGACGCGGTTGCAGCCAGCGGCGCTGAGTTGCTGCCCATCGATAGCGAACATAACGGCGTCCATCAATGCCTCCGCGCCGGCAATCGGGACCAGGTTTCCAGGCTCATTCTGACGGCCTCAGGGGGCCCCTTCCGCAACACCCCCAAGGAAACCATGGCTTCCGTGACGCCCGCCGAAGCCCTGAATCATCCAACGTGGAAGATGGGTAAGCGCATCACCATCGATTCGGCAACGTTGATGAATAAGGGTTTCGAAGTGATCGAGGCCTGCTGGCTATTTGGCTTTGCTCCTTCCCAGGTGGATGTGGTGATTCACCCCCAATCCAGCGTCCACGCCATGATCGAGTACTCAGATGGCAGCGTGCTTGCCCAGATTTCGGCGACGGATATGCGGATGCCGATCCAATACGCGCTCACATGGCCCGAGCGCAGCCATGCACCGGTGCCCAAGATCGACTGGACGCAGGCGCGTCGATGGGATTTCGCGCCGCCTGATTTCGAGCGTTTTCCCCTGCTGAAGCTGGCCTACAGGTGCCAGGAAGCGGGGGGCTCGGCAACCTGTACGCTCAACGCCGCGGATGAGGTGGCCGTCGAAGCTTTCTTGGGAGGCGAAATTCCTTTTACCGGCATAGCGTCTGTAGTCGAGGAGACGCTCTCGCGGATACCCAACCGCGAACCCCGCACGGTGGGCGACATACTCGAGATGGACAAGGAATCGCGTGCGCTGGCCCGCGAGCTGGCCGGCCGTCAGAAGGCCGCCGCAGCGCACTTCGTTCCGGCAAGGGTTTAAGACAATATGGCATTCTTTCAAAGCGCTTTCTGGTTCATGATCCTGATCGGCGTGATGATCCTCATCCACGAACTGGGTCACTTCTGGGCGGCGCGCTTTTTTGACGTCCGTGTGGACGCCTTCAGCTTCGGGTTCGGTCCGCGCCTGTTCGGCTTTCGCAGGGGAGAGACCGACTACCGCGTATCGGCCGTCTTCTTCCTGGGCGGCTTTGTGAAAATGGCCGGCGAGATCCCCGGCGACGACAACGCCACCGATCCGCGCGGTTTTATGGCCAAGCCCCGTTGGCAGCGGCTAATTATCGTGATGGCCGGTCCGCTCATGAACGTGGTTCTGGCGGTGGCCCTGCTCACCGGCCTTTACATGGTGAAATACCAGAAGATCGTGGATAGCGATGCCGGCGCGGTGATCGGCAGCGTATCCCCCAACACTCCGGCCGCCAAAGCCGGAATCCAGGAAGGCGACCGGATCGTCAAGCTGGATCGCCAGAAAAATCCCAGTTGGGACGACGTGCTGCTGAAAGAAGCCGAGAGCGCCGCGCGCCCCATGCACCTGACGATCGAGCGCAGCGGCAAAGATCTGGATGTCACCGTAACCCCAGTGCTCGACGAACGCTCGGGCATGGGTTCGGCGGGCTGGACCGAGAAGGGTGAAGTGCAGTTGGGCCCCGTAACCGCCGGCATGCCGGCACAAAAGGTGGGCCTGCAGCAGGGTGACCTGATCCTGTCCGCCGCCGGCCAACCCATCCACGCCACTGTCCGCTTCCATGAGGTGATTCGCGGCAGCGGCGGTAAGCCTGTGACCATCGAGTTTAAGCGCGATGGACAGGCGCGGGAAGTCACCGTGCAGCCCATCTGGAGCACGGCGGACGGGCAGCCCCGCTGGGTGATCGGCGCTTACGTCGAGCCCAAATACAATATTTTGACCACCCGCCTTTCGCTACCCGAAGCGTTGCGCGAATCCGTGCAGGAGAACGCGCGCAGCGCCAGCCTGATCTTCCGGCTGCTGGAGGGCATTGTGGAGCGCCGCATTTCGGCGAAGTCGCTCAGCGGCCCGGTGGGCATCGCCCAGATGTCGGGTGCGGCCGCCAAGCAAGGCCCCTCCGCGTTTCTGATGCTGATGTCCATGGTCAGCCTGAACCTGGCCGTGATCAACCTGATGCCCCTCCCCATCCTGGATGGCGGCAGCGTGGTTATGCTGGTGATCGAGATGGTGATGCGACGCGATATGAGCATGGCGGTCAAGGAAGCCGTGTTCAAAGTTGGCTTCGTGTTCATCATGATGCTGGTGGCCTTCGTGCTTTATAACGATATTACGAAGATTCTTCCGGCGGGCTGATTTGCATCCCGGACCGTCTAACAGTCATCTCAACCTTGAGCCATGGACTGCTCCTGTATCCGCTACACCGATTTACCGCACACCAGCAAGCTATTCGCGGATTTTACCTATCATCCGGATCGCGTCCAGTCCTTTTATCCACACATCGCCGCTTGTAACAGTTACGAGTCCATAACCTCCGAAATCCGGTTTCCAGCCGAGCGCCGGGCAGCCCTGGTATCCGCCCTCCGGCAGCAGAATGGCGACAGCCCCACTCTCGAAAAACTAGCCCGCGAAGGTACCGTAGCCGTGGTCACGGGCCAGCAGGTCGGCCTGTTCTCCGGCCCGGCCTACACAATTTACAAAGCTCTCACGGCGGTCAAACTGGCGCGCAGCCTGGACGATCGGGGCATCCCGGCCGTGCCGGTATTCTGGCTCGCCACCGAGGATCACGACTTCGCCGAAGTCAATCATTGCTGGGTCTTCGATGCCGCGCACCATCCTATCAAGCTGGAGAAGCCGCACTCGCCCGCATCCAGCCAGCCCGTCGGCCAGTTTGTGCTGAGCGCCCCGCCGGTCGCGGAATTGCGCGCGGCGCTGGCCGATTTTCCTTTCGGCGAGGATATCTCGGCGCTGGTGGAAGAAACCTACCAGCCCGGCCGCACCATGGGCGAGGCGTTCAGCGCGCTCCTGAAACGCCTGCTGGCGCAGTACGGGCTGCTGCATGTCGATCCCATGGCGCCCGCCATGCGCGAAATGGCGGCGCCTGCCATCCGCTCTGCCCTGGCCGCCGCGCCGGATCTCACGGCCGCGGTGCTGGAGCGCAATCGGGCCCTGGAAGCCGCCGGCTACCACGCCCAGGTGCACGTGGAAGATCAAACCTCCTTCGTCTTCCTGCTGGAAAACGGCCACCGCTACACGCTGCGTCGCTATGGCCGCGATTATCTGCAGAATGGCCGCCGCTTCTCGACCGAGGAGTTGATGGAGCGCGCCGCGCAGCTTTCTCCCAACGCGCTGCTGCGCCCGGTGGTGCAGGACTCCATGCTGCCAACCATCGCCTACATTGGCGGTCCGGCGGAGCTGGCATACCTGGCGCAATCCGCCGTAATCTACCGGGCGATCCTGGGCCGTATGCCGGCCGCCTTGCACCGCGCCGGCTTTACGCTGCTCGATCAGCGATGCCGGAAACTGATGTTGCGGTACGGCCTGACACTGGCCGATTGTACCCGCGGCGAGGACGCCGTGCGCGACATCATCGCCGCGCGCCTGATTCCGTCGGCGCTGGCCGGCAGCCTCACGCACACTAAGACGGAGGTCGAACAAGCGTTGGACCGCCTGGCCCGCGATCTATCGGGCTTCGACGCCAGCCTGGCCGCCGCCCTGGGCACCAGCCGGCGCAAGATGCTCTATCAAATCGCCAAAATGGAGCGCAAAATCGGACGCGAGACCATGGCGCGCGACGCCCGCGTGGCCCGCGATGCCGCCTATCTGTCAGGCCTGGTCTATCCTGAGCGCCACCTCCAAGAGCGGCTCTACTCTATCCTCCCGTTCCTGGCCAAGCACGGCACCGGTTTGATCGACGACGTTTACCAGTGTCTGAACCTGGATTGCCCCGACCACCAGTTGGCCGTGCTATAGACGGCACGCGCGTCCGCGAGCCTCAGTACAATACCCTTCATGCGCAACCTGCCCGCTATCTTTCTGCTCCTTGCCATCCTGCCTGCCGGCGCCCAGCTTTCGCAACCCGTTCCCGAACTGATCCGCGTGAATCCGCACGTCTACTGTGCGGCGGGCTACGCGCTGGGCAACGTGATCTTCATCTTGACCGAACGCTCCGTCGTGGTGGTCGACACGACGGAAGGCCAGGCGCCCGCGCAGGCCGCCCTTGATGCATTCCGCAAAGTGTCCGCCCTGCCGGTCAGCTACATCATTTACACGCATCACCACGGCGATCACATCCACGGCGCCAAAGTTTTCGCAACGCCTGAGACCAAGGTGATCGCGCAAAAGAACCACATCGAGGAGATGCGCAAATACCGCCTGATGTTCGACTATAACCGCAGGCTGAACCAAGTCCAATGGGCGGCCAGCGTGCCGCGCGAGCAGCGTGGCGCAACGCTCGGTGTGGACCTGCTGCACCCCGCGCAGAGCGGCTACATTCCGCCGCAAATTACCTTCGACGAGGAATACAGGTTCACCGAAGGCGGCGTGCGCTTCGAGCTTTACCACACGCTCGGCGAGACCGTGGACCATCTGATGGTCTGGCTGCCGGATTTCGAGACGCTCCTGCCCGGCGACTTGTTCTATTGGAGCTTCCCCATGCTGGCCAGCCCCGGCAAGCCGGACCGTCCCGTGCTCGAATGGGCCGCATCGCTCGACCGGATGCGGCAACTGCACCCGGCATATCTGGCCGGCTCGCACAGCCGGCCGCTCGAAGGGCGCGATACCATCGATCAGGCGCTCGCCAACTACGCGCGCGCCATTCGCTTCGTGCACGAGCAGACCGTCAAACGGATCAACGACGGCGAGCCGCTATACAAGATCCGCGACGGGGTGCGGCTGCCGCCGGATCTGGCGGCGCTGCCCTACCTGCAGCCCGTCTACGGAACTGTCGCATGGGCCGTCAACGGTGTATTCCGCCAATACACCGGTTGGTACGATTTCGATCCCGCGCATTTGAACGGCGGCGATCCGGAGGTGCTGGATGGCGCGCTGGCCGAGGCCGCCGGCGGCTCCGCGGCCATCGTCGAAAGAGCCCGCAAGGCACAGGCCGATGGGCAGCTTCTTCTAGCCCTGGAACTCGCGGAAGTGGCCATCGCCGCGGACAACAATGCCGCCGCGCACCATCTGCGCAAGGACTTGTTGGAGCGACTGGCCGCGCAGGCCGCCAACGGCGTGGCGCGCAATGTTTATCTGGAAGCCGCGGCCGGTGAGCGGCCTTAAGCTTACTGCACCGTATTCAAATACGCCACCAGATCAGTCATCTGTTGCGGATTGTTGAACCGCGGCCAGACCATCTTCGCCTGCTTCATGCGCGTGAACATCTGCGGACCGTGCTTCCACAAAGCCGAGATGATGGTGATTTCAGAGTACCCGCGCCCCTGGCCCGGCAGCGGCGGCGCGCCGTGCTCGCCGCCCATGTGGCATTCGGCGCAGCGCTTGGCGGCGAACACCTGCTTGCCGCGCGTCACGTCGCCCTTGCCATATACGAACTGCCGCATCCACAGGTAACTGAGTAACTGGCGCATCTCGTCTTCGGAGAGCTGGGGTACCGGCTGGATCATCCGGGGCGCGTGATTCCACATATCCACCGCGATCTCGGTGAGCGCCAGGCTATGCAGGCGGTCCTCCAGGGCCAGTTTACCGACATGACATTTCACACAGCCCTTGGACTCGAAGATGGCTTGCCCGCCCTCACCGGCAGTGAAAGCGAAGCGCGAGGGCAGCCCGCGCGTTTCCGGCAGGTTTCGCAGGTAGGCCAGGATGTCGCTCAAATCCTGCGCCGCCAGCTCCTGCCAGGCGATCTTCCTGCGCTCGAACGCTTGCCGCATGTTGCTGCTGTGGTCCCACATCTGCTGCACCAGGACGATCGGCTGCCCCAATGAACCCCACTTCACCACCGGCGGCGCACCTTCCGCCCGTGACTCGGTAATGCCGTGACACTCCGCGCAATGCCTGTCGGCGAAGGCCTGCTTCCCGCGCGCCGCATCGCCCGGCCTGTCGAAGAACCGCGTCGAATAAAGATACGCGAACAGATCGGCCGCGTCAGGCGGGCTCAGCCGGGGACGCTCGATGCCGGCCCCCTCCATGGCCGCCCACATCACCGGCGCGTGGTTCCACATCGCGCTGGCGAGCAGCGCAGGCGTGAAACCCCGATCCACGCGCGCGCTCAAATCCATCCCCATCTTCCCGCCCTTGCCATTCACGCTGTGACATTCCACGCAGCGCTGGCCTTCAAAGAGTCTCGCGCCTCGTTCCGAGTCGCCGGGAATCACGGGCGGCACAGCGGCCGCCGCGCTCCAAACCGTTAAAACGCAAACGCACAACTCTCGCATCCTAATTCCCTCGTTACACTTCGTTCTTCTTGAACCTCTCGATCAAGTGATCGCACGCCCGGACGGTCAAGGCCATAAATGTCAGCGTCGGATTCTGGCAGGCCGACGATGGGTAGCAGGCCCCGTCCATCACGAACAGGTTCTTCACATCGTGGGTCTGATTGTAGGGATCGAGCACGGATTTCTTCGGATCGGCGCCCATGCGCGCGGTGCCCACTTCATGGATCGCCATGCCCGGCATGGCCAGCTCCGAGTTCACTTTGATGTTGCGCGCGCCGGCGGCCTCCAGCATCTCCGCGGCGGAACTGGCGGCGTCCTCCATCATGGCCTTCTCGTTATCGCCATGGGTCATCTGAATGCGCAAAGCCGGAATGCCCCAGGCATCCCGCACTTCCGGATCGATTTCGCAATAATTGTCCCAGCGCGCCAGAGATTCGCCGAACGCGCCCAGGTCGATGCTGTATGAGCCCGCCAGGACGGCTTTCTTATAGTGCGCGCCAAAGCCTTCCGCGCCGAAATTGAATCCGGCGCCGGCGCCGCCCTGAAATCCGTAGCCGCGAATGAACCGCGGATGGCGCGGCCCGTTCAATATATTGCGATAGCGAATCACGTAGATGCCATTGGCGCGATGCGGCGCGCTGGGCGAAGCCGGCGTGGGATCGAAGCCCGGCAAATCACCGGCGGCCCCGCCGCCCACCGCGTGATCCATCAGGTAATGGCCGAGCGCGCCGCTGGAATTCGCCAGGCCCCCCGGATAAACTCGCGTGGATGAGTTCAACAAAATGCGTGTGGACTCCATGGCCTGCGCACAGAGGATCACGCACCTGGCCCGCGCCTGGTAGGTCTTGTGCGACAGACGGTCTACGTACGTAACGCCGCCGGCCCGGTTGTTGGCATTATCCATGTCCACGCTGCGCACCACTGCGTTGGTGATTAGCGTGCAATTCTTGGACTTCAGCGCATCCGCCACCGTGGTGAACGGGCTGCTGAAGTAGGAGTACGTCACGCAGCCGCGCTCGCACGGGCCGCAATAATGGCAGGCGGCGCGCCCGTTGTGATTCTGGGTCAGGATGGCGGTGCGCCCGATGGTGACCGTGCGGCCAAACTGCTGCTGCACGCGCTCGCGCAGCCGCACTTCCCCGCAGGTCATTTTCATCGGCGGCAGAAAATGGCTGTCAGGGAGCGTGGGATTCCCTTCCGCCGCGCCACTGATGCCCACGTAGCGCTCCACGATCTCGTAGTAAGGCTCCATTTCCTTATACGACAGGGGCCAGTCCTGGCCATAACCGTCGTGGCTGGCAGCCTTGAAATCCAGATCGCTCATGCGATAGCTCTGGCGTCCCCAGACCAGCGTGCGTCCGCCCACGATGCGCAGCCGCTGCCACGTGAACGGCTTACCCGGCGGACTGGTATAGGGATTCTGCAGGTCGTCCACGAACCAGTCGTAGTTGTACTCCATGCAGGCGTAGCACTGCTTCTGCACCGGCCGGGTGCGCGCGATCTCGGGCGACATGTCGCGGTACTTCAACTTGTAGGCCGGCATGTGCTCGGTGAATTCCTTGGGCGAGATGTTGCGCCCGGCCTCCAGGAGTGCGACTTTCAAGCCGGCCTCCGCCAGCCGTTTGGCCGCCCAACCGCCGGTGGCGCCAGATCCTACAACGATCGCGTCATAGGTCTCAGAAGCTTGTGCAGAGTGCATCGTTAAAGGTATTATAGTTCCGCTAATGAATCGCCGGGATCTTTTCCGCCAAACCCTGTTGGGAGCCGCGGCGGCCGCATCGGCTACGGTGGCTCCGGCGCGCGAGTTTCCCTCCGATTACGACGCGTCGAAAGACCTGGCGCGCGCCGATTGGAAGCCGCAGTTTCTGGACGATCACCAGAATCAGACGCTTATCGTTTTCAGCGATCTCCTGATACCGGCCACCGACACGCCCAGCGCCAAAGCCGCACTCGTCAACCGCTTTCTGGATGAGGTGCTGGCGGTCGAGACCCATGACACGCAGCGCAGTTTTTTGGACAGCCTGGCCTTCCTGGATGGCGAATCGTTCGCCCGCTATCGTACGGCGTTCGTGTATCTCACGCCGGAGCAACAGGCTGAATTGCTCATGTTCATGGCGTATCCGCACACGCTGGAGACCTGGGACGAAAACGCGCCCACCGCCTACCGCGGACATGCCCACTTTACCAACCTGAAGGATTGGATTTCGCGGGTCTACTATAGCTCGGAGATCGGCATGCGCGCGCTGGGCTACACCGGCGCACCCGGCGGCGTTTTCGAAGGCTGCAAGTAGCACAGCATCAGTCAGCGTAAATGGCGTTGAGCATGGCCGCCAGCCGCACCCCGCCTTTGTATATCTGCATGCGCACCACGGCCAGGGAGGCAGGGCCATAGGAGCGCGGCCCGTCCACCTTCACGTCGCGCAAAGCCGCCGGCGCATCCGTGGCGCAGTTGCGCGGCTGCACCTCGATAAACCGGGGAATCACGGGCAGATGCGGGCGCGCCTTGCCATACACCTGCGACTTGGCAATCTTGAAAGACTCCGCGGCGATCTGATCGATGCTGCCATAATCCTGCCAGCGCCGGATCCTGCCGCGAAAACGGGTCTCCATGGCGTCGAGGATGCCCGGGCCATCCTGAGCCATCAGGTTGCGGACCAGCGTGATGTCCCACACCGCGTGCAGGTTGTGCATGGGATCGAATCCAGTTACAGTCACGCAATTGCCCCCGGCATCGGCGTCGGAGACGCAATGCAGGGGCTGATGAATGTCGCCCGCGAAATGGATGAGGAAGGCCAACTCCATCGCTTCCGGCCAGGCGCCGTCGGCGCGATGCTGCTTCAGGTTCACCAGGTATTGGCGCATCTTGGCGACGATGCAATTGCCGTCCGGACAGCGCGCCGCTATCTGCGAGGGGCCCTCGAACAGTCCGATATCGATGTAGTGCCACGGCGCCGTGGCGCCTTTTCCGCCTGGCATATGATCCGGCCAGATGGCGGCGCGCGCCATGGCCTCGGCGAGCGTATCGGATGCACCAGGGGCCGCGAAGGCCGGGTCCTGGTTCAGGAGTTGCGCCACGGCGTGGCGCGCGCGATCGGCCATGTGCGCGGCGGCGATGCGGGCTACGGCCTGATGTCCTTCATCGCCCCAGCACCATCCCTGGCGCGGACCAAGTAACAATACGATGACGATCATTCGTCGCATTTTGATAACGCCAGTATAATGGCTATCAGGAGGGCATTTCGTGCAAGGTCCGCTGAATAGCCTCGAGCAGTGGGACGATTTCGTCAAGGACCGCTATGATCCGAACCGCGCACAGGAAGGATTCCGGCAATTCACGCCGGAAGCGCCGCCGGTGGTGCGCGAGTTCTACCGGCTCAATCATACGCATCAGACGCGCGAGTTCGTGCAGGGCAAGAAGCGGCAATACCTGGCGCTCGCCCAGCGGCGCATGGGCATTTGGGAAGCGCTGGAATACCTGAATACGTTGGTGGACGACAGCGATCCGGACACGGACCTCTCCCAGATCGAACATTGCCTGCAGACCGCCGAAGCCATCCGCGCGAACGGGCATCCGCGATGGTTCGTGCTGGCGGGGCTGATTCACGATCTGGGAAAGATTCTGTGCCTGTATGGCGAGCCGCAATGGGCGGTGGTGGGAGATACGTTTCCGGTAGGCTGCGCGTGGTCCGACAAGATCGTGTATCCGGAGTTATTCGCCGCTAATCCCGACTCCGCGGTGGCCGCCTACCAGACCCGCACAGGCATTTATGAAGAGGGGTGCGGCCTGGATCACGTCGATCTTTCCTGGGGGCACGACGAATACCTGTATCACGTGGTGAAGGACTACCTGCCGCAGGAAGCGCTCTACATGATCCGGTATCATTCGTTTTACCCCTGCCACCGGGAAGGGGCTTACGAATATCTGATGAACGACCACGACCGGAAAATGTTCGAGTGGGTAAAGGCGTTCAACCCCTACGACTTGTACTCCAAGAGCGCCGCGAAGCCGGATGCCAAAGCGCTGCGGCCGTTCTATGAGGGCCTGATCGCGGAGTATTTTCCGGCGCAGTTGGGCTGGTAGAGGCCGCCTGCCCTCACGCCAGATGGGCGCGCCAGGCGGCCAGGCCGGCCCGATTGTACGCCTGCAAAGCGCGATAGCCATCCGCCGCGGCATATGGGTCGCGCAACAGCTGCCGGCCGACGCGCGCGATGTCCAGCACAGTATCCGCACACGCCTGCCAGTATTTGGGCGCCCAGTCGATAGCGCTCGACACAACCGAGGCCACGCCTTCCGCGACGCCGTCGGCGGTGACCATATTGAATGACTCGGTGTAGCTCGGCTGCAGCATCAGGTGCATCCGGCTGGCCAGTTGACGGAACTCCCGCCAGCCGTGCCATCCGGCTTCCACCAGGCGAATGCGCGGGATCCGCGAGAGCATCTCCTTGACGGCCGCCATCACGCCCTGGCCGCCCTCCTCGCGATCCGAGGAAACCCAGATTTCGGTATTCTCGGCGGAGGCATGCCGGGCGATGACCAGGGCAGCCGCGGCGGCGCTCATGATGTTTTTCTGCACGCGGATGGCGCCGAAGATTCCCAGCCTAAGTACGCCATCCTGGTAAAGCGGGCGATGCGGACAGTCGGCGCTCTCAAGGTGATAAAGGTTCGGCAGGAGCGCGCACCGGGCGCCGTAGGCCTGCTCCACCCATTCGCAGAACTTGGCGGAGTTGCCGCCCACGGTGAAATTGGGCACGCGCTGCTGGAGCCACAGACCTTCCCGCAGCAACTTCACGGCGTGACGATCCGCCTGCAGGAATCCCACGTTGCTGTGGCAGGTCATGGCGAAGCGGACGCGCGAGAAATGCCGCACCAGGCGCTCGGTAAACGGTGTGTCGAGATAGGGCGCCAGGGTGACGACGTGAGTGATGTCGGGGCGGTGCGCCAGCCAGGCCCACAAATGGTAGCCTTCCCTCACCGCCCAGGCCTCGGCTGGAATGCCGGCGGCGCGCAGGCTCAACTCGCCATGATGGGCCGTGATCCCAAGTCCGCTATGGCTCAAAACCGGATTGGCGGCGCTGAGATTCTTATAAGCTAGAACAACTTTCATCCTGATCCGCCTAGACCCTAACACGAGCGCGCAAGCGCCAACCCAGGTCTCGAAACGGAAGTGGAAGAGGGAAAAGTAATTAGACCCGGCGCAAGTTGTGTGAACCAAAAACCGCGCGGCTCTCTTACACTGGAAGCAGCATGCAGATCGGCCAACGCGTGGCGCTCGCCGGGATCATCGTCAGCGGCGGCCTGGCGGTAATTAAGATTACGGCTGGGTTGATGGGCCATTCGAGCGCTGTGGTGGCCGATGGCCTGGAGTCCGCGGGCGACGTATTTGCGTCCGGCCTGGTGCTGCTGGGG
>Ga0209579_10001532_pt1 | contig 18968 bp, 17 predicted proteins | sample Coa_R1_2_FD_187152 | JGI IMG/M metagenome (GOLD analysis project Ga0209579, IMG submission 187152) | Surface soil microbial communities from Centralia Pennsylvania, which are recovering from an underground coalmine fire - Coalmine... | ecosystem: Environmental > Terrestrial > Soil >... | reverse complement strand
GAGGCCGATGGCATCGATCGGCAGCGCGCGCGTCGGTGTCTCGCGGTGTCGATAGATGGCCCACGTGACCGTCGCCGCCGCAAGCCCTACCGGCACGTTGATGTAGAAGATCCATGGCCACGAGACGTTGTCGGTGATCCATCCGCCGAGGAGGGGACCCACGACCGGCGCGACGAGGGTCGTGATTCCCCACAGCGCGAGCGCCGTGCCGGCCTTGGTTTTCGGATAACTCGAAAGCAGGAGCGATTGCGACAGCGGAATCATCGGGCCCGCGACAGCGCCTTGCAGCACGCGAAAGGCGATCAGGAACCCGAGGGTCGGCGCGAGCGCGCAGAGAAACGACGCGATCACGAACATCAGCACCGACGCGACAAACAATCGCACCTGCCCGTAGCGTTGCGTGAGCCACCCGGTGAGCGGAAGCGAGATCGCGTTGGCGACACCGAACGACGTGATCACCCACGTACCCTGGTCTGGCGATACGCCGAGATCGCCGGCGATCGCGGGCAACGAGACATTGGCGATCGACGTGTCGAGCACGTTCATGAACGTTGCGAGCGACAGCGCGACGGTGCCGAGCGCGAGCGTCGCGCCGGACAACGGTGAGAGGGCTGGCGCCGGCAATGCCGTAGATGGCGCATGTCGTCGCCGGGCCTCGGCAACCGCATTGGCCGGCGCGGAAGCGGCGTCTGCGCGCGTCGTCGTCATGATCGAGCGGTCGAGCCTATGGCTTATGCGCCGACGCGAGCTTGCGAGTCGTCGTGTCCGGGGTGTGCGTCGTCGATCGATGCTCGTGTCTAATCGGCGTTTGCGTCACCGACGTCGCAAGCTCGCGCGCATTCGCGGCGCCGCCCGGGCCGTTCGCGGCAATGATCGACTTGACGCGCTGATCGGCTGCCGCATCGACCGAGTCGTAGACGCCGGTCATGTACGACGCCATCGCGCCCGGGTGCTGCGGCAGGCGCGCGCCGCCGCGTCGATGCGTGTCGACGTCGACCTGCATCGACAGGCCGATCTGCAGCGGGTGCTGCGCGAGCTCGTTCGGATCGAGGGCAATCCGCACCGGCACGCGCTGGACGATCTTGATCCAGTTGCCGGTCGCGTTCTGCGCAGGCAGCAGCGAGAACGCCGAGCCGGTTCCCGCGCCGAAGCCCGCGACGACGCCGTGATAGCGAACTTTTCCGCCGTAAAGATCGGCCTTCAGCGTCACGGGCTGGTCCACGCGGATCGCGGCAAGCTGCGGCTCCTTGAAATTCGCGTCGACCCATACCTGTTCGAGCGGAACGATTGCCATCAGCGGCGCGCCAGGAGCGACGCGCTGGCCGAGTTGCACCGATCGCTTCGCGACGTATCCCGACACGGGCGCGGGAAGACGCGTGCGCGAGAGATCGAGATACGCGTCGTGCACCTGTGCTGCTGCCGCGAGCACGTCCGGGTGATTCGCGACGCCGGTGTGGTCGGTACGCGCCTGGTTCGCCGCAAGCTCCTCCTGCGCAGCGATCAGCGCAGCCCTGGCGCTCGCGAGCGCGTCGTGCGCATGCTGCAACTCCTCGCCGGACACGGCGCCCGAAGCTTTGAGACGCTCGCGGCGGCCGAGGTCTTCGGTCGCGCGTGCAAGGTCCGCGCTTCGCATGTCGACGTTGGCGCGTAGCTGCGCCGTCGTTGCGAACAGGCCGCGGACGTCGCGGACGGTCCGCGCAAGCTTTGCATCGGCCTGCTCGAGCGCGATCTTCGCGTCCGCGGGATCGAGCTCGACGAGCGTGTCCCCTGCTTTGACGAATTGCGTATCGTCGGCGGCGATCTTGACGACGGTGCCGGCGATCTGCGGCGTGATCTGCACGACGTTGCCGCTCACGTACGCGTCGTCGGTCGACTGCGAGTAGCGCAGCACAATCTTCCAGTACGCGGTGTAAGCCGCGCCGAGCAGCGCGAATACGCCGATGACGATCACGAGCCAGCGCTTGCGCGCGCGACGCGACGTTGCCGACATCTTCGTTTCGTTCGTTTGTTTCGCTTCGTTCGTTTCGTTCATGGTGTTCCCTTGTCATCATGGGCAAGCGCCATCGCAGGCTCGTAACCACCGCCGAGCGCGCGAACGAGGCTGATCGTGAGCGAGAGATTGCGTGCGCGAAGATCAGCGTCCAGGTTCTCCTGGGCGAGCAGCGCCTGCTCGGCCGCGAGCACCTGCAGGTAGTTGCCGAGGCCTTCGCGATAGCGGACGAGCGCGAGCTCGTAGGCGTCGCGCGCGGTCGCCATCGCATCGATCTGCTGCCTGCGTTGCGTATCGACGCTTGCAAGCGACGCGACCTGATCGACCACGTCGCGCATCGCGTCGGCGAGCATCTGGTTGTATTGCCCGACGGCGATGTCGTAGTCGGCGTCCCTGGCCGCGAGCTTCGCGCGAAGCCGGCCGGCATCGAAGATCGGAAGCGTCACCGCGGGACCCGCGCCCACCATCCGGCTTGCCGCCGTCAGCAGGTTCGACGCGCCAAGGCTTTGCAAGCCGACGAACGCGATGAGGTTCACGTTCGGGTAGAACGCCGCCTTTGCCGACACGATGTCCTTCGTCGCCGCTTCGATGCGCCAGCGCTGCGCGACGAGGTCCGGCCGGCGCCCGAGAAGCTCGGCCGGAAGTATCGTCGGCAATGCGATCGGGGCGAGCGCGTGGGCATTCGGCCGCGCAATCGCGCGCCCGCGATCGGGACCGGCGCCAAGCAGCGCCGCAATCTCGTTGCGGTCGAGAACGATCTCTTCGTCGAGTTGCGCGATCGTCTCGCGCGTCGCCGGCAGCGCTGACTCGGCCTGCCTGACCTCGAGCATCGAGTCGAGACCGGCACGGTTTCGATCGCGTGTGAGCGCATGGATGCGCTCGCGCTCTGCGAGCGTGCGCTCGGCGACGTCGTGTTGCAAGTTCGCGCGCATAAGCTGCACGTACGCCTGCGCGATCGCCGTCGATAGCGCGAGACGTGCTGCGTACGCGTCGACTTCGGCGGCGCGCGCGACGCCAACCGCGGCCTCGTAGGCGGCGCGATGCTCGCCGAAGAGGTCGAGATCCCACGAAAGCGTCGCCTGCAGCTCGTCGATCGTTCTTGTCGTGCCGCCGATCGGCGGCGGAACGAGGCCGTTCGCGGAAAAGCGCTCGCGCGTGCTCGCGGCGTTCGCGTCTACGCGTGGCCCGAGCGCGGCCTTGCTCGCTGCCGCCGTTGCCAGCGCCTTACGCGTGCGGGCGGCGGCGACATCGAGCGTCGGACTTTCGCGGAGCGCTTCGTCGATCAGCGCATCGAGCTGTGGGTCATGAAATGCCTTCCACCAATCCTTCGCCGGCCACGCTGCGTTCGACAATGCGATGCCCGCGAGCGCGTGATTGGCAGCAACATCGTTCGGATCGCGAAGCGACGACGAAGGCGCGAGACCATCCATGCTCGCGCATCCGCTCACGACGACCATGATCGCTGCGAGCGCGAGTTGGCGACATTTCCAAATAGAGGAGATCATCTGGAAAACTATTGCTTAAGCTATTGATGCCTAGGCAGATAAGTGATCAAAAAAGGGGATCAGCGGTTATGGATCAGGCGGGCAAGGAAGCTTTCGAGCGTCGCGATCTCGTCCTTGCTGAAGCCGCGGAGAAATCGCTCCTGGACGATCTCCTTGGTCGCGACGAGCTGCGGGAAAAGCACCCTCCCCGCGACGGTCAGCTCGAGATTGGTCGCGCGACGATCCTCGGGATGCGGCACGCGTCGAATGAGCCCCTTCTGCTCGAGACGGTCGATCATTCGCGTCATCGCCCCCGGATCGTAGGAGATCGTCTTGCAGAGCGACGACGGCGAATCGGCCTCGCGATCGGCGAGCGACGCGAGCACGATGAACTGGGGCGCCGAAATGTCGAACTTCGCGAGGTCGCGGTCCATCGCGTCGATCAGCTCGACGCGAAGCCTGCTCACCAGCCGAATGATCCCGTGCTTGGTCGGCGCGGGCTTGGGCTCGGCGGCGATCGCGGCGCTGCGCTCGTGTCCCATGGCCGTAAATATAGATGCCTAGGCAACTATTGTCAAGGCCGGCAACTATCCGGCGCGAGCGGGCATGGGAGCGGCCCCGGCAACATCGTGCGCGGGCGGCGCAGCGGCGCGAATCAGCTCGACGCAACGGCGAAGCGTGCTCGCGAACACCGGATTGCGCGGATCGAGCGACTGCGCGTGCGTTGCCCCGACCTCGTAGCGCTTGCAGCGCCCGGTGAAGATGCGCCGAAGCGAAAGCGCGTCGCCGTCCTGCATCCGTTGATGGCTCGACAGCACGTACGCGGCGCCGTCGTACGGCTTCGGCCGATGCTGCGCGATCGCCTGCTCGAACGCGGCCGCCGTACGGATCACCGCCTGCATGTAGCGCGGGTCCTGCGTCGGTCCTGCTGTCGTTCCCTTCGCGTGGCGCGCCTGCATCTTCTCGACGAATTGCCGTTCGCTCAACTGCCAATAGCCCGGATGGTTCACGTTGTTGGGCGGATCGAGCAGCAGAAGCGGCAGCACGGTCTCGCCCGCTTCGCGCAGCGTGCGCGCCATCTCGGCGGCGATGTACACGCCCGCGCAAAGCGACGCGATGAAGTACGGACCGTGCATGCGCACCTTTCGCATCTCGGCGAGATAGTCGACCGCCATCTCGTCGATCGTCGCATGCGGCGTCGACACGCCATCGAGACCGCGCGCCTGGAACGACCACACCGGCTGGTCGTTGCCGAGCAATTGCATGAAATGCGGGCTCACGAAGGCCTGACCGTGCCGGCCGTGGACGATGAAAAGCGGCGGCGCGTCGCCGTGCATCCATAGAGGCATGAGCACCGGCAAACGCTGCGATGCGCTCCCGTCGCTTTGCATCCGCCGCGCATTCGCCGCGATCGACGCGACCGTCGCGTCGCGATGGAAATGGCCGACGCGGACGCCGAGCGTCGCCACGAGTCGCAACTCGAGCTCGACCGACAGCAGCGAATCGCCGCCGAGCAGGAAGAAGTCGTCGTCGCGACCGATCGGCGCGATGTTCAGAAGCTCCTCGAACACGTCGGCCACCCCACGCTCGACATCGTCGCGTGGTGCATCGACGATGCGTACGTCAAGCTCGGAAGGCCGCATCGACGAGAGCGCGCGACGATCGATCTTCCCCGTGGGCGTCATTGGCATCGCATCGAGATAAACGATTGCGGCCGGCAACATGTACATGGGAAGCAGCGCTGCGAGGTGACGACGAGCGTGCTGCGGATCGCGGTCGGCATCCTCGTGTGCGACGAGGTACGCGACGAGCCGCGTTGGCCGAGGCGCCTTGTCGTCGTCGACGGCGATGACCGCCGCCTTGGCGATGGAAGGGCACGCCGAAAGCGCGGCTTCGACTTCGGCGAGATCGACCGAATGTCCGCGTATCTTGACGCGGCTGCCGGCGCGGCCGAGGAAGTGCAGTCTTCCTGTCGCATCGATGCGGCCGAGATCACGCGTTCGATAGCAACGAACCCCCGGCTCGCCGGGACGGTCTGAAAACGCGACGGCATCGAGGTCCGCGCGACGCCAGTAACCCGGGCTCACATGGCGGCTTGCGACGACGATCTCGCCGACTTCACCGGTTTCGGCGAGCGCGCCGTCCTCGCGCCGGATCTCGACGCGCACGCCATCGACCGGGCGGCCGACAGGAACGAGCGGTTCGGACGGCAATGCGCTTGCGTGATCGACGATGTGCTGCGCGATCACGCCCGCTTCGGTCGAGGCGAGATGATTGACGAAGATGCAGTGCGGAAGCGTGCGCTGCCGGAACAGCGGAACGTCGCTTGCGTACACCGACTCCCCGCCGAGATGCAGCGCGCGAAGATGCGGAAGAATGCGCGACGGCGCGAGGCGACCGGCCATTTCCCGAAACGCGGTTGGCGGCATGTGGAGCACGCTCACACGCTCGCGATCGAGCCAATCGGCCATTCCCGGGATGCCGTCGCGTCGCAGATCGTAGGCGCAAAGCGTCGCACCTTGCGTCAGTGCGCGGAAGACGTCGCCATTGCCCGCCGCGAAGCTCATCGTATAGACGAGCGACATCCGATCGCGTGGCGCAAGCTTCAGGGCGCGCGCGTACACGTCAGCGAAGAACAGCACGTTTTCGTGCGTCTGCATCGCGCCCTTCGGTTCCCCGGTCGAGCCGGAGGTGTAATGGATGTAGAGCAGCGCATCGGGTGCAACGACGGGCAGCGCCGATTCGATTTCGTCGCCGGCGTTGTCGGTAACGACCACCGCGCAGCCTTCGGGTGCGAGGTCACGCGCACGCGCTTCGAGGCACGCCTCGGTCAGGAGCGCGATGGGTTCGCAATTCCTGATGATGAAGCGCAATCGCACGCTCGGATCGCCGGCGTCGAGCGGAACGTACGCACGGCCGCTTCGCGCCGTTCCGAAGATCGCGGCCACCGTGGCGAGCTTGCTCTCGAAGAACAGGCCGATGGTTCCTGCGCGTGATCGGCTTTCGCGAACGATGCGCGACGCGATCGCGTTCGCGATGCGGTCGAGCTCACGATAGGTGATACGCGATTCGCCCTCGATGACCGCCAGGCGGCCGCTCTCACGTCCGGCGATTGCCGCGAGCCTCCTGCCGATCGACACGCCGTTCGATGTCATGTTTGCAGTGGCCGGATCAATAAGGCCGAATGTGCGCAACCTTTTCGACTTCGGCCCAGCGCGCCACTTCTTCGTCGAGAAGCGAGCGGAACGCCTCGGGTGTCGCCGCTTTCGGCTCGGCGCCGAGCGCGCCGAGGCGCTGACGAAAGTCGTTCGAGCGCGCGATGTCGGCGATCGCCTTCGCGAGCACTACCACGATGGCGGGCGGCGTCGCGGCGGGTGCGAGCACGCCGTACCACACTTCCGCGTCCGCGCCGCGGACGCCGGCTTCGCTCATCGTCGGAAGGTCCGGCAGAAGCGCGAACCGCGCCGCGCCCGTCGTCGCGAGCGCGCGGAGCTTGTCGCTCTTGACGAATTGCAGTACCGATGGCGCGGGCGCGAAGCTCATCTGCACGTCGCCCGCGATCAGCGCCTGAAGCGCCGGCGCGCTGCCCTTGAAGGGGACGTGGACGATGTCCGTCTGCGTGCGCAGCTTGAAGAGCTCGCCATAGAGATGAACGGTCGTCCCCGTGCCCGACGACGAATAGTTGAGCGCGCCGGGCATCGATCGCGCCCGGGACACGAGCTGCCGGACATCGTGAACCGGCAATGAGGGATTGACGACGAGGATCATCGGCGTCGTCGAGAGCGTCGACACCGTGGCGAAGTCGCGCCGCGCGTCGACGCCGGCATTCGCGCTCGCCGCCATGTCGATCGTCACCGCCGCGGTCGTGACCAGCAGCGTGTATCCGTCGGGCGGCGACTTCGCGACATGATCGTTCGCGATCTTCGACCCGGCGCCTGGCCTGTTCTCGACGATCACCTGTTGGCCGAAGCGGCGCGAAAGCGCGTTCGCGAGGAGCCGCGCGTTCGCATCGACGCCGCCGCCGGGCGCGAAGCCGACGACGAGCGTGATGGGCCGGTCGGGGTAGGGCGCCGCCTGGATCGTTCGATGGTGCGCGAGCAGCGCGAGCGCTGCCAAAGCCAATGCCGCGATGCGCGTTGCCGACACCGTCTTCTCCCTGATGCGGTCGGTGGCGCATCGTCGCGCACACCGGATCTCGCATGCGCGCGAATCGAGCCAAAGCGTCGCGTGCGCGCGTCTTGCCATGTTGTCGGGCGTAAGGATAATGCATTCCGAAGGCTCTCGACATCTGATCGGAACCGTCGCGTCACTCATGCAAGCGCCGAATAGGCTCGTCGTCGATGTCGTCTCGGACGTCGTTTGTCCATGGTGCTTCATCGGCAAGCGCAAGCTCGACGCGGCAATCGCGAAGCTTCGGCAAGCCGAGTCGTCGCTCGAAACGTCGGTGCGCTGGCACCCGTTCGAGCTCAATCCCGACCTGCCCACGGACGGCATCCCGCGTTCGGAGTATCTCGAACGCAAATGGGGCAGCGTCGCGCGTGCCGACGAGAATTACGTGCGGGTGAGAAGCGCCGGCGAAATCGTCGGTATCGGTTTTCGACTGGACCTCATCGAGCGCCAACCGAACACGTTCGACGCGCATCGCCTCGTCGCGTGGGCACAAGGGCAGGGCGATGCGAACGCGCTCGTCGAGCGCCTCTTCGCCGCCTACTTCATCGAGGGTCGGCGTGTCGGCGATCGCAACGAGCTCGCGCGGCTCGCGGCCGAAAGCGGTTTGCCGCAGGACGATGCGCGGGAGATGCTCGCGTCCGACGCGCTGAAGGACGACGTGGCGAACGAGGCCCGTGAGGCGCTCGACGTCGGTGTGCGCGGCGTGCCGTTCTTCATCTTCAATGGCCGGATGGCGCTCTCCGGCGCGCAGGATCCCGAAACGCTACTCGAAGCCATCGCCGCCGCGCGCTGACGATGCGGCAAGCAATATGGGACCGGATCTGATCTACGACGTTGGCGTCAACCATGGCGAAGACACGGCGTTCTATCTCGCCAAGGGCTTTCGCGTCGTCGGCATCGAGGCGAACTCGCTGCTCTGCGACGAGGCGAGGGAAAAATTCGCGGACGCCGTTGCGGCTGGCCGCTTGCAGTTGGTGAACGCGGCCGTCGCGGAGACCGAGGGTCCGGTCACGTTCTATCGCAACACGACCGTTTCCGATTGGGGAACGACGTCACCGGACTGGGCGGCGCGAAATCGCCGGCTGGGCACGCAGAGCGACGAGATCACGGTTCCTGGCATGCGTTTCGAGTCGATGCTCGAGAAGTTCGGCATGCCCTACTATCTGAAGATCGACATCGAAGGCGCCGATCTCCAGTGCGTGCGGGCGCTCGCTCGTTTCAACGAACGCCCGAGGTACGTGTCGATCGAGTCGACGATGACATCCTGGGACGGCCTTCTGCAGGAATTCGAACTTCTGCGGGACCTGGGCTACGTGCGCTTCAAGCTCGTCAACCAGCTCGATGTGCCGATGCAGGTGTGTCCGTTTCCGGCGCGCGAAGGACGTTACGTCGAGCATCGCTTCGTTCACGGGTCGAGCGGGATGTTCGGCGACGAAGCACCGGGAGACTGGCTCACTCACCGTGAAGCGGTACGCGAGTACCGGCGGGTCTTTCTTCACTATCGGTGGTTCGGCAACGACGGCGTGCTGTCGAACTTCAACTGGGAACGGCCGCTGATCTGGCGCGCGAAACGCTACCTCCCGGCGCGCCGCTGGTACGACACGCACGCGTCGCGGTAGCGCCTCGCCGGCCAACGGCCTCTTATCTGGCACCAATGTTGCACCGAACGGGCATGGCCGCACCTCGGACAACCGGGCCAAGCTCGACCGTCCTCGATGTCGCCAAGGCGAGGGCCTCGGCGCGCGCTTCCGCGCGGCAGCGTCGCGCGGGTGCCGCAAAGCGACAGGTTCCCGAGGTGCGATCGACCCCGACGCTCTGGGACCGGCTTCGTTACGGTCCCGACGTGGAGGCCGCGGGGACGTGGCCCTATGAGCGCCGCTTGCGCAATTCGTCCATGGTCTTCGTGGAGCGGCGCAAGGGGAGCCGGTGGAAATACGGATCGATCGTGATCTGCGCCGCGCTGTGGGCGGCGCTTTGGCTGATCTGCCGACGATAATCGTGCGGCTACGCATCGGCGCCCGTATGCACACGGTCAATCTCGGGCCGCGCTCTCGAAACCCAGCCCGCGCACGACGAATTCGCTGATCTCGTCGATGACCGCCTCGGGTCGCGTGCGTCCCTTGAGCGACCAGCCGCGCAACGCGATCATCACCGGCAGGAAGGTGAGGATGTTCGCACTCATGTGTGTATCGCGAAGCGTCAGGCCCAGTTCAGCGGCCGCGTCGTCGATGATGCGCTCGAACATGCCGATGAATTCCTCGACACGCGCGAGGATCACCGAAAGCGAGCGCGGTTCCAGCAGATGGCTGTCCTGATAGATCAGCCGGATCTCGCGCCGATGCCGATACATCACCTGTGAAATCGCGCGCACTGCCGAGCGGACGCGGCCTGCCGGATCGTGCGCGAGCGCCAGCGCCTTGCGGGTCTGCGCGTTGTATTCGCTGACGATGCGATCGCAGACGAGATAGAGGATGTCGTCCTTCGAGCGCACGTAGTTGTAGATCGTCCCCTGCGTCATGTTCGCAGCGCGGCCGATGTCGCGCACGGTCGCCTTGTGGAAGCCCTTCTCGACGAATACCGCGATCGCCGCGTTGACGAGCTGCTCGCGCCGCTCGCGGACGAGATCGGGATTCCTGGTGGCCGACTGTACGCGCCGACGAGGGACGCGTCGTTCTCGCGATCGCGCCGATGGCTGCATGCGTGTTCTTGAAATCTGAGCGTCGGATCAGGCGAGCTTACGCGATGCCGTCCGCGGCCTGCAAGCGCCGGTGCGACGAGCGATCGCCTTGACAGGCGGCTTGCGGCGGCCGTACGCTGAGCGCCCAGTCAGGAAAGAGCCGGGGACATCGGCCATAGGAGGAGAACCATGAAGAGGCTGCTCGTCGCCCTCTGCAGCGCGCTTCTTTGCGTCGTGCTGCCCGCGTTCGCGCAGCAGCAAGGCGTGACCGCGGACACGATCACGATCGGCGCGCACGGTCCGATCACCGGCCCGGCGGCCTACATCGGCCTCGCCGGACGCGACGGCATGATGCTCGCAGTCAACGAGATCAATGCCGCGGGCGGCATCAACGGCCGCAAGATCGCAGTCGTGTTCGAGGACGACGGTCATTCGCCCACGAAGGCGCTCGCGGCGGTCAAGAAGCTCGTCGAGGAAGACCGCGTCTTTGCCGTGATGTCGGTGGGCGGCAGCAACGCGACCGTCGGCGCCGTCGATTACATGAAGGAAAAGGGGGTTCCGTATTACGTGTCGATCGCGTCCGCGCCTCCGGTGACGTGGCCGTTCGCGCGCAACCTGTTCCGCGGCGGCACGACGGAAACCGCGCGCTACGGCGAGCTCTATGCGGAATTCCTCGTGACCCACTACAAGGCGAAGCGCATCGCGATCATGAGCGGGCGGGAGGAGTATCCGCGCAACGAGGGTGACGCGACGACGGCCAAGCTCAAGGAGTGGTTCCAGATGGCGCCCGCGGTGCGCGTCGAGTTCAACATCGGCGACAAGGATTTCACGCCGCAGCTCGTGGAGGTGCAGAAGGCGAATCCCGACGTGATCGCGTTCTTCGGCAATCCGGCCGAGGCGGCGATCGCCATGCGCCAGGCGAAGGAGCTCGGCATGAAGCAGCCGTTCTTCGTCGGCAGCAATATGGTCGATCCCGCTTTGATCGCCGCAGCGAAGGGCAGCGCCGAGGGCGTGATGGGCTTCTCGCTGATTCCGTATCTGCCGGGCTCGAAGGCGCCGGAGATGGTCAAGTGGGAGGCGGCGTGGAAGAAGGCGTATCCGAATGCGCCGGCCGGTCGGCCGAACAATTTCGATCTGCTCGCTTACGGCGATATGTATGTGCTCGCCGAAGGCATGAAGCGCGCGGGTCCCAATCTCACCACCGACAGCCTGATCACCGCGCTCGAAGGCATTCATGATTACCGCGTGGGGCCAGTCGCGACGCCGCGCACGTTCTCGACGAAGCATCACATCGGCAACCTGACGCTCGTGCCGATGATGGTGAAGGATGGACAGTGGGAAGCGGTGCAGTGGTCGAGCTCGAGGCCGAGCGATATTCTCAAGCGGTACCAGTGAGGCGAGAGTCGCTCGGGCAAACGGCATCCGAGTGATGGGCCACGCGGCGGATGCGTCGCGCGCTCCAAGTCCGTAATCGCCGGCCTGCGGGTCCCGGCGCGGCGTTGGCGGTTGGCAGACACGCCCTCCCTTGGCCGCGCCACCCGCGACGGCCGTCATTCCCAGTCGCGCTTCTCCGCATCCGTCGCGTGGCCCCGATGCGCCGGTGGCGGCGCGCCACGCCATGACGCTAACGCTCGCGCTCCAACTCGCTATTGCCGGCATCAGCGTCGGCAGCATCTACGCGCTCGTCGCGCTCGCGATCGTCATTCCGTTCAAGGCTTCCGGTGTACTGAATTTCGGGCAGGGCGAGATCGTCACGTTCGGCGCGTACGCCGCGCTCGTGCTGACGCAGCTCGCGCTTCCCTATCCGGTCGTACTGATCGGCGTGTTGCTGCTCGGAGCCATGGGCGGCATCGTCATCGAGCGCGTGCTCGTGCGGCCGATCGTGAAAGCCCCCGAGTTCACGCTCGTCATCGCGACGTTCGCGATCGGCCTTCTCATCAAGGGCGCGATCTCGATCCATTTCGGCGACAGCCCGAACTCGATCGACGGACCGTTCGGCAGCGATCCGATCGTCGCCGCCGGATTGCGCTTCAATCCTACGTCGCTCTGGATCTTCGCGTGCACGGTGTTGGTGACCTTCGGCGTCATCGCGTTCTTCCGTTACACGCGCCTCGGCAAGGCGATGCGTGCGGTGTCCGTCAACGCCGATGCCGCGCGCCTGATGGGCATTCGCGTCGAGCGCGTCTACCGCTGGTCATGGGCGATCAGCACGGCGATCGGTGCGCTCGCGGGCCTGCTCGTTGCGCCATTGATCGGCATCAATCCGGAAATCGGCCAGCTCATCCTGCGCGGATTGCTCGGCGCCGTCCTCGGCGGCTTCACGAGCGTCGGCGGCGCGATCGTCGGCGGCCTCGCCGTCGGATTGATCGAGACGTTCGCCGGCGTGCTCGTCGGCAGCACGTTCAAGAATCTCGTGCCGTTCCTGTTGCTGATGGCGCTGCTCGTGTTCCGTCCGCAAGGGCTTTTCGGCGCGGCCGAGATCAAGCGGGTCTGACGGGATGCGCCCACGGATTGGATCGTGGCTTCCGATCCTCGTCATCGTGGCGCTGGCCGCGGCCGCATCGACGCTGCGAAGCTATCCCGTCTATCTGCTGAGTCTCGCGATGATCAACATCGTCGCGGCCGTCGGGCTCAATCTGCTGACCGGCAATTCGGGACAGATTTCGCTTTGCCATTCGTCGTTCATCGCGATCGGTGCCTACACGTCGACGCTGCTCACCGCGAAATTCGGCCTGCCGTTCTGGGCCACGATTCCGTGCGGCGCCGTGGCGGCCGCTGCATTGGGCGCTGTGCTCGGCGCGCCTGCAAGCCGCCTGCGCGGCATCTACCTTGCGCTCGCGACGCTCGGGTTCCTGCAGATCGTGCAGATCGCGATCGAGGAATTCGCGAACGTCACCGGTGGCGTGCGGGGTTTGATCGTGGCGAAGCCGACGATAGGCGGCATACGCATCGGCGACTACGCGCGCTTTCTCGTCGTGCTCGGCTGCTGTGCGTTCGCCGTGTGGACGGCGCGAAATCTTCTGGCATCGCGCGTCGGCCGCGAGCTCGACGCTGTACGGCAAAGCCCGCACGCCGCGCAGGCGCTCGGTGTTTCGCTTCAACGCGTCAAGCTTGGCGCGTTCGCGCTCGCGGCCGCGTACGCCGGTCTGGCCGGAGGATTGCAGGCGATCGTCGTCGGCTTCATCGATCCGGTCGAATTCGGCGTGTCGGCGGCGCTGCGCCAGATCACGTTCATCGTAGTCGGCGGAATGGGGTCGGTCGCCGGATCGATCATCGGCGCTGCCGTATTGAGCGGACTTCCCGAAGTACTGCGTCCGGTGAAGGAATACAGCGACGTCATCTACATCGCCATCCTGCTCGGCTTCCTGATCTTCATGCCGCACGGACTCGTCACCGCGTGGGACGCCGCAAAGAGGCGTTGGCGCGGACTGCCGCAATCGCCGGTCGCGGAGGCGGCCCGGTGAATGACTGTCTCGCGATCGAAGCGCTGACCGTACGCTTCGGCGGATTGGTTGCCGTGCGCGACTTGTCGCTTCGCGTCGCACCCGGCGAGATTCGCGGACTGATCGGCCCGAATGGCGCAGGAAAGACGACGCTCATCAATGCGATCACTGGCGCCGTGCCGATCGCGGCGGGTGCCGTGCGGCTCAACGGCGAGCGCGTGTCGGGATTGTCGCCGCACGCGATCAGCCGCCGCGGCATCGGACGCACGTTCCAACACGTCGAACCGTTCGGCGAGCTGTCCGTGCTCGACAACGTGCTCGTCGGCATCGGCCGGCGGATGCATGTCAGCTTCGGCGCGGCCGCGCTCGCCACACCGAATGCGAGACGCTGCGAAAGCGACGCGGTGCGCGAGGCGCTCGGCATCCTGGAACGCTTCGACCTGCTTTCGTACGCGCGAATGCCGGCGGCCCGCTTGCCATTCGGCGTGCTGAAGCAAATGGATCTCGCGCGCGCGCTTTCGGCCCGCCCGATGCTGCTGTTGATGGATGAGCCCACCGCCGGCATGAGCGAAGCGGAAGCCGATCGCGCGATCGCCGCGGCGCGCGCGCTCGCCGAATCGGAAGGCATGACGCTGATCGTCGTCGAACACAACATGCGCGTCATGATGGCACTCGCGCACACAGTGAGCGTCATGCAGAACGGCGTGCTGATCGCCGAGGGAACCCCCGCGGAGATTCAGCGCAATCGCACGGTGATCGACGCCTACCTCGGCGAGGAGACGCCCGATGTTGTCCATTGACGCACTGCGCTCGGGCTACGGCGCCATCGACGTCCTGAAAGGCGTGTCGCTTCGCGTGCCGGACCGCTCGATCGTCGGGGTACTCGGTCCGAACGGCGCCGGCAAGACAGCGTTGCTGCGCGCCATCTCGGGATTGAATCCGGTTCGCGAAGGGTGCATCGAGTTCGACCGCCTCGACCTGCGCCGTCAGACGGCGGACGCGATCGTGCGCCTTGGCATCATCCACGTGCCCCAGGGGCGTATGCTGTTCCTGCCGATGAGCGTACGCGAGAACCTCGACCTCGGCGCGTACGGCGAGCACGATCGCGCGACGCGAAACGAGCGGCTCGCGCTCGTCCACGCGATGTTCCCGATCCTTTCCGAGCGCGGAGCGCAGCCCGCGGCGTACCTGTCAGGCGGCGAGCAGCAGATGCTCGCGCTCGGCCGCGCGATGATGGCGAAGCCGACACTTCTGTTGCTCGACGAGCCGTCGCTCGGCCTCGCGCCGAAGATCTTCGACGCGATTCTCGCGCACGTGCGCGCGATCCACGACGCGGGGACGTCGATTCTGATCGCCGAGCAGAACGTCCGGAAGGTGTTGCGCATCGCCGATCACTGCTACGTGCTCGCGAACGGCGCGATCGCGTTCGACGGTCCTCCACGTGAGCTGGCGCGCGATGCGCGAATCGAGAAGACGTATCTCGGAGCATTGCAATGAAGCCCGCCAAAGACATGCAGATGAAGGCCCCCCCACGCTCGCTCCGCTCGCTGCCCCCTGAGGGGAGCAGTCAGTGGCTTGGGGCGGCCCGGCGCCACTGACCATGATCGACATCCACTCGCATTGGGGCACGAAGCGCGGATATGCGCTGCGGACGCCCGACGAGCTTGCCCAGCAGAAGAAGACCTGGAATTCGGAGCCGTCGTATGCGACCGAGACCGAGATGGCCGATTACTTTCGGCGCACCGGCGTTCGCACGATCCTCGATTTCGGCTATACGAAGTTCGTTCCATTGGCCGAGGCGAAGGCGGTGCACGACTACGGCTTCGCGACGCAACGCGCGCACGGCGACGTGATTCTGGGGCATTGGATCCATATCGATCCGCACAGCGGCGTCGAAGGCGTGCGCGAGCTTCGTCGCTGCATCGACTTCGCGCCGGGCTTCATCGGCTTCGCCGTGTCGGGCTCGGGCAGCGGTCCCCCGAGCGACGCGTGCTGGACGCCGTTCTACGAGCTTTGCATCGAGGCGGCGATCCCGGCCCTGATCTTCGTCGGCACGACCGGCCTTGGCGCGGGGTTGCCGGGTGGCGGCGGCGTTGTGCTCGACGATTGTCATCCGCGCCACCTCGATTTCGTCGCGGCGAAGTTCCCGAAGCTCACGATCGTCGCGGCGAGGCCCGGGTGGCCATGGCAGGCGGAAACGATCGCCGTGCTTATGCACAAGCGCAACATCTGGTACGAGCTGCACGGCTGGTCGCCGAAATACTTCACGCAGGACCTCAAGCACGAAATTCCACGGCGCCTGCGCGAGCGCGTGATGTTCGGCGCCGACTATCCGCTGTTCACGTACGAGCGATTGATTCGCGACTGGCGCGCCGAAGGTTATGCGGAGGAAGTGCTCGAAGACGTGTTCCGCAACAATCCGCGGCGTTTTCTCGATCAGGTGAAGCGGACATGAATCTCGGTCTTCAGGACAAGGTCGCGATCGTCGGCGGGGCGAGCCTGGGGATCGGCTATGGAATCGCGAAGGCGCTCGCACAGGAAGGCGCGAGCGTCGCGATCACCGCGCGCCGCGAAGGCGATCTGCACAAAGCTGCCGAACGCCTTCGCGCGGATACCGCCGCGACGATCTTGCCGATCCAGGCCGATTGCCGGCGTGCCGACGATTGCACGCGCGTTGTCGACACGACGTGCAGGGAGCTCGGCGGCATCGACATCCTCGTCAACAACGACGGCGCGCCGCCGCTCGGCCCGGTGCTGAGTTTCGACGACGCCGCATGGAGCAAGGCGATCGAGCAGAACCTGATGTACGTCGTGCGGATGGCGCGCGCGTGCATCCCGTCGATGCAATCGCGCGGCGGCGGCAGCATTCTCAACATCACCGCGATCTCGGCGATCCAGCCGATTCCCGGATTCGCGCTGTCGGTGGCCTCGTGGTCGGCGGTCATCGGCTACGCGAAGACGCTGTCGCTGGAAGTCGCATCATCCGGCATCAACGTCAACACCATCTGTCCGGGCTACATCGACACGTCGCGCTTGCAGAAAGTGTTCGCGGCCGGCGGCGAGGATCCGGATGTCAAGGCGAAGCTCACCGACGAGATTCCGATGAAGCGCATCGGCACGACCGAGGACATCGCGAGCCTCGTCGCGCTGCTCGTCTCGCCCAGGGGGCGCTACATCACCGGCACCGCGATCCAGGTCGACGGCGGCTTGCTGCGGTCGGTCAGATAGAGAAGGAGGACATGATGATCGAAGTCCCAAGACCGCCAGCGCCCGCGGATGTCGAGCGGTACCGCAGGAACGGCTGGTGGAAGGATCAGACGTTTTCGGAAATCCTCGAGCAGCGAGCCCGCGAGACGTCCGACCGCGAGGCGCTCGTCGATTTGCGACGGCGCGTCACCTACGGCGCGTTATGGCGCGAGGTCAAACGTTTCGCCGAGTTCCTCCGCAGGCAAGGCGTCTCGCGCGGCGACGTCGTCACGTTGCAGCTTCCGAATCGCATCGAGTTCCCGGTCGTCTTCTACTCGCTCGAGCTGATCGGCGCCGTCGCGAACAAGATCAGCGCCGACTTCCGCGCGGTCGAGGTCGAGTACATCCTGCGTTTCTCGAAGTCGAAGGCGTACGTCTGCGCGCGCGAGTTCAAGGGCTTCGACTACCTCGCGATGATCCGCGAGCTTCGCCCCCGGCTGCCCGATTTGTCGCTCGTGGTGTGCGTCGATGACGTCGCGGCCAACGACGTCGTGAGCTTTGCCAAGGTCGTGCACGGGACGCCGGAGATCGACGATGCCGATCGCGTTCGGATGTCGCCGCTCGACGTCATGCGGATGTGCTTCACGTCCGGCACGACCGGCAATCCGAAGGGTGTGCTGCACTGCTTCAACACGACACTTTGCACGTGCGAGACGTTCAACACCGAGCTCGCCGTGACCGAGCGCGACGTGATGCTCGACTACCTTCCGGTCGGTTTGAACTGGGGCTACATGACGCTCGTCCAGGCGGCGATGGCCGGCGCGCGCGTCGTGCTGATGGAGCGTTTCTCGGCGGATGCCGCACTCGCACTCATCGAGAAGGAGCGCGTGACGTACATCCCGACCGCGCCCGCTTCGATCGTCGCGATGCTGAATTCGCCGGTACTCGCCAAGCATGACCTGTCGTCGCTTCGGATCGTCATCACCGGCGGCGCGTCCGCGGCCGTGGAGACGATCAAGGCGTTTCAAACGGCGGTGCCGCACGCGAAGTTGCTCGAGCTCTACGGCATGCTCGAAACGGGCTACCACGCGTTCACGCGTCTCTCCGACGATCCGCTGAAGGTGAATGGCACGGTAGGACGCTGCGTCGACTCGATGGGGTTGCGGATGATCGACGACGACGGACGCGACGTGCCGTATGGCGAAGTCGGCGAGATCGCGGCGGTCGGGCCGTCGGTGCACGTGGGCTATCTCGACAATCCGACGGCGAATCGCGACAGCTTCACCGCGGACGGTTGGTTTCGCACCGGCGACCTGGGCTGCTTCGCGGACGCCGAAGGCAACGTGCGCATTGCCGGCCGCAAGAAGGAGATCGTCAATCGCGGCGGCAAGAAATATTTCCCGCGCGAGATCGAGGAGCTGCTCTACCAGCATCCGAAGATCATGCAGGCCGCGATCGTCGGCGCGTTCGATCCACGCCTCGGTGAGAAGAATTGCCTGTGCGCGATCGTGAAGGAAGGCGCAACGCTGACGCTCGACGAAGTCGTATCGTTTCTGAAGGGACGCGTCGCCGATTACAAGCTGCCCGAAGCGCTCGTTGTGATGAGCGATTTTCCGATGACGCCGACGGGCAAGATACGGCGGCCGGAGCTCGTGAAGCGGGTCAGCGGGCAGGCGTAGAGGGATGCGCTAAGGACGGACGCGTGGTCGACTTGCGCAGTCTCGAAGCGTTTCTCGCCGTGGCGGACAGCGGAAGCTTCACCGCGGCCGCGAAGCGGCTCAACAAGACGCAATCCGCGATCTCGCAGGCGATACGCCAGCTCGAGGACGATCTCGGCGTCGTGCTGATCAACCGCGGTGCGCGCGTCGTGTCGCTTACCTCGTCAGGCGAGTTGATGCGCGATCGCGCGTCGCGGTTGTTCGACGAGGCGGTCGCGCTGACCTCGCTCGTACGCGAGCACGGCAAGGCGAAGCTTGCCGAATTGCGCATCGGCATGGTGGACTCGTTCGCGATCGCCG
>Ga0209579_10001530_pt1 | contig 18982 bp, 16 predicted proteins | sample Coa_R1_2_FD_187152 | JGI IMG/M metagenome (GOLD analysis project Ga0209579, IMG submission 187152) | Surface soil microbial communities from Centralia Pennsylvania, which are recovering from an underground coalmine fire - Coalmine... | ecosystem: Environmental > Terrestrial > Soil >... | reverse complement strand
ACGACGCGGACCGGCACGTCCAAATTATCCACGCGCACGCCGAGTGGAAAATCGGTGGTGCGGAAGACGCCGATATACAGCCGGCCGGTTGGGGAGCGGGGGCTAGCGATGCGGACCACGCCCGCCCGGCGCAACATTCGATAGCCATCCGCGCAGTCGTCCCAGCCGGAGCCGACGTATCCGGCGTACACGGAATCGCCCAGGTTAATGAATCGCGGCGTGGAGGGCTTCCAGAGCGACTCGGCGGCGGCGCGATAGCGGGCCGTGGCATTGCGCAGGGTGGCGCCGTCCTGCGAACCCTCCACCTGGTAGACCACCGCGCGCCCATCCTGAAGAGCCGGCAGCGTCAGCGCCTGGGGCAGGACATACTTCACGGTCAGGTCCGCGGGCGCCTGGATGCGCGCCTCCGATTCCGGCGCCAGATACACGTGCGGAATCTCCATGGCGCGGAAGGGCAGGTCCACGATGCCGGACCAGAACAGGTCGGAGTCGATGCCATCGAGCAGGATCAGCTTGCCGGGCTGTGCCGCGTGAATTTCGGCGACGCCCAGGACCAGGTCTTCTACGCGCGCGCCGCGGTCATGGTTCCACTTGGCGATAGTCCATGCGGCCGGCGCGGTGGTCCCCAGGTATACGGCCGCGCAGACGAGAGCCGCGATCTTCCAGGGGGCGCGGGCGATGGCCCAACCTCCGGCGATGGCCAAGCCGACAGACGGAACCGCCAGGTAGTAGTCCATCTTATGATCGGATAGCGGCAGATAGGGCGAGAGCACGATGACGAACCACGCGAGGCCGAACAGCCCGGCCCACTGCCGCATGCGCGCCTGCCAGGCGACCAGAGCCAGGACCGCGCAGGTCAGCAGCGCCATGGCCGGCCGCGATGGACCCAGCGCCCAGGTCCAATAGGTCCACAGGGTGGCGAGCATCCGACCGTTCAGGTGCGGCGCGTAGACTCCATCGTGGGGCGGCGGCGCAAACCAGAAGTGCGCTGCAACGGCCAACGCGGAAATCAGAAACATGGGCAGGACTTTCTTCAGATACGGCCGCGCGAACAACAGCGCATAGACCGCCGCGATGGCCGGATAGACAACGTTGGTCTCCAGCGCGCCCAGCCCCAGCACGAATGCCAGCCAGTGCGCCGCCCGGTAGCGCGTGCCGCCGCTTTCGATGCGCCGCTGGAAGAAGTAGAGCGCCAGAAGGAAGAAGAAGCCGCTGAGAATCTGGTTGTAGATGGAGGTCCAGCACATGGCCGCGGCCAAGCCCGAGTTTGTGATCCACAGGATCTGCGCCCAGAATCCGGCCGCGCGCGATGCCGCCAGCCGCGCGACGATGCTGCCCAGCAACAGCAGGCTGGCGATCTGGGTGGCAAAGGCGCAGATGCGAAAAGGCAGCGCGTCGACACCGAAGAGCGACGAGAGCACCAGGAAATAGGCGTTCTCGCCCAGCGGCCGTATGTTGCCGTGCGCCTTGGGAGCGAACAGGGCCGCCCCCAGGCCGCCAAACGAATGGACATCGTGCCGCAGGTTGAGCCAGCCGAAATCATCCTGGTAGAACCAGTTGGTGAGGCCGGGCCAGTAGAGCACCAGCAAAATCAGCAGCGGGGCGACGCGCCATGCGCGGGCGGCTAACATGCGGCGGCCGCGTTGGGCAGTTCCCGCAGGCGGCGAATGGGCGAGCAGATCAGCCACAGCGCGGAAAGCAGGAAACCGCCGGCGCCGACGAACATGGCGGCGCGCAATCCGATGGCTTGGGCTATCACACCGCCCAACAGCGCTCCGACGGGCAGCACGCCGCGAAACGTCAGATGCGCGGCGGAGTTGACGCGGCCCAGGACGTGGGCGGGCGCGACCGACTGCCGCAAGGTCAGTTCGTTGATACCGTAAATCGTCCAGCCCATATCGCCGAGCTGAGCCACGGCGAGCATAGCGGCGCACAGCGCTACAGGTCCGCGCGCCAGCGGCGGCAGCAGGCTGGCGGCCGCGGGCAGCAAGGCGGCGAAGATGAGCGTGGGACCCAGCCCGAAGCGCGCCACCAGGCGTTTGGCGGCCAGCGCTCCGAACACGCTGCTGAATCCGCCAACGGCGATGACCGCGCCCAGCAGCGCGGCGCCGATCTTCAGCTCGCGTACGGCGAACAGGATATACAGGCTGCTTCCAAAGCCGAGGAAAACGGCGGCGGTGGCCGCGCGCAGCAGCAGAGTGCGCAGAATCGACTGGTTCCAGGAGGCCCGCAGCCCTTCCACGATCTCGCGCCCGATGTGGGGGGCCGGGTGCGCTTCGGGCCGCCGCTCCGGCTTACGGATCAGCCACACGGAGAGCGCGGAGCACACGAACGAGATGGCGTCGAACAGGATGGCCATGGGCGCCGTGATGGCGGCTATCAGCGCGCCTGTGAGTCCCGGTCCAACTACTCCGGCCAGGGACTCGGACAGGGCCAACTTGCTGTTGCCCTCCAGCAGATCGTCAGCGCTCACCAGCGACGGGAGATAAGCCTGATAGCTCACGTCGAACCACACGGTCAGGGCCGAAGCGGCGGCGGCCACCGCGTAAAGGTGCGTCATAGTCAGCTTGCCGAGCATGGCGGCGAGCGGCAGGGTGAACAACACGGCGGCGCGCCCCAGGTCGGCGCAGATCAGAATCGGGCGGCGGCGCAGGCGGTCGGCCCAGGCTCCGGCGAAGAGGCCGAACAACAGAATGGCGGCCGCGCCGGCTCCGCTCAGGAAACCCATCTGGAGCGGCGTGGCGTTCAGCAGTTTAGCGGCGATTATCGGCAGCCCGACCAGGGTGATCCAGGAGCCGACTTGAGAGACGGATTGCCCGGCCCACAGCTTGAGGAAGTCGGGTTCGCGCCACAGGCCGCGCACGCGCATCTCCCAAGCATCGCATGTCAGGGCTTGTCGAATTTGATGATGGACTCGGCGCCGAACCGCTTGTACTGCGTGTAGCGGATGGTCATGCGGACACGCTGCAATCCGCTGCTGAAAGGCAAGCTGTCGTCGGCATAGGTGTAGACCGGAAAGCGGTGGCCATCGACGATCTGGCGGATAGTGATGAAGCGCGGGAACAGGTTCTGCGATTTCACGGTCATGATCTGCGGTACGGCCTGGCCTTCCAGGCGCACGATGGAGAAGTCTTTCTTGTCGGCCCAGATCATGCCGTCGAACAGGCGCTGTCCTTGCAAGATCTGGCGCGGCTTCACATCGAGCACCCAGCAATCCACGCCGTCGATGTTCTCGTCGCCGCGGAATCTGGTCTGGTAGTTCCAGAGCTGGTCCTCGGTCATGACGAAGGGTTGGATGCCGCGAATGTCCTGAAAGTCTTCTTCGGTCATCTTGAGACGCTTGAGGGTCAGCAGCGGTTTGCCGACAACCTGCTCAGTGCGCTCGTGCCCGGGCGAGAAGATCACGTCGCGCTCTTCGCGGAATTCGCCGGTGGCCGCGCCGTGGTTGTCGAGCTCCGCGAAGACGACGGACTGGTGATAGGTATAGGCGTTGCGCGCGGCTTGTGTCTCGCTCTCCTGGTGGGCGATGCGGCGGGCCAGATCGGGCGGGGCTTCCTGCGCGCGGGCGGCGGGGGCCAAGCACCCCAATGCTAAAATGATGCCGATGACGCAATCGGCCGGCGGCTTCCGAGCGGCTCTGGTGGCCGGCTGGATCGCGCTGAGCGCCGCGGGGCTGCTGTACGCTCGGTCGAAAGGCATACCTACCTGGGTCGCGGTTCCCGTGCTGGCCGCGTTCCTGATCGAATATCCATTCTATCTGGTCCCCGGCTTCGCCGAAGTACGCGAGCGGTTCGAGCGCGGCCTGCCCTTCTTTCTGGTGTTCTCCTTCGTGCTGCCGTATATCGTCTACGCCACCAATACAGGCCAATTCCGCTGGTTGGCGCTGGTGCAACTGGCGGCGCTGGCTACGGCCTTGAGCCTCTGGTACAAGGTTCTGCCGCAGGCTCCGCCGGCGGACTGCGCGTTCCTGGCGCTGGCGGCGGCGGTGGTGCTGCGCGGCTATTTTGATGCGATCTATACGTCGCCGGTGCACGGATTGCATCTGGAGATACTCGGCCACCTGGCGCTGACGCGGTTGTGCATCATGGTGATGCTGGTGGAACGGCGCGTAGCCGGCGTGGGCTTGGGGTTCGCGCCGAGCCTGGCGGAATGGAAGACCGGCGTGCGGCATTTCATCTACTTCCTGGTCCCCGCGATTCCGCTGGTGCTGGCGACGCACCTGGTCCGGGTGGGACCGCCGGCGCCGGCCTGGAAGATCGCCGCGACCTTTCTGGGCGTGCTGTGGGTGGTGGCGCTAAGCGAAGAGTTCTTCTTTCGCGGGCTGCTGCAACAGTGGATGACGCGGTGGACCGGAAGGCCGGCGCTGGCGCTGGCGGCCGCCTCGATTCTGTTCGGCGCGGCGCATCTGGGCTTTCGCGGCTTCCCTAACTGGCGATTCGCGCTGGCCGCGGCGGTGGCCGGATGGTTCTACGGGCGGGCGTATCAGCAGGCGCGGAGCATCCGCGCCAGCATGGTGACGCATGCGCTGGTGGTTACGGCGTGGCGGGCGTGGTTTGTATAGTTAGACGGCCCACAGGTCGCGATCGCCGGCGCCGACCAGCTCGGGTTCAGGTTCGCGCGCCGGGGTAACGGCCGGTTCGTAAGCGGGCAGGAGCCACTGGCGGTAAGCCGGCAGGCGGCCGCGCGAGGCTTCGAAGTAGAGGAAGCGCAGCTCGGCGGCGACCGGCCCGATGGCCCCGGAGCCTACGGGTCGATGGTCTACGCGTGTGACCGGCCCGACCTCGACGGCGGTGCCCGTGAAGAAGATCTCGTCGGCGAGATAGAGTTCGCTGCGATCCACGGGGCGCTCGACTACATCGAGGTGCAGTTCATTGTGGGCCAGCTCCATGATGCAGTTGCGGGTGATGCCTTCCAGGATGTTCTCGCTGCCGGGCGGAGTGATCAGCTTACCGGCGCGCACCAGGAAGATGTTGCAGGTGGCGCCTTCGGCTACGTGGCCCTCTTCGGTCAGGAAGATGGCTTCATCGAAACCGTTGCGGCGGGCTTCATCGCCCGCCAGGGCGCTGTTGACGTAGGAACCGCAGATTTTGGCGCGCCCGGGGATGGCGTTGTCTTCGATGCGCCGCCAGGAGACCACGCCCGCGTGCAGGCCATGCCGGCTATCCAGATAATCGCCGAAGGGGACGGCGATGACGGAGAAGGCGTCCCGGTCGTCGGGGTTTACGCCGATGCGCCCGGCGGATTTATAGGCCAGAGGGCGCACGTAGACATGCGAACGAAAATGGTTGCGACGCATCAGCTCCACGGCGATGCCGCACAGCTCGGAAGCGTCCGGCGGGATGCCGATGCGGAGGATGCCGGAGTTGGCCTTCCAGCGGCGGAAGTGCTCCATGGGGCGCACCAGGAAGAGCTGCTCCTGGCGCTCGTCCCAATAGCCGCGAATGCCGTCGAAGACGCCGGTGCCGTAGTGCAGGGCGTGGGTGAGGATGCTGACCTTGGCATCCCGCAGGGGGACGTATTGATTGTCGAAGTAGACGATGACGTTGGAATGATCTTCAGTTTGCATGGCAGGCTCCTTTCGCGGCGGCGCGGCCGCGGGCCAGCGCGGCCAGGTCGATTTCCATCCAGCGGGGACTCTTCACGAGTTTGCGCAGGGCCGCCACGACCTGCTCTTCGGAGAGCAGGCCGGCGACTTCAAGCAACGCTCCCAGCATGACTACATTGCCGGCTTTGGCCGCGCCCAACTGATCCGCGAGGGTGGTGAACGGCAAGGCCAGAGTACGGATGCCGGGACGGGCGCAGTCCGCGGGGATTTCGGTTCCGTTGTAGAGCACCCAGCCGCCGGGCTGCACGTCGCCGATAAATTTGCGCAGAGAAGGCTCGTTAAGAGCGAGCAGGACGTTGGGGACCGATACCAGCGGCGAATCGATGGGCGCGGTCGAGAGGCGCACGTGACAGTTGGAGGTGCCGGAACGCATCTCCGGTCCGTAAGAGGGGAGCCAGGAGACTTCCAGGCCGGCGGCGAGCCCGGCTTCGGCCAGAATCTCGCCCAGCAGGAGAACGCCCTGGCCGCCGAAGCCGGCGATCTTGAGACGGCCATCGGTGGTTAACGCCGGCGGCCGGCGGGCGCCGAGCGACGGGATGGTTTCGGTCAGCCCAAGGATGGCGGGGACGTCGGAGAGCTCAGGCGCGAGCGGGGGCGCGGGACGAGTTTGGGATTCTTTGGCACGGTCGCGATAGACGCCTAGCGGGAAAATCCTGGACATCTCTTCGCGGACGCGGCGCTGGGCATCCAGCGGATCGAGCTTCCAGATGGTTGGGCAGGGCGAGAGAACTTCGACGAATGAGAAGCCCAGGCCGTGGACCTGATTCTCGATGGCGCGGCGGATGGCGCGGCCGGCGTGCATGACCTGCCGGTTGTCGCCCAGGGACACGCGCTCGATGTACACGGGCGCTTCGAGCGAGGCCAGGAGCTCGCTCACGTGCATGGGGTAACCTTCGTTCCAGGCGTTGCGGCCGAACGGGGAAGTGGTGCTTTTCTGGCCGAGCATGGTGGTGGGGGCCATCTGGCCGCCGGTCATGCCGTAGATGGCGTTGTTGATGAAGAACACCGAGACAGGCTCGCCGCGGTTGGCGGCATGCACGATTTCGGCACAGCCGATGGCAGCCAGGTCGCCATCGCCCTGATAGCTGAGAACGATGCTTTGGGGCAGGCTGCGCTTCACCGCGGTGGCTACGGCGGGCGCGCGGCCGTGGGCTACCTGAATGTTGCCGACATCGAAATAGTAGTAGGCGAAGACCGAGCAGCCCACGGGGCTGATGAGGACGGTACGATCCTGAATGCCCAGCTCGTCGATGGCGCGGGCGATCAGCTTGTGGACCACTCCATGGCCGCATCCGGGGCAATAGTGGGTCTGATGCTGGAGCTCCGCTTTGCGCTCGTAGACGGGGTAGAAGGAGCGGGCCTTTTGATGGGTGACCGTGTAGCTAGACATATGCGGGCTCCTGCCGGCCGACGGTTGCGTAAATCTTTTCCAGGACTTCTTCGGCGGTGGGAACGTTGCCTCCCACGCGGCCGTAGAAACCCACCGGGGCGCGGCCTTCGAGCGCGAGGCGCACATCTTCGACCAGTTGGCCGGTGCTCAGCTCGACTACCAGGAATCTGGCGGCGGTGCGGGTGAGCCGGCGGATGCGCTCGACGGGGAAAGGATAAAGCGTGATGGGACGCAGCAGGCCCAGCTTCAGACCCTGGGCACGGCCCTGCTCGACAACCTGTTTGAGCACGCGCGAGACGATGCCGTAGCCTACCAGAATGGTTTCGGCGTCGCTGGTGCGCCAGTCCTCGTATTGCACGGCTTCGCGTTCAGCGCGCTTGTACTTGGCTTCGAGTTTGAGCACGTGTGCCTCGAGCTTGTCCGGCTCAAGGTAGATGGAAGTGACCAGGTTGCGGCGGCTGCCGGCGCTGCCGGCCACCGCCCAGGCGGGCCGCGCGGGCGGCGGTTGGGGCGGCGGGAACTCGACGGGCTCCATCATCTGGCCGATGTAGCCGTCGGCCAGGACGAAGACGGGGTTGCGATAACGGTCGGCGAGATCGAAGGCCTGAATGGTGAGATCGGCCATCTCCTGTACTGAATTGGGCGCCAGCACCAGGGTACGGTAGCAGCCGTGGCCGCCGCCTTTGACGACCTGGTGATAGTCGCCTTGCTCAGGCGCGATGTTGCCGAGGCCGGGTCCGCCGCGCATGATATCGGCAATGACGCAGGGCAGCTCGGCGCCGGCGATATAGCTGATGCCCTCCTGCATGAGGCTGATGCCCGGACCGCTGGAGGCGGACATGGCGCGCACGCCGGTGGAGGCGCCGCCGTAGAGCATGTTGACGGCGGCCACTTCGCTCTCGGCCTGGAGGAATACGCCGCCAACCTGCGGCATGTAGAGCGCGGCGGCTTCGGTAATCTCACTGGCGGGTGTGATGGGGTATCCGTAGAAGGCGCGGCAGCCGGCCAGGATGGCGCCCTTCACGATGGCTTCGTTGCCCTTGGTGATTTGTTTGGACATGGTGGCTCTCCTCAGGCGGCCTTTCGGCTCCTCGACGGGGAGGCCCGCATCACCGTGATGGCGCCGGGCTCGGGACAGACGAAGAAACAGATGCCGCATGCGGTGCAGCCTTGGCCCTTATAGGTGGCGGGGTGATAGCCGTAGCGGTTCAAACGGTCCGCAAGCAGCAGGACTTTGGGCGGGCAGGCTTCGACGCACAGCCCGCAACCTTTGCACTCTTCGGAGTTCAGTTCAATCATGCAACCTCCAGGGCGGCCTGGGAGGCCGCCGCAGGCTGAGAGCCTGCCCCACGGAGCTCATCGCGGAAATTGGGATGAGCGATAGCGACGAGCGCTTCGGCGCGCTGACGCAGGGTTTTGCCGAACAAGTACGCGACGCCGTACTCGGTCACCACGTAGTGCACATCGCCGCGGCTGGTGACCACGCCCGCGCCGGGATCGAGAACGGGCACGATACGCGAAAGCGTGCCATGCCTGGCGGTGGACGGCAGCGCGATGATAGGCTTGCCGCCCTTGGAGCGCGCCGCGCCGCGGATGAAATCCAACTGGCCGCCGAAACCGCTGTAGGGCGTGGAGCCGATGGAATCCGCGCAGACCTGTCCGGTGAGATCCACCTGAATCGCCGAGTTGATGGCCACCATGCGGTCGTTCTGGGCGATGACGAAAGGATCGTTGGTGTATTGGGTGGGGTGGAATTCGAAAGCCGGATTGTTGTGGATGAAGTCGAAGATACGCCGCGTGCCGAAGACGAAGCCGGCTACGACTTTGCCGCGATGCAGGGTCTTGCGATCGCCCGTGATAACGCCGGCCTCGATGAGCGGCACGACGCCATCGGGACACATTTCGCTGTGAATGCCCAGATCGCGCCGGTCGTGGAGCGCTTCGAGCACGGCGTTGGGGATACCGCCGATGCCCAGCTGCAGTGTGGCGCCATCGGGGATGAGCGTCGCGACGTTGGCGGCGATACGGTGCTGGACGATGTCGGAGGGCGCGGAAGGGGCTTCCAATAATGGGCGGTCGGTCTCGACGATGGCCGCAACTTTGCTGACATGCAGGAAAGTCTCGCCCATGGTGCGCGGCATGCGCTGGTTGACTTCGGCGATGACCAGCCGGGCGCATCGCGCGGCGCTGAGGGTGCAGTCGATGGAGGTGCCCAGGCTGAGGTAGCCGAATTCATCGGGGGGTGAAGTCTGGATGAGGGCCACATCGAGGGGCATTTCGCCGGACGAGAAGAGCTTCTCGATCTCACTGAGGAAGATAGGAGTGTAATCGGCGCGTCCGGCGGCCACGGCATCGCGGACGTTGTGGCCGAGGAAGAGACCGTTGTGGCGGAAGTGGCCTTGGTACTCTGGCCGGGTGTAGTCGGCGGCGCCGAGCGTGAGCATGTGGACGATCTCGACATTAAGGAGGGCGGGGGCGCGGCGGAGCAAGGCCTCGATGAGGGGAGTGGGGGTGCCGTTGCCTTCCTGGATCCAGATGCGGTCGCCGGAGCGGACGGCGCGGAGGGCTTGGCCGGCGGTGGTAACTCGTTGGCGATATTGGGCCGCGGGGTTCATCGTCGTCCCCCACTTCCAAGTGGGGCTATCCGTATTCTATTACGGATTTACAGATCTGTAAATATGATAGTTTACCGTGGGGGCCGGCGGATGGGTGCTGTGGCTTTGATTCGCTTTTTGTTCGTTATGAATACCCGCATTTGCGCATGGCGAATACCCTCATTTTTTGGGTTCGCCGTGCATTTTGCGATGTTGGGGCGGTGGTTTGTTCGTCTTGTGTTCGCTTTAGCGGGTGGCCGTGGGGAGAGCATTCTAATAGCTGGTGGGCGGGTTTGCGGATTGTTCTCAGGGTCCGTGAGAACGAGAGGCGCCCTCGCCGGGGCGGCTGCACGCGTTTCCGCGAAATGCCGAGCACAAGACCGCCGCGGCTTGCCCACTACCGAAAATTGCCGGGTGAAGAACTACGCGAATCGCGCCGGCGGTACACTAGCCGCATGGAGGAGAGATGCAGCCGGGCAACGAAGCGACGTGCGTGGTGATCAAGCGGGGGGAAGGTTATCACGGCAAGCAGGGCCTCGATTATCTTGCAGGCGTGTCCGCGGAGACGACCGGATCGAAGAAGCTCTGTATGCACATGGTCACGATTCCTCCGGGGGGCCGGGCGAAGGCGCACCTGCATGCGCAGCATGAGAGCGCCATCTACGTCCTGAGCGGCCAAGCCGGCACATGGTACGGCCCTGGCCTGCGCGAGCATGTCTGGCTGGACGCGGGAGATTTTTTCTACATTCCAGCGAATACCCCGCATCTGCCTTACAATCCGAGCGAGGTAGATCCCTGTGTGGGGCTGGTGGCGCGGACCGATGCCAACGAGCAGGAGAGCGTGACGCTATTGACGATTGAGGACCCGGGAATTGCTCAGCGTTAAAAAAGGCGGGATGCGTCTTGCGGCTTTCCTGTTCCTGGCACCGCTGCTGCCGGCGGCAAGCGTCAACACCCGGATCCTGAGCCGCGCGGGCAAGCTACTGACGGACGAATCGCGCTGGAACCGGGCGGACACGCGCGAGTGTCCGCCGCACGCGCCGAAGGTCAGCTTATATTGCGCGCTGCGCCAGGCAACCGAGGAAGTGCTGGGCGAGTCCTCGCATCGGACCACGGCGATGGAGGAAGTGCGGAAAGTGATCGAAGAAAAGGTGGGAGACAAGTATCCCCACCGGCTGATGGGGTACAACAACGATCCCGCCACCACACTCGCCGACATCCAGGGCGTTCTGAATACGGCGGCGGAGAGGCTGGACCGGCGGCTGGCCACCATCACGCCGCGCGCATTCGACCGCATGGTGCTGCTCGAAGAGAAAGGGGAGACTACAGCGAGCGTCAGCATGGGCGACCTGAACGGCGACGGGTATGCGGATCTGGTCTTAGGTAAAGGACGGCACTGGCCGCTGCTGGACCGGGTGCTGCTGAACGACGGAAAAGGCCACTTCACGGCTCACGATTTGGGAAGCACGCCTGACCGCACCTACTCCGCCGCGCTGGCGGACGTGGATCAGGACGGCCACCTGGATGTGGTGATCAGCAACGACCAACCGGATCGCAAGCTGATTTATCTGAACGACGGCAAAGGCAATTTTCACATCTCGGGAACGTTCGGCGATGCGAAGTGGTCGACGCGCTACGTGACGCTGGCCGATCTGAACGGCGACGGGTATCCGGACATCATCGCGGCCAATCGCGGCGATCCGCCGAAAGATCCGCACTTGAGTTTCGTGTGTTTGAACGACGGCAAGGGACACTTTCCCTGGTGCACTCCGCTGGCCGGGACGGAATCGGCGACGATCATTGTGGCGGCGGACTTCGACGGCGACGGCGCCATCGACTTATTTGTGCCGCATCGCGAGGGAGGCCAGAGCGTCATCTTCTGGAACGACGGCAAGGGAAATTTTCCGGTAAAGACGCCGGTGGGCCCGGCGAACGTGGCGGCGCGCGCCGCGGCGGCGGGGGACCTGAACGGCGACGGACGCGTGGACCTGGTGGTGGGCGATGAACGGCAGGGGCTTTTCGTTTATCTCAATCGGGGGAAGCGGGAGTTCAGCGAACCGATCATGCTGGCCGGCAGGCAGCGGGCGCCGTACGCGGTGGCCATCGCGGATCTGAATCGCGACGGCAAGCCGGATATCGTGGTGGGAAATGCGGAGGCGCCCGGTTCGGTGTTTTTCAACGACGGCACCGGAACGAATTTTCTGGAAATCCCCTGGGGAGACGGCAAGGGAGCGGTGTACGGCGTGGCGATCGGAGACCTGGACGGGGACGGATGGCCGGACATCGCGGCGGCGCGCAGCGATGCACCGAACGCGGTGTGGTTCAGCACGAAGGTTGGGGCGCAGTAGTGAATAGTGGCTTGGCCGCCAGACTATTACTGGCACTCACGATGGCTGCTACGGGCCTTGCTAAAACCTGGCGCGTGGATGGCATGGTGATCGCGGTGGACCGCGGCGCCGGCACCATGCTGGTGTCGCATCGGCCCATCGAACATTACATGGGCGCCATGGCCATGCCGTTCCGCGTGGAGAAGGCCGGGCAACTCGAGGACCTCTATCCGGGCGCGCGCATCCAGTTCGATTTGACGGTGACGAAGCAGGGTTCCCTGGCCCGCAACATCCGCAAGACAGGCGAGCCGGACGCTCGCATCCCGCCTCCGAAAGAGACCATCAAGATCGGCGATCGAGTTCCCGATTTCTCGCTGACCAGCGAAGCCGGCGACAACATATGCCTCGCGGACCTTCGCGGCAAAGTGGTTGCCATCAACTTTCTCTACACCCGCTGCCCCCTGCCCGACGTGTGCCCGCGTCTGGCGGCCAACTTCGCCACCCTGCAGCGACGCTTCGCCGATCGGATGGGCGCCGACCTCGTTTTCCTTTCGGTGACCGTCGACCCTGATTTCGACACGCCCGCGATCCTCGCCGAATATGCCAGGCGCTGGAGCGCAAAAAGCCCCGGGTGGCGGTTTTTGACGGGAGATGTGACCCGCATCGCCGCGTCACTGGGCGAGGTGTACTGGACAGACGAGGGATCGATCGGTCATAATTCGACTACTTCCATCGTCGATCGCGATGGCCGCCTGGCGGCAACGGTGACTGGTTCCACCTGGCGGCTGGATCAACTCGAACAGTTGTTGAAACACGAACTGGAGAAGTCTCAATGAAGCTTGCCCTTACCGCGGCCGTGGCCATCGCATCGCTGGGAGCCGCGCAGGTTCCGAAACGCGCCGACGACTGCGCGCCGCCCCCCAGTGCGCTGGCCCCCACGCTGCCGGCGAAACTGCTGCCGGGGATGGGGAGCGTGCATCTCGCGATCACCACGTCCAACCCGGAAGCTCAACTGTTCTTCGATCAGGGCGTGGCCCAGATGCATTCGTTCTGGGCGCGTGAGGCGGAGCGCTCGTTCCTGCAGGCTGCCGCGCTGGACCCGCAAGCGCCGATGCCGCAATGGGGGATCGCGATGGTGGCGGGCGGCGACTGGCGGCCGCGCTTTCAAATCGACCTGCTCACGGACATTCTGGGCAGACAGGCGCCGCCGTCGATGCTGCGGGCCCGGGCCGCGGCGCAGAAGGCTGTGGAGCTCAGCCAGACCACCGGCACCGACCTGGAAAAGCTCTACGTGGCGGCCGTGGCGGCGCACAGGAATCCCGACGAGAAAGGCGACCCCGAGGAGGCGTTTGTCAAAGGCCTACGGGCGCTTCTGGCGAAGTATCCGGATGAAGTGGAGGCGCAACTCGACCTGGCGCTCATGATCATGCGGGGCTTCTCCGTGCAGGACAAGAAGCCAGTGGCGCCGGGCTCGACCGAGGCGGTGGCGATCCTGCGCGGCCTGCTGGTGAAGGCGCCCGAGCATCCCGGCGTGCACCACTACATCATCCACGGATTCGAAGGTTCCAGTTTCGCAAAGGAAGCCTGGCCAAGCTGCGAGAAATACGCCAAACTGGTTCCCAACATTCCGCACGCCTTGCACATGCCAGGCCACATCTATTCGCAAACCGGCCGCTGGCAGGACGCCGCGAAGGCATTCAACGACGCGGCCATCAATGAACGCATGTGGATGAAGCTCGACAAGTTATACGGCAACGCGCATCATGGGCACAACGTGCATTACCTGGCCACCGCGTATTCCTTCGAAGGCCGTTACGAGGATGCCGTGGAGGCCGCCAAGGAACTGATGGGTTACAAAGAGAACCCCGGCCAGGCGGCCCAAGCCGACGTCTTCACCGGCGCTTATGCGCAGGGTTGGTTCAGCATGTTGCGCACGCAGGTTCAGTTTCAAAAGTGGGATGCGATTCTCGACGATTCCGTGTTGCCGGTTTTGAACCGGCCGCGCCAGCAGGCGTGGCGGCACTGGGCGCGCGCGGTGGCCTATGCGAATAAAGGCAATCTGGCCGCGGCAAAGGAAGAGTCGCACGAGTTCGAACTGTCGATGGCCGAGTTCCGGAGCAAGGTCAAACGTCCGGAGCCGGCTGAATTGCAGGTAGCCCGCCGCGAACTCGCGGGGCACCTGGCGGTCGCCCAAGGGCAGCTCGGCAAAGGTCTGAAGCTGCTCGAAGCTGCGTCGAAAGCGGAACGGCGGCTGACTTACACGGAGCCGCCCTTCTATCCGCGGCCGGTAGCCGAGGCCCTGGGAGAGGAAGCACTGAAGAACAACAAATATTCAGTGGCGCAAAGGGCTTTTCGGATCGCGCTGGATCAGTATCCTGGGGATTCTCACGCCGAGACCGGGCTGAAGGCGGCTGTACAAATGGACCGGACGATCCTGGCGAGCCGGTGAGCGAATGGTTCCACGCTATCGCGGCGGGTTCGGCCCGGCAGGTTCCATGATTATCTTTAACGGGTCCGTTTGGCACGGGCATGGCGCGAACTCAACCGGTAAACCACGGCGCTCGGTACAGGGCGCGTTCATCCGGCGCGGAGAAAGTCGGGCGATCGACTTCGCCTCCCGCACGCAGCCGGAAACGCTTGAACGCATCTGCCCGCCGGCCAAGTATTTGTCGGCGCTCTAACCGCGTAAAACTTACCGTTGCATTTTTGCGCGATGGAGCCGCCACGATCCGGGATGCTCGCGATTATGAAGCCCTGGCCTGCTGCGACGCAGAGACTTGAGTGGCCATCCAGTTGCTTGTCTTCTGCACTCACAATTTATAGCTGGCTCTCTCGGCCCGGCGCCGCTGCAGATATAACTCCGTCCGGGCACTTGAGAAGAAACAACAGGAGAGTAGTGTTCAAAAATAAAATAATCTATGATCCCGTTCTGGCATCTTCGTCAAAAAGTTGTGCGCGCTGCGGAAATCGCTTTGCGACATACGGGAGAGAATACATCTGCACCGCGTGCCGGGAGCGCAAGCCCAAAGTTGTGGTCAGGATGCCCTCCAGACACCAGCTCACATCCCGGCAGCAACAGATCGTCGAGCTAATCTGCCAGGCGAAAACAAACAAAGAAATTGCTTACGAGCTATGCCTTACGGAAGGCACTGTAAAAGAATACCTGCATAATATCTTCCGCAAACTAAAGGTTACCAACAGGACAGAGTTAGCGCTGCGTTCCCACGCCCAAACGTCATTCAAATGGACCCATCATCATTGACTCTTGTCCGGCAGGGTCAGTCTCACTGACGTTTGAAGCGGTACGGCACGAGCTGGGAGCCGGCGGGCGCATCGAATGACACAGGGTAGCGCCTGCCGGTCAGGTCCAAACAGACGCTCAAAGAGAAGCGCCGACAATCTCATGCATCAGCCTCCGCGGAGAACTTCCGAATTGCAGCTCATTGCAGCAGGTCCAGCACGGCAGCCTGAACGCTCTTCCATTCAGTCGTTCTAGGATCGATCAGCTCGAAGTGCCCGGCATTGGGCAGTTCGATCAGGCGGGCGTCGTCGCCGGCGGCGGTGGCGGCGGCCTGGTAGCGGCGGCTGATTTCGATGGGGACGACATCGTCGCGGGTACCGTGCAGCAGGCGCTGCCGGACGTGCAGCGGCACGAGCTCGATCGGGGAGGCTTGGTGGTAGCGCTCGGGCTGTTGGTCGGGCTGGCCGCCGAGCAGGCCGGCCACGACGCCGCGGCTCAGGTGGAGCTCCCAGGCGCGCCGCAGATCGGAGACGGCGGCCAGTGCAACTACGCCGCGCAGAGGAATGGCGTGCTGCGCCGCGAGCCACAGCGCGAGTTGTCCGCCGGCTGAGTGGCCGATTACGATGACGCGCGCGAGATCCAGGGGATAGCGCCGGGCGAGGGCGCGGAGATGTTCGGCGCCGCGGCGCACGTCGTCGCCGGCGGCGGGCCAGCCTCCACCGGGATCGCCGAGGCGGCGGTATTCGAGACTCCATGCGGCGACGCCGGCGCGGGTGAGCGCGGCGCAGAGATGCCCGATGTGGTCGAGGCTGTAGGCGTTGCGCCAGTAGCCGCCGTGGATGACGATGGCCACGGGGACGCTTTGGCCGCCGCTGGGGAGGCGGAGATCGCCGAACTGTTGGGGAGCGTCGCCGTAGGCGATGCGGGTGGCGCCGGCGGGCGGCGGGAGATCCAGGATGGGAGTGTTCACGGAACGCGGCGCGCGGCACCCGGCGAGAGCCAGGAAGAGGGCCAGGGCTATTCCAGGCGGCGGACTTTTATGTTGCGGAACCATGTGTCGCCGCCGTGGTTTTGCAGGGAAATGTGGCAATTCTTGTGCGGCTGATTCGTTAACGCGTCCGTGACCGGCGTACCGTTTCCCCAGCGGTGGGCGATGCGGGCAGCGGCCAGCGGCGAATCGAGTTCCGTATCGACGACCTTGACGCCGTTCAGCCAGTGCGCGACGTGGTTGCCTTTGACGACGAGGCGCGATTCGTTGAATTCGCCCACGGGTTTGGTGACATCTTTTTCGGGGCCCACGATGTCGTAGAGGGCGCCGGCCTGGTGACTGACGCCGGCGCGCGCGTCGGAGTTGCCGGCGTTATCCAGGAGCTGGTATTCGAAGCCGACCACGTAGTCCTGGCCGCGGTCGGGGCGGGCGGCCGGGCGGTTCAGAAGGGAATAATTCACCTGGTCCTCGAAACCGTGCGCGGCGTAGCGCGCCAGGAAGACGTGGTCCTGGATGCGATACTTCACACCGCTGTTGGCGCCGGGCGCGATCTTCCACTCCCATGAAAGCTCGAAGTCGCGGAATGTGTCCTTGGAGAAGAGGTCTTCGGTGATATGGGGTGCGCGATTGGCTTTGAGACAGCCGTCGTCGATGGTCCAGGCGTCGCCGGGGGGCGTTTTCTGGCGGGGATCGTCCCAGCCGGCCATGGTGCGGCCGTCGAAGAGGCTGACCCAGCCGGATTGCGCGTGGCAGGCGAAGGGCGCCAGGGCCAGGGCGATCCACAGAGACGGGGATTTCACGCGGGGGATCCTTTCTGTCTGGCGAAGATTTTGGCGAGCACTTTCACGGCGGCGTCGACATCGCGCTCGGTGACGATGTAGGGAGGCAGGAAGCGCAGCACCGTGTCGTGCGTACAGTTGATGAGCAGGCCGTCGGCCATGGCGTCGAGAACCATCTGCTTGCCGGGGATCTCCATGTCGACGCCGATCATGAGGCCGAAGCCGCGCACCTCTTTGATGAAGGAGTGTTTGCGGGCCAGCTCATTCAGCATGAGGTGGAAATATCCGCCGACCTGCTGGATGGAGGGCAGCAGCGTTTCCAGAATGTCGAAGAATTCGAGGGCCACGCGGCAGGCCAGCGCGCTGCCGCCGAAGGTGGAGCCATGCATGCCGAGGGCGATGGCGGCGGCGGCTTTTTCGTTGGCCACGATAGCCCCGAGGGGCAGGCCGCAGGCCAGGGGTTTGGCGGCCACCAGGATGTCGGGGAGCACTTCGGGCCTGGCGCGCTGATACGCGAAGTAAGTGCCGGGGCGGCCGACGCCGCACTGAATTTCGTCGAAGACCAGCAGGGCGTTGTAGAGATCGGCCAGTTCGCGGGCCTTTTGGGCGTAAGCGGGCGAGACAGGGTAGATGCCGCCTTCGCCCTGGATGAGCTCGAGCACCATGCCGGCGGTGGATTCGCTGAAGGCGGCTGCGAGAGCGGCGATGTCGTTGGCGGGAACGAATCGGGCGCCGGGGAGGAGGGGTTCGAAATCGGTGCGGTACTTGGGCTGTCCGGTGATGGAGAGCGCGCCCAGCGTACGGCCGTGGAAGGAATTTTCGAGCGCGATGATTTCGTGTTTGGCGCCGGGCGCGGCTTTGTTGCCGTGGGCGCGGATCATTTTGAGGGCACCTTCCATGGCCTCGGTGCCGCTGTTGGTGAAGAAAGTGCGCTGGAGGCCGCTGACATCGGCCAGTTTTTTCGCGAGGGGGCCCTGAAATTCGTGGTAGTAGAGATTCGAGGAATGGATGAGCAGGGCGGCCTGGTCGCGGATGACTTTGACGATGCGCGGGTGAGCATGGCCCAGGGCATTGACGCCGATGCCGGCGATGAAATCGAGGTAGCGGTTGCCGCTGACGTCGTAGACGTGACAGCCTTTGCCGCGATGCACGACCAGCGGGTAGCGGCTGTAGTTCTGGAGCACGTACTGGCGCTCGAGATCCATAACGGCGTCGGGGGAGAGGGTGGGCAGGGGGTCGATGACGCTGGCCATCTACACATGATATCCCGGAGATGGCCCCGGCGCGCCAGATGGCGGCCTACGAGGCCGCCGCAGGCTGCGAGCCTGCCCCACTCAAGTTTTTGCCGCGCCCGACGATATAGGAGCGAGGATTCCTATGTCGCAGGCACTAGTGGTCGATGATTCCAAGGCGGTGCGCATGGTGATTTGCAGAAACCTTGCCCAGTTGGGATACGAGGTCTGCGCGGCGGCCGACGCCGCGGAGGCGCTGGGGCTTCTGCGGGAAGAGATCTCGCTGGTGCTGGTGGATTGGAACATGCCGCGCATGAACGGGCTGGAATTCGTGGAGCGGCTGCGGGCAGATCCGCGCTACGCGGCGGTGAAAGTGATGATGGTGACCACCGAGACGGAAGTGGAGCAGATGATAAAGGCTCTGGCGGCGGGCGCCGACGAATACGTGATGAAGCCGTTCACGCAGGAGATTCTGGCTGACAAGCTGCGCATTATGGGGCTGATTCAGTAAGGACGGACATGCGGGCAGGCATTTCCAGGAAAATGGTACCGCTGGGCGGGCGGATCCGCGTGCTGGTGGTGGACGATTCGGTGGTCATCCGGCGGCTGGTGACGCACGCGATTTCGGAAGATCCAAGCATGGAAGTGGTGGGAGTGGCGGCCAACGGGGCGATCGCGCTGGAGCGCATCGCGCAGTTGAATCCGGACGCGATCACGCTGGACATTGAAATGCCCGGGATGGATGGCCTGACACTACTGCGCCGGCTGAAGGATCATGCGGCGCGGCCGCGGGTGGTCATGTTCAGCACGCTCACGGACCGGGGCG
>Ga0209579_10001523_pt1 | contig 19022 bp, 14 predicted proteins | sample Coa_R1_2_FD_187152 | JGI IMG/M metagenome (GOLD analysis project Ga0209579, IMG submission 187152) | Surface soil microbial communities from Centralia Pennsylvania, which are recovering from an underground coalmine fire - Coalmine... | ecosystem: Environmental > Terrestrial > Soil >... | reverse complement strand
CGCGTGCGCGGCGCGCGCGGATCACGAAGCGCCGTTCTATCCGTCGTTCTATCCGCAGGAAATCCGCATCGAAGCGCTCGGGCCCGCCGAAGCAGCGGAGGGATGGCCGAAGGCGCGCGTCCATGCGTATGTCGGCGACGATCCATTCGCGGCAGGCACGCCGCCCGCCGATGCAACTGCCGTCGAATCGCTCGGATCGTTCGTCGTGCTGACGTTCGATCCTTCGCCGGGCAGGCGCGCAATGCCAAGCGCCGATGCGCGTTGCGACGCGGCGCGCGATGTCGCTCGTTCGCTCAACGCGGACGTTCGCGGCTTCGTTCGTCATCCGTATCCGGTGACGCCGTGGCATGCGGACTATCTCGATTACGCCGATCTCGCGGCGGATGCGAAAGCCGGCGGCGCGAACGCGAGCAGCGACTCGTCGGCGTTCGCGGGCTTGCGCGTACGCGCGATCGGGGCGCTCGCAAAAGCGCTTCTGCCCGCGACGCCGGCCGCGGATTCGAAGGCATGGGACGCAACGCTCGAATCGGTCGACGTCACGGAGCTCGCCGCCACGGAACGAGGACTTTGGCTTACATCGCCGTGGGTCAGGCAGGGCTGGTTTCAGGCGCATGCGCTATTGCGCAACGGTGTCAGCGGCGAGGCGGCGTCGCGCTCGGATGCCGCGTATCGAAAGCTCGTGTCGGGCGATTATCACGATCGGGTGGAGCGCATCAATCTCGAGCGCGCACTCGTCTCTTCGCTCCTCTCGAGCTGCGAGCGTACCGTCATCGGTTACGGCATGCGCCGCGAGTACTTCGATTCCGAGTATTCGCGCGGCGTCGAGAACATCGGCTTCGACGCGCAATCCGGTTTCGCCTCGCACATCTTTTCGCGCACGGCGAAGCTCAAGGATTTTCCGTGGAACGGATGGCTTCGCATCGGAACGCAGCGAAAGTCCGATAGCGCATGGAATCCGATCGGCGGCATGAACGATCCGTTCGCCCGGCTGGTTTGGTTCGCAGTGAGCGACCCGGCACTTCTGCCGGACCCGTATGGCGGTAGCTGGATCGCCAATCGCGTCAGCGTCGAGCCCCTCGCCGGTGGCCGCGCGGTGCCGATCCCCGCGGATGCGCTGCGTCCTGTCGAAGGCAGCGTAACCTGGCGAAGGGTTGGCGCCGGCAAGACCGCGCGGCAGGCACTGCGCTATTCGGTCGTCACGTCGGCGTTCCACGACGGCACCATGATGGACAAGGCCGACGTCCTCTACCCGTATGTCTTCGCGCCCCGCGTTGGCCTCGCGGGCATCAAGGTGCGCGAGATGCGCACGTTCACGCGCAACTACGGCGACGATCTCAAGTTCAGCTATCCGGTCGTCGTCATCGACGTGTATTTGACGACGCGTTCGGACGATCCGTGGGAAGCCGGGGCGATCGCGCCGCCGTGGTCGACGCTGCCGTGGCACGTGCTCGTTCTGATGGAGGAAGCTTCGATGCGCGGCATCGCCGCGCTTTCGCAGGAGGAAGCGCGCCGGCGCGGCATACCATGGCTCGACCTCGTCCGCGACCATGCGATGAACGAGCGCCTCGCCGCGCTCGTCGACCGCTTTCGCGACGAGCGCTACCGTCCCGCCGCCATCGCGTCGCTGGTGACTCCCGACGATGCGCGCGCCCGCTGGTCGGCGCTTCGCGCGTTCTACGCGAGGCACGGGCATTTCCTCGTGACGAATGGCCCGTACCGGCTCGATTCGTGGAGCGACGAAGGCGCCGTGCTCGCCGTGTTTCGCGATCCCAGCTATCCGCAGGGCGTCGGGGCGTTCGACGACTACGCTATTCCGAGGCGAGCCTACATCGCGAAGGTCGACGATCTCGGCGATCGGCTCGAAATCGCGGCCGACGTCGAGCGTATCTCCCGCTTCCAGCGCAGCTACGAGCTCATGCGCGTTCGCGTCGAAGCATCAACGACCGGCGCGAAGGACGCCGAGCGACCCGAATGCCGTTTCGTCGTGATTTCCGCTGACGGCCGCGTCGTGCGTGCAGGCATCGCTCCGTTCGGTCCGGGCGGGCGGTACGCGATCGATCTGCGAAAGCTGGGAGGAGCTGGCCCGTATCGCGTCGCGCTCGCGATGCTCGCCGCGCCGAACCGGGTCAGCGCCGAAACCACCATCCTCCTCGTCGATCCGGCGGCGACCTTGGCCGGGCGTCCCGCATCGCGGGCAGCCGCTGACAGGCGATGACGAATTCCGATTCCGGGGCTAGTATCGCGCCTGCGATAGCCCGGGCAGCCGGCGCGGACCAGGCAAGAACGCGGCAACGAGAGGGAGCGAGCACGAGACTGCGATGAGCGTCCTTCCGATCCATGTTCTCAACGCCCTGCTCTACAGCTCCGTGCTGTTCCTGATCGCCGGGGGCTTGAGCCTCATCTACGGGGTGATGCGCATCCTCAATCTCGCGCACGGCAATCTCTACGCGCTCGGCGCGTTCGTGACCGCGTGGGCGATTGGCATTGCGCTCGGCGCGGGCGCCCCGTCGTGGGTGTTGTTCCTCCTGCTGCCGCTCGGCGCCATCGTCGCGGCCGCCGTCGGCGCGATCATCGAAGGGACGCTGCTTCGCCCGTTCTACAAGCGTCCCGAGGAATATCAGCTCCTGATGACGTTCGGGTTGCTGATGATCCTCGAGGACCTGATTCGCCTGGTCTGGGGACCGAGTCCGTTGACGGCAACCGCGGTTTACTCGGCGTTCGGCAGCATCCCGATCGGTGACGGCGGCCGCTATCCCGCATATAACGTGGTCATCATCGGCGTGGGTGCGCTCGCGGCAGTGTTCCTATGGGCGTTCATCTATCGCACGCGCTTCGGCGTGTTCCTGCGTGCGACGTCGCAGGACAAGCGGATGGCATCCGCGCTCGGCGTCAACGTGAACTGGATCTACATCCAGGCCTTCACGCTCGGCTGCTTCATGGCGGGTTTGGGCGGCGCGATCGTCGTGCCGAGCCAGTCGGCGGTGCTGGGCATGGGCGTCGACGCGCTCGTGCTCGCGTTCATCGTCGTCGTCATCGGCGGCCTCGGCAGCCTCGAAGGCGCGCTCGTCGGTGCGCTGATCGTCGGCGTCGTGCGCGAGGTGTTCATCAGCCTTTTCCCGGAGGTCGAGCTCGCCGTGCTGTACCTGATCGCCGCTTTCGTGCTGCTCGTTCGACCCGCTGGATTGTTCGGTCGCGCATGAGCGGAGCTCCATGAACACGCCGCCTTTCGCCGTTCCCTCGACACCGCTCCCGGTTGCGCCGAGCGCGGACGTTCATTCGACGCGGAAGATCCTCGCATGGATCGTCCCGGTGGCGATCTTCCTCCTCGCCGCGCCCTATGTCATCGATCCGTTCCAGACGCTCACGCTGACCTACGGGCTGGTCGCCGCGATCGGCGCGCTCGGCTTCAACCTGCTGCTCGGCTACACCGGATTGCTTTCGTTCGGACACTCGGCGTTCTTCGGCACCGGCGCGTACACGGTCGCGTTCATGGTGAAGTACCTGAAGGTGTTGTCGATGGAGCTCTTTCTTGCCGGCTCCGCGCTTACATCGGCGCTGCTGTCGGTTCTCTTCGGCTTCGTCTGCGTCCGCTATACGCGCATCTTCTTCGGCATTTTGACGCTGGCGCTGTCGCAGGTCTTGTGGAGCCTGGCGTTCAAGTTCTTCTGGGTGACGGGCGGAACCGACGGATTGCGTGCGCCGACGCCCACACTCCTCGGCATGCCGCCCGGCAACGACAAGATGGACTTCCTCGCGTACCGCTACTACTACTACGTACTCGGCGCGTTCGCGATCTGCACGTGGCTCATGTGGCTGATCGTCAACTCGCCGTTCGGCAAGGCGCTGCAGGCCATTCGCGACAACGAGACACGCGCCGAATTCATCGGCATCCGCATCCGGCGCTATCGCCTGATCGCGTTCGTGATCTCGGGCGTATTCACCGGCATCGCCGGCGCGCTGTGGGCTCCGCTCAACGGGCTTGCGAGCCCGGACATCCTCGTTTGGACATTCTCCGGCGAAATCGTGTTCATGACGGTCCTCGGTGGCTTCCGTACGTTCGTAGGCCCGATCATCGGCGCGATCGTGTTCACTTATCTGAAGACGTATGCGATCGGCTTCACCGTGTATTGGCAGCTCTTGCTCGGCACGGTGCTCGTCGTGCTGGTGCTCGTGCTGCCGACCGGGATCATGGGAGCGTTCGAAACGCTCGCGGCGAAGTGGCGGCATTCGCGCTCGAAGGTCGCATGAGCGCGAAGGGCCGCCCCGAGCGCGAATTAGCCCCGAAGCGCGAAGCGCGGAGGGTAGTCCAGTGACGACGATGCAGCCACTCCTCGCCACGCAGAAGCTCTGCAAGTCGTTCGGCGACAACCGCGCGGTCAACGCCGTCGATTTTCGCGTGAACGCGGGCGAAGTGCTCGCGCTGATCGGCTCGAACGGCGCGGGCAAGACGTCGCTCGTGAATCTCGTGAGCGGTCTCTACCGTCCGGACAGCGGGCGGATTCTTTTCGACGGACGCGACGTCACCGACCAGACGCCGTTTGATCGGATCAAGGACGGAATCGCGCGAAGCTTCCAGATCGTCAACCTGTTCGATCAGCTCACGTGCGCCGAGAATACCGCCCTCGCGATCTTCTCGCGCGACGGCAAGACACGGCGCCTCACGAATCTCGCAAGCCGCGATCACGCGGTCTGGGACGAGGCGCATGACGTGCTGCGCCGTTTCAACCTCGACCACACCGCGGCGATGCGCGCCGGCGCGATTTCGCACGGCGAACGCAAGCTCCTCGACGTCGCGGTCGCTTACGCGCTGCGGCCGAAGCTCCTGTTCCTCGACGAGCCCACGAGCGGTGTGTCTACCCGCGAAAAGGCGCCGATCATGGACATCGTGAGCTCGATCGTGCGCGCGGGCGGCATCACGATCGTGATCATCGAGCACGATATGGACATCGTGTTCCGCTATTCCGAGCGCATCGTCGTCATGCACCAGGGTACGATCCTCGCCGATGGCTCGCCGGACGAGATTCGCGCGAACGACGCGGTGACGACGACGCTGATCGGAACGCATCCGGGCGGCGAGTCGGCGGTCGCGGGAGCCGCGAATGCTTGACGTCCAGCGGATCGAGGCATACCGCGGTCCGGTGCAGGTGCTGCGCGGCGTGTCGCTGCGCGTCGATCCCGGCGAATCGGTCGTGCTCGTCGGGCGCAATGGCGCCGGCAAGACGACGACGATCGAAACGCTGATGGGACTTCTCCCCGCGCGCGCCGGGACGATCAGCTTCCGCGGCAGCGCGATCACGCGCGTGCCTGCTTATCGGCGCGCACGCCTCGGAATCGGCTACGCCCCGGAAGACGCCGGCATCTTCGCCGACCTGAGCGTTGCCGAGAACTTTCACCTCTGCGAGTGGCTGACCGAGCGCAACGCGAACGGCGCGAAGGGCAGCGCGAACGGCAGCATCGACGAGCGGATCTTCGGCGTGTTTCCCGAGGTCAAGGCCTTCATGAATCGTCGCGGGCTCAACCTGAGTGGCGGGCAGAAGAAGATGGTCGCCGTCGCGCGCGCGATGGCGCTGTCGCCGTCGATCCTTTTGCTCGACGAGCCGTTCGAGGGCCTCGCACCGGTCGTGGTCACGCGTTTCATCAGCGCCGTGAACAAGATCAAGGCGATGGGCATCTCGCTCCTGATCGCCGAGTCGAATCTGATGACTGCGGTGCGGATCGCCGATCGACTGTATGCCATCGATCGCGGCGAGATCATCTTCGAGGGCAGCCCGAAGAGCATCCTCGAAAACGACGCGGTGATGAAGACGCTGCGAGGTTGACGCCGCGCACCGGCGATCCGTCGTGAGGAAGGTCGGCTTCCGGCTCGTGATGGCCGTCGCGCTCGGCATCGCTAGCGTTGCGCGCGGCGGCCACGAATTCCCGATCTACCCGTCGTACTACCCGCATCTGATCTCGATCGCGACGATTACGCCCGATCGCGCCGCCACCGAGCTTGTCGCGGGCCGGATCCAGGCCTACGTCGGCGCGCAGCCCGCCTTCGCCGGCGCGATTCCCGAGGCGATCAAGCCGATCGAATCGCTCGGCGGGCTCGTCGTCGTGCGCGTCAATCCCGATTCGGCACGCGCGAAGGATCTCGCGGGGTCGTGCATGCTCGTGGACAGCGTCATGCGCGACATCGAAGGACACGCATCGGCATTCACGTTCCACCCGTATCCGATCACGCCGTTCGACGGCGACTATCTGTACCACGCCGATCTCGCAGAGGCTGCGCGCGCGCGGATCGGCAATCTACCTGATCCCGTTGCATCGCCGCCGCGCATCCGCGCATCCGAAGCGCTCGCGCACGCCGTGCCCGACTTACCGCGCGCGAATGGCGACGCGTGGGACGTCGCGATCGACGAGGTCGACGCCGACGCGCTCGTCGCGTCGTCGACGAAGGTCGCGGAAGGCACGATCGAGCCGCCATGGCGCCGATCCGCCTGGTATCGCACGCTGCTTCTGCTCGAGCCGGCCATCGACGACGCGAATCGCGCGACGCGCGTTCGCGCCGATGTCGCGCGACTCACGTCCGGCATCGCGACCGAGGTCGAGCGCATCAACGCCGAGCGGGAGCTGTTGTCATTGCTCACGCAAGGCTGCCGTGCGGCCGTCGCAGGCTACACGGTCAAGCGCGAATACGTGAACGCCGACTATTCGGCAGGCATCGAGAACATCGGCTTCGATTCGATCGCCGGCCTCGACTCGCCGATCTTCATCCGCACCGCGAAGCTCAAGGACTTTCCATGGAATGGCATCCTGTCGCTCGGCGTCGCGTCCGAACCGACCGCCGCGTGGAATCCGATCGCGGGCTTCACCGATCCGTTCGGGCGCCTGATGTGGTCGGCGATCGGCGATGCGGCGATCATGCCGTCGCCGAACGGTCCCGGATTCGTGCTCAATCGCACGTCGGACGTGCAGTGACGGCACAGCGCATGTCGCTACATCGCGACACCGAAAAGCGCCGGCACTCGCGACGTCGCGCGTTGAGGATCGTGGCCGCGATCGGTGCGGCAATCGCGATATCACGCGTGCATGCCGCCGCGGTTGCGTTCGACATACGCGTGCAAAACGGCCGCGTGCCGGGCGACATGCGCCTCGTCCGCGTCAAGGAAGGCGACGTCGTCACGTTGCGCGTGACGAGCGACCGGCCGCTCGATCTGCACCTGCACGGCTACGACATCGAATGGCGCGTGCAACCGGGTGTCACCAGCACGCAAACGTTCACCGCGCGCCTGACCGGACGATTTCCCGTTCACGCGCACGGCGCGAGCGCAACGAACGCGCACGACGATGCGCCGCTGCTCTATGTCGAAGTCTATCCGCGCTGAGCGCTTCTCGCGGGTCGTCGCCGCGGGTTGCGCGCTCGCACCCTTTGTAGCGACTGCCCACGGCTTTGGCCAGCGCTACGACCTGCCGCTGCCGCTTTCGCTCTATGTCGGCGGAGCCGCGGCGGCCGTCGCGCTGTCGTTCGTCGTCGTCAGTGCGTTCGTCACGCGCGCGCCGGCGGCCGATGCCAATGCGCGAGTGGAACTACCGGGATCGCTCGGACGCCTGATCGCATCGCCGATCGTTGCGCACCTGGCGGCGCTGATCGCACTTGCGCTCTTCGTCGTCACCGTCGTTGGCGGCTTCATCGGCAACGCCGATCCGTATCGCAACATCGCACCAACGATCGTCTGGATCATCGGCTGGGTGGGTCTCGCGTTCATCTCGGCGTTCGTCGGCGACGTGTGGTCGGTGATCAATCCCTGGCGCACGTCGTTCGATCTCGCACAACGCGCGCATAGGCGCGTAACGCGTCGCGAGCCCCGCGCATTTTTCCGCTATCCGGCCGCCCTCGGCGTCTGGCCCGCGTTCTCGCTGCTGCTCGCCTTTGCATGGATCGAGCTCGTCTATCCGAGTCCCGCCGTGCCGCGCCATATCGGATGGATGCTGATCATCTATTCGTCGATCGCATGGGCAGGCATGCTCGCGTTCGGCCGCGACGCATGGCTTGCGCATGGCGAGCTCTTTTCCGTTGTCTTCGGTCTCTTCGCCCGCTTCTCGCCGACAAGCGTTCGACACGCCGATCGGCAACGACGACGAGAAGCGACGCTGGCGCTGCGCTCCTTCGCGGCCGGGCTGCTCGATTCGCGGCCCGTCTCGACGTCGATGGTCGCGTTCGTGCTGCTCGTGCTGTCGACCGTGCTCTACGACGGCGTGCTCGGCACGCCGGAATGGACGATCGTCGAATCGTCGCTTCGCGCGGCGCTTCCGGCGTCGGGTGACGGCGTGGCGATCGCGATCAGAACCGTCGGCCTCGTTACGTTCTGGGCGCTCTTTTTCGGCGCGTATCTCGCCGTCTGCGCACTCGTGAGCAAGGCGGCACGGCGTCGGCGTTCGACCCGGGAATGCGCGCAAAGCCTCGCGCTGACGCTCGTGCCGATCGCGATCGGCTACTCGGTCGCGCATTACCTCGCGTATCTGATCATCGAGGGGCAGTACATCGTGCCGCTTCTCTCCGATCCATTCGGGTTCGGATGGGATCTCTTCCGCACGGCGGGATATCGCGTCGACGTCGGCATCGTCGGCGCACGCTTCGAGTGGTACGCAGCCGTCGCCGCGATCGTCGTCGGTCACCTGGTCGCCGTCTATCTCGCGCACGTGCGATCGATCGCGCTTTTCGGCGCGAGAGGCGATGCGCTGCGCTCCCAGATACCGCTCACCGCGCTGATGGTCATATACACGCTCGTCAGCCTTACGATCCTAGCCGAGCCGATCACCGAGACGCGGGCCGGCGCGCAACCGACGCTGGCGTCGAACGGAATCGCGATCCCCAAGGATGCAATGTTGCCCGAGCCCGGAACGGGTCGCCTCATCGCCGTCGGCGACGGCAAGCGCGCGCGGGAAAAGCTCACGTATCGGATGCTGGGCTCCGCGTTTCAGGACGGCACCGCGACGAGCGCGGCAGACCTCCTATATGCGTACATGTTCGCGTATCGATGGGGAACGCGATCTGCACAGGACGATGCGCATTACGATCCCGTGATCGACGCGGCGACCGCGCCGATGCGCAAGCGCCTGCTCGGGATCAGGTACGTCGGCACCGACACGAAATCGAAGTCCTTTCGTGTCGGCGAGATCGACGTCGTGCGCGCGCTCTTCATCTTCGACGTCTACACGTCGGATACGCCGGTCGATCGCGAGCAGGACGCGGCGCTCGCGCCGCCGTGGAGCACGCTCCCGTGGGAAGTGGTCGTGCTGATGGAGAACGCGGTCAGCCGCGGCTACGCCGCATTCTCCGAGGACGAAGCGAAGCGACGCGGCGTCGAGTGGCTCGACATCGTCCGCTCGAAGACGCTGACCGCGAAGCTCGCGCCGCTCGTCGAAACGTTCGCGCGCGACGGTTTTCGTCCCGACCCGCTGCGCGATCTCGTCAGCGCGGACGATGCGCGCAAACGCTGGAACGCGCTGCTCGCATTCTATCGCACGCACGGACACTTTCTCGTCACGAACGGGCCGTACGTGTTGAAAACGTGGACGCAGGACAGCGTGACGCTCGACGTCTTCCGCGACCTCTCGTATCCCCTTGGCGTCGGCTCGTACGACGTTTATGCGATTCCGCGTCGCGGCTTCGTCACGAAGGTCGACGCGAGCGCCGGCAAGATGCGCGTGTCCGCGGACATCGAGACGATCATGAAGTACCAGCGAAGCTACGACATCGTGCGCGCCCCACTATCGACGTTGATGTCTCGTGACCTCCAACTTGCCGCCCCGCAATGCCGCTACATGCTGCTCGACGGCGCCGGGCACGTCGTGCTCGCCGGTGCGGCGACTCCCGGAGAGGACGGCACGTTCACGCTCGATTTCGCGCGCAAGCTCGCGCCCGGCGACTACACAGCGTTCGCGCAGATCAGCGTGAACGGCAACACGACGAACGCCGAGATTCGGCGCATTCCGGTGCACGTCGCAACCGGAACGTAGCTTCAGGCGCGAAGCGAGCGCCGCTCGCGCATCGCTTGCGCAAGCGTTCCGGCGTCGACGTATTCGAGCTCGCCGCCGACCGGCACGCCGCGGGCGAGCCTCGTCACGCGCAGATCGCGCGCCGCCAGCAACTCGCCGACGTAATGCGCGGTCGCCTCGCCTTCGTTCGTGAAGTTGGTCGCGAGGATCACTTCCCGCACGACGCCGTCGGTGGCCCGCTCGATCAGCCGCTCGAGCCGGATCTCCTTCGGACCGATGCCGTCGAGCGGCGATAGCCTGCCCATCAGCACGAAGTAGAGGCCCGAGTAGGCCTGCGTCTGCTCGATCATCAAAAGATCGGCCGGCGTCTCGACGACGCAAAGCGCACTCGCGTCGCGCCTGGTCGATTGGCACAGCGCGCAAAGCAGGTCTTCGGTGAAGGTATTGCAGCGCTTGCAGTGGCGGATGGCGCGGGTCGCGTCGACAAGCGCGCGCGCGAGCCGATTGGCGCCATCGCGATCGTGCTGCAAAAGATGCAACGCCATCCGCTGCGCGGCCTTCGGCCCGACGCCGGGCAGGCAGCGAAGCGCCTGCGCGAGCTCGTCGAGGCTTCCGAGCGGCTCGCGGACAACGGAGCGATTATCGACCGGACGCCCGCTCACGAATCGATTCAAAACGGCAGCTTGAATCCCGGCGGCAACGGCATGCCGGCCGTGAGGCCGCCGAGCTTCTCCTGCGTCGTCGCTTCGGCGCGGCGCACCGCGTCGTTGAACGCGGCCGCGACGAGGTCCTCCAGCATGTCGCGATCCTCGCCGACAAGCGACGGGTCGATCGACACGCGCTTGACGTCGTGGCGGCACGTCATCACGACCTTCACGAGGCCGGCGCCCGATTGCCCCTCGACCTCGGTGCGCGCAAGCTCCTCCTGCGCGCGCTGCATGTTCTCCTGCATCTGCTGCGCCTGCTTCATGAGCCCGGCCAGCTGATTCTTGTTCATCATGGCGATTCCTGCCTCGTAGTTTGCGCGTCCGGCGCATCGCGGACGATCGACTCGATCGTCTCCGGCCGGACCGTCGCGTCGAAACGTGCGACCAGGTCGCGCACGAAGGGTTCGTCGCGAAACGCCGCCTCGCCTTCCGCGCGCGTCTTTTCACGCTCGCGGCGCGCGATCGCGGCCGGGGAGCCATCGCCCGCTTCGCCAATTTCGAACGCGAGCAGCATCTTGCATCCGGTGGCGGCATCGAGCGCGACCTTGAGCTTGTCGGCGTAGGCCTTGTCCGCGAGATGCTTGTGCGTCGCCGGAATCGCAAGCGACAGCGCGTTGCCGCGAATCGACTTCAACTCGGATTGTGCCGCGAGTTGCGCGGCCATCCCCGTCAACGCAAGCTTCGACACGAACGCCGGCCACTCGCCGATTGCTTCGGGAAGCGCGAGCTTCGGCGCCTGTGTTGCTGTCGTCGCGGATGATCCATCGCCCGAACGCAACGACTCGCTCGCCGGCGCAGGCGTCGGTTTGGGGGCGCGTATTGCCTCGACGTTGCGATCGACAATGCCGTGCACCGCGGATGATGCCGATGCAACAGCGCGGGCAGGCGGTGACGACTTGCGCTCGCCGTCACCCGTTGCGTTTTGCGTCGTCGTCGTCGGCTCGAACGCGAGCAGACGCAGGAGCGTCATCGAAAATCCGGTCGCCTCGTCGGGTGCGAGCGCCAGGTCCGCGCGTCCCTGCACGGCGATCTGATAGGCGAGCTGGACACTCTCGGGCGTCATCCGCGACGCATAGTCGGCGACCTTGTCGGCATCTTCGCCGCCCGGCGCACTCGGAACGGCCTGCACCGTCGCGACCCGATGAAAAAGCGACGCAAGCTCGTCGAGAACCGGCGCGAACGCGTGTCCCATGGATGCAAGCGCATCGGCTTGCGCGAGCAGCGCCGGTCCATCGTTGGCGATCAGCGCGTCGACGATCCGATAGAGGTGATCGCGATCGACGACGCCGAGCATCGCGCGCACGCCCGCCTCGCGGACCTCACCCGCACCGTACGAGATCGCCTGATCGAGCAGCGACAGCGCGTCGCGCAGCGAGCCACGCGCGGCAGCGGCCAGCAGCTGCAACGAGGATGCATCGTGCGCGATCGATTCGGCATCGAGAATTCGCGCAAGCCGCTCAACGATCAGCGCGCGCGCAAGAGGCGTCAGGTTGAACTGCAGGCAGCGCGAAAGCACCGTGACCGGAATCTTCTGCGGATCGGTCGTCGCGAGCACGAACTTCACGTGCTCGGGTGGTTCCTCGAGCGTCTTCAGCATCGAGTTGAACGCGCCCTTCGACAGCATGTGCACCTCGTCGATCAGGTACACCTTGTAGCGGCCCACCGTCGGCGCGTAGCGCGCGTTGTCGAGGATTTCGCGCATGTTCTCGACGCCGGTGTTCGACGCCGCGTCGAGCTTGAGCAGATCGACGAAGCGGCCGGCGTCGATGTCGCGGCAGGCGGCGCACTCGCCGCACGGCGTCGCGGACACACCGCGCTCGCAATTAAGGCTCTTCGCGAGGATGCGTGCGAGCGTCGTCTTGCCGACACCGCGCGTGCCCGTGAGGAGATAGGCGTGATGCAAACGGCCGCGCGAAAGCGCGTTCGTCAGCGCAGTGACGACATGCTCCTGCCCGACCAGTTCGCCGAACGCACGCGGCCGCCATTTACGGGCGAGAACCTGGTAGCTCACTGGGATTGCAGTATCTGCTGGGACGAAGCTCGGCTATTTGGCGCCAGATCGGCCTGAGACGAGGCGCGAGCGCGTGAGAACGCCCAACGTACATCGAAGTACGTGAGCGTTCGCAGCCCGCGGCAACAACGTATCAGCGTGATCTGACGACCAAAGAGCGAGGGTGGCGAGCCGTTCCCCCGGCACTTGCAGTCGTCGCTGTGGCTGCTTCCTTCCGGACCTGACCAGGTTCACGACCTTGCAATGCGGGGCGACCCGCCGTTGATCGGAATGCGTCGACCAAACGATTATACCGGCACGATGCATGCGCAACATGATTTGCGTTGCGCTGCGAGACGCTATCGAGCCGCATGCGCGGGCTCGCCATGGTGGTATCGCCGGCTGAGCGGTCGAATTCGACCACGCAAACGGTACGCGCCGCCGAAAGGCGTGCGTGACGGCCGCAGGTCCGAGGTTATAATCGCCGCGTCGCACGAAAGACGCTTTCGCGTCGGCGACCACGGAGTTCTCGCAGCCCACGCAAGGCTGCGCCATGCACGGCGGCCCCAAATCGCCGCAAACCTTCGAACCACCGCCTGCGCAACGGGCGAAGGAGCGTCATGCGCGATCGAGCGTTCGCACGTCCGCTGGCAATACTGTGCTGCAAGTGTGCATTCGGCCTCGCGGTCATTGCATTGCTCGTCTTCAGCGGTTGTGAGGAGCAGCGCGTCTCGCGCCCGGCCGCGAAGCCGGGCCTCACCGTCGCCGTTCGACCCGGTCCCGCAACGTGGTTTCGCGCGCCGAACGGACAGGCGAGCGGTTTCGATCATGATCTTCTTGCGCGCTTCGCACGCGAACGTGGCGTTCCGCTGAACGTCGTGTTCGTCGATGGAGCGGGCACGCTGATGTCGAAGATCGCGCGCGGCGAAGCGCAACTCGGCGCAGGCGGCCTGTTCGCTTCGGCGTCCGCCAGTGGCAACGAAGTGCCGGGATCCAATCCCGCTGTCGCCTGGAGTAGCGGCTATCACGCGGTCGAACCGGTGCTGATCTACAACGCTGACGGATTTCATCCGCGTCGGTTCGCCGATCTCGACAACGCGATCGTCGCGTATCCCGCGCATACTGGCATGGACAAGCAACTCGTCGCCGTGCAGAAGGCGCACCCGGAGATTCGCTGGCAGGCGGTCGACGTCGGATCGGCCGATGCGCTGATCGCACAGGTGGCCGCCGGCACGATCCGCTACGCTGTGGTGGCGTCGAGCGATGCCGCGATGGCTCGCAATATCCACCTCGATTTCGATGTCGCGTTCCCGGTCGGGCCGCCGCACGATCTCGCGTGGGCCGTTGCGCCCGCGTATCCCGAGCTCCGCGACGCGCTCGACGCGTTCCTCGCGCGCGCGTCGAAAGACGGAACCCTCGCGCGTCTCGCCGAGCGCTATTTCGGCGATCGCGACGTGCAGCGCATCGACGCCGGCGTTTTCCAGGATCGCGTGCGCAAGGCGTTGCCCGAATGGCGCGACACGTTCCGGGAGGCGCAGGCGAAAAGCGGCATCGAGTGGCGGCTCATCGCGGCCATCGCCTATCAGGAATCGCAGTGGGACGCGGGGGCGACGAGTGAAACCGGCGTTCGCGGTTTGATGCAGATGACCGAGGACACGGCGCGTGCGATGGGCGTTTCCGATCGTCTCGACCCGAAGGCCGCGGCCATCGGCGCGGCAAAATATCTGGCCGAGCTCGAGCGCAAGCTGCCCGACGGGATCGGCGAGCCCGACCGCACATGGCTCGCGCTCGCCGCGTTCAACATCGGCATCGGGCATCTCGAGGACGCGCGCGTGCTTGCGCAGCGAATGAGGCTCGACCCCGATTCTTGGAGCGACGTGCGCAAGGTGTTGCCTCTGCTCGCTGACCCTGCGTACTACATGACGCTCAGGAACGGCTACGCGCGAGGCGGCATGCCGGTCGCTTTCGTAGGCCGCGTGCGCGGCTACTACGACATCCTGCTTGCCACCGAAGCCGAAGGGTTGCCGCGTCTTCGCGCGAATCTGGCCCAGCGGTAAGGCGTTGCGTACCCCACGTTCGCATAACGCGGCGTTCGATGCGTCGCCTTCGATCGCTTACCATAGCGCATGCCGCGTCGCCTCTCGCACGTCGCCCTCGCTTGCATCTTCGCGGCGGTATCGACGCTTGCCCATTCGCGCGACAGCGTATTCATCGACGAGCTGACTTCGCCCGAGCTTGCCGCCAATGTTCGCGGCGGCAAGACAACCGTCCTGATTCCGATCGGCGGGACCGAGCAGAGCGGACCGCATATCGTCCTCGGCAAGCACAACGTGCGCGTGAAAATTCTCGCGCAGAAGATCGCCGAGTCGCTCGGCAACGCGCTCGTCGCCCCGGTCGTTGCATACGTGCCCGAGGGCAACATTGATCCCCCGTCGGCGCACATGCGCTTCGCGGGCACGATCTCCGTGCCTGCGGCCGCGTTCGAAGGCGTCCTGGAAGGCGCTGCACGAAGCCTTCGCGCGCACGGCTTTCGCGACATCGTCTTCTTAGGCGACCACGGCGGCTACCAGCGCAGCGAGCAGGTCGTGGCCGCGCGCCTCGATCGCGAATGGGCCAGATCGCCGGCACGTGTCCACGCGCTGACCGCCTACTACACCGCCGCGGAGACCGACTTCGCCGCGGCGCTTGCGGCCCGCGGATTCCCGAAGGCCGCGATCGGCACGCACGCGGGACTCGCGGATACATCGCTGTCGCTCGCCGTCGATCCTTCGCTCGTGCGCCAGGACAAGCTCGCGAGCAGCAGGGAGCTCGACGCATCGCACGGCGTGTACGGCGATCCGCGCGGCGCAACGGCAGCGCTCGGACAACTTGGCGTCGACGCGATCGTCCGCCGGTCGGTCGAAGCGATCCGCGCAGCGAACCGCCGCTGACGCGTTTTCGCTTGTATCATCGCGCTCGCTCGCGGCTTGGTCGCAAAGCGTCCTTTGTTCTCTCCGAAAGCCTTTCGTGAAATCCGCTCCTCGCATCGCCCGCGCGCTCGCGCTGATCGTCTTCGCCCTGCCCGTTCCCTCGCTCGCACAAGCGCCCGCATCGTCGGCCGCAATCGCGACGATTCCCGGCATGCCACCGGTCGTGGATCCGACGAATCTTTACAGCGAGACGTCGGCGTCGCATCTGAGTCCTGCCGTACGCAACGCACTTTCACGTGTCTACGTACCGAACGTGCGCTCCGACGACGTCTACGTGATCGATCCCGCGTCGTTCAAGATCGTCTCGCGCTTTCGCGTCGGCTTGAATCCGCAGCACGTCGTCCCGTCGTGGGATCTTTCGACGCTCTGGGTCGCGAACAACGCGGAGAACACGACGAAGGGCAGCCTCACGCCGATCGACCCGACGACAGGCAAGCCCGGCAAGCCGATCCCGGTCGACGATCCCTACAACATGTATTTCACGCCCGACGGCAAATTCGCGATCGTCGTCGCCGAGGCGCACAAGCGGCTCGACTTCCGCGATCCGAAGACGATGGCGCTTGAATGGTCGCTCGACGTGCCGCAATGCGGCGGCATCAATCACGCCGACTTCTCGATCGACGGCCGCTACGCGATCTTCACGTGCGAATTCGCGAAAGGCCTCGCGAAGATCGATTACCTCGATCGCAAGGTCGAGGGCTACCTGACGCTATCGAAGGGCGGCATGCCGCAGGACATCAGGATCAGCCCCGACGGCAAGTTGTTTTACGTTGCGGACATGATGGCCGACGGCGTATTCGTCGTCGATGGCGAAAGCTTCAGGGAAATCAAATTCATTGCGACGGGCAAAGGTACGCACGGGCTCTATCCGAGCCGGGACGGGCGCAAGCTCTACGTGACCAATCGCGGCTCGAACCACATCCATGGCGCCCGGCACGGTCCGGGCAGCGTATCGGTCATCGATTTCGCCACGCAAAAAGTCGAGGCGACGTGGCCGATTCCCGGCGGCGGAAGCCCGGACATGGGCAACGTGAGCGTCGACGGCACCAAGCTATGGGTTGCGGGGCGCTTCGACGACGTCGTCTACGAGTTCGATACGACGACAGGTGCGGTGAGACAGATTCGCGTCGGCATGGAGCCGCACGGCCTTGCGGTGTGGCCGCAGCCGGGGCGGTATTCGCTGGGGCATACGGGAAATATGCGCTGAGTTGTCAGAGCCATTCGAGCCTGGCATGCCGCCTGCTCAACGGCGCGGGCGTATAAGCTCGAGTCCGCCCATATACGGCCGCACGGCTTGCGGCACTTCGATCGAGCCGTCTTCGCGCTGATAGTTCTCCATCACCGCGACGAGCGTGCGCCCGACCGCGAGCGCCGAGCCATTCAGCGTATGCACGAGCTCGGTCTTGCCCTTGTCGTTGCGAAAGCGCGCCTGCATCCGCCGTGCCTGGAATGCCTCGCAATTCGAGCACGACGAAATTTCGCGGTACGCATCCTGTCCGGGTAGCCACACTTCGAGATCGTACGTCTTCGCCGACGCGAAGCCGATGTCGGCCGTGCAAAGCGCCATCACGCGGTACGGAAGTGCGAGCTCGTGCAGGATCGACTCGGCGTCGCGTGTCAACTGCTCGAGCGCCTCGTACGAAGCTTCGGGCCGTACGATCTGCACGAGCTCGACCTTGTCGAACTGATGCTGGCGGATCATGCCGCGCGTGTCCTTGCCATAGCTTCCGGCTTCCGAGCGAAAGCACGGCGTGTGCGCGGTCAGCTTGATCGGCAGCGCATCGGCGGGAAGAATCTCATCGCGCACCGAGTTCGTCAGCGTAATCTCGGACGTCGAAATCAGATACTGCCGCGAAGCGACGTCATCCGAGCCACCGCGGGCGACGGCGAACATGTCCGCCTCGAACTTCGGAAGCTGTGTGGTTCCGACGAGCGCCGCCGCATTGACGATGTAGGGCGTATAGCACTCGGTATAACCATGCTCCCGCGTGTGCGTATCGAGCATGAGCTGCGCAAGCGCGCGATGCAACCGCGCGAGGTCTCCGCGCAGGAACGTGAAGCGCGCGCCCGACAGCTTCGCGGCGGTCGCGAAATCCAGCATGCCGAGCGCCTCGCCGAGATCGGTGTGATCCTTCGGAGTGAAATCGAAGGCGCGCGGCGTCCCCCACCGTCGCACTTCGACGTTGTCGTCGGCCGATCGTCCAACGGGGGTCGATGCATCGGTGATGTTCGGAAGCTCGAGCAGGAAGTCGCGAAGCTTCGCTTGCACCGCATCGAGCTCGCGCTCGAGCGTGACGAGCTCGTCGCCGACGCCGGCGACTTCGCGCAAGAGCGGCGTCGCGTCCTCCCCTCTTCCCTTCGCGCGGCCTACATCCTTCGACAGCGCATTGCGTCGCGCCTGCAGCTCCTGCGTGCGCGTCTGAATGCGCTTGCGCTCGGCTTCGAGCGACTCGAAGCGGGCGGTGTCCATCGCGACACCGCGCTTCGCGAGGGCGGCTGCAACTCCCTGCAAATCGCTTCGCAATGCATTGACGTCGAGCATCGAACGATTCTAGCAGGGCTCGAATGGCATCTCGCCCTCGTCGGCTCACGCAGCAGGAGGTTATTCGTCGCTCGATTCCGGCGCGCGCTTGCCGCCCACGGCATCGTCGCGGCCGCGAAGCTCGCGAAGCTTTTCCCTGATCCGCGCCTCGATCCCGCGATCGGTCGGCGCGTAGAACGACACCTCCGGCATGTCGTCGGGCAGATAGCGTTCTCCCGCGGCATACGCGTCGTCCTCGTCGTGGGCGTAGCGATAACCCTTGCCGTAGTCCATGCGCTTCATGAGCCCCGTCGGCGCATTGCGCAGTCGCATCGGCACCGGCCGCGTGCCGTCTTTGGCGATGAACGCCCGGGCAGCTTCGTACGCGCGGTAGGTCGCGTTGCTTTTGGCTGCGCACGCGAGATACAACACGCATTGCGCGAGCGCGAGCTCGCCTTCGGGCGATCCCAATCGCTCGTACGTCGACACCGCGTCGACCGCGACGGTCAGTGCGCGCGGATCGGCGAGGCCGATGTCCTCGCTCGCCATACGGATCAAGCGCCGGCCGACATAGAGCGGATCGGCGCCGCCGTCGAGCATCCGGCACATCCAGTAGAGCGATCCATCCGGATCGGAGCCGCGCACCGCCTTGTGCAACGCCGAGATCTGATCGTAGAACGCATCGCCGCCCTTGTCGAAGCGGCGCATGCTTCGCGCGATCGTGTCCTCGACGAACGACACGTCGATCGTCGTCTTCTTCGCTTCCTCTGCAGCGATCGCGAGTTGCTCGACGAGATTCATCAATCTGCGGCCGTCACCGTCGGCATAGTTGACGAGCGCATCGCGTGCGGCAT
>Ga0209579_10001522_pt1 | contig 19023 bp, 15 predicted proteins | sample Coa_R1_2_FD_187152 | JGI IMG/M metagenome (GOLD analysis project Ga0209579, IMG submission 187152) | Surface soil microbial communities from Centralia Pennsylvania, which are recovering from an underground coalmine fire - Coalmine... | ecosystem: Environmental > Terrestrial > Soil >... | reverse complement strand
TCCCATTTGCCGGCCTTGTTCGCTTATGTTGAAGCTGGCGGCAATGTCATCGAACAATACAACCGGCCGGGACGCGATTTGAAGACCGACCAGCTCACGCCCTATCACCTGCAACTTTCCAACGACCGCGTGACGGATGAAACCGCGCCGGTGACGTTCCTCGCGCCCGACCATCCGGTGCTCAACACGCCGAACAAAATCACCAGCGCCGATTTTGACGGTTGGATTCAGGAGCGCGGGATTTATTATCCCGACCAATGGGATGACCATTTCACGCCGATTCTCGCGTGCAACGATCCCGGCGAAGCGCCGCTCAAAGGGGGACTGCTCGTCGCCTCCTATGGCAAGGGCCATTTTGTTTATACCGGCCTGGTGTTTTTCCGGCAACTGCCGGCCGGCGTCCCTGGCGCTTACCGGTTGTTTGCCAATCTGGTTTCGCTCGGAAAATGAGATCTCCGGAGGCCAGCCCCGTATCCGTTAATACGCCTCCGGAAAACAGGGACGAATTGACCAGCCTGCCGTGGCTGCGCACCTGGCGCGGCGTTTACCTTTTTGTCTTCGGCTGTTTCGTTTTGTGGGTGCTGTTGTTGCTCGCGCTGACGATGAGCTATTCATGAACCTTCTCGATTTCGTCGTCCTGATTGGCAGCATGGTGGCCATCGCCGCCTACGGCGCCTGGCATACGCGCCGGCATCGGAGCCTGAACCACTATCTGCGGGGCGACGAAACCGTCGGCTGGCTGACCATCGGTATTTCGGTCGCCGCCACCCAGGCGAGCGCCATCACGTTCATCTCCACGCCGGGCCAGGGATACGAGAGCGGGCTGGATTTCGTGCAGAATTATTTCGGCATGCCGCTGGCGCTGATTCTCATTGCCGCGGTCTTCCTGCCGATATACCGGCGCTTGAATGTTTATACGGCCTATGAATATCTGGGTCATCGTTTCGATGCCAGGACCCGTTTGCTGGGCGCTGCCTTGTTTCTTGTGTCGCGTGGGCTGGCGGCGGGCATCACGATTTATGCACCGGCCATCATCCTGTCTACCGTGCTGGGCTGGCGGTTGGACCTGACCATCATCCTGAGCGGACTACTGGTGATCATTTATACCGTCGCCGGCGGCAGCCGGGCGGTGACGCTTACCCAAAAGTGGCAAATGGCCGTCATCTTCGGCGGCATGGTGGCGGCGTTTGTCATCCTGTTGCTGAAACTGCCAACCAGCCTTGGCGACGCCTTCACCGTGGCGGGCGGCTTCCAAAAGCTGGACGCGGTGAGCTTCTCAGTCGATCTCCACCGGCGTTATACGTTCTGGACCGGGATGCTCGGCGGATTTTTTCTGTCGCTGTCCTACTTCGGCACCGACCAGTCGCAGGTGCAGCGTTACCTTTCAGGGTCCTCCCTGCGCGAAAGCCGGCTGGGGCTGATGTTCAATGCCGTGCTGAAGATTCCCATGCAATTTTTCATCCTGCTGCTCGGCGTGATGGTGTTTGTCTTCTACCAATTTGAGCAGCCGCCGATTTTTTTCAATCAATCCGCCTGGCACGAAGCCGTCAGGCATGACCCCGGCGACAAACTCCAGGCGCTGCAACAGGAATTCGCCGCGGCTTACGCGCAAAAGGAGCAATTGATTCACCAATGGCTCGAGGCCAAACATGCCGGGGACGGCAAGGCTGAGGCCGTGGCGCGGACGCAGGCCCTGGCGGCGTTGGATCACAGCGACACCGTGCAGGCCGAGGCCAGGAGCGTGATGCAAAAGGACGATCCGGGCGTGCAAAGCAACGACGCCGATTACGTCTTTGTCACGTTCATCCTCGGCCATTTGCCGCACGGTTTGATTGGACTGCTGATGGCGGCGTTTTTCGCCGCCGCGCTCCAATCGAAGGCCGCCGAACTCAACGCGCTCGGCTCGGTCACCACGGTGGATTTCTACCGGCACCTGCTCAAACGCGAAGCCAGCGACGCGCATTACGTCGCGGCCACCAAATGGTTCACGTTGTTCTGGGGCCTGGTGGCGCTTGCCTTCGCGTTGTTTGCGAACCTGGTGGAGAATTTGATCCAGGCGGTCAACATCGTTGGCTCGGTTTTCTACCCCATCGTGCTCGCCCTGTTCCTCGTGGCCTTTTTCATCAAACGCATCGGCGGCACCGCCATGTTCTGGGGCGCGTTGTCGTCCCAGGTACTGGTCCTCGCCCTGTACTTCCTGCATTACCGGGTTCCGAAACTCGATTTTTCCTACCTCTGGTATAATTTCATCGGCTGCGCCGCCTGCGTGTTGTTGAGCCTGATGATTCAGGCCGCCCTCGGCGCCACCGACAAACCCGCGCCGGCATCGCCTGCGTCATGAGTTCCGCTCCGGTCATCTGTTTCGGCCAGCAACCGTGCGGTTTTTTCCCGCGGCGCTTCCTGTTTGCCAAAATCCGGACGGCCCGCCGGCTCCAGTCCGAAACCGGTGGCGAAATTATTTACTTCTGCCACGACAGTGACCATGACCCGCGCGAGACGCAGACCATCCTGCGCCATCGCAAAACCCATGAACCGGCCCGGCTCAATTTCACCTTCAAAAACCGGATTCAACGGAAATTTTCGCCGCAATACCTCAAACAGATTGCCGCCGGCTGGCAGGACAAAACCGCGCTGCAGTTGCCAAATTACGTCGGGCATCCCCTGATCACCGTTTTCAAAAAAATTTCCGCCCTCAACACCGCCGATTTTTGCCTGGAAATGTATCGCGGCATGGGTCTGCTCGAAGGTATCCGGGTGGTGCGTTCCAGCGATCCCGCCATTCGCCGCGCAGCCTGCGACGTGCCGGAATTCTTTGTGGATGTTCCGTTTGAAGGTGAAACCGTCCGCGCCCGTTTCTCGAAAGATGCGTTTCAACTCCACGAAGGCGGCGATTCCTTTGTCACGTTGCCTCCGACCGCCTTTGCTAGGGAGCAAATCAGCCCGACGCGCGATACCCGGTTGCGCTGGATGCAATCGGTCGTGCATTGCACGCATTACATTGCCGGGGCCGGGGAGATGGCCTATCTTCGCCGGGAAGAAACACCGGAGATCACGTTTGTCAACCGCGATGCCATTGAGCGTGCCGATGAAGCCTGCACCGAAATTCCGACCTGAACTCCCGTCGTTGCTGGCCTTCGGCGCGCATCCCGACGACATCGAATTTGGCTGCGGCGGCGTCATCGCGAAAGAAACCCGTGCTGGTCGCGCGGCCGGCTTTGTCGTTTGCTCGCGCGGAGAATCGGCGTCACACGGCACGCCGGCGCAGCGCGTGGCGGAGGCAAAAAAATCCGCCGCGGCGCTGGGCGCGACGGTTGAATTCATTGAACTCGACGGCGACGCACATTTTGAAGTTCGTGCGGCTCATGCCATCAAACTGGCGGGTGTCATCCGCCGTGTGCGACCGGGCGTTGTGCTCGCGCCGAGCCTGGTCGAAAACCAGCATCCCGACCATTCCCGGCTGGGGCAACTGGTCCGCGACGCCTGCCGGCTCGCCCGTTTCGGCGGCGTCAAGGAACTGCGCCGCGCCCCGGCTCACGCGATTGAACAACTGTTTTACTACGCGGTCACGCCGGAAGCCGAACCGACCAATCTCACGCCGGTGCTGATGGATGTTTCGGCGCCGGAAACCCTCGCCGCCTGGACGGCGGCGATGGAGGCGCATGCGACGCAGGCCGCCGCACGCAACTACGTGGAATTGCAGCTTGCCCAGGCGCGGCTGCGCGGACTGCGCGCCGGCGTCGGTCATGCCATCGCGCTGTTCCCCAACGACCCGCTCGTGTTGGACTCGCTCGCACAAGTCGGCCGCAGCGCCAGGCGGTTTTAGGCACGTGACGAGTGACGAGTGACAAGTGACATGAAAACAGCAGCGCGACGAATACATTTCCCGATCCTGCCACCTGTCACCTGTCGCTTGTCACATTTCATTGCATGAAAATCGGCATCGCCTGTTATCCCAGCGTTGGCGGCAGCGGCATCCTCGCCACCGCCCTGGGCGAGGAACTGGCGCGGCGCGGACACGAAGTCCATTTCTTCAGCTACGAACGTCCGTTTCGCCTGCCGGAGCATGCACCGCGACTTCATTTTCATCCGGTCGTCATCAATGAATATCAACTGTTCAAGTATCCCGACTACACCCTGCCGCTCTCGGTGAGAATGGCCGAGGTCAGCCGTGACCATCATCTGGACGTATTGCACGTTCATTACGCGGTGCCGCACGCGACGGCGGCGATTCTCGCGCGTTCGATGCTGCCACCGGCCCAACAACCGCGCGTCGTCACCACCTTGCATGGCACCGACACCACGTTGCTGGGCAGCGATCCGGGTTACGGCCCGGCCATCCATCACGCGCTCACCTGTTCGGACGCGGTTACCGTCGTGTCTGAATTTCTGAAACAGGAAACCCAGCGTGTGCTCGGCTTCAATGGACCGCTGGAGGTGATTTACAATTTCTTTGCGCCCCGTCCGCCGCGCCGTTCGCGCGCGGAAGTGCGCCGCGAGCTGGGCGTCGCGGACAATGAGGCAATGATTCTCCATTCCTCCAATCTCCGGCCGGTAAAACGCATTGAGCTCCTGCTCGAAACCGTGGCCCGCGTCCGCCCGCGCGAAACTTTCAAACTCGTGGTTATGGCGGGGGGAAGCTTTGAGCCATACCTCAAAGACGTGCAGCGGCTGGGACTCAAAGACCGCGTCATCGTGCGTGAGAACGTAAATGAAATCGAAGACTACCTGCAGGCGGCGGATTTGGGACTGTTTACCTCCGAGACGGAGAGCTTTTGTTTGAGCATCCTGGAGGCCATGAGTTTTGGCTGTCCGAGCGTGGCCCGGCGGGCAGGCGGAATTCCGGAAGTGGTGGCAGACGGCGTGAGCGGGTTGCTGGTGGCGTCCGCCGATCCGGACGCCCTGGCACAGGCCGTTGAAGGTTTGATTCGGGAACCCGGTCGCCGGATGGCGATGGGTGAGGCGGCGCAGCGCCGTGCCCGCGGGCACTTTTCCGCGGAGGCCATCGTGCCTCGCTATGAAGCGCTTTACCAGCGTGTCTGCGGTTGTGCGGGTTGACGATTTCAGTACGGAACAAAAACCGCTGTTGGTTTTTCCCTGGCGTGACCAAAATCCATCGGAACCGTGACAAAATTGCGGCTTCCCCGTCCCCGACCGGAGCAAGGCGTGCTACTGCTGCGCATTCGAAGAACTTGCGGGAACGACGATGGGATGGTAAAGGGTTCTGATTGAAATGCGTTGTCGAAACCAGGCAACGCAAACGGGGTGGCCCGGCGGGATACCCGGTCGTGCTCGTTACCGGATAAGGTGTGGTTTCCCGGTTGCCATGGGGTGGTTGTTGAAAAGGAACGTCTCGAAAAGTTATGGAGCAGGAAAACGCCAAAGTGGAAGCGACAGGTGGTTCGGAAAAGGAAGTCATGCCGCCCCCGCCGCGTAAACGGGGACGCCAGCAGAAAATTCTTCTCATTGGTCTGGCGGGGCTGGTGGTCCTCGCCACGGTGATTTTCTATTATTGCCGTTTCGTCGCGCCCTACGAATCCACCGATGATGCCTTCATTGACGGTTATGTCACCCTGGTGAGTTCCCGCGTGCCGGGACAGGTCGAAAAGCTTCAGGTGGTGGACAATCAGGAGGTCAAGGCCGGCGATGTGCTGGTGGAAATCGATCCGCGCGATTACGCGGCCAGCCTGGCCCAGGCCCGCGCGGATCTGGCCGTGGCCCACAGCCAGTCGGACCAGTCCCGGGCGCAGGTGAAGGTCGGCGAAGCCGGGGTCGCGCGCGCGCAGGCGGCGGTGACGGCCGCCGAAGCGGAAGCCCAACGGGCGAACGACGATCTCAAGCGTTATCAATCCGTGGAAAGCCGGGCGGTGTCCCAAAGCGCATTTGATTCGGCCCGGGCCCAGGCGCGGTCCGCCAACGCCGAGGTGGAGGCCGCGCGCAGCCAGGCCCAGGCGGCCCAGGCGGAAGTGGCCTTGAGCGAGGTGGCGGTGGAGACCGCCGCGGCTGCCGTGCAGCAGGCCGAGGCCAGACTCCAGCAGGCGGAACTGAATTTTTCCTACACCAAAATTATCGCTCCCATGGATGCGCGCGTCACGGCCCGCTCGGTGCAACCGGGAAATTATGTGCTACCCGGCCAGGCCTTGCTGGCGCTGGTGCCGAAGGACGTCTGGGTGACCGCCAATTTCAAGGAAACGCAATTGACCTACATGCGCGCGGGACAACCGGTGGAACTGCGCATGGACGCTTATCCGAACCGGAAATTCAAGGGCCGCGTGGACAGCCTGCAGGCGGGCACCGGCGCGCGGTTCAGCCTCTTGCCGCCGGAAAATGCGGTGGGCAATTACGTCAAGGTGGTCCAGCGTGTGCCGGTCAAGATTGTCTTCGATGAATCGCTGCCCACCAACCTGGACCTGGCGCCGGGCATGTCCGTCGTGCCCGAGGTCAAAGTCAGATGAGCGACCCGTCGTCCATTTCGGCGGTCGCCTGGCGGCCGCGCGCCAATCCGTGGTTGATTGCGCTGCCGGTGATGCTGGCGACGTTCATGGTCATCCTGGACACCTCCATCGTGGTGGTGGCGTTGCCATACATTGCGGGAAATCTCGGCGCCACCCAGGACGAATCCACCTGGGTGTTGACCAGCTATCTGGTGGCCAACGCCGTCATCCTGCCGGCCAGCGCCTGGTTCGCCAGTTTCTTCGGGCGCAAACGTTTTCTGGTCGGCTGCACCATTGTCTTCACTTTAGCTTCGGTCTGTTGCGGTATCGCGACCAGCATGCCGATATTGGTGGCCGCCCGGGTCCTGCAGGGCCTGGGCGGCGGCGCCATGCAACCGCTTTCCCAGGCCATCCTGCTGGAAAGTTTTCCGCCCACCCAGCGCGGCACGGCCACGGCCTTGTTCGGCCTCGGCATCGTGGTCGCCCCCATCATCGGTCCCACGTTGGGCGGCTGGCTCACCGACCAGTTTTCCTGGCGCTGGACTTTTTACATCAATTTTCCCGTGGGCATCCTCGCGGTTTTCCTGATGCTTCTGGTGGTCGAGGACCCGCCCTATATTCGCGCCGGCCGGCCGGGCCGGATTGATGGCATTGGCTTTGCCCTGATGGGACTGTTTCTGGGGACCTTGCAAATCCTGCTCGACAAAGGCCAGGACGCGGACTGGTTTGACGCCGTCTGGCTGCGCTGGTTCGCCGTCATCTCCGTCTTGTCCCTGATCGGCTTTATTGTGCGCGAACTGCGGACCGATCATCCCATCGTGGATTTGCGCGTTTTCAAAAACCGCAACTTCGCCGTGAGCAGCGCCTTGTTTGGACTGTTCGGCATGATTCTTTATGCGCTGATTACGCTGCAACCTTTGTTTCTCCAGTCGCTGCTGGGTTACACGGCCTTTGACGCGGGCCTTTCCGTCACCCCGCGCGGCATCGGGTCGTTGGTCGCGTTGTTTTGTGTGGGCGCGCTGGTCAGCCGGGTCAATCCCAAGCTCCTGGTCGGATTCGGCTTCGCCATGTTGGGGCTTTCCAGTTTTATGCTGTGCCGGTTAAGCCTGCAAATGGCCATGGGCAACATCATCACCGCCAATGTCATTGCGGGTCTCGGCACGAGCTTCATTTTCGTGCCGTTGACAACCCTGGCGATCGGCACCCTGCGCAACGAACAGATCGGCAACGCCACCGGCATCCAGAATCTGGTCCGTAATATCGGCGGCAGCTTCGGCCTTTCCTTCGTTTCCACCATGCTGGAACGCTACGCGCAGGCGCACCAGGCCATGATGGTCGGGCAATTGTCTCCCTTGAACCCCCAGTACCAGCACAAATCCGGCGTGCTGCAACAGGTTTTCGGGCAACACTTCAATCCCGTCGATGCCCTGGCCCGGGCGCGCGATTTCCTGTATCATACCCTGTTGCAACAGGCCAATTACTGGTCATTCATGAACTTGTTTTACGTGGTGGCCTGCCTTTGCGCAGTGTGCGTTCTGTGCGTATTGTTTTTTGAAAGGCCTCGGCAGGTCCACGCGGTATCGCTGGCGGAATAGGGGACCCTGACGTTATGAAACAAATCCTTCTCATCGACCGTGAATTTGGCGCTGGTTGCAGCCACATCAGCGAGAAACTTGCCGCCCGCCTGGACTGGAAACTGTTCGATGACGCGTTGACCCAGGAAATCGCCCGGCTCGCAAAGATCCCGGTGGAAGACTGCCGGCGGCGCGAGGAACGCAAGGACCCCTTGCTGCAACGGTTGATCAACCTTATCTGGCGCGGAAGTTTTGACCGGAACCTGCCGTCGCCGGACCTGGCCATCCTGGACACTGACCGCCTGGTTTCCATCGTCCAAAAAGTCATCGAACAGGCCGCCGAAAAGAAACCCTGCATCATTGTAGGCCGCGGCGCGCCGTATTTTCTTCGCGACCGCACCGACACCTTTTCGGTTTTTCTGTACGCTTCGCGCGAACTCAAATTCCGACGGGTGCTCAAGCGCGTGGGCAACGAGGCGGAGGCCGCCAAACTGGTGGATACCATGGACGAGGACCGCCGGAAGTTCGTGAAACATTACTTCGGCCACGAATGGCCCAATCGCCAGCTATTCCAGGCCATGCTCAACACCGGCGTCGGCGTCGATGACACCGTCGAAGCCATCCTGCACCTGCTGGACGCCGCCAATCGCAACGGGGAGGCAGCCAAAAAAAAATGAGATGGCTCACGGTCATGGCGGTACTGTGTCTGGCGCTCCTAGCGGGTTGCGCTGTGGGGCCCAATTACCATCCGCCTCAGGCAAACACGCCGACGTCATGGACCTCGCCCTTGGCCGGCGGCGAAACGAACGGCCCGGCCGATCTCGCCGCGTGGTGGCGGAATTTTAACGACACCAACCTGGATTCGTTCATGACCATGGCGGTCCAGTCCAATTTCACGCTTCGCATCGCCGAGGCCCGGGTGCGCGAAGCCCGGGCTGAACGGGACGTGGCCGCCGGTGGTTTATGGCCTTCGATTGGCAGTTCGGCCGCCTACTCCCGGAACCGTTTTGGACAAAACGCCTTCCCGCCGCTGCCACCCGGCACGGCGCTGGATTACAATCTTTACAACACCGGTTTCGATGCCGCCTGGGAGATCGATATTTTCGGCGGCGCCCGCCGCGCCGTGGAGGCCGCCAATGCGGAAATGGGCGCCGCGGAATACGGTCAGCGCGACGTGCTGGTCTCGTTATTGGCGGAGGTTGCGCGGAATTACATCGGGGCGCGCAGTTACCAGCAGCGCCTCGCCATCACGCGCGACAATATCCGGGTGCAGCAGGAAATTCTCGACCTGACCAGCAACCGCTATCAAAACGGACTCAGCAGCGACCTCGACGTGCAACAGGCCACGGCCCTGCTGACCGCCACCGAGGCGCAGGTGCCTTCGCTGGAAACCGGTTTCGATGAATCCGTCCGGCACCTGGCCGTGCTGCTCGGCCGGCCGCCGGGCGCGTTGCTGGACGCCCTGTCCGTGGAACAACCCATTCCGCTGACGCCGCCGGCCGTGCCGGTGGGATTGCCGTCGGATTTGCTGCAACGCCGGCCCGACGTGCAGCGTGCGGAACGCGAACTGGCCGCCGCCACGGCGCGCATCGGCGTGGCCAAAGCGGATTTGTTCCCGAAATTTTCGCTGACGGGCATTGCCGGCCTGCAAAGCATATCCGCGAACAACTGGTTTGATTATGCGAGCCGGTATTGGTCCGCCGGGCCGACCGTGCAATGGGAACTGTTTGAGGCCGGCCGCATCCGGGCCAATGTCCGGGTCCAGAACGCGCGCCAGGAACAGGCTTTGGATGAGTACCAGCAGACCGTGCTGACTGCGCTGGAGGATACCGAGAACGCACTCACCGCTTATGCCCGGGAACAAGTCCGGCGCGAATCGCTGACGCAATCCGTGCAGGCGAACCAGCAGGCGTTGGACCTGTCCACCCAGCTTTACAAAAGTGGCCTGGCGGATTTCCTGCACGTGCTGGATTCCGAACGCTCATTGTACGCGGCGCAGGACGCGTTGGTGCAAAGCGATCAGGCGGTCTCGCTCAATCTCGTGCAGCTTTACAAGGCGCTCGGCGGCGGCTGGGAAAAGGATTCCGGATTAGCCACGACATCACTTGAAACAAGCAACCGATAAGCGTGATGATTGACCCGACCAGTGCCCTCACCCGGCAATTGCTGGAGTGGATTGCTGACAAACCCCGGACTTACGCCGAAGTTCTTGAAGCCTGGCGCACCACCTGTCCCCGCCTTTCAATCTGGGAGGACGCCTGTATCAATGGCCTTATCCACTACGATCCAGCCGGCGACCGCATCGTATCCCTAAGTCCAAAAGGCCGGGCGCTGCTCCAGTCTCGATCGCCGAATCCCTCGACCGGCTAGAGCGAGGTCAATGAAACCATAGCCGCAAAAATGCGCAGAAAGCGCGAAACCGATTTTTAATTTTGTGACTTTTGAGCCTCTTTGCGGCAATCCCTTTTCCTCTGGCCCAACGTGGCTGCGATTTTGGTTTATCAGATCCAGCGGTGGAAACGCGACCATGTTTTTGCCGTCCGGTTCTGCTTTGCGGTCAGAACTTTGCGTCCTTGGTGTTCTCGGCAGTTAAAAAAATCCGGGTGCAAGTTCGCGCTTCCTTTTGGGGCATTTCGCGATTAGCGTTTTCCCGTGGAAGCCGGTGTGGCGAAATGGCAGACGCACAGGACTTAAAATCCTGGGACCGTAAAAAGTCGTGTGGGTTCGAGTCCCACCACCGGCACCAGTCTTCGCTCGTCGCTCCGCGACGAGCTTCGCCTCGGTAAGCCAGCCAAATTCAACCCGCTGCAAGGCAAGGGTGAAGGCTGCCGCGTCGTAGCGCACCAGCGCGAAGACGGGCTTATCCGACAACGTGAATGCGGGCTACGGCTCGGCAGGCCAGTCTTCGCCTCGGCGAGCCAGCCCAATTTCACGGGCAACAAAACATTCGAGGCTGCCGCGTCGAAGTGGAACAAAGACGGGCTATCTTCCTTCGCTTAAACCAGGACGGCGTTGTTTGCTTTCAGATATTTCTCAATGGTTTTTATGCCATTGCACGAATTGGGGACGCGGGCGGCGTTTGGCTTGCCCAATTTGTAATGCACCAGCAGCTTGCCGACCATGGCCACTTGAAGGTTTGCATGCGCCATGCTCCAGAGTTGACCGGCCTCCAGAGGTTGTTGGCGGATGCGGCCCGGCAACTTAATTTTTATCATGATGGATGGTGCCTTTTAACTTCCGATTAAACCAGTTAAATCGCCGCGCGATCTTTTTGGCGAAACGGTGAACGGGCGTAACCGGAAGATTTAAGCCATGACGATATTGTCCCTTTTAACCGAATATACATGCTTCGTTTCACCGTTGAACGCAACTGGGCTTACCCTCAAAACTCCTTGTCATTACCTCACCGGCGGAGTATTTCCCGTTTAATCCCGTCTGAATGAGAGATGTCCTGAATTATTTATAATCCAAAAGCCAATATGAAGAATTTTGCTTTCATTCCACTCGTTGCCGGCGCGTTGTTTTGTGCGGTCGCGTCCGCCCAGCCCGCCCTCACCATTTATAACCAGAACTTCGCCGTCGTCCGTGATACCGTGCCGCTCGACCTCCAGTCCGGCGTCAACGATGTGCGTTACGCCGACGCCACCGCGCAGGTGGAGCCGGATTCGGTGATTCTGCGCGATCCGACCGGCAAACATTCGCTCCAGATTCTGGAACAGAATTATCGCAACGACCCGGTCACGCAGGAATTGCTGTTGTCGATGTTTGAAGGGAAGACGATCGATTTTGAAACCCTGCGCCTGAAGGACAACACGCAGGTCCGCGAAATCGTTCCCGGCAAAATCATCCGCAGCGGGTACGTGCCGGGTGGCAACGCGGAGCAACCCATCATCGAAGTGAACGGCAAGCTGCAATTCAGCCTGCCGGGAGAACCGTTGTTTCCCGATCTGGGCGACGACACCGTGCTCAAGCCGACGTTGAACTGGCTGCTGCAATCGGACAAGCCGGGCAAATTCGGCGCCGAAGTCGGTTATATCACCGGTGGCTTCAGTTGGAGCGCGAGTTACAACCTGGTCTCGCCCGAGAAGGGCGACATCGTGGATGTGGTCGGCTGGATCACGATGAACAACCAGAGCGGCAAGACCTTTCGCGACGCCAGTATCAAATTGATGGCCGGGGACGTAAACCGGGTTCAGCCGCCAACATTTACTGCCGGTATTGGGGGAGCTTACAGGATGGCGCTGGCTGAAAATGCCCCCGCCGTCACGGAAAAAGCCTTTGACGAGTTTCATCTCTACAGCATTGCGCGGCCGACAACGTTACGCGACCGCGAGACCAAGCAGGTTGAATTTGTTCACGCCGAGAAGGTGGTGGCGCCGACGATTTACGTCTATGACGGCGCCCCGAGCTATCGTTTCTATGGCGGGCTCAACTACGAGCAGGGTTACGGCGCGGAGGGCAATGAAAAGGTGCAGGTGATGCGCGAGTTTGTGAACGCGGAGACCAATCACCTCGGCATCGCATTGCCGGCGGGCAAGCTGCGGTTTTATCGCCGCGACACCGACGGCCAGTTGCAGTTTGTGGGCGAAAACCAGATTGATCACACGCCGCGGAACGAGACGATCCGGCTGACGACCGGCAATGCCTTCGACCTGGTGGGCGAACGCAAGCAGACGAATTTCCACGTGGACACCGGCGACAAGTGGATGGACGAGTCGTTTGAGATCAAATTGCGCAACCGCAAAACGGAGCCGGTGGTAATCCGTGTGGTGGAACATCTCTATCGTTGGAACAACTGGGAAATCACGCAGAAGTCGGACGATTTCACAAAGCAGGATGCACAGACCATCGAGTTTCGGGTGCCGGTCAAGCCGGACGAGGAAAAGGTCGTCACCTACACCGTGCATTATTCGTGGTGAATCAGCTTTTCCGTTGAAAGCAAAAAGTTTTTCTTCTGCTTGACAAGCCGCTCGAGCCGTTGAACATGGGCGAAACCATCAACCAGAACCTCCTATGAAAAAATGTCTATTATCCGGCCTGCTGGCTTTGCTGGCGGGTTCCCTGTTCGCGGCGGACTCCAGCCCCAAGGATGATGTTACCAACGCGGCCAAAAAACTCGGTGACAGCGCCAATTACACCTGGCACACCACCGTGGTGGTTCCGGAAGACGCCCAATTCAAGCCCGGCCCGACGGACGGTCAGACCGAAAAGGGTGGTTTCACTGACGTCAAGCTTTCGTTCGGTGACAACACCACCGAATTCGTGAAAAAGGGTGAAGACGCGGCGGTTACCGATCCCGACGGCAACTGGCAGTCGCTCACCAATCTGGAAAATGACAGCGAAGGTCCGGGACGATTCATGGTCGGCATGGTCAGGAACTTCAAGACGCCGGACGCACAGGCCGGCCAGTTGGTCGCAGGCGCCAAGGAACTTAAAAAAGACGGCGACGTTTATTCCAGCGACCTCACTGAAGACGGCGCCAAGGCGATGATGACGTTCGGCCGGGGACGCGCCGGCGGCCCCACAATCACCAATCCTTCCGGTTCCGTGAAGTTCTGGCTCACCGATGGTGCCCTGACCAAATACGAATTCAAAGTGAAGGGTACCATGAGCTTCAACGGCAACGACTTTGACGTTGACCGCGATACCACTGTGGAAATCAAGGACGTCGGTGCAACCAAGGTGACCGTGCCGGACGACGCGAAGAAGAAATTGTCACCCTGATGTTCGAACGCGGTCAATTTGAAATTTCCATCGGCCGTAGTGGTGGCACATTTTGGAATTATTCGGTGGGGCGAGCGTACTCGCGAGCCATCATCGTTAAGCCTGACTGCGCCGGTCCGGCTCGTCAGTAGCCTCGCCCCACCGAAAGTGGGAACGTGCATTATCAAGTTGGTTGCCCGGTGGCTCGCTTGAAATTTTCTCCGCCGGCAAACGGTTGACAATTGAACGTCGTCCGTCAATTTCGTGTCATAATCCCGTCCTGCCACGGGATGCAAACAAGGACAACCGCAATTTTGCGGAAGCGGGATATTTCAACGCGAACGAATTGAAGCCATGAACCCAACGTCTGATACCAAGGTGCCGACCGGGCCGTCCCCGGCCATGCCGCTGCACGAACAACTGATGCGCCAGCATTTGCAGGAGGAGAACCTGCCGCAGGCGGTCATGCCGTCATGTCCCGTCAACAAGGTTTTGAAAGGCCAGAAGGCGCTCATTACCGGCGCCAATTCCGGCATCGGCGAGGCCGTCGCACTGGCGCTGGCCGAGGCGGGCGCTGACGTCGTCATCAATTACGTGACGCATCCCGAAGCTGCGGAGGCGGTCGTGCAGAAAGCTGCCGGGTTCGGCATAAAAGCGTATGCGCATCAAGCCGACGTGCACCGCGAAGACCAGGTGCAGGCCATGTTTCAGAAAATGATCCAGGAATTCGGCACCATTGACATCCTGGTCAACAACGCCGGGTTGCAAAAGGATTCGCCCATCGAGGACATGACGCTGGCCGACTGGCAACTGGTGATTGACGTGAATCTGACCGGGCAATTCCTGTGTGCGCGCGAGGCCATCCGGGAATTCAAACGCCGCGGCATCCGCCCGGAAATTTCCTGCGCCGCCGGCAAAATCATCTGCATGAGTTCGGTGCACGAGGTCATTCCCTGGGCCGGCCACGTGAACTACGCGGCCAGCAAGGGCGGCATCATGATGCTGATGAAGAGCATCGCCCAGGAGGTCGCGCCCTGGCGCATTCGCGTGAACTCCATCTGTCCCGGTGCCATTCGCACACCCATCAACACGCAGGCCTGGAGTACGCCCGAGGCTTATCGCAAGCTGATGAAACTGGTCCCCTACAAACGTATTGGCGAACCGAGCGACATCGGGCACACCGCCATCTGGCTGGCGTCGGATTATTCGGATTACATCCACGGCGCGAGCATTTTTGTGGATGGCGGCATGACGCTGTATCCCGGGTTCGAAACCGGCGGTTGAAACGAGCATGAATTCAGAGCAGGAACGTCTGGCGGCGGCTCACACCGGGGCGACACCGTGGCAACGTTGGGGGCCGTATCTTTCGGAACGCCAATGGGGCACCGTGCGCGAGGACTACAGTCCCGGCGGCACGGCCTGGGATTATTTCCCACACGACCACGCCCGCAGCCGGGCCTATCGCTGGGGTGAGGACGGTCTCGCCGGCATCAGCGATGAGCTACAGCGGTTGTGTCTGGCGCTGGCGCTGTGGAACGGTCGGGACCCGATTTTGAAGGAGAGGCTCTTTGGTCTCACGGGCGACGAAGGCAATCACAGCGAAGACGTGAAGGAGCTTTACTATTACCTCGACGCGACGCCGACACATGCCTACCTCAAAATGCTCTACAAATATCCGCAACGGGAATTTCCCTACGCGCGGCTCGTGGAAGAAAATCGCCGGCGGGGCCGGGACCAGATGGAATTCGAGCTGCTCGACACGGGCATTTTTGATGACGACCGCTATTTCGATGTCTTTGTCGAATACGCCAAGGCGGGATCGGACGACCTCCTGATGCGGGTCACCGTCCACAATCGCGGGCCGGAAGCCGCCGCCCTTCACCTGCTGCCGCAACTGTGGTTTCGCAACACGTGGTCCTGGAAAAATTCCGCCAGGCCGAGCCTCACCCGCACGAAGCGCGCCGGTATTTTGGCCAGGCATGCCGAACTGGGCGATTATATCCTGGATTGCGACGGCGAGCCGGAAATTCTGTTCTGCGACAATGACACCAACGTTCGCCGGCTGTATGGCCAGAACGAAGCCATTGGTCATTTCAAAGACGCCTTTCATGAATTCGTTGTTCACGGCAACCGTGCCGCCGTCAGTCCGGATTCCGAAGGCACGAAAGCCGGTGTGCTTTACCGACTTACTGTTCCGGCCGGCGGTTCGCAACAAATCCGGTTGCGGCTGGCTGGAGGTGCGCGCCCTGCCGGAGACTTTGCCGATTTCGATTCCATCTTTGCCGACCGGGTTCGTGAAGCGGATCAATTTTACGCCGACTTGCAGAAGGATATTGTCGATGCCGACGCGCGCCTGGTCCAGCGCCAGGCATTTGCCGGCATGATCTGGGGCAAGCAGTTCTACCATTATAACGTGGTGGACTGGTTGCGCGGCGACCCGGCCCAACCGCCGCCACCGCCCGAACGCAAACACGGCCGCAACTCGGATTGGAAGCATCTCAACAACGCGGAAATCATTTCCATGCCGGACAAGTGGGAATACCCGTGGTATGCCTCGTGGGACCTGGCGTTTCATACCATCGCCCTGGCGCTCGTGGACGCCGAATTTGCCAAGCGCCAGCTCGTCCTGCTCACCCGCGAATGGTACATGCACCCGAACGGCCAGTTGCCTGCTTACGAGTGGGCGTTCGGCGATGCCAATCCGCCCGTTCACGGTTGGGCCGCGTGGCGGGTGTTCCAGATAGACCGCAAGCAACGCCGCAAAACAATTCCCGACGATCCCGGCGACCTCGTCTTTCTTGAACGCGTCTATCACAAGCTGCTGTTGAATTTCACGTGGTGGGTCAACCGCAAGGACGCGCAGGGCCGGAACATTTTTCAGGGCGGCTTTCTGGGGCTCGACAACATCGGCGCGTTCGACCGCAGCAAACCGTTGCCCACCGGTGGTTTCCTGGATCAAGCCGACGGCACGAGCTGGATGGCAATGTATTGTCTGAACCTGATGCGCATCGCGCTGGAACTGGCCCGGCACAATCGCGTCTATGAGGACATTGCCAGTAAATTTTTCGAGCATTTCCTCAGCATCGCCGCCGCCATCAACGGCATGGAAGAGGACGCGCTGGGTTTGTGGGACGAGCAGGACGAGTTTTACTACGACCACCTTTGCCTGCCGGACGGTCGCACCTTGCCCGTCAAATTAAGGTCCATGGTCGGCCTGATTCCGCTCTTTGCCGTCGAAGTGCTGGAACCGGAGTTGTTCAAGGAATTGCCTGAATTCGCATGCCGGATGGACTGGTTTTTGGAGCACCGTCCCGAACTGGCCAAATGGGTTTCCCGCTGGCAGGAGTGCGGCGCCGGCGAGCGCCGCCTGCTCTCGCTGTTGCGTGGGCATCGCATGAAATGTCTGCTCCGGCGGGCGCTGGATGAAACCGAATTTCTGAGCGACCACGGCCTGCGGGCCCTGTCCAAGGCGCACGAACGTGAACCGTACCGGCTCGATTCCGGCGGTCAAACGTCGGAGGTCAGCTACTGGCCCGCGGAATCGCAGGATGGCCTTTTCGGCGGCAACTCCAACTGGCGCGGTCCCATCTGGATGCCGCTCAATTATCTGCTCATCGAATCGTTGCAAAAATTCCATCACTACTACGGCGACGATTTCAAAGTCGAGTGCCCGACCGGCTCCGGCCGGTTCATCACCATCAACGAAGTGGCGGACGAACTGGCGCGGCGGCTCACCCGCCTTTTTCTCAAGGGCGCCGACGGCCAGCGGCCGGTGTTGAAATATCATCCCAAACTGGCGGCCGATCCCCACTTCCGCGACTACATGCTGTTTCACGAATATTTTCACGGCGATACCGGCCGCGGCGCCGGCGCTTCGCACCAAACCGGCTGGACCGGCCTCGTGGCGAAATTGCTTCAACCCAGATGTGCTGGAAATCCTACGAAGAAGAAACCGTAACGGGTACGGTGTTCAATGGGGCAGGTTGGGCGCGCACTCAGTGCGCGCCGTTCGTCTTAAAGGGGAAATAATCGATTTCGCGGTCGGCCAAGGACTTCGATGAATCGCGAGCAGGCTGCCAGCCCTGCCAACTATTTTGCCATCACCACGTCCGCGGTGCCTTCGGATGCGGGAGCCGCGGCTTCCGGCCCTTCGGTCTTGTGGAATTTCACGCTGACGATCTTGCTCACGCCGTGTTCCTGCATCGTCACGCCGTACAGTACGTCGGCCATGCCGATGGTGCGCTTGTTGTGCGTGATGATGATGAATTGCGAGTGGGAAATGAACCGCTGCAACAACTTGACGAACCGGTTGATGTTCGCTTCATCCAGCGCCGCGTCCAGCTCGTCCAGCACGCAGAACGGGCTGGGCTTGACCTGATAGATTGAAAACAGCAATGCCACCGCCACCATGGTCTGCTCGCCGCCGGACAGCAGCGTGATGCTTTGCAACTGTTTGCCCGGTGGCCGCGCCACGATGTCAATGCCGCTCTCCAGCACGTCGTTCTCGTCCACCAGGATCAGGTCCGCCTTGCCGCCGCCGAACACCTCGACGAACATCGCGCGGAAATTGTCGCGCACCTTCTCGAACGTCTCGACGAACATCTGCCGCGTCTGCACGTTGATGCGATTGATGATTTCCAGCAACTGCGCCTTGGCCGAAACCAGGTCGTCGTGCTGCTTGGTCAGGAATTGATAACGCTGCTCGGTTTCCTCGTATTCCTCGATCGCCACCAGGTTCACCGGGCCGATTTCGTCGAGCCGTTTTTGCAGCGCCTCGATCTGTTGCGCGACCGCGTCCCAATCCGTCGCCGCGCCGCTGGCCGCCATTTCCTCCGGCGTGAGCGTCTGGACCTTCGCGGGCCCTTCATCGGCATAGGTGATGGTGATGCATTCGCTGCGCACATCGTCGAGGTTGACGTGGTATTTCTGCTGGATCCGCTCGCGCAAATTCTGCACGGCCATGTTTTTCTGGGCCAGTTCCACGTCCACGGCGCCGCGTTGATTCTGCAGTTCCGTCAATCGGCTGCGCTGCCCGCGCAGGTTTTCCTCGCGTGCGGTGATGTCGCTTTCCTGGGAATCCTTCCGGCCGACCAGTTCCGCCAGTTGCGTGTTGACCTGCTCACGCTCATGCGTCAGACGCTCAATCTGGCTGCGTGAATCCTGGATTTCCGATTCCGCCTGTTCCTTGCGCGTGACGAACGCCGAGCATTCGGAGCGACGCTGTTCAATGACCTGACCCAGCTCCCGGATGCGCTGCTCCAGGGACTGCTGTTGCTGGCGGAACGAGGCCAGCAGTTGTTCTTCCGCCGCCAGCG
>Ga0209579_10001521_pt1 | contig 19029 bp, 24 predicted proteins | sample Coa_R1_2_FD_187152 | JGI IMG/M metagenome (GOLD analysis project Ga0209579, IMG submission 187152) | Surface soil microbial communities from Centralia Pennsylvania, which are recovering from an underground coalmine fire - Coalmine... | ecosystem: Environmental > Terrestrial > Soil >... | reverse complement strand
ATGCTCGCCGGTCTGGCCAAGGAGGAGTTCGTCCAGCGCTTCGAGCGCGAGCTGCCGAGCGCGACGGCCTGTTTCCTCGACGACTTCGAGGCCTGCACCGCGCACCTGCGTCTGCCGATCGCGCATCGCAAAGCGATTCGCACCACCAATTTGCTCGAGCGCTTGTTCGGCGAAGAGCGCCGACGCACGAAAGTGATTCCGCATGCGTTCGGTGAGCGGGCGGTCCTCAAACTGATGTACGCCGCGTTGATCCGTGCGAGCCAGACATGGCGACGAATCGTGATCAGCGAATTCGAATTAAAGCAGATCGAGGAGCTAAGCAACGAACTCGACCGCGAGTTCAAGGAACGAACGACTGTCTCAAAAATGCAAAACGCATCCCACCAACGAATTTACAGCAAACGCCGGACTTGACCGCGGTCAAGCGCTTTCTCGCCAGGTTGGAGCCGGTGCTGATCCTTGGGTTCACGGTCATTGTGGAACGGCATTGTGTTCTCGATTGCTCGGCGTAATGGGAATGAGCGAACTCGTGGTTTGATTCCTGTCTAAAACAAGACTTTTGCGTGGAAGGCGCCTCGCGTCGCGCCATGCAGGCGAGCAAATGCATCATGGTCAATGGGTATCACTGGATGGGAACGTGGTCGCGCACGCTGCCCGAACGGCCGTGCGAGCGCGGCATGACGCTGATCGAGATTCTGGTTGTGCTGACGCTGATCGGCGTCGTCTTGGGAATCGTCGGCAGCAATTATCTCGGCAAGAGCGAGCAGGCGAAAGCAAAGGCGACGAAAATCGAGATCGAGCAGATCGCGCAGTCGCTCGATCTCTTCAAGCTCGAGCTCGCCCGCTATCCCACTACGCAGGAAGGGCTGGAGGCGCTCGTCGTTGCGCCGCCCGGGTTGCCCAACTGGGCGGGACCGTACTGGAAGAAGTCATCGGTGCCGAAGGACCCGTGGGGCCACGAATACAAGTACGCATCGCCCGGACGCACGGCGCGTACGGCATCATTTCGCTCGGCCCGGATCGCGTCGAAGGTGGCAAGGTCATCACGAACGACGAATGAAATCACCGGGCTGCCCCAAGATGCGAATGGCGCCCACCTGGGGGCAGCGCCTCACTTTCGCCTCTAAAGGTCCCATGACCCGATAGTGGCGTCCAAACCCTTGCCACCCGGCTGGCCGTCGGCGCCGTAGGTGAACACGTCGACCTCGCCCTTTAGGCCGATTCAGGTACTGGTAAGGGCGTCCCCAGGGATCGACCGGCAATTTCTCGAGGTAGCCATCGGGTTTCCAGTTCGGCGGGATCGGCGGCTGCAGCGGCTTCGTAACGAGCGCGTTCAGGCCCTGCTCGGTCGCCGGGTAGCGCTGGTTGTCGAGGCGATAGAGCTTCAACGCCTCAACGCCTGCCGTATTGCGCCAAGGTCACTCTTCGCCGCGACGATGCGAGCGTCGTCGGTGCGCGACAGCACGCTGGGCACGACGAGGGCGGCCAGCACGCCGAGAATCACGATGACGACCATGATCTCGATCAGAGTGAAGCCGCAATGCGCGCCTGACCGGAGAAGCCGGTCCGCCCTGCGCGAAACGTCCACCTTCGCATCCGAGTGGCGCGGCGCAAACGAGGTCATCGGTCATTATAATCGGGCGCATCGTCTCGCGCGCGGCGCGACGCTGCACGAGCCATTGCGCGAATCCGCGCTCGCCTCGCGTGCACAAATCCCGCCTAGCAAGCCTCGTCGTCCTGCTGCTGATGAATGTCCTGGCGGGCGCGACGGCCCTTGGGCTCGCCTATTACCGCAGGCACCGGATGTTATACGACGGACTACGAAGAGAACCCGGTCGGTGTCCGTCGTACTAGCCGTGGGTTTGTGCGCGTCAGCCTCGAACTGTCGTTGACCCTTCCTACGTCGACGAAGTACCGGATGCTTCGTACCTTGAATTCGGCCGTGCATCCCAGCGTCGTATCGACAACTGCGGCACTGAGGTCGTGCGAACCCGGATTCACCTACGGCGCGGTGACCGCAAAGAGCACCGCCAGGGGGCGGCTTTGCGGCAACCGCTTCGACGGATAGAAGGTCGATAACGAGCCGTCCAGATAAAGCGCCGACTGGCACCTAAACCGATCTCTAAGCGCTAGGGCGAAATAGTAAAAGTTCACCGGGTCTTGCGCTGCTACCAGTGCTACATCTGTTGGGTCGCGCACGCAAACGGCGTTGCGGGTCGTGAGGTTTGTCGAACCGGCTATGAACAGCGGATTCATTTCGCCGTTGCGAAGCAGGACTGGGCCGGACTGTATAGCAAATCGAATGCGTTGCTTCTCCGCAACGGGCTTCGCCTCGTACTCGTCGGTTGTAACGATCTCGGCGCGTTCGTCCTTCAGCGCAAATACACCATTCGGCTGGAGATAGAAGTTACCGTAGGCACCGCGGCGGAGATTAATTCGCCGCAAGAGTCTTCCGTTCTCGATGTACAGTCCGAGAGGCTTTTGCGACTCGTCAAAAATTCCACCATTGGTGCCACACACTAACTTCGTTCCTTGTTCGTGCAGCAGCGCTTCAAGCGCAGCGAACGATCCATATATCTCGCCGTTGCCAGACTTCCAAAACATCGCCAGTCGGTCCTTGCGCAGATCGACTTCGCACGCGACAAAGCTCACCTCGCCCGCCTGCAGCTGAATCAAGTCGGCACACCATGAGGACGGTGATAACGCAAAAAGGGCGCCGAGCCAAAGCAGCAACAGCGTGGGGCCTTTTAAGCTGCTAGATGCAAACATGTTCCTCGTGGCGGCCAACCGGCGGGACTAGCGCGCTTGTCCCCGGCGCTCTCGTACCGTCGCAGTTTAAGCCCGCGACCGCCGGGAGCTAACCCACACCTGCGGGGTGAGCGCCACATTGCCGTTCGGGCACCAGCGTACTTCGCACGCCGCGCTTGGTTCGCCGCCACGCACTAGTCAGGCCCGCATTCGCGAGACGATATCCAGCACCCTGCCATGGCAATCGCCATTCAACCGGCACGCTTTGTCACCATTCCGCTCACGGAATCGTTGACCGGCTACACGACCGGTGCAATCGAGACCAAGATCGCGCGGGGAGTATGGGTGGAAGGTCGCGAGTGGCGTCGTACATCTGACGGGCGAATCTTAATCGACATGCGAGGTTACGAGCGATGGGTCGAAAATCAGAATCAGGCGGCGTCCGTGAAGAGCGTGGGCGGATCAGGCTCGAGGTGATCGTTCGACTCGACGCCATTCGAAAGCAACGCAATCTGACTGCTGCGGCCGCTGCAAGAATACGAAGCGTTGACGGCAGGTGCCTGGTGAAGACCGTGACCGCCGATCCCGACGCGCTCACGCGCATGCTGACCCGGTTGAAATTGACGGCCATTCGCGATCAGCTCGACAGCCTGCTCGACACGGCCACCCGGCGCAAGCTCACCTTGCTCGACACCGTGAAGCTGCTGTGCGAAGCGGAAGTCGCACGCAAGGACGAGCGGCGCATTCAGATGGCGAGTTCGATCGCCGAATTTCCCTTCGTGCGCACGCTCGATGGTTTCGAGTTCGCCGCGCAGCCGTCGCTCGATGCCAAGCTGATCCGCGAACTGGCTACTTGCCGCTGGATCGGCAACGGCGATGCGCTGCTCCTGCTCGGTCCGCCCGGCGTCGGCAAAACCCATCTTGCGGTTGCGCTAGGCCGCGAAGCGATCCAGCACGGTTACTCGACCCTGTTCACCTCCGCGATGGCGTTGGTGACTGCGCTCACCAAAGCGCATCAGGTCGGCCGCCTCGAGGAGCGGCTGGTGCATTACGCGAAGCCGAAATTGCTCATCGTGGACGAGCTCGGCTATCTACCGCTGGAAGCGAACGCCGCGCATCTGTTCTTTCAGCTCGTGTCGCGGCGCTACGAGCGCGGATCGATGGCTGGTAACCAGCAACCGTGCGGTGAGCGAATGGGGGACCGTGTTCGGCGACACCGTGGTGGCTACGGCGATCCTCGATCGGCTGCTGCACCACAGCCACGTCATCACGATCCGCGGCGACAGCTATCGACTACGAGAGAAACGGCGCTCAGGACTCATGCCGCAACGTTCGCCCGAGAAGGAGTTGGAGAAGTTGACTTAAACCAGGGGGTCAATTCCAAATGTCGCCAGGGGGTCAAAACCTGGGTAGTGGTTGAGTTTCAGCCCATGCGCCGTTACACAACTCGGCCTTCTCGCGCGCTCGCGTGATAGCCTACCCGCATGCCGAAGAAGGACATCAATCAGACCGCGTTCGACGTGGTTCGCCGGGCCACTGGCGAAGTCGTCGATCCGCCGGAATCCGCCAAGGCCAAGGCCGGCCGCAAAGGCGGTCAGAAGGGCGGCGCATCCCGCGCTGACGCCCTCACTCCCGAGCAACGATCAGAGATAGCCAAGAAGGCTGCTGCCGCCCGCTGGCGCAGCAAGAAGGGGTAGCAGCCCCGGGGCGCGTGAACGCAGTCCCGCGCCTAGCTCATTTTTTCCCCATATCTCAGGTTTTTCTCGCGCTTTGCTCATCGCGCCGCTTGCGTGGCGCCTTGAACGGGTCAAACTCGGCCGTGGCGTCGTGGGTAAGACGGCTCAGCGAGAACGTTGCAGCCGATGACGGGATCAACTGACTGATCGTCGACTCGATATCGGCGCATTCCGGTCAAACGCCTCCCAAGCCAAGGACGCAGGCAATGCGGAATAGCGAACGAAAAGCCTCCACCCACGATAAAGTTCTCCGGACTGTGGAGCTTGAACAGGAAAGGCTCCCCGGGCTGCAGGACACGAAAAATCCTCGATCCGCTCGGTTGCCAGAAGTTGGCCTCTTCAGGCGCGAGCCGGATCAGGTGCTCGTACCAGTTCTTGTCAGTGACGCCGACCCAGATCTTCAATAGTTGTGCCGGCCCGGTACGGATTTCAGTCACCTACTGGCTTTTCGAAAGAGAAGCATTCGGGCAGGAACGCCGGCGCGATGTACTCGATGTCCTTAGCCGGGACGCCGGCAGCCTGAAAATCGTTTCGCCAAGTCTGAACAGTCGCGACGATGGCGTCGATTTCCTGTTTCGCCGCCTCGCTGGTTAGCCCGAAGCGCTCGCTCCGGGAAAGCAGGTTGTAGACGCTCGCCGTTCCGCCGTAGGTCCCGATCGTCATGGCGAGATCGCGGCGCTCAAGGCTAACCAAAGGCGCAGGGACGAGATCGTAAGCCGGCGTCAGCTCCCAACCATGCGCCATTCGGCGCACCGCGTGGTTGCGAGGATGATCGTCGTTGTTCGTCACGGCTGCATTGAAGACCATGCGTCGGAACAACTCGATGCGGTCGTCGTTTGGTTTCTCTGACCAGCGCCGAAGCTGATCGGCAAGAAGAAGATACGACCAGCGCTCGCGATCGAGGTAGTACTCATCGGCATCGAGCATCGTAAATCCGCTTACCAGGCCGAAGTGCAGATATCCGCCCTCGGTGTGTTTTCGGTCGAAACGCTCGACCATCAGTACGTCGCGTCCGCCCACCGCCTCCAGTCGCGAATTGCAAACGCTGATTCCACATCGACGCGCCAACTCGAGCGTCGCGTATTCCACTCTCTGGAGATTGCAGCGGTCCTCTTTCTCCGGGAACTTGCCCACCCATAGGTGGTTGCCGTCCTCGATCGTCGCTTTGGGCCTCGCACCACCCATTGATGTGCCGGGCTCGAGCTGTTCGAGAATGTGTTCCGGCACCCTCTTTCCTTCTTCGATTGCTTCTGCAGCCGCGACGAGCTCCGCCAGTTGATGCGTGCGGTTGTATGGGCGCTTCGAAGCCTGAGGCTGAACCTTGGTGCCGAAGCTCAAGTAACCCGCGCCGTCCTGCGGTCCATGCAACAGGTAATCGATCTCCTCCAGGTCCGCGGGGCTGCGCTGCAGCTTGTGCTCGATCACACACCGGCCCCACGCGTCGGGCCCGGCGTCCCGCACGGCTCCGGGGATGCCTTTGAGCTTTGTGAATTCGTAGACTTTGTCACCGAACGGGAGGTGGAACGGATCAAGTTCGACCGCATCTCCTCGCTTGAGGTAGCGATCGCCATAGCGGAATCGCCCGACGAAAGTCCCATCTGGCAGCTTTTCGACCTTCAGTAGCGCAGCCGCTACTGTGTTGAGGGTGCCGGGCAACTGCACGTAGACATACGCTTGACGCTCAGAAGTCATACTCGTCCTTCGCCTTCTGCGCCTTGCGAACGCGCTCGGGACGACGAGACGCCTCGAGGGTCTTGCCATGGGTGTCAGAGTCGGGATGGGCGATGGCCTCCAGTGTCTTGTCGAGGCCGAGCGCCCATAGCACGGTGACGTAGGCCCCGAGCGCAACACCCGGCTTCCCGAGCTCGAGCGCGTTGAGCGTGTTCCGATTTATGTCCACCTTGGCGGCCAGGTCGGCGATCGACATGCCGCGGCGGGTCCTGGCGAGCCGGATCCGGTAACCAAGCTCCTTGATGCGGTCGCTCACTTCGGATGGGATTGTGCGGCGGGAATCCATTATTTTAGGCGCTAGGCCTCCTAACGCCTAAAATACTAGGCCAATCTGAGAATGGTGTCAAACGCCGTGCCTAATAACATAGGGCTTAAATGGCATAACGCCTGAAATAATGGGCCAAAGAAGCCCTCAGACGGCCGCTCAAGCCGCACCTGGCCCGTAGCCAATGCGAACCCGTTCGCTGAACGCCAAGGGCCGCCTCAGACTCTGGGAGCCGGATTCCCTATCCAGGTCTCTAGATCTTCGCGTCGCCACCCCACGCAGTGATCAGACAACTTGATTGGCGCAGGGAAGGTATCGCGGGGTCCCCAAGCGGGTTTTCGCGGCGTGTATCTCGCGGCGCTCGCCAGCATCCGCTATAACGTAGGAGGCGATCGGCGCATCTCGCTTTTCGTGGATGAGATCTCGAACGTCATCAACCAGCCCTTATCGAGATCCTCAATAACGGTGCCAAAGGCGGTATCTACACCACCTGCGCCATGCAAACACTCGGCGACCTTGCGCGACGCCTCGGAAGCGAGGAGGCCGCACGCATGGCGCTCGGTAACCTCAACAATTTGATTGCGCTGCGCTCCAAGGACCGCCCAAAAAACAGGCTTCCCTCTGAAACGCGGGGCTAAATCTGCTCTGGAGACCGCTCAAATCCGATTATTTGCCACAAGATTTGCCACAATTGACTAAACTAGGCAAGTATCGGCACTCGATAGATTTTCTTTATTGATCTCCCAAACCGCGACCTTTGACGTATGTCACCGATAGCATTAAAGTGACATACATGGAAAAGACCCAGGTTTATCTGCCGAAGGAAGAGCTCGACGCGCTGCGTAAGGCCGCCGCCCGTTCCGGTCGCAGTGTCGCCGACCTCGTTCGGGAGGCGATCCGGAAGGTCGTATTGAAGACCCCGGCCGCCGGGCCGGTCGCCATATGGGACGGCGAGCCGCGCCGGCCGTCAACCGAACACGACACCGTTCACGACACACCCTGATGCGCCATGGGGAGGCCGCGTTCGTCGACAGCGGAGCTTGGATTGCCCTCGCTCTTTCGCGCGATCCGCTTCACTCGCAGGCACGCGAACAGTGGGATGTCCTGCAGGCAGCAGGCTCCAAGCTTCACACGTCTACCCCGGTCGTAATCGAGACGTTCACCTTTCTCGACCGCAACGCCAACCGCGACGTGGCGCTGGCGTGGAAAGAGTCGATCTATAAACCGCGCACGGTGAAGATCCTCCCCTGCGAGCTGCGCGATCTCGAAGTGTCTTGGGAATACTTCCGGCGCCAAGACCTGCACAAGCTGTCCGCCGTCGATGCAACGAGCTTTGCGATCATGAAACGCTCGCGCATTCGCGTCGCCTTCGCCTTCGATCACCACTTTTCGATCGCCGGATTCAGGCTCGTTGCATGAGGACGCCGCTTTGGACGTCGGATGACGCGCGGCGCGCCAGCAAGCTATTTTGACGTATCGGTCTAGACGCAACGATGGAACGGATCGACATCGATGACGCACGGGCAATCCTGTCCGAGCTCATCGAGCGGGTTCAGTCAGGTGAAGAGGTGGTGCTGACCCGGCACGGAGTGCCTGTGGCGCGACTGGTCCCGGATGAACGGCGGCCAAGGCGATCGCGCGCCGCCACCGTGGCTCGCATTCACGCACTCGCCAGAAAGCTCGACATTCGCGACGTCGACATTCGCAAGCTGATCGAAGAAAGCCGTTGATAGTGTAAGCGTCATTTCGAGGCCGCATTGACGGCCGGCGCTCGTCACAGTTCGTAACGCGTGTCGGAGGACGGAGTGTTGATCTCGTCGACGCGAGACCCGTTCGCTTGAGCGGCGGCGATGGCAGCGTCGAGGCGGGCGAGCAGATCCGTAATCGCTTCGCGCGGCTGCCGGCGCAGCATCACGAGTGTTTGCTTGCCGTCGTGCGCGACGGCAGCGCCCTTAATCGGCGCCACAGTGCCAACCATGATCTGTCCACCCGCATCGATCACGGCCTGGATATGTGCCAGTGTCGAGGAGCGGTTGTTTGAAGCGCGCGTGTCCGACGCTGTTGCTGTTGCAACGGCCGCTACGCGGCCTGGCGTCGTTCGTCGGGCAGCGTGGCGGCGACGTTCCACGGTAGCAGTTGGTCGATGCGGTTGATCGGGTGCTCGGCAATGCGCTCGAGTACATGACGCAAATAGAGATAGGGATCGATGCCGTTGAGCAGCGCCGTGCCAATCAAGCTGTAGATGTTGGCCGCACGTTCGCCACCGACATCGGATCCAGCAAACATGTAGTTGCGACGGCCGAGGACCAGCGGCCGGATCGAACGCTCGGCGCTGTTGTTGTCGATCTCGATCCGGCCGTCATCGCGATAGCGAGTCAGTGCCGTCCAGCGTACTAGCGAATAGCGGATGGCGCCGGCGAGCTCGGATTTCGCTGACACCGTCTGCAGCGTCGCCGATAGCCACTGCTGCAATGAATCGAGCAGCGGACCGGCGCGTTGCTGGCGTACCAACACGCGCTCCGCCGGAAGGCGCGCGCGAATCGTTCGCTCGATTGCGTACAGCGCACCGATGCGCTGGATCGCCTCGGTGGCGATCGGCGAGCGATCCGCCACATACAGATCGTAGAACTTGCGCCGGGCGTGTGCCCAGCACGAAGCTTCGAGGATTTCACCCGCCGCGTACAGCGGCGCGAAGCCACTATAGGCGTCCGCCTGCAGAATGCCGCGAAAGCCGCGCAAATGCGTTTGCGGATGCTCGCCCTTGCGGTCGGGCGAATAGCGATACCAGACGGCTGGTGGATCGGCGCCTGCTGCCGGGCGGTCATCGCGCACATACGTCCACAGGCGCCCAGTCTTGGTCTTGCCGCGTCCCGGATCGAGTACCGGCACCGGCGTGTCGTCGGCGTGCAGCTTCTCGGCCGCACGCACATAGCGGCCAAGCGATCCCACCAACGGTTCGAGCAAGCGGGATGCGCTGCCGACCCAGTCGGCCAGGGTCGCGCGGTCGAGATCGATACCGGAACGCCGGTAGATGGCTTGTTGCCGATACAGCGGACAGTGATCGCCGTACTTGGCTACGATCACTTGCGCAAGCAAGCCCGGCGCAGGAAGGCCGCGCTCGATCGGCCGCGACGGCGCCGGCAATTGCGTGATGCGCGCACAGTGGCCGCAGGCGAACTTCGGCCGGATATGCCGCAGCACCTTGAAATAGCCTGGCACGAAGTCGAGCATCTCCGAGATGTCTTCGCCGAGCTTGCGCATCATGGCACCGCAGTCGGGGCAATGGCAGTTCGCCGGCGTGTGCATGATCGTTTCGCGCGGCAGGTGCGCGGGTAACGTGCGTGGCGCGCGCCGCAAGCGCGTTACCCGTGGCGTCACCGATGCTTGCGTCGACTCCTCCACCGGCAGCGCTTCCTGTTCGAGGAGGTTGTCCTCGGTTTGGATGTTCTCTCCAGGATTCTGTAGGTCGTCGAGCAGCAGCTGCAATTGCCGCAGCGTCGCATCCATGCGTTCGGCGGAGCGACCAAAGCGCCAGCGCTTCAATCGAGCAATCTCCGCCATCAGCTTCGCGATCATCGCATCGCGACCGATCACCAAGCGCTTCAGCGTCTCGATGTCATCGGGAAGTGTCGCATGCGACATGCGTGAAAGTGTAAAACACGCATGCGCATTCGTGCGCGCGTCAAGGCAAATAATTTACGCTGCGCGTTGCGGTTGCCACGCGCATTGCGGTCGTCGCCAGTCGATGCCTTCCAGCAGCATGGACAGTTGCGCCGGCGTCAGTGACACGCTACCGCTCGTCGCTTGCGGCCACACGAAGCGGCCAGGATTCGCCCGACAAGTACACGATCGTCGCGACGGTCGCAACGATGCGCGGCGCCAAGACGATCAGCGCTGATTCGATCGCGCACAGGGCATACCTGTTCCAGCCCGAATATGGGAAGACCATCAAATCTTGGCCGCTCGCGCCGTGCGAAAGCCCAACGGGAATTGCGTACGACCGCACTTCAGACCGGATCTTTGTGGGCTGTGGCCGGACCTCGGTAGTGGTGAACGGGACGTGATCCTCAAGCCAAGTTGTTAAAGATCTAAGGCACAGTTCGGCCAATAGCTGCCATACAACGAAGTCGCTGCAAGTGGACGTTCGGCGGGAACAATCGATCCCAAGCACACGTGTCGGTGTTGTCGCCGAGACTTGTTCGAAGGTTTGCACCTCCTTGCCCTAGGCAGCGCCCAAGTTCAGGATTCGCGCGCGGTTAGACGCGCATTCGCATGACAGCCCTGGCCAGAACGTTACAATGCGGCTCAGTTGTTGGTCGCAAAAGCGGTAGTTTCGCAGAGGAGTTCGTCGACAAATCTATGAAACGTGGTCGGACCGTCTTTGGAGGTCGGTCGCTGTGAGAAGTAGCTTCGAAGGGCCGGGTCTCGCAGAAGTACCTTGAGCTTTGCACAAAAATCACCAAACTGCTCTTCGCCAAGCAAGCCAGCCTCATACTGGCAAAAGGTGTCTTCCCAACTATAGTCAGTTGCCATGCTCTGCAGTACGAACTGTCTGCGCCATACTGCCTCTGGGGTAGGGGGCGCTCCGTTCGCAACAATCCATGCTGCGGCCAAATCCGAACTAGCCAAAGTCAAATACTGGCCGGTGATTCGCGCAGCACGGCCCTGTATGATCAGCGCTCTTGTGTGTTTGGAATTCTGCTTAACCTGAAGGCTCAGATAGATCAGCGAGATTAGGACCGCGACTCCAGATACAAAGGATCCGACTGAGGCCAAATCCGAAAGGGCCATCGTAGTCTCCGTTGGGGAAAACTGGACCTATCCTAAACGGAATTCCCGTCCTGGTCAGCCGGTCTAGGGTATGTTGCAGTGGCCGAGTGGTCAGTGCGGTCATCGGCAATCGCAGCGCCATTTTAGATATCGGTGTCCCTTTCGAGCTTCCGCTTTGCTGGTCTACGAACGACTGCGTTGGGAGCGCGGCACGGAATAATAGCCGTCTTGCGAGCAGCGATGCTCTCGCTACTGTCGGCCGCCAATCGAGCCGCACGTACCGACTGGTCGCGCATTTCGAGGGCCCGACCTTCCATCTCGTCACAGATTTTCGCCGTAGGAAGAGCTTACAGCCGCTTCGTACGACGTGCGGAGTTATGAAGCCAGCAACAATGCGCTTCCTACGCCGTTCGAACTTCTTAGAACGGAGTTCCTAACCTCGGCGCTCCGTACGACGCGCTGTCCGCCTTGTACGAAGTTCGGAGTGCGCCGTACGACGTGCTAAGAAGCTCGAACGAAGTACGACGTCTTCGCTCGCGCCTCGTGGTGAATCAGGGGTAAGCGCGCCGCAGCTAGGCGGGGTGGGTAAACCAAATCGTCGGGGCCCCGACGACCCCTGCCGTCTGCATCGCCGTCTTGAGCTCGAAGGAGTTCACGAATGCCTTCGCCGCATCGAGGCTGTCGAAGTCGTGGCACGCCGTGACATCGTTCCCATCGTCGACGTCGCGGAACACATCATGGCCTCGCGCGCCGAGTTTGATCCGGGCCGACTCGAAGTCGTCGTAGCCTTTGCGCCATGCGGCGTAGTCCTGCACCTTGTGCCTGATGAAAAGGCGAACCATGGCGGAGACCTCCTTGGTGCTGTACGAACAAACATACTACGCGCCCGTACGAAGTGCTTGGTACAAGACCGCAGGCGCCGTCCAAGGCGCGTAGTGGTGGTGCACTGGCTGCCCTGTCTACTTGTGCAAGGCCGCGAGCTGCGGGAAGAGCGTTTCATTGTAGAAGGACAACGTCGGCAGCTTGGCTGGATCGATGTCGAATGCGCGCGCGTAGTGCCCGATCAGCTTATCGGAGTCCGACAGGTATCGTTGCGGCGCGATCTCGACGGTGGGAAAGGTGGCGTCGCGCCCCGCCGCTTTGCCGAGTTTCTCTTTTATGGCATCGAACTTGGCACTTGCGGGGTCGCAGCGAATCACGTCGACTTGGTCGAGCAATCCGGCCTCCGTCATGAACAGCAGATACTTGAACGAATAGGGGCAGCCTTCCTTCACGTAGGCCTTCGGCTTGAACGTCTTCTGATGCACGGCGAATCTTCAATCGAGGCGATTCGCTGAGACGAGAGTTGGTGTACGACGCAGTGAGGGAAGCTTAGTGTCCGTGCGAAGCGCCACGGCCCGTCTTCCGCTGGAGCTCGTCGATCTTTCCTGGACGCCTCCGCCTTTGTAAGGCTCTCGTTGAGTTCCTCGCCCGCTTCTTGACAAAGCGTTGTGAGGTAAGAGCGCTGGGCACCTGTCATCGGCTCGTCGCCTGTCGCCCAGTCCTCCGGATCCTTCTCGGGATTCTCATGAGGCGCACGTACCATCGGTGATTCCCTGTGAGTTGCCATGTCGAACTCCGAACGATCGTTCCACCAATTGACATTCAAGCGCCAGTCGTCAGTCGCTGCCACGGGTTCGATTCTGAATTGCGCGTCGGGCATACACGTACGGCGCATGTGGGCGGGCGAATACGCCCGTCGCCGCAACCGCGAGCACGGCACTCCGGGTCGCTTATGCCTCGTACGAAAGTGCTGCTTGGGCTGCCTGTGAAGTGCTCGGTACTTCGCACTTCGCACACCATCGAGCCCTAGTCGCGGACTAAGCGCGAAGTGCCGTGCACTTCGGGCTCAGCGCCGCGCTCGTGAACGACGCGGGGCGTACTAAGCGCCTCGTACGACCGGCGCCAATAACTCAGTTACCCCTGCAGCCGTTCAGGAACAGGTCCACCACCTTACGAGGCCATTCGCTCAGCTGTCGCTTGCTCATGGGCGCGCCCAGCCCCATGGCGCGGCGCCGCGGAACGGTGATCACCATCTGCAGGAACTGTTGTGCTGCGAACAAGCTGTCCTTGAGCTTGAGGCGCCCCGCCTCCACCTCGCGCTCCAGTACCCCCGCGATGAGGATGATCGCTTCCTCGGCTGCACCTTCGTGCGCGAACACCTCGATGAGCTCAGGAAACCGCACCGATTCCGCGACGATTAGTCGGTGCAGCGCCGTCGCCTGTGGCGAAAGCGCGGCTCGCAGGATGAGCGCCGCAAGTCGCTCGAGCACTTGCTGGACGTCGGCTCCTTCAATCAGCCAGGTGCTTGCGGGCGGCCGCAGTCGCTTAATGATGCGATGGACGACGGCGGCGAACAACGCCCGCTTGTCCGAGAACCGGTGATAGAACGTACGCTTGGAGATGCGCACGCGTCGCGCCACGGCTTCGATGCTCGTGGCACCAAAACCGTGGGTAAGAAACAGGTCTGTCGCCGCGTCGAGGATCAGCTCGCCAAGCTGCTCGGAGGCTTCGAGCGGCGGGCGCCCTCCCCGGCGCACCTTCTGCATCCCCCACTCAACCTATTGCCAATCCCTGTGACGCCTTACTGACCATAGTAGGCGTCGTTTGCGGGCGGATAGTCAGGCGGCGCGTTGTATGTCGTTGGCGGCGCGTAATAACGCTGCGCTGGCGGAGCGTACGTCGGTCCCGGCTGCGCGTTTTGGTAATACTGCTGGGGGACCGGCCGCGCGTAGTAGTCCGGGGGTACCGAGGGATCGTACTGCGGCGCGCTGCCGGACGAAGGTGCGTAGTACTGCCGCGGCGGCGCATAGTACCCCTGAGGGGTGTAGTACTGCGGTGGCCCGTAGTACGGCGGCGGAGGCGCATACGAGTAAGTCACCGCGTTGCCGATTGCCACGAAGGGCGCCGCGACCAGTGCAGCGGCGGTGCCGACGACTGCAGCAGCCGCCGCGGCTGGCCACCAGACGCCGCCGCGCCAGTGACCGCCCCCGCCATGCCAATGGCTGCCGTGATATGAAGCGCCGTGCGACCAATGCGGACCACTGGCAAGGGCGGTCGACATCGGGGCGATCGCGAGCGCACTCGCAATCAGACCTGCCGAGAGAACACGAGACTTATGCATTGCCTCACCTCACGAATATGCGAGCAAGACGCCCACGTGATCCCAAGGTAACAGCGATCCGCACAAAACGCAACGGCACCGTTGCGTTTCGTTACAACCCCACTCGGATCTAATCCGGCCGCGTCCTCAGCGCAACCCGCAACGGCGGTACGTCCAAGTTCACAGAACCGCCGCTCGCTGGCTTTTCAAGTGCGAGCAGCCGCTTCGGCAACATTTTGCATGCAAATGGCAGCCCGTCCTACAGCCGAATACGCGACGTGAGGATTGGCTCGGAGGTAACAGAACGCCAACACTCCCTTTACGCTCGCACCGAAGCTCAACGGAGGAGGCCGATATGAACTGGAACACGAGGCGAATGTACGAATATGGCGATCGTGCTGCCGATCGCGTTCAGTCGTTCGCAGACGACGCGAAGGGTACCGCCGCGGACATGCGCAGCCGCGCATCGGATCTGATGGCGACGAGCGCGGATTGGGCATCAAAGAAGACCGACGATCTCAACGCAACCTCGAGGGAACTGATCGGGTCGATGTCAAATGCGGTGAGTTCGCGTCCAGTCCTCGCCGTCGGCATCGCTGTACTCGCGGGATTCCTGGTCTCCATGCTGTTCTCGCGCGACACCCGGAGGTCACCATGGATGAACCGGTAAGGAACCCCACCATCGCTAAAGTGGCTGACCAGGCGCATGCTGCCACCGACCGCGTGGCCGAAAAGGCAACAGGCGCCATAACCGCGGCCAGGGATTCTGTGCACAACTCGGTCGACTCGGTCGCAAAGCGTGCCGACGCCGTCAGGCAGGGACCCAACGACCTGCTGGAGGCAGGCGCCGAATATATCCGGGCACGCCCCTACGCCGCGGTCGGCTTTGCCCTCGCGCTCGGTTATCTAGTGGGTCGTCTTCGAAGCTGAAGGGAACCATCGACCGCGTCGTCGCGTTGGGCAGCGGGGATCGTACGAGGCCCCAGGTACGTCGTCCAAGGCGCGCACGGGTGCGCTGGCTGCCTTGGGTACCACCGACCCGCTCGCGTCGCGCCACGAGGCGATTAGCGCCTCTGGTAACGACGTTCGGCACCTGAGTGCTTCGAGCCTCGTCCTGAGCACGACGTGCTGAGGCGAAGCGCCACGTACGTTGCGTATTCCAGCGAAGTTGACCGGCAAATCCGGTGATGTTGACCGCGTCGGGAGTTGCGGTGCGTAGCGGTCAGATTTTAGCGTCGTCGGTCAACATCGTGGTCGAATCTTCGCGTAGGAATCACTTCTTCGCGCTCGCGGTCGAGTTCTTCTTGCGCAGTGACTCTCCGTTCAGTACGAGCCGATGGCTGCTGTGCACGATGCGATCGAGAATGGCGTCGGCGAGCGTCGGATCGTTGAGATAGGCGTACCAGTGCTCGACCGGCAGCTGGCTGGTGATCAGCGTCGCCTTGCCGCTCGTGCGATCGTCGAGCACTTCGAGCAGATCGGTGCGTTCGAGTTGGCCGATGGGCGCGAGCGCGAAGTCGTCGAGGAGCAGCAGGTCGGTCTTGGCGAGTTGCTGCAGGCGACGGCCGAAGCTGCCGTCGCCGTGCGCGATGCGCAGCTCCTCGAGGAGCCGGCCGAAGCGGGTGTAGAGCACCGAGAAGCCCTGGCGACACGCGGCCTGCCCCAACGCGCAGGCAAGCCACGTCTTGCCGAGTCCGGTGGCGCCGGTGATGAGCAAATTCTGTCCGGCGCGAATCCAGTCGGCGCCGGCGAGACTCGCGAGTTGTCGTGCGTCGAGTCCACGCGCGCTGCGGCGGTCGAGATTCTCGATGCAGGCATCGGCATATTTGAGCTTCGCCTGCTTCAGCAGCCGCTCGAGGCGTCGCGTATCGCGCCAGGCGAGTTCGCGATCGACCAGCAGGCCGAAGCGTTCTTCGAACGCGAGGCCAGTCGCGGCTGGCTGGGTGAGCTGTTCCTCGAAGGCGCGTGCCATGCCATCGAGGCGCAGGCTACGCAGTTGGGTTACGGTCTGGTGCGTGAGCATCGATCAGTCTCCTTGCGATCAGTGGTAGTACTCGGGGCCGCGCACATTCGCGTGCGCGGGCAGAACGGCGTCGTCGAAGCGGTTCGGCGTGGGCTGGCGATCGAGGCCCGCGGCGAGGATGGAGGCGACGGACTTACGGGTCTTCGCGCCGAGCGTGAGTGCCCGTGCGCAGGCGGCTTCGAGTCGCGCGTCGCCGTACTTGCGCGCCAACGCGAGCAGGCCGAGGCAGGCGCGGTAACCCTGTTCCGGATGCGGCCGCGATTCGAGCAGATGCGCCACCAAGCTGGCGGTCGCCGTGCCGATCGATGCCGCCCAGTGCAGCAAGCGACCCGGCCACGGCGATACGAGCGCGCATGGCTTGCCACACGCTGATGGCGAAACAGCACCTCGACCGCGCCACGCGTGACGCGCAACTCCACCTCCTGGCCCACCAGCGTGTGCGGTACCGAGTAGTAGTGGCGGTCGCATTCGACGTGATAGTCGAGTCGCGACACGCGCGCCCGCTTGAACTCGGCGTATTCGAACGGTGTGAGCGGCAGCGGCCGCAAAGCGGGGCGGTCGAGGAGTTCGAACCAGCGGCGGCGCGAGCCATCGAGCTTTTGAAATGGCCGCGCGTTCAGCTCATCGAGCAACGGCCGGATCGCCGCATTGAGGTCGGCGAGGCTGTGGAAGCGCCAATGGCGCAGGCGGGCCAGAATCCAGCGTTCCACGAGCAACACGCCGGCCTCGACCTTGGCCTTGTCCTGCGGCTTGCGCGGGCGTGCCGGCAGGATCGCGCAGCCATAGTGCTCGGCCAGCGCTTCGTAGGTACGATTAGACAGCGGCTCGTAGCGATCGGGATCGCGGATCAGGGTGCGCGGGTTGTCGGGTACCAGCAGCGCCGGCACGCCGCCAAAGAAGGCGAAGGCGTTGACGTGCGCGGCGATCCAATCGGCCCTTTTCTCCCCGGCGGTGGCCTCGGCATAGGTGTAGTTCGAGGCACCCCACACCGCCACAAAGATGTGGGCGCGCGAGATCTCGCCGTTCGCGGCGTCGATGATCGGCACCGTCGGCCCGGCGTAATCGACAAACAATTTCTCGCCGGCGACGTGCGTCTGACGCATCGAGCGGCGCAGCCGTTGCCGAAACTCGAGGTAACGCTCACAGAACCGCGAGCGGCTGTAGGGAATGCCGTTCGCCTGCGCCCGATACTCTTCCCACAACAGCTGCAGCGTCACGCCCTTGCGCCGCAAATTCCCGGTGGACGTGGGCGAAATCGGGCTGCGCAAACGGCGCTTGAGCGCGCGATGCTGGCTGCAAGCGCGTCCGCAACGCCGCGTCGTCGAGCGTGGCCGTCTCGGCGTACGTCAGTCCCGCGGTGGTCGCCGCGGCCAGATAGTTGGCGACCGAGCCCTTGGCGATCCGCACGGCGGCGGCGATCTGGGCATTCGACAGCGCGCACTCGTACTTGAGGCGCAAAACTTCGCGAATTCTTCGCATGGCAATCGCTTGGGCTGGCACCGCCGACTCCCTGAACAAAAGGGAGCGAGGGTACCGAGCCGAAAGTTCGAATTGCCACGCAACGCAACGTCGCCGAGCCGATCACGCTCGTCATTTCCGACGATCGTGACCGACAATCCGACCAACTTGACCGCGATTTCCGACGCGACCGAAAAAGCGGTCACCTTCCGTCGGAATCACCGGTCAACATCGTCGGATTTCGCGGTCAACATCGTTCGGAAACCCCGGTCACCTTGCGTCGGAATACACACGTACGTCGCACTTCGCACTATGAACTTGCCCCGCTATCGCTGCCAAAGGCCCTGCTCTTCGAGCGCCGCACGAGGTGCTTTGTACTATGAACTTGCCCCACTATCGAGGCTTGCGGAGCGCTGCGCTGCCGCTCATGCTTCGGGCCTTGTGCTCCGGGAGGCCGCCGGGCAGCTCGGCGATGTAGCGTGTGTAGCAGTGAGGGCCATTTTCATAAACCCCTTTCATGAGCAAGAATTTTGAAGAGAGTTTGGAAACGGCCCTCCGACCCTACACAAGCTACACTGCGATGGGCGGCACCTTGGCCTTCGGGATGGCGACCCCAGGTGGCGAGCGCAAGCCGATGCCGATATAAATGTTCCCCGACGCCGTACGCCTGCGTTTGAACCGCTCCTGCATCTTGTTCGCGAAAGCACGGCTGCCCCACGGCCGATTGCCGCTCTCCTCGGCCCACGCTCGATAGCTCAGGTAAGCCGCATTGGCTTGGACCTCGAGCTCCGGGCCATCTCGCATGCGTGGAAGATCCACTGTCCGAGGAAGTCCATGTCCTCGCGGTACTCGGCAACCGCATTGATCACCGCCGGTGGCGAATCGAGGCGACGATGTAGCCACGCACGACAACCGGTCAGTGCCCAGCGAAGAATCCCAGGCAGTTCCGCCCGAAGCTTTTCCGCCAGTCGCGGATCCCGCCGTTCTGGCGGGACAGTGACTGCGAAGGGGATCAGATCGATGCGTCGCCAGATTCCCTCGTCGCTGCCGCGGATCTGCGGCTTGTGATTGCCGGCGACGAATAACTTGAACCAGGGCACGAACTCGAACGGCTTGCCGTACAGGTGGCGAGCTGGAAGAGGATCGCCGCCAGTCA
>Ga0209579_10001520_pt1 | contig 19030 bp, 18 predicted proteins | sample Coa_R1_2_FD_187152 | JGI IMG/M metagenome (GOLD analysis project Ga0209579, IMG submission 187152) | Surface soil microbial communities from Centralia Pennsylvania, which are recovering from an underground coalmine fire - Coalmine... | ecosystem: Environmental > Terrestrial > Soil >... | reverse complement strand
GCCTTCCTGCCGATATGTCGTGCCGTCGGCAAAACGAAGACGCGCCTTGATGTTCCTGATGTCGACTTGCCGACCGGCCGCCTGTGCCCGCAGGAATTCTCGCTGGCTTACCGGGAAGGTCACATACATGGGGTCCTGGCTGACGATAACTGTGAGCGGGCCGCTGTTTGGGCTCACGACATTACCCTTGGTGATGTTGGTGCGGCCTACCTTTCCGGTGATTGGCGCGATGATGTCGGTGTAGGCGAGGTTGATCTGGGCGGTCGCAAGGTTGGCTTGGTCGACCATGATCGCGCCCGCAGCCTGTTGATCCTGTGCTTGTGCTTGGTCACGGGCGACAAGGGTTCCCGCTTGTTTCTCCACCAACTCCTGAGCTCGTGTGAGTTGGAGGGCGCTCAGCGTTTTCGTGGCTTGACTGCGCGCAAGTGCGCCCTCGGCTTTTCGGACCTCCGCCTCGAACAGTCCCTTTTCAATGCGGTACAGCGGCGTTCCTTCCTTGATCAAATCACCTTCCTTGAACAGAACCTCTTGGAGATAACCGGTGATCCGTGCCCGAACCTCGACTCGACTGAGCGCATCGACCCTGCCGACGAAATCTCCTGATTTTGCTATCGGCTGGAACTCGGCCTCTGCGACCCTTACTGCAACGGCTGTCGCCAGCTGCTGTTGGGCTGTAGCCGGATAGCTGAGGGCGACGATCGCGAAAGTAATGGAAAGCGCTTGGCGCATGTCAGATCCAAAAGTCACACTGGCGCGGCCGATGGCTGGCCGGCTAGCTGGGTCGCTGTCATGAGAGCGTGCGCTCCTCGGTCCAGTCGACATAAAGCCGGCGCTCCGCGAAGAGCCAGGCGCCATCCACTTTGGCGAAGGTATCGAGGTAGCGGAGCGCCGCGATCATCAGTCGACGGTGATCGCCATCGACGGTGAGGTGGTGAGCGAGACAGTAGGCTTGCCCTGTGGCGTGGTTTTCCGAGAGCGATGAGATCGTGCTCTGCCCCAGGAAGTGCATGGTGGCGTGATATTGATTGAGTTCCGCGAAGACGGAGGCGAGGGCTTCGCGAGAGTACAGTTCTTGGGATGGCGCGGGACCCTTGGCGAAATCCATATAGACGACGAAATGGGTGTCCGCCGTGAAAAGAGCCATCTGACCCTCCGCGTCGCGGCGATCGGCGCAATAAGCGTAGGCCTCAACAAGTTCGCGGATAGCAAGTCTGTCAGCCGCCTCGGTGGGCGACATTGCGATGTGATTGTTCATTCTCATGTCCAAACCTCGCCGGACAGGATTACGCTACTTCGAGGATCGCGCGCGTCTCGAGAAACGCGTTGATGCCGTAGGCGCCGTATTCGCGGCCAAAGCCCGAGAACTTGAACCCGCCCCAAGGCGCTTGAGGATCGTCGATCATGCCGTTGATCACGATCCGGCCGGCCCGAATTTGAGACGCCACCCGGCGCGCGCGCGTCAGGTCAGTGCCAATGACGGCGCCATGAAGACCGTATTTGGAGTCGTTGGCGATTCGGATCGCGTCTTCGTCTGTGTCATAAGAAATCGCGCAAAGAACGGGACCAAAAATTTCCTCCTGCGCAATTGTCATGTCGTTCGAGACGTTCACGAATACTGTAGGCTTTACGAAATAACCCGCTTCAAGTCCCTTCGGATGTCCTTCTCCTCCGATCAGAACCTCGGCACCTTCTTCGATGCCTTTGCGGATGTAGGATTGCACGCGATCGAACTGCTTCTGCGACACCATAGGTCCCACAGCGATCTTGGGATCCGCCGGGTCGCCGACAGGGAAAGCGCTCATGGCGTCCCCGATGGCCCGCTTGACCGCGTCGAGCCGCTTGCTTGGCACGAGGAGACGCGTCCCTGCGGCGCAGGCTTGACCGCTGTTCATGAATGCCATGCCGAGCGCTGCCGGAATCGCCTCTTCGAGGTTGGCGTCATCGAGCAGAATTGTGGGTGACTTTCCGCCGAGCTCTAGCGTGACCCGTTTCATCGTCGCAGCGCCATCGCGCATAATTGCTTGGCCAACCGCCACCGAGCCCGTGAATGAGATCTTGGCGACGGCCGGGTTGCGTACGAGTTCGGCGCCGACGGTCTTGCCGAGGCCCATGACGACATTCAAGAGACCGTTCGGGAGTTTAGCCTCGTGCAGAGCCTCTACCAAAATCCGTGCCTGCAGCGGACTCATCTCGCTTGGCTTGATCACCACGGTGCAACCCGCGGCGACGGCGGACGCGAATTTGAGGCACATGAACAGCACATTCGCATTCCAAGCCGTGATCAGGCCGGATACCCCCACAGGTTCCAGGGTCACGGTCGTTTTGCCCCAATTGCGTGTCCACTGGATTTCCGGGAGCGCTTTTTCGGCTGCGGCAAACGCGTTGACGCCGGACTCTACAAGTAGTCGGGAGAACTGCACGACGCCGCCGTATTCCTCCACCATTACGGCTGTCAGGTCGTCAATCCGAGCCGAAGCGGCACGGTGCAGCCGACGCAAGATTTCCGCGCGCTCCTGCGGTTTCGACGTGCCGTAAGTGGCGAAGGCGCGCTTGGCCGCGGCGATTGCCTGCCGTGTGTCTTCCTCGTCGGCCAGCGTGGCCCGCGCGATAATTTGACCATCGGTTGGTCTGATAACGTCCATCATCTCGCGCCCGTGAGAAGGAACGAATGCGCCATCGATGTAGTGATCGGTAATTGTTTTCATCGCCTTCTCCTTGCGAGAGTCTTGCAGCTGGAGCGAATGTTGCGCAGGAACTGTCGAACGGACCACGTATTGGCCCCGTTCACTGACGCGTGCGAGACCACCTACTCAGACGTGAACCCCAGGCCGCCGAAGTCGGGGATGGCATCACCCGTCTCTGCGCCTCGAAAAATTCAGTGTTGCAGCGTTCACTCGAGATGAATGAACGCGCTCTGCTTTCTTAAGTCCTTGAGGCTACGGGCGATTAATCTCGTAGTCTTTTACAAATGTGCCGCCTATTTGATGATTCGACCAAAAAAGCCCTTGGCCTCCCGGGCTTAGCTGGGCCGCTTTCTGAAACACGGGAGTAGAAGACCTTGGGTCGCTCTCGAGAAAATCTCATCCAGTCCATCTAGTAAAAAAGAGTCGGCAGAGTATGATTGTTCGAACTAGAGGACGAGTTACGCCTCCTTACGCGCGTGTGCGGGGTCTGATGAACCTCTGTCCAGGAAATCGATAATGACGGCGAGCGAAGGCTACGGGCAACGGCTAGCCGACCGCCTGCAAGCCGAACAGGCGCATGCAATCGTCACACGCGTACTTCGCGCGGCCGACATGGCCATCACGGAGACGCGATGCGATAATCCGGTGTTGGGAATGAGTCACTCGATCCAACGAGAGGACGCTTATCTCGTCGCTTTATCGCTTCGCGATTTTCCCAATCGACAATATTGGGAGGACGGGCGGCAAATGCCGGTATGCAGTCTGCGGACCGGTCAGGTTGATTTACATGACCTGAAACGCGATCCCGTGGCTCTTCTCGACAAGCCGTACCACGACCTGTTTTTTTATCTACCACGTAGCGCCCTTGACGCGATCGCGGACGACGCCGATGCGCCCCGAATTGGCGAGCTACACCATAAGCACGTGGCGTTCGACGACGACACGATTGCCGGTCTTGGCAGAGCGGTGCTGCCTGCGCTTAGCCATCCAGGCCAAGCCAGCCAATTGTTCGTTGACCACGCTGTCTTTGCGCTCGGAGTCCATGTTGCCCACACCTATGGGGGGATGCGACCGCTGTCGCCGCCGATCCGGGGGGGACTCGCGGCGTGGCAAGCGAGGCGTGCCATGGAAATTCTCAGCGCCAACCTTGATGGACGCGTGCCTCTCAAGGAAGTCGCCAGAGAGTGCCATTTGTCGCTAAGTCACTTTTCGCGCGCGTTTAGCCGCACGATCGGAACGGCACCCCATCAATGGCTTCTGTCGCATCGCATCGAAATAGCTAAAGAGAAGCTCCGCGATGACCGATTGTCGTTGGCGGACGTGGCCCTGGCCTGCGGCTTCGCGGATCAAAGCCATCTGACTCGGGTGTTCACCCGCATCGTTGGCATAAGTCCAGGTGCTTGGCGACGAGCCCTTTCCGAATAGCGAAAGGTGCTAACAGAACAAGGGATTGGTCGGGACTATTCCGACCTCGTGTGGAGAGCTCGGCCAAACGGCAGCATCGACCCTGACCAGACCTAAGCCGGGCGGTCAAGACGAGCGAAATTGCGCGGTGCTGCAATCTTACCGCCGTGCCCTCATGTGTTATCCTTGGGTCGAGCAACGGATTGGCAGCCGTTTGAGACCTAAGATGATGGGAGGCGTCAATATTGACCGGTGGCGAGGGCCGTCCGCTATTCTACGCTATGGGTTGGCCGCGCTCGCTGTCCCAACCGCAACAATATTTCAGCAATTTGGCGACAATCATTTTGCTGTGACGCCGAGCTACTTTTGTGCCGTTTTGCTTACCGCTTGGTTCGGAGGATTGGGTCCAGGGCTGTTCGCGATTGCGCTTTCGAACCTCGCGCTCATTTATTATTTCGTGCCGCCGACCCGGACATTCGTCATTGACGCCGCCTACGTACCCTCCCTCATCCTGTTTTCACTGGCGGCCCTATTTGTTACATGGCTCAGCGTCAGAGAGCGCAACCTGGTAACGAGAGTTCGGGTCGAACGCGAGACGCTGCGCGATGCCAACCAAAGATTCGAAGTCACTAACGAAGCGTTGCGGATCGAGAACCTGGAGCGCAAAAAGGCCGAAGAAGCCCTGCGAGACAGCGAATACAAACTCCGTCAGGTCATCGAAACGGTGCCAGGCTTTCTCTGGTCAACGGCGCCGGACGGAGAACCAACCCATGTCAACCAGCGCACTCTGGACTATAGCGGTATGCGATTTGAGGAATACCTCCATCTGGGTTGGAAGAAGGCTTTACATCCGGATGACTATTCAGAAATGGCAAACGCGTTCTTCCGCGGGATTCAGACGGGAACTTCATTCCAAAACGAGCACCGTCTGCGTCGGTCGGACGGCGAGTATCGTTGGCATCAGGCGCTAGGTGAGCCTCTGCGTGATCAAGAGGGACGGATCATCCAGTGGTACGGCTTGTCCGTTGACATCGATGACCGCAAGAAGGCCGAAGAGCAGCTTCGATCCACCCAGGCACGCTTGGCGCGAGCATCGCAAATGGCTGCAGTCGCCGAGCTTTCGGCATCCGTTGCCCATGAAATCAATCAGCCGTTGGCGGCGGTCATCTCCAGTGCCCAAACGTGTGAGACGTGGCTATCCGGGAGTAGTCCTAACATCGCGCGAGCGCGAGCCGCGGCGGATCGCATTGTGCGCGATGCCACTGTAGCGGCAGAGGTCGTCCGCCGCATCCGCGCGCTGTTCAAGCAGGCCGCACCGGACAAGTCTCAGTTGCAAATCAACGAGGTCATCGACGAGGTCTGGCGACTACTGCAAAATGAGATGGATCGCAGAAGCATTTTAGCAGAATTTGACCTCGCACAAATGCTGCCACCGACAGCCGCTGATCGCATCCAGGTTCAACAGGTCTTGCTAAACCTGATGCGCAATGGGATCGAGGCGATGGAAGAACAGGACGATCCGAAACGACTGATCGTTCGTTCGCGGCACGTCGACGGCAGGGTGGTTGTCGAGGTCTGCGATTCCGGCCCCGGGGTCGGCGATACGGAAAAGGCCTTCGAACCCTTCCACAGCACCAAGCAGAATGGAATGGGCGTCGGCCTGGCCATCAGTCGTTCGATCATTCAAGCGCACGAGGGCGAGTTGTGGGTGAGGGACAACACGCCCCGGGGAGCAATCTTCACATTCACTTTGCCCGCGCCTTGAGGTTTCAGGGTGACTCAGCAATCCGAAACGATCTTCGTCGTCGATGACGACTTCCGGGTGCGCGAAGCGCTTGTCGATTTATTCGCATCCAAAAATCTTCATTGCGTCGCCTTCGCCTCTGCCGCCGAATATCTCCGTTTGGCCAATCCGAGTGGCCCAAGCTGCCTGGTGCTCGACGTGTCACTGCCGGATATCAATGGCCTCGAGCTTCAGAGCTCAATGGTACGCACCGACCACCCACCGATCGTGTTTATCACCGGCCACGGCGACATCCCGTCATCGGTTCGCGCCATGAAGGCCGGCGCGATCGATTTCCTGACCAAGCCGTGGAGCGTCGAGGAGCTGTTGCAGGCCGTGCGCCAAGCCCTCGAGCGGGATCGCCTGCAACGAAGGGCCAGGGCCGAGCTGATGGAGCTTGAGGGCAAGGTCGCAACTTTGACGCCACGGGAACGGGAGGTTCTTCCGTTGGTCGCCAGCGGGTTTCAGAACAAGCAGGCTGCGGCGCAACTCGGCATCAGCGAGGTGACCCTGCAAATTCATCGCAGCAAGATCATGCAAAAGATGAAAGCGGCTTCCCTGGCTGATCTGGTGAGAATGGCGGCGAAGCTCGAAGCTAAATAACGGTCGTAGCCGCGTGTCGGCATGATATGACGACTACCTAATATAAATACATTATATACCGGGGGGCCCCCGCACACTAACATTTCAGGCAAGGCGATACTTGCGCCCGCAGCAGGGAAATGCGCCCCGGCGAGGTCCGGCAGGCGGCTCTCCAGCATGACCGGACACGCCGACGCTTCGCGATATTCGTCTCAGGGCGCGAAGGGTGCCTTTGGAGATAATCTGGCCGCTACCTTTCATCTAAAGCAAAGCGAGCACGTCTCCACGGGGTGTTCAGGTGATAACGTTTTCGCGATCACCCGCTTGCGGTCCGACACTGGTATTCCGGATCGCACGACGCGCGTGCCAAGCGAAGCTGCGCTCCTCGTTTCGGTTGCAATCCTGCCCGTTCCGTTGCGCGCCTACGAGCTTTGGATCGACGGAAAGGCAATTGACCTTCCCTATATTCCGTCGTTCCGCACGAACGTCGTGGACCTTCAATCCGATCCGGTTTGTTGGGTAGGCGCCGGCTTCGACTATGTGCACTACCACGTACCGAGAGCGGCGTTGGACGAAATCGCGAGAGACCACGGTATAGAACCGGTCGGATCTTACAAATTTGTACAAGGCGAGCACGATATCGTGCTGGCCCAACTCACAAAGTGTGTCTTGCCTCTCATAGGCTCACGCGACTGGACGAACTCGCTAGCGCTAGATCAGTTTAGCCTGATCCTTGGCGCACACGTCCTAAAGACCTACGCCGGTCATCCTCCCTTGCGCGTAAAAAAAAAGGGTGGACTGTCTCCCTGGCAGGGGAGGCGCGCCGCCGAGATGATAAGGGAGAATCTCGAGGGCAACATCCGCCTTTCCGACATGGCGCGTGAGTGCGGTCTATCGGTGAGTCACTTCACGCGCGCATTCCGGAACAGCTTCGGCAAGTCTCCCTATCGCTGGCTGCTTGAACGCAGGATTGATCACGCCAAAGCGCTGCTGACGACCGGCGACCTTCCGATAGCCGATATCGCCATACGATCCGGCTTTTCCGATCAGGCTGCATTCACTCGTGCGTTCGGACGGGTCGTCGGCGATAGTCCAGGCCGATGGAAGCGCGCTGTAACTTCTAAAGCCTGACGCGAGCTGACCGATCTGATCATAAGGCGCTTATATTCACGCCGCTAAGGATCAAGATTAGTACGTCAGAACGAGCCTTCTGCAATCAAATAAAATGATCAGTTCGGCCAACAAGAGCAAAATCTGCAAAGAACGCGGGGACGCGTTCGTTGATGATTAGTGATTAGTTCGCCAGAAAGCCTCAAGACCAGTCAGTTCGTCTTTCCGAGAATCCAATCGCCTGCATTGTCTGTTTGATGCATGAAGGCGCGGATGGCGCGTTTTCTAAAGACCTATGCTGGGTTTCCTGCTTTGGGCGTTAAAAAAAAGGGTGGACTCGCTCCTTGGCAGGTGAGGCGCGTCGCCGAGATGATTAGGGAGAATCTCGACGGCAGAATCCATCTTTGCGACTTGGCTCGTGAGTGCGGTCTATCGGTGAGTCACTTCACGCGCACGTTCCGGAAGAGCTTCGGCATGTCGCCCTGTCGCTGGCTGCTTGAACGCAGGATTGATCGTTCGAAAGAATTGCTGGTCACTGGCCACCTTCCGATAGCCGATATCGCCATACGATCCGGCTTTTCCGATCAGACTGCATTCACTCGTGCGTTCGGACGGGTCGTTGGCGATAGCCCAGGCCGATGGCGGCGCCTTCAAGAGCATGACGCAAGCTGACCGATCTGGTCATAAGGCGCTTATATTCACGCACTAAGCACCGGGATAGGCGCGGCAGAACGAGCCCTCCGAATAGGGGTCAAATAAAATGATCCGTTCGGCCAATAAGAGCAGAATTTGCAAAGAACGCGGAGAGGCGTTCGTTTGACTATCACGTCAAAGTTCGGAAGCGGGGGTATTAAGTTTGGCAGGATGTAGGCGACTAACCGATCGCCGACGGAACTTAGCGGCTACATCGTGACGTAAACCCCTTCGGGACGTATGAGGGAGCAGTGCAATGACAACGACGACTGCGACTGCAGCGAATCAACCAGCAACGTCGATAAGTCCGGCAGAGCGACCCTCACGCGCGGAGGCGCGTCTGTCAAAGCCGCTACCGGCACCGAACAGCGACTTCTACCAGCTTGTCGATGTCTTGACCGCCGAGGAAAAGGCGATCGTCAAGAAGGTGCGCGCCTATACGGAAACTAAGGTCCAGCCGATCATCAACAAATACTGGTCCGACGACGCGTTTCCGTTCGAGTTGCTGCCGTCATTCAAGGAGCTGGGCCTCGGCGGCTTGGGATTTCAAGGCTATGGCTGCGCCGGCGGAAGCCAGAAGCTATTCGGTTTCGTTGCGATGGAAATGGCGCGCGTCGACGCTTCCTTCTGCACCTTCTGGGGTGTGCACAGCGGCCTGGCGATGGGCTCGATCTACCTCGACGGATCGGAGGAGCAGAAGCAAAAATGGCTGCCGCCAATGGCGCGTTTCGAAAAGATCGGCTGCTTCGGCCTCACCGAGCCTCTCGTGGGTTCGGGCACGAGCGGAGGGATGACCACGACTGCCAAACGTGAAGGGGATAGCTGGGTTCTCAACGGACAGAAGCGGTGGATCGGCAATGCGCCGTGGTGCGACCTTTCGATTATCTGGGCTCGCGACGTCTCCGACAATCAGGTCAAAGGCTTTATCGTCGAGAACAAGATCACGCCGGGCTTCAGCGTCGAAAAGATCGAGCACAAGATTGCTCTTAAAGTAGTCCAGAACGGGCAGATTACGCTCAAGGACGTTCGTTTGCCGGAAGCAAATCGCTTGCAGGGCGGTAACTCATTCCGCGACACCGCGAAGGTACTGCGAATGACGCGGTACATGGTGGGCTGGGCTTCAACCGGCATTCAGATGGGCGCGTTCGAGGCGACGCTCAAATACGTCCAGGAAAGATTGCAGTTCGGCAAACCGATCGCTTCGTTCCAGTTGGTTCAGGACCTCCTCGCCAAGATGCTTGCCAACGTGACAGCTTGCCAGTGCGTGATGGTGCGACTGGCGCAGATGGATGATGAAGGCAAGCTTGCCGATCATCACGCCTCACTAGCCAAGGCGTTCTGCACGGCAAAATCACGCGAGACTGTTGCGTGGGGCCGCGAGCTGTTAGGCGGCAATGGCATCGTCGCCGACTACAATGTTGCACGCTTCTTCGCGGATGCGGAAGCGCTCTATTCCTATGAAGGCACGTATCAGATGCAGAATCTGATCGTCGGCAAGGCTATCACCGGCTTGGGCGCCTTCGTGTGAGGCGCGAGCCTATGGACGCACGCCGTTCCTCTTCCTTTCGAGTTGCGCCCAAAAAAAGTTCGAAGCAGGACAAGAGGAGACATTGCTATGGGTTCGCCAGGAATCGCATTGGTTGAGAGAGCTGCCTCAGCTGCGCTCAATCTCGCAAATGTCTTGTACGAGAAGAAGGGCGGCGTCGCTTATGTGACCGTCAATCGGCCCAAGGTGCTCAACGCCCTGAATACGCCAACGTGGAAGGACTTGCGAACCGCGTTCGAGGATGCACGGGACGACGCGACCATTCGCGGTGCCATCCTGACCGGAGCTGGCGATAGGGCATTTATCGCCGGCGCCGACATCAGCGAGCTTGCGCAAGCCACCGGTTTCGAGGCCGAACAATCCAGCCGACTCGGACAGGGGGTGCTCGACCTCATTGAAAATCTTGGAAAGCCGGTAATTGCGGCCGTCAATGGATTTGCGCTAGGCGGCGGCTGCGAGACCGCCATGGCGTGCACCGTCAGACTAGCGATCGAAACCGCTAGATTTGGCCAGCCCGAAGTCACACTCGGACTCGTTCCGGGGGGCGGCGGAACACAGCGGCTCCCGCGGCTGGTTGGCAAGGGCCGCGCGCTTCAGCTCATTCTGTCGGGGGAGATGATCAGCGCGCAGGAGGCTTACCGGATCGGGCTCGTCAACGAAATCCTGCCGTCAGCTGAACTCATCGCGCGCGCTGAAGCGATCCTGAAGAAGATCGCCGCCAACGCCCCGATCGCGGTGAAGTTAGCGCTCGAGGCAACGAACAAGGGAATGGAGACAAGCCAGGGCGAAGGCCTGTTGCTGGAGGCTTCTTATTTCGGCCTTTGCGCGGCAACGGAGGACAAGAAGGAAGGCACGTCGGCTTTCCTCGAAAAGCGCGTCCCGCGATTCAACGGCCGGTGAACAGACCACGCGAGCCTTCAAACTGAACAAGAGGGAAGAACATGCCGAACGACAATATCTTCTCCGGCCTTAAGGTCGTAGACTTCGCGAGTTTCATCGCGGGCCCAAGCGCAGCTGTGATCTTGTCCGACTTCGGCGCCGACGTCATTAAAGTCGAGCCTCCCGCTGGCGACCTCTGGAGGATAGCGCACAAGGTTCCTCCGCAGCCGCAGGCGAAGGATGCCTATCCCTGGCACTTGGTCAACCGCAACAAGCGCGGCATCACGCTCGATCTGAAAAATCCTGGCTCCCGGCAGGTTCTCGAGAAGCTCGTCAAATGGGCCGATGTGTTCATCGTCAACACCCCGCACCCCGCACGCAAAAAATTGAAGCTCGAATATGACGACGTGGCGCGATGGAATCCGCGCCTGATCTATGCGGATCTCACAGGCTTCGGCGAGAAGGGGCCAGATTCCGAACTGCCGGGCTTCGATATCACGTCATACTGGGCCCGTAGCGGTTTGCTGTCGATGACGCGCGACGCCGGTGCGCCGCCAACTTGGCCGGTCAACGGAAGCGGTGACAACGCGACTGCCGTCGGGCTTTATTCGGCGATCGTTACCGCGCTCTATCGCCGTGAGCGTACCGGCAAGGGGTCCTATGTCACGACCTCGCTGCTCGCCGAGGGAGTCTGGGCGGCGAGCGTCTCGATCCAGGGCGCGCTGTGTGAGGCGAAGTTTTTCGCTCCGCACGATCGCAAGAATCCCGCAAATGCGGCTTTGAACGTATACCGGGCCTCCGATGGCACCTGGTTCGTTCTCCTCGTCACGCCGGATAAATTAGTAGCCGTCGCAAGGGCGATCGGCCGCCCCGATCTCCTAAGCGATCCGCGGTTTTCAGACCCGGCGAATCTGACGGCGAACATGGGAAAGCTTGCCGTCATCCTCGACGAGGTCTTCAGCGCGCAGCCGATGGCGCATTGGTACGAAGTGTTTAACGGCGTCCACGTTGCCTTCGGTGTTGTGCGCGGGCCGCAAGAGGTGATCAACGATCCGCAATTACGCGCGAACGACATTGTCGTTCCGCTTGAAGGGGCGGGCGGCAAGCTCACCTCGACGATCAGCAGTCCCATCAATGTGCATGGCGTTGTGAAAGTCCCGGCCAAGCGTGCCCCAGCACTTGGAGAGCACAACGAGGCAGTTCTCAACGAGCTGGGCTTTAGCGCGAGCGAAATCGACGGCTTGCGCGAGAGCGGCGCCGTTCCGAAAGCAAAGGAACGCGCGGCGTAGCGGTCTGATGCAGGCGCAAAAATTCATCAGGCCCGAACGGAAGTGGCGATGGACGAGATCATTACCCGACCCACAATGGGGCGAGCTCATTACGGCCTGCATCGTGCGAAAGCCGGGACTAGCACTTACCGCAGACGAATTAATCATCCATTGCCGGCGATTTCTCGCCAACTACAAGATTCCTCGCCGGATCGAGTTCTCGGAAACCGAGCTGCCGAAGGGTGGCTCAGGCAAAATCCTGAAGTCGGTCCTGAGTGGGCGTTTCTGGGTCGATCAGAAGCGGGCGGTTGGTTGATTAGCGCGAACCTCATTCACCCGTAATGAAATGTTGGCCAGCGAAGCGCCCGGAGCACAACGCATGAGCGAGATCCGACAGGGCATGGTTTCCGTCGCCGAAAGCCGAAGCGGGCCTTATTCGCAAATAGTGCACGCGGGCCGGCACGTCCTGTTCGCCGACGAGCCGGAAGGGAGCGGAGGTCACGACGTCGGTCCATCGCCGTATGAATATCTATTGGTTGGACTCGGCGCGTGCACCGCCATGACGCTACGATCCCATGTAGAGCGCCATAACTGGGGGCTGGGCCGGACGACCATCGAACTGTGGCACGAAAAAAGCCCGTCTGCGGATGGCAAGTCGATGATCGTCGTTATTCATCGCGTCATTCATCTCGATGGTGACTTCAACGAAGAACAGAGACTGAGCCTGCTCGCGATCGCCGAGAGATGTCCTGTCAGCCAAACTCTGCGTCACTCCTCCACCATCAAGTCGTGTCTGGCAGACGCTGCCCCGCCAATTACGGCAGCATAGACGCGCCCTGAGGATCGAACCGCAACTGTGACACGAAAGGACAGATCATGACGACAGTTCAGGCCACGCGAACAAAGGCTTTATCGGCCAGGAGCCGCTCCGGCCGATTATTCCTTCTCGAGCTGAGCGGGGCCCGCATTCATTCGATGAATCCCGACGGCTCCGACCGCAAGACAATTGTCACGAATTGTCACCTCCCCGACGGCATCGTCGTGGATGCGGAGGCCGGTCATATCTATTGGACCAACATGGGTATCCCCAACCTCGATGATGGCTCAATCGAGCGCGCCGACCTGGACGGCGGAAATCGCAAGGTAATCGTCCCGCAAGGCATCACGCACACGCCGAAACAGATCCACCTCAATAAGGACAACGGCAAGCTCTATTGGTGCGACCGCGAGGGCATGCGCGTGATGCGCGCGAACCTCGACGGCTCGCAAGTGGAAACGCTGGTAGAGACGGGACGCGGCGACAAGGAACAGCGCGATGCGACGCGGTGGTGCGTCGGAATCACGATTGATCCGAAGCTTCGAAAAATCTATTGGACGCAAAAAGGCCCCGACAACGCTGGCCTGGGCCGTCTCTACCGAGCCAATATCGATATTCCAAAGGGCGAGAGCCCGGGGAGCCGCTCCGACATTGAGGTGCTGTTCGATCAGCTGCCAGAACCCATCGACCTCGAGCTCGATCTGGCAAACCGAGTTCTCTATTGGACCGACCGCGGTGATCCTCCGCGCGGCAACACCGTCAATCGCGCGCCGATCGATAAAAAGGCGATGCCGGAGATCCTCATCACGCACCTGATGGAGGGCATCGGCATCGCCCTCGACGTGCCCGGCAACCGGATGTTCGTCACCGACTTCGCCGGCTCGGTCTATTCCGCCGATCTCGACGGAAAAAACGAGCGCAACTTCCTCTACGCCCAGGGCAATCTCACCGGCATCGCCTACGCCGAAATCTGACAAATGCATCGGAGAAATGACATGACCGACACCAAGCCCATGCGCCGCATCGCCATCATTGGAACCGGCGTCATCGGCGCGAGCTGGACCGCGCTGTATCTCGCCAAGGGACTGCAGGTCGTCGCGACGGATATCGCGCCCAACGCAGAGGCCGCGCTGAGAAAATTCGTGGAAAAAGCCTGGCCGGCGCTCAAGCGATTGGGCCTGTCGCCCGGAGCGTCGCAGTCGAACCTGAAATTCACGGCCGCGATCGCGCAGGCGGTCGGCGGTGTCGATCTCGTCCAGGAGAACGGGCCCGAGCGGATCGACTTCAAGCGGAAACTCTATGGGCAGCTCGACGAGCTGCTGCCGCCCGACGTCATCATCGCATCGAGCTCGTCGGGGCTCACCATGAGCGAAATCCAGTTGGGCGCCGCGTCCCACCCGGAGCGCTGCGTCATCGCCCATCCATTCAATCCGCCGCACTTGATCCCGCTCGTCGAGATCGTCGGCGGGGCAAGGACCTCCGAAGCGACAATCCAACGCGCAGCGGAATTTTATACGTCGATCGGGCAGCGGACGGTGCGCCTCAACAAGGAAATGCCGGGCCACGTCGCCAACCGTCTGCAGGCTGCGTTGGCGCGCGAGGTTTATCACCTCGTTGCCGAGGGCGTCGTCAGCGCAGCCGACGTCGACACCGCCCTGTGTTGGGGGCCGGGCCTGCGCTGGGGCGTCATGGGCAACATGATGCTCAATCACCTCGGTGGCGGCCCAGGCGGCATCGAGCACTTCTTTGCGCAGTTCAGCGGTCCCATGACGGCGTGGTGGAAGACCCTCGGCTCGCCGGTACTGACGCCGGAGGTCCAAAAGAAGCTGATTGACAGCGTTCACGCCGAGGTGGGCTCACGCACGATTGATGAATTGGCGGAGAAGCGCGACGAGGTCCTACTCGGGCTGCTCGAGCTGCGCGCCAAGGCTGAGAAAGTGTCTGGGGCACCCAGTGCAGTTGCCCGCGCTGGCTGAAAGGAGGCGCGCCTTTCTGCTCACGGGCGTTCGGAGCGCCCTCAGAACAGGGTGACCAAAATGACTGTAGCCCTTGAAGAAACGCGCTCGCGACAACAGTTGTCGCCGCCAGAACCGGCGTCAAGAAAGCAGAAGCGTGTCGTTATCATTGGCGGCGGTTTTGGCGGAATCGCCGCGGCACACGCGCTGCGGCATTCCGATGCCGAGGTCGTCCTGATCGACCGGCGCAACCACCACATCTTCCAGCCGCTGCTCTATCAGGTGGCAACCGCGGTCCTCTCTCCCGCCGAAATAGCGGCGCCGATTCGGCAGCTTGAGGCGAAGCAGCGAAACCTCAGTGTACTCATGGCGGAGGTCACGAGCGTTGACGTTGTTTCCCGGACGATTGAGGCGTCCTCCATGGGCGCGGGCGTCCGCAAGATCGCGTTCGATTTTCTCGTAGTCGCGACGGGAATGCGCCCTAGCTACTTCGGGCACGACGAGTTCGCGCGGTGCGCGCCGGGGCTCAAGAGCCTCAACGATGCGGAGACCATCCGGGCGAAAATCCTGGGCGCGTTCGAGTACGCCGAAACGACCGAAGACGAAGGCGAGCGCGCACGCCAGATGACCTTTGTGCTGGTTGGCGCAGGACCCAGCGGCGTGGAACTGGCGGCGTCCTTGGCTCACATGGTGAAGGTCACGCTGCGAGGCAACTTCCGCCGCATCGACCCGGCAAAGGCCAGTATCATTTTGCTCGACGCAGGTAAGCGAGTTCTGCCGACCTTTGCCGAATCCCTGTCCAGAAAGGTGAGCGAGCGCCTCAAGAGGCTTGGCATTAAGGTCATGACGGACGTCAAGGTCGAGACTGTCGACGAGCAGGGCGTGATCGCCGGCGGAAACAGGATCCCGAGCGCAACGGTACTGTGGACCGCGGGGGTAGCGGCATCGCCGATCCCAAAAATGCTCGGTACCCAAACCGACCGCGCGGGGCGGGCGCTCGTTGACCCGTTCCTGAAGGTCGTGGACGCGCCCGGAGTCTTCGTGGTCGGCGACGCGGCGTCGGTCGTGCAAAGCGGACATCCGGTGCCTGGCGTGGCGCAGGCGGCGATTCAGGAAGGTCGATACGTTGGGCGGCTGATCGCAAAAGAGTTAAAGGGGCGGAAGGTCAAAAGACCGTTCCACTACTTTGACAAGGGTAACATGGCCGTTGTCGGCAAGAATTACGCCGTGCTGGAGCGGGGCTGGTTGCGCACCAGCGGCTTCACGACGTGGCTGGTGTGGGCGTTCGTTCACATCCTTTCACTGCCGCAGCTGCAGAACCGGCTGCGCGTACAGCACCAGTGGCTTTGGTCTTATTTCACCGGTCAGCGGAGTTCGCGCCTGATCCCCGAACCGCCCCGGAGTCAATGATCCGGCCGGGAGGCTTGCATGTCGACTGAGCTTGATCGTCCCGGCAGCGGAGTAGCGGCGTTGTTGCTGAGCGTCAGCATGCTTCACGCGCTCAAAAAGAATGGCACGCTCGCCGACTGTGAGCTGGCTGATATCGTCGAGCAGTCTTTGGCGAGGCTCAAGGCTTTGAGTCGAGGGGAGGGCGTGCGAAGCCAGGCAGCGTGGGAGACAGCTCTCTATCTCCTCGAACAACTTCAGGCGCATCTCGGTCGCGAAACGAGCCGGGACCAGGTGGGAGCGTGATTTGAGGCACATGTGATGGCTGATTCCCCAGCTTACTTGTCCGCTGTTGCTGCACTGGTCGGCACATTTGTCGGTGGTGTCACGTCGATCGCTACCTCATGGCTAGGCCAACAGCGTCAAACCAAAGAACAGCGCAGGGCGCACGAAAAGGATGAGCTCCAAACATTGTACGAGGAATTCATCCTGAACGCGTCGAAATTGTATGTCGATGCCCTTGAGCACAACACGACGGAAATCCCGAAGTTGGTCGATATATACGCGACGATTAATCGGATGCGTGTGTCGTCACCGCCGAAAGTCGTCGCCGAGGCAGATAAAGCACTGCGGATGATTATCGATACTTACGCCCAGGAGAACACGACATTTTTGGGAATCAGGCAGTCGATCAGCCAAGGATTCCCCGATCCGCTGCGGGCTTTCAGCCAAGCGTGCCATGACGAACTGAAGATGTATTGATTATCCGCGTAGCTCAATTTCGACTCATGCGACAGGGCTCAAAGAGACGGATGCGTAAGGCTCAAGACACCGCGGCGGCGCGCTCCCCCGTTCGAGAGAGTCTAAGGCGCGAGATTTTACGACATCAATACGCGTGGATCTTGCGAGGGCATCTCTGCGCGCCGAGAGGAATTGACCATGAAGACTACAGCGATAGCCGTCCCGCAACTACAGTTGCCGTCATCTTCGCGTTTGACGACGCGCCTGTCTGATTTCTTCGCGCTGATGAAACCACGAGTGATGTTACTTGCTGTGTTCGCCGCGCTCGTTGGCTTGATGATTGCACCGAACAAAGTCGATCCAGTTCTCGGGTTTATTGCAATTCTTGCCATTGCCGTCGGAGCTGGCGCCGCCGGTGCGCTCAACATGTGGTACGACGCCGACATCGATGCCGTGATGACGCGCACCGCTAGAAGGCCAATCCCGCTCGGCAAGGTTTCGCGCACAGAAGCGCTTTCATTCGGGCTTGTCCTGGCCGGCGGCGCGGTCGCCGCTCTTGGTTTCGCCCTCAATCTAAAGGCAGCTGGACTGCTCGCATTCGCGATTTTCTTCTATGTCGTCGTCTATACCGCATGGCTTAAGCGGAGTACGTCGCAGAATATCGTCATCGGTGGCGCCGCGGGCGCCTTGCCGCCGGTCATTGGCTGGGCGGCGGCGACCGGAAACATCGGGGTCGAGCCGGTTATCTTGTTCCTGATTGTCTTTCTGCGGACGCCACCTCACTTCTGGGCGCTCGCGCTCACTCGCGTCGACGAATATGCCCGTGCGGGCATCCCCATGCTGCCGGTCGTTGCTGGCAGGAGTGCAACAGCGAAGCAGATCTTGGCCTACAGTCTTCTTCTGCTGCCAGTTTCGATGTTGCCGTGGGCGCTCGGGTTTGCCGGAGGAGTTTACGGCGCGGTTGCCGCCGCCGGTGGTGCGGTCTTTGTTGTGCTCGCTGCCGGCCTGCGCAGAAGCCGTAGGGTCGATCAGTACGCAGCGCGCCGCTTATTTGCATTCTCTATTTTGTACCTGTTCCTGTTGTTTGCGGCGTTGCTGGCCGGCAGCGCCAATCGATCAACAACGACGCTCTCCGCGCGCGCTGCTGCGACGATTGAACCATCGCAAGCTGCTGCTGTCCCGGCGAGCCACCTTCAAACGACACGCGATCACTTCCAGGTCAAGGCAGGCGGGGTCTGACATGCGATACCTTTTCCTATCTACCGTCCTGATCTGCGCTACCGCGCTTGGCGGCTGCAACGAAGGCGTTCTTAATCCGCAGGGACCCATCGCCGTCGCCGAACGGCAAATCCTGTTCGACTCGCTCGGCATCATGCTGGCGATCGTGATTCCGGTGACCCTTGCGACGTTGGGAGTCGCATTTTGGTTTCGCGCGTCCAACAGGCGCGCGATCTATCGGCCTGACTTTGTTTATTCGGGTCGTATTGAAGTACTGGTCTGGTCGATCCCCCTGATGACGGTGCTCCTGGTCGGCGGTGTTGCTTGGGTCGGCGCCCACGACCTCGATCCGCGTCGGCCAATCAACGCCAAGGTGCAGCCGCTCAGGGTGCAGGTCGCCTCCCTCGATTGGAAATGGCTGTTCATCTATCCGGACCAAGGCATCGCCAGCGTCAATCGCTTGGTCATCCCGGTCGGTACGCCGATCAGCTTGGAGCTCACGTCCGCCGGCGTCATGAACAGCTTCTTCGTGCCGCAGCTTGGCAGTCAGATCTACACAATGGCCGGGATGACGACGCACCTTCAGCTGCAGGCCGACAATCCTGGAAGTTATCCGGGAATCTCGGCGCAGTTCAGCGGCGATGGCTTTGCCGATATGATCTTTAAGGCCGATGCCGTCCCCGACGCGAAGTTTTCGCAATGGGTGGAGAGCGCCCGTGCGACCGGGCCGGTACTCGACGCGCATACCTACGACGATCTCGCCAAGCCGAGTAAAGCGGTCGCCCCCTTCACCTATAGGGCTGTCGCATCCGAACTGTTTAACCGCATCGTCATGCCCGAAATGTCGATGAACGATCCAACCAAGCTGGTCTGTCTGGCCTCACCAAGAGCAGTGCGATGAACATTCTCGGCAAGCTCGACTGGAGCGCTGTCCCGTTCGACCAACCCATCGTTATGGGCGCGA
>Ga0209579_10001519_pt1 | contig 19033 bp, 22 predicted proteins | sample Coa_R1_2_FD_187152 | JGI IMG/M metagenome (GOLD analysis project Ga0209579, IMG submission 187152) | Surface soil microbial communities from Centralia Pennsylvania, which are recovering from an underground coalmine fire - Coalmine... | ecosystem: Environmental > Terrestrial > Soil >... | reverse complement strand
AGATTCCATGGAAAGCCGCTGAGTACATGGCCCCGTAGCCATTCGAAGGTCGCGTACGCGCCCGCGAAAAGGAAAATGCGCGCAGCGCCGGGACGCCACAGCCGCACGGAAATCGCGCAGGCAAGTGAAGGAAAGATTGCGAGCCCGCCCGGCAACAGCACGGCGACGAACGGTATTTGCCACGCATGGGCCGAGGCATCGACCGTGAAGGCATACCCGACCCAGTAGAGGCCGGCGAGAAACTGACCAAATCCGAAGCACCAGCCGACAAGGGCAGCGGCGCGAACCGAACGCGGTTGTACCGAGGTGCTGTCGATGAGCAGCACCAAAACTGCGTAGGCGACCAGGAGCGCGGGAAAAATATTGAATGGCGCGAACGCAAGCGCAGAAGCGATCCCGGCGCACAAGGCCGCAAGACAACGCCGCCACCCGGCGAGCGTCCGTATTTGCCCGGCGGCTGCGGTTAGCACCGCAGAGTTTCGACCTCCGGAAATCTGTGCTGCAGAAACCGCCGTCATCTGCTCCCGTGTCCGGGAGAGGATATCGTGTCCCCTGCCGTGGCGCGGGTGTCGCCTGGGGGACACGAGACGATCACGGCGCGTCGGCAGGTTTGGTTGCGCCGAGAGGCTGGCGGAGCCGCAGCCTCTTCACGCGCCGGGGATCGGCTTCAAGGACCTGGAATTCAAGGCCCGAGGGATGGCGCACGATCTCGCCGCGCTGCGGCAGCCGGCCGAGCAGCGCGACGACCAGACCGCCGAGCGTATCGACCTCCTCATTTTCATCAGCGGGTTCCAGGTCGATGCCGGTCTGCTCGCGAAAATCCTCGAGATCCATTCGGGCATCGGCTTCCCAACCGCCATCGGGGAGACCGCGCAGCTGCGGCGCCTCCACCACATCATGTTCATCATCAATATCGCCGACGATCTCTTCCACCAGATCTTCGATCGTCACCAGACCGTCCGTACCGCCGTATTCGTCGATGACCAGCGCCAGATGCATATGACTGGTCTGCATCTTGAGCAGCAAATCCAGTGCCGGCATCGAAGCCGGCACGAACAACAGATTGCGCCGTATCTTTGAAATCGGGACGTCCGGCCAACGCATGGTGCCGTCCTCGCCGATTTCCACGAGAGAAAGAAGATCTTTCATGTGTACGAGGCCGATGGGATCATCCAGCGTTTCACGGTAGACCGGCATACGGGAGTGCAGCTCGGCGCGAAGGCTTTCGACCAGTTCCTTGAGGGATGTCCGTTCTTCGATCGCAACGATATCGGCGCGTGGTACCATCACATCGCCAACGCGCAACTCGCCGAACTTGAGCAGGTTGGCCAGCATTCGGCGTTCCTGCGGCGAGAGATCAGGGCTTTGGCGGTCGCTCTCCTCAATCGCCTCCTCGATGCTTTCGCGCATGGCATGGGCATGGCCGCGTCCAAGAAAATGCGACAGGCGCTCGATCAGCGAGGCATGACGCCCGTTTCCGGCTGACGTTTCGTCCTTGCGATGGTGGTCAGACATTGTCGTCCTGGAACGATTCTCAAGCGCGCGGTGTGTACGGGTTTGCCACGCCGAGCTCGTGCAGGATGGCGATTTCCAGGCGTTCCATAGTTCGGGCCTCGCCGGGTTTCCGGTGATCATAGCCCAGAAGGTGAAGAACGCCATGCACCGTCAGGTGCAGGGCATGATCCGCAAGCTGTTTGCCGGCGGTCTGCGCCTCGTGCGCGGCGACCCCCAGAGCCAGCGCCACGTCGCCCAGATAATCGCTGCCGGTCTCCAGCGCCGGAAAAGAAAGCACGTTCGTGGGATAGTCCTTGCCCCGAAAGCGGAGGTTCAATTCGCGCAGGCGATCGTCTCCGGCCAGCAGCACGGTCAGGCGCCCTTCGTGGGAACCGGCGTTCCCGCTACGCTCGAGCCCGCGCGCGAGTGCAAGACGTGCCGCGGCCCGAACGCGCGCCACGGTGACACCGCAATGTCGCCAGCCCGGCTCTCCCACGGAAATTACGACGCCCGCGCTCGTCATTCGCCCGCTTTGCCGGAGTGCGACGACAAATGGTTTGCTGCATAGGCCCGAACAATGCGCGAGACGAGCGGATGACGTACAACGTCTCTGTCGCTGAAATGTGCCACGGCCACGCCCTCGACGGGCGCGAGCCTGGCCAACGCCTCAAGCAGTCCCTCGGGTCTGCCGCCGGGCAGGTCGCTCTGCGAAGGGTCACCGGTCACCACCATCCGGGAGTCTTCGCCGAGACGGGTGAGGAACATTTTCATCTGTGCCGATGTGCAGTTCTGTGCCTCGTCGAGAATTACAAACGCGCGGGCAAGCGTGCGACCGCGCATGAAAGCCAACGGCGCGACTTCAATGACGCCCGACTCGGTAAGCCGTGTGCATTGTTCGCCCATCGCTTCAAACAAGGCGTCGTAAAGCGGGCGGAGATAGGGATCGATTTTTTCCTTCAGATCGCCGGGGAGAAAGCCGAGCCGCTCGCCCGCCTCAAGCGCGGGGCGCGAGAGGATGAGCCGTTCGACGCGCTTCTCGTAGAGCAGATGAGCGCCGAACGCGGCCGCGAGGTAGGTCTTCCCGGTTCCGGCCGGACCGACGCCGAAGACAAGAGGATGCGTGCGCATGAGGTCGAGATAGGCGCTCTGCGCCGGCGACCGCGCACGCGCCGCACGTGACGCCGCTGTCTTGATGGACTGCGCGCCGAATTCGGCAGCGGCGACGTTGTCAGGTTCGTGCAACGCAAAACGGATTTCGGCATCAACATCGGCTAAGGCAACCTCCTCGCCGCCTTCAAGGCGTGCGTAAAGTGCCCGCAAGACCGCTGCCGCACGTTCGCGAGCGTCGGCTTCGCCTTCCACGGCGACGAGGTTGCCGCGTGTAGCAACTCTTACGCCGAGCCTTTGTTCGACCCGCACAAGATTTCTCTGATGTGCTCCACCCAGCGCGGCGAGGCATTGATTGTCGGGAAATTCGAGCGTTACCTGATCGCGCGCCGGCGAACGCTTCGCGACGCGCGGGGTCAATGCGTCACCCTCGGGCGCGAGCACTCCACTGTCGCGAGTTCACCGCGCAGACTGTGCGGCAATACCTCTGCGATGCGCACATGTTCGAGAGTTCCGACGAGGTGAACAGCGTTTTCGACATGTACGGGTTGCAGCCACGGGCTGCGCCCAATCGCCTGTCCGGGCTTAAATCCGCGTTTTTCGAACAGCACCGGAACGATGCGGTTGCCGCACGATGCATTGAACGACGCCTGCTGCTCGGAAAGGAGAGCCTGCAGGACGCCGAGCCGCTCCGATTTCACGGCGTCTGGAATCTGCTTTGCCGATGCCGCCGCCGGCGTGCCGGGACGGGCGCTATATTTGAACGAAAATGCCTGCGCGTATCCGACCTGCCGAACGAGGCCGAGCGTCGCCGCGAAATCGGCATCGGTTTCGCCGGGGAAACCGACGATGAAGTCCGAGGAGAGTGCAATATCCGGTCGCGCGTCGCGAACGCGGGAAACCAGTTCGAGGTAATTCTCCCGCGTGTGCTGGCGATTCATTGCTGCGAGGACAGGGTTCGAACCCGACTGTACCGGTAAGTGCAGGTAGGGCATCAAACAATCGAGCTCTCGATGCGCCGCGATAAGATCGTCGCTCATATCGCGTGGATGGCTGGTCGTGTAACGAAGCCGCGCTATCCCCTCGATTCCGGCAAGCGCGTGGAGGAGCCGCGCCAACGTCCAAAACTCGCCGCTCACGGCCGAGGCCCTGTATGCATTCACGTTTTGACCAAGCAGCGTGATTTCCCTGACCCCTTTCTCCACAAGGCGGCGCGCCTCGGCGACGATCCGCTCCGGCGGACGCGAAAATTCGGCGCCGCGGGTATAGGGGACGACACAAAAAGTACAGAACCTGTCGCAGCCCTCCTGTACGGTCAGGAAGGCCGCGGGACCGCTTGCCGATCGTTCCTGGGGGAGGGAATCGAACTTTTCCTGTGCCGGAAAATCCGTTTCAAGCGTGTACCCCACGCCGCGCGCAATCTGCGCTATCATTTCGGGCAGGCGGTGGTAGGACTGTGGCCCAACCACCATGTCGACCGCGCTCTGGCGGCGGATGATCTCCTCGCCTTCGGCCTGCGCGACGCAACCGGCGACCGCGATGAGCATCGCCTGTCCGTTCTGCGCCTTCCTTTCTTTCAGCCTCCTCAGCCGTCCAAGCTCGGAATACATTTTCTCCGATGCCTTCTCGCGGATATGGCAGGTGTTGACTATCACCATATCGGCGTCCTCCGCCGTCGAGGCCGGCGCGTAGCCAACGCCCGCCAGCAATTCCGCCATCCGCCCGGAATCGTAAACGTTCATCTGGCAGCCATACGTCTTGAGGAACAGCTTCTTCATGATGGGCGCGGCTCTAGGGGAAATCAGCGTCGAAAGAAAGCGGGTGGCACATCACGCAGCGGCGACGGCGACGACGTCTTGCTGCGGCGAGACGGGCGCACTTTCATCGGGCGGAGCACCGGCGATCGCCCGTGCCTGGCCGCGCCGGACTCTTGCCTCAGCGGCCGCGGCAAGCGCCTTTCGTCCCGTCAGCTCATCGAGACTGAGCGGCTCGTGGAATTCGACGACTGCTTCGATCGGACCCGTCTTCAACGCCTCCCAAAGGTGGGGAACGAGGTCCATATCGCCATACCAGGCAATCAACGGACGCAGGTCGCGCCCCATCGGCAGCCCATAAAGCCCGACGTAAGCAAGCGAGACCGGCTGAATGGGAACATGGCGAACACGGCCAAGCGCGTCGGTGCCGAGTTCCAGTTCCGCCGCTCCGAGCAATGCGCTCTTGAAAGGCAGTACACAGTTCCCGTCATCCGACGTTCCTTCGGGAAACAGCACGAGCGCGTCGCCCTCAAGCAGGCGCCTGCGGATGAGATCACGGGCCTCCACTGTCTGTGAACGCCGCTCCCGTTCGATGAAGACGGTTTCCTGAAGCCTGGCCAGCGTGCCGAACAGGGGCCATCTCGCCACTTCCTGCTTGGCGACAAATGACACGCGCGCTGCTGCGGAAAACACGAGGATGTCGAAGTACGACGAGTGATTTGCCACCATCAAAACGCCGCGTGACTGAACGGGACGTCCGATAACGGTTACGCGAATGCCAAACAGGCGACACAGGAAGCGGTGGTAGCGATTCGGGAATGTCTTTCGACGCTTCAGCCTGAAACGAACGGCACTCTCCTGCCAGGGGATCAGAACTATCGTGACCAGCAGGAATATGACCAGAATGGAAACCGCGCGCACAACCTGCACGTCAGTGGCCGCCCTTTCCCGCTTTCGGAATGCCGTACAGTTCGAGCCGGTGGTCGACGAGCTCGAAACCCAATTCCTCTGCCACCCGGCGCTGCAGTCGCTCAATCTCCTCATTACGAAACTCGATGACGCGCCCTGATTGAATATCGATCAGGTGATCATGATGGGCATCGGGCGCCTCCTCGTAGCGCGCGCGTCCATTTCGAAAGTCGTGGCGCTCGAGAATGCCGGCGTCTTCGAACAGCTTGACGGTCCGGTACACGGTTGCAATCGAGATGTGAGGGTCTCTCGCCGACGCGCGACGGTACAGTTCCTCGGCGTCGGGGTGATCATCCGATTCCGAAAGCACGCGGGCAATGATGCGCCGTTGATCGGTCATGCGGAGGCCTTTCTCCGCGCAAAGCTTCTCAATGCGGCTCAAGAAACTGCTTTCGGTCATTTGCCACCCCATTCTAGTCCAGTTTGCGGCTCCTGCACACCCGTGCCGGATCAGTCTCGAGATGAGTAGCGCAGGGTAAGGGCATCCACGCCGGAACCATAGTAGGCGGGCCTTCGTCCCACCTCGCGAAAGCCCAAACGGCCATAAAGCTCCCGGGCCCCGGCGTTTTTGACGCCAACCTCCAGAAACACCTCCTCAGCCCCAACCTGGAACGCCTGGTCGATGGCGCTCCGGACAAGCGCGGTCCCCAAAGACCGCCGCCGTGAAGTCGGATGAACGCCCAGGGATATGATTTCGGCTTCACCCGCATGGGCGCGCGCGATTACGAATCCTGCGGGACGCCCCTCGTCGGTTGCAATCGCACTGAACGACCCCGGTTGCGCGAGAACCCTGCCCAAAAACTCGAGACCCCAGCCATCGGCGAAACACTCGGCGTGCAGCCGTGCGATCTCGGCGAGATCGTCGAGCGTGCCGGGCCGAACAGACCTGGTCATCGCGGTGCGCCCGGCAGCCGTGCATCGGGAGGCCGCAGGTACAGTGGCCGCGGGATGGACTTCGGTTCCGGAGCCAGATGCGCCATTCGCGCGACCCAAAGCGCGTCGGGCGCGATGATGCCGGTTTTCACGAGTCTCGTGCCCCAGTCGCTGAGCGCGGCTGCTACAGCATCCGTCGCGGTTCCGGCCAGCGCCACGGTCTCGCGCGTTTCGCCCGCGGCTTCGCGGATCATGCGTATTGCATCGTCAAAAGCCGCGATCCGGGGCGGGACAACGATCTGCCCGGCGGCAGCGACGTACACTTCGCCCCGCCTGGCATCGTGCAGCACGGCGGCGGAATCTGCGCCCGCTTGTGTCATTGCCGCCGTCGCCATGGCCTCCAGAGTGGTCACACCTACCAGCGGACGATCAAGCGCGAGTCGAAGGCCTCGCATGAAGGCGTAACCGACCCGCTGCCCGGTGAAAGTGCCGGGACCGACGGTAACGGCAAGCCGGTCGAGCGCCGCGAAATCGAGTCGCGCTGCCGCGATCGCATCCCGAACCATCGGCGCCAGCCGTTCCGCGTGCCCGCGCTCCATCGGTTCAACACAGTGAGCAAGAACGCTCTCGTCGTCCAAAATGGCCGTTGAACAGGCACCAAGCGCGGTATCGACGGCAAGAATTTTCAAACGAAAGCCCGCGAAACGGTCCGGTCAAATAATCCGGCAGGCCTGGTCGAATGACAATCGCGGGCCGCGCGGGTGCAGGGCGCCGGGATCGCCGTAGCCGATGTTGCATAGAAAATTCGATTTCACCCGCCCGTCCCCGAAGAATTCACGATCGACGCCTTCATTGTCGAAGCCGGACATGGGTCCGCAATCAAGACCGAGCGCACGGGCGGCTATGATGAAATACCCGCCTTGCAATGAGCCGTTGCGGAACGCAGTCCGCTCGGCGACGCCCGGATCCTTGAACCAGTCCTTCGCGTCGGGGTCGGGTGGATAGAGATACGGAAGATACCGCGCAAAATCGAGATCGTATCCCAGGATCGCCGTTGCGGGAGCGGCCATGGTCTTCCCGATATTGTTGGTACTGAGGTGCGGCCTGAGACGCTCCTTGGCTTCTTTCGATACGACAAAAAGAAGCCGCGCCGGTGAGCAATTCGCGCTCGTCGGCCCCCAGCGCATCAAGTCGTAAATCGCCATCAGAATCGCCGGGCTGAGCGGCGTGTCCTTCCACTGTCTGTGGGTACGGGCCTCACGAAAAATGCTGTCGAGATCGACGTCGGAAATGGGCATCGGCGGAGGTGGCCGTGTTCAGACCGCTTCGACGGCGTTCACTTCGGGAATGTAGTGCCGGAGCATGTTTTCTATCCCGTTCTTCAGCGTCATGGTCGAAGACGGACATCCTGCGCAGGAACCGCGCAAATGCAGGAATACAATACCCGAACCGCCGTCAAACCCCTTGAAGATGATATCGCCGCCATCTCCGGCGACGGCGGGGCGGACGCGGGTGTCGAGCAACTCTCGTATCTGCGCCACAATTTCGGGATCGCCCTCGCCGTACGACATCTCGTCGTCCGGTTCGTCATGGCCCCCGTCGATCAGCGGCAAGTCGCGCGTGAAGTGATCCATGATGGCAGCAAGCAGCGACGGTTTCAGATGTCGCCAATCGCCGTCGGACTTGGTGATGGAAATGAAATCGCTGCCAAAGAACACGCGCGACACCTCCGGGATATCGAACAGCGCGCTGGCAAGTGGCGATCGCTGTGCGGCCTCCCGATTCGGGAAATCCGCCACAGCACTTTCGCCCATAACCTCGCGTCCCGGAAGGAATTTGAGCGTCTGGGGATTCGGCGTCGATTCGGTCTGGATAAACATTCCTCGTCCCTGCGAAGCCCGCCTGGCGGCGTCCCAGAAATGGCCCTCCTGCCGCAGTTTATCAATGCTCTTCAGAAATCGGAGGCGATGCCCTTGCGTTCCCAATCCCCATAGCGGGTTGGCTCCGGAGCCGCAGGGCCGCCAATTTCCCTGGCTCGCGGCACTCGCTGTCGTTCGCTGCGTCTTGCCTCAGCCTCCTTGAGCGCTCTTTCGGCTGCGGCCCGAATTCGATCCCTCACAAGGGAATTTCTGCCGTCTTTCGATCTGCCGCTCATGGGCCCGGAAGCCAGATTTTCATAGCATAAATCAACCACAGCCACCCGATCGAGGTAAGGTGCGGCATGAGAAAAACAATCGCCGCAAAGCCCGTTTCTGCCGGATGAACCTGCATCCGTCCCCCTCTGCGGCCGGCATTGCGGCACGCCTGGCGGCGAGCCGCGCCCTTCGTGAATGCCTGCGCGGCAAACGCCCCCTGGGTGCCGCTCTCGATGACGCGGTGATGTCACTGTCCGCGCGAGACAGCGGGTTCGCGCGCGCGATCGCCAACGAAACAATGCGACGCTTCGGTCAATTGGACGACGTGCTTCGGCGCTTCGTTCCGAGACCGCCGCCGCCGCACAAGGCCGGACCGACCCTCGAAATCCTGCTCGCGGGCATTTGCGAGCTGCTTTTTCTCCATGTTCCGGCGCACGCTGCCGTCGATGGTGCAAACAGGCTCGCGGCAGCGGATTCGAAGGCAATCCATTTCAGACCGCTGATCAACGCCACCCTGCGGCGCGTTACACGCGAAGGCGCGGCAGCTTTGTCCGAGCAGGACGAAGAGCGCGTGAACACGCCCGACTGGCTCTGGACACGCTGGGTCGACGCCTATTCTGAAGAGACGACACGCGCGATCGCGCGTGCACATGCACAAATGCCGTCGCTCGACCTCGCGTACAAAAGTACCGCGAAAGACGTTCCGCGCGAAGCTGCGGTCGAATTGCCTGGAGGCATGATCAGGGTGCCCAATGCGGGCTCTGTGGAAAACCTGCCCGGGTTCTCCGAAGGTGAATTCTGGGTGCAGGATTTCGCCGCGACGCTGCCGGCAAGGCTTTTCGGCAACATCCGCGGACGCAACACACTGGATCTTTGCGCGGCACCGGGAGGCAAGACGGCGCAGCTCTCGTCCATGGGGGCGCAGGTGACGGCCGTCGAGCGGGACGAGGCTCGAATGGCGCGTCTCAGGGAAAACCTGGCCCGCCTCCGCCTTGAAGCCGACACGTCCCTCTGCGATGTACGAGATTTTCGGCCGCAAGCTCCCGCCGACTTCGTGCTGCTGGACGCGCCATGCAGCGCGACCGGAACGACACGCCGCCATCCGGAACTGCCGTGGATCAAGAGTGCTGCCGACGTCGCTGCCTGCACGGATGCGGCGGCCGAACTGCTCGAATCGGCGGCGACGATGGTGAAAATTCAGGGACTGATGGTCTTCGCCGTCTGTTCGCTCGAGCCCGAGGAGGGCTCCGAACAGGTCGCGCATTTTCTCCGAGGCCATCCCGAGTTTGCGCGCGTTCCCGTTGCACCAGCAGAAGTGTACGGATTGGAAGAGTGCATCGACGCCCAAGGCGACCTGCGCACGCTGCCCAGTCATCTTGGGCAGCGCGGCGGGATGGACGGCTTCTATGCCGCCCGGTTGCGGCGATTACGCTAGGCGGCCGAGCGCATAGGCAAGAGCGAGATAAATCTTCCCCGTATCTGCGCTCAGAAGCGTCGACGTCAAAAGCCCATGGCCGTCGCCGTCGCGAGCCCGCCCCAGCAGGGCCTCGAATTCCGCCAGGTACATGTCCGCCGCTTCACGGAATTTCAAATCGTCCCGATAGGCGGAAGAGATTCGATCCACGCTCTCGGAATTGATTGAATCGGCGAGGCGCCTTGCGAAAAACGTACGATCGCCTTCGAGATAGTTGCGCCAATCATCCCCCGTCGGCGGCAAGCCGTCGATCACCGGTTGAAGATCGATCGCGAGATCGGACAGAGCGGTTTCAAGTGCGCCCAGAGCCGCTGCCTCGCCAAGCGGAATTTCCTTTGTGCGTTCGCCTGTGTCGGCCGCAGCCAGGAGGGACCGCATCTCCCAGGACTTGCCTTCCACCGTTTCTCTCGGCGGTTCTTTGCGCTTCTGGCGATTCGATGGCCTCTGCGTCAGCCGGCGTGCAAGCCCGCGCAGCCCGTCGCCCTCGCTCTCGTGTGGTTCCGGGCCCCCGATCTCCGAAGCGTGCGCGCGAGGAACACGCATGGCCGTGCGGGAATGGAGTGTCGATAGCGTGCGCGCGGAAAGGTCGAGAATTTCCTCGCTTTCCGCCTTGACGAGCTCGCGCACCCGTTGTGCCTCCTGGCGCGCGACACCCGGCAGGGCAAGCAGATGGCGCTCGACATCCTGCGCCGCTTCGGCGAGCGAGGCCTTGATCGTGCGGGTCTCGTTTTCGATTTGGGACGCGAGGCGCAGCAGCCGCTCGCCCTCGGCCATGGCTTCGCCGACAAGTGCATTGGCGCTGTTCTTCGCCTCTGCCGAGGTCTCGGTGATAAGCGCCTGGGCGCCGGTGCCTGCATCGTGAAGGGATTCGACCAGTTTGGTCAGCGTGCCCTGCGTCGACTCCGTGGCCGCCACCAGACGCTCCACTTCCTTGCCAAACGCTGACGTCAACTGCGAGGTGCGTGTAACGGCATTCGCCATGATCAGTTCGAAGCGGCGATCCGTATCGTCTGCGAGCACGCCCAACTGCTGGGACTGGTTGCCGAGCGTCTCCACCGATTGCTTTAGCGACGCTTGCTGCGAAGCAATGATAGTTTCGAAGCTCGCGCTTTCGTCTTTCAGACGTTGCAACAACTCTCCCATTGCGGTGCGATGACGCTCGTGTCGGCCCAGAATGAACTCCGCGCGGGCCATTGCCGCGTCGGAAACGGATTCGATGCGTTTGGCCTGTTTGTCGAGTTCGACCGCGACGGCATGCGGCGCTTCGGTGGCAGTGTCCGCCGCCGCCCGGAATTGGGCGCCTTGCGACTCCAATGCCGCGCCGGCGCTCTTCAGCGCTCCTTCCGCCGATTCAATGACCGATTTGATTTGGGCGGCACGGCCCGCGACCAGCTCGCTCGCGCGTGAAGCTGCATCGGCGAGAAGATCGGCGATGGAATCAAGGCGTTCGCGCTCTTGCGAAAGCTTTGTCGCGGCTGCGTCCGCGCGCACGTCGACACGCGCCGCTGCTTCATCGAGCGCCGCGATCTGGTTCTCCAGAACGCCTTCGAGCGCCCGCAGACGCGCAAAAGCGGAATCGAGCCCGACGTTCAATGCGTCGAGTTCGGTGCGAACGGCCCGCCCGAGACGCGCCGCCCGCCGTCCCGCCGCTTCGTCGGCCGCGAAAAGGCGATCCGTCGCGGAGGTCAACTGTTCGGTGGCCGCCGCAAACATCTGCCCCCGCGTGAAGGTCCAGGCGGAAGCGACCATCAGCATCGGGGGTACGAAAATGGCGAAGGCGACGATGAAGGTCTCCTGCAGGTCCAGCTTGAACAAGCCGCCGGGACCGAAATAGCCCCAAAGATAGGCCGCGCCGGCGCCAACCCAGAACGCGCCAAGGACGGCGGCAAAGACGATCGGTCCCCAGGGATTGGGAAGCGAAGCGGCGGCCCGTGTCTCAGGTTCTGGCGGCGGAACAGGCTTTGGCGTCTGCTGCGGAAAAGCGATCGTCTGGCCTGCTTCGACTCGAACCATGGGAGCACCCCTCGACATCCTGAACTGCGGCATATTAACTCTGATGGCGGCGAACAGCGAGAACTATTCGAGCCAATTCAGCGGGTTAACATTCGGCCGGGTGGCCGGACCTGGGGACAACACGAGGGGCGAACTCATGTCAACGCTCATCGCTGCCGCGGCGGCGTTCCTTGCCATTCATTTCCTTGTTTCGGGAACTCCGTTGCGGGACAGAATTACCGCGGCCACCGGAGAGGGGCCGTATCTTGGGCTATTTTCGCTTGCGTCGCTCGCTCTGATCGTATGGCTGGTGATCGCGTACAACCGCGCGCAGGCCGGCGACGATCCTCAGCTTTACGACCTCGGCGAAGGCGTGCGGCATCTGGGAATTCCCATCGTCGCGATTGCTTTTTTTGTGGGCGTGCAGGGGCTGTTTCTGCGCAACCCGACCCGCGTTCAGATGGCTGGTACTGCCCAGGATGAAGGTGTTGTGACCGGCGTCTTGCGCATTACGCGGCACCCATTCCTCTGGGGCGTTGCGCTTTGGTCGGGCTTTCATCTCGCCGCCAACGGTGACGAAGCGTCGGTGATTTTCTTTGGAACGTTCTTCGTGCTGGCGCTCGTGGGCACGGTGCTGATTGACGCAAAGCGCCGGCGGAAACTCGGGGCGGCCTGGAACGCCTTTTCCGCGAAAACTTCGAACGTCCCGTTTGGTGCAGCAATCGCTGGGTGCAACCGGATTCGCTTCGGTGAAATCTTCGGCTGGCGTTTCTGGGTGGCGACCGTCCTGTTCCTGGTGATCCTCTTCTGTCACCCGCGCCTGTTCGGTGTTTCGCCATTTCCGGGTGGGTGGGTCCCGTTCTGATCCGGGCGGACCGGCGATTAACCCGGTCTTTGTGGATCGTCCTCACACTGCGTCGACTGTCGGACGTGAGCATGCATGTCGGACCTCGCCACCCAATCTCCCATCGATCTGTCGCACCTCGCCCGGTACACGGGGGGCGAGCGACAGTTGAATTGCGAAGTCTTCCGGCTGTTTTCGGATCACTGCGCGCGATCGCTCCAGTCGCTCGCGGCGTTCCTCGCCACGGGAGATCGCAAGGGCTGGCGCGATACTGCCCACGCCCTGAAAGGTGCGGCGTCCGGTATTGGAGCGTTCGCCCTCGCCGAAAGTGCCGGAATCGCCGAAGGTCTGGATCCCGAACATTCGGTTCAGGCATCAAAGGTCCTGGCCACGCTGGCTCACCGTTCCGAGGTTGTTCTCACCTTTATTGAGGCTTATCTGGCCTCCGAATGAGGCCGGCCGGGAACGCCGTCATCTCGCGCCGGCTCCGGTTGCCGTACCAATGCTGCCTTCCTATAAGCCCCCGGCTTCACCCCAGAGCAGTCCCAGAATGGCTATTGAGACAGACGTTGTAATTCTTGGCGCAGGGCCGGTTGGCCTGTTCGCCGTTTTCGAGCTCGGACTTCTCGACCTGAAGGCCGAGGTCGTCGATATTCTCGACCGCCCGGGCGGACAGTGCACCGAACTATATCCGGAAAAGCCGATCTACGACATTCCCGGGCTTCCGGTGGTGAACGGCCAGGAACTGACCGACCGACTGATGCAACAGGTCAGGCCGTTCAAACCGGGCTTCCATCTCAGTCAGATGGGAAGCGCGCTCGAGCGGCAGGACGACGGCCGTTGGAAGCTTTCAACCGATGCGGGAACCGAAATCGTTGCTCCGGTGGTTGTCGTCGCCGCAGGCGCAGGAACGTTTGTACCAAAACGCCCACCTCTCGCCGGCATCGATGCCTTTGAAGGCACGAGCGTCCATTATGCGGTTCGCAAGATGGATGCATTCCGCGGCAAGAACATCGTCATCGCCGGCGGCGGCGACTCCGCGCTCGACTGGACGATCAATCTCGCGCCGATCGCAAAAAGCCTCACGCTTGTGCATCATCGCGACGGCTTTCGTGCGGCGCAGCATAGCGTGAACCTGATGCGGGAATTGGCGGCGGAGGGAAAAATCACCTTTCATGTCGCGAGCGTGAAGGCGCTGCATGGCGGCGAGGGACAGCTTGAGGCGCTAACGCTCGCCGGTGCGGACAAGAAGGAATGGCGGCACGAATGCGATACCTTCCTTCCCTTCTTCGGGCTGACGATCAAGCTCGGACCGATCGCCGATTTCGGATTGAACCTCCACGAGAACCTGATCCCCGTGGACACCGCGCGGTTCGAGAGTGCCACGCCGGGCATTTTTGCCATCGGTGATATCAACACCTACCCAGGGAAGCTGAAGCTGATCCTTTGCGGCTTTCACGAAGCTGCGCTGATGGCGCAGGCGGCCTTTCACATCTGCCGCCCGAACGAAAAGCTTCGTTTCCAGTACACGACGTCCTCGTCGAGCCTGCAGAAGAAGCTCGGTGTGGCATGAAGATCGTCGCGACGGACCGCAACGGGAAAGAGCACGTGCTGGAGGGCCGTGACGACTGGAGCGTCATGGAGATTCTGCGTGACGCCGGACTGCCGGTGGCTGCCGAGTGCGGCGGCGCCTGCGCCTGCGCAACCTGCCATGTCTATGTCGAGGAGAGCTGGTACGCGAAATTGCCTCCGCCCTCGCCTGCGGAAACCGACATGCTCGATATGGCCTTGGCGGTCGAACCCAATTCCCGGCTCTCCTGCCAGATCGTATGCAAGCCGGAGCTCGATGGCATCCAGCTTACGATCGCGCCCGAATAACCCTTACGCGAACCACACGATCGCGAAGGTCGCGCCGGCCACGGCCATGACCGCAAAAACCGTCCACAATGCGGACGACATATCCAGGGGAAGCGAGACTTTTGCGCGCGGATTGAAGGCCTTGCGCTCGACCGGCGCCCGAGCCGTCCGGATATTGAAATTGAGATGACTCATGGCGTCGCCCTCTCTGCTGTTCACAGGAGCGGAGGTGCAACGGCCGGGCCACGCCATCGTGATCCATTTTGGGACAGGATTATGCACACGGAACGAATCTGTTAAGGTTGCTCCGCCACTCGGGCGGGGTGATCCTATGTACGAATTGGGAGAGATTGTACGCGGGCGGCGCACGGCGCGGCTGGAGAGGCCGGTCGTGTTGTTCCTCATCGGGGCGCGGCTCAACAGGCTGTGGCCTCCGGGACGTTGGTGGTGGTTCGCCAACACCATGCCGACGATGCTGAAAGAACTGGAAGCGAAACCCGAAGCCGGCCTGCTCTGGTATCGCACCCATGCGTCGTGGCGCATGCTGATGTTGCAGCAATATTGGGAGTCGTTCGACAAACTGCTCGCCTATGCCCAGGACCGAAACGGCGAGCACTTCCCCGCATGGGGCCGGTTCATGAAAGAACTGATGCAGGATGAGGCGATCGGCATCTGGCACGAGACCTATCTTGTCGAGCCCGGCAGGTTCGAATGCATATACGGCAACATGCCCCTATTTGGACTCGCCGCAGCTTCGGAATCGGTGCCTGCCGCCGGACGGCTCGCCGCGGCGAAGCAGCGGTTCGCGGCCTGAGAGCTACCGGCCGGGACGCCGGTTTGCCGAAAGATCGTACGGACCGCCTTTTTCGATGGCGCGGACGTACGCTGGCCGCCGTTGCAGGCGCGCCAGATAGATTTCAAGCGCGGGGTAAGCCTTCAACAATCCGCTCGCGCCTGCCGCCTCGAGCACAAACGCGATCTGGATGTCCGCGCCGCTCAGCGCGTCGCCGACGATGAATTCGCGTCCCTGGACGGCGCCGGCGATGTACGAAAGATGATTGGCAATTTCGCCGTCGATGCGGGGGCGCAGCGGCGCGGCGCCCTCGCCCAGAAATCCGGCATAGAGATGAAGGAGCAACGGCAGCATTGCCGATCCTTCGGCGTAATGCATCCATTCGATATAGCCGATGTAATCGTCGGATCCACGTTCCGGGCGCATCCGGTTTCCGCCGTAACGATCGAGTATGTATTCGATGATGGCGCCGGATTCAGCAATGGTATGTCCCTCGTCGGTAATGACCGGTGATTTGCCCAGCGGATGCACCTGTTTCAATTCCGGCGGTGCAAGCGGAACAGGCGAGAGCCGCTGATATCTTTCGATCCGATACGGGAGTCCCAGTTCCTCAAGAAGCCAGAGAATCCGCTGCGAACGCGAGTTGTTGAGATGATGGACTGTGAGCATCGCCTGCCCCTTCCGTTCGTTAGCGGCCGAGTTCGCGCATCGCCGAATCAAGCCCCGCCAGTGTCAGCGGATACATGCGCTCCGAGAACAGCTGCCGGACAAGGCCGATCGACGGCGTGTATTCCCAATGTATCTCCGCTATCGGGTTCAGCCACACCACGTGCGGATAGATTTGCACGACGCGATCGAGCCACACCGCGCCGGCTTCTTCGTTCCAGTGCTCGACGGATCCTCCGGGATAGGTGATCTCGTACGGGCTCATGGTCGCGTCGCCGACGAAGATCACCTTGTAGTCGTGCGGAAACCTGTGCAGCACGTCCCAGGTGGCGGTGATTTCATTGTGCCGGCGCCGGTTGTCTTTCCACACGGCCTCGTACAGGCAATTGTGGAAGTAGAAGAATTCCATGTGCTTGAACTCGCTGCGCGCGGCGCTGAACAGTTCCTCGCAGACGCGGATATGGGCGTCCATTGACCCGCCGGCATCGAAGAAAAGCAGGACCTTCACGAGATTGTGCCGCTCCGGAACGAGCTTCAGATCGAGATAGCCCTTGTTGGCGGTCTCGCGGATCGTACCGGGCAGGTCGAGTTCGACCTCCGCGCCTGTGCGCGCCCATTTGCGCAGGCGCCTGAGCGCAACCTTGATGTTGCGCGTGCCAAGCTCGAGTGAATCGTCGAGGTTCCTGTATTCGCGTCGGTCCCAAACCTTGACCGCGCGCCCGTGCCTCCCCTTCTCCTGCCCGATGCGTACACCCTCCGGGTTGTAGCCCATCGCACCGAACGGCGACGTGCCTGCCGTGCCGATCATCTTCGAGCCGCCCTCGTGGCGTTTCTTCTGTTCCTCAAGACGCTTCTTCAGCGTCTCCATCAATTTTTCCCAGCCGCCGAGGGACTCGACGAGCTTTTTTTCTTCCTCGGTGAGGAATTTTTCCGCGAGCGCACGGAGCCATTCTTCGGGAAGCCGTGCAGTCTCGGATGGGTCAAGAGTCTCCAGGCCCTTGAACGCATGGGCAAACACACGGTCGAACCTGTCGAGATTGCGTTCGTCTTTCACCAGCGCTGCGCGCGAAAGATAGTAGAAATCATCTACCTTCCAATCGATGACGTCGCGCGAAAGCGCGTCCATCAGCGACAGATATTCCTTGAGCGTCACCGGCACTTTCGCCGCGCGCAGCTCTTCGAAGAATTGAAAAAACATGGGCGCTAGGGTGAAGCCGCGATTTCGTTCCGCGCAGCGGCATAGACCGCACGGAGAAAACCCTGCGCTTCGGGGAGGTCGCGGGGCTCGGCGAATTCGATGGTGGTCTCTACACCCCAATTTCCGATCGCCGCGCCCGCGAACTGAACGCGGTAGTGGAGGTCCTCCAGCTTCGCCGTCTCGTAGGTGCGCGTGTACACCGTGATCGCAGGACCGTGCGATTCAGGCAGGATCGCGGTGTCCTTTTCGGCGATGCGCTTGCCGCCGGCACCCTCCTGCTCGGCAAAATCGTTCGCCATCGATTGTTTCGCGTCATAGGCGCCGTGCAACGGCGTCAGCCGGATCGTACCGTACACGCCGTCGAGCGCCGCATAGGCGCAGAAGTCCGCCCCGGTTCCCGGGTCGGTCTCTCCCGCCGCATCACGTTCGAACGAACCGATTTTGGCGGGGCAGACAAAGCGCGATGCCACATGCACCTTGGCGCCGTTTGCGCCGTCGGCAAACGGATCGCCCGCCACCGTCTGGGCATACGCGCCCGAAGCAATCAGGATTGTCATGCCGACGAGAGCGCAGCGCCGTCCGGACCTTACGCGGAGACGCGGAGACGCGGAGAAACGAACCGCCGAGGTGCAAAGCCAGAATGGCGCGCCGACGGCGCGCAAAAAAATCGATCTCACAAACCCATTCGCGCCCGAAAACGCGTCACGGCGAACCAGGGGCTTTCCGTTGCCCCTCCGCGTCTCCGCGTCTCCGCGTGAATCCTTTTTTGCTGCTGCCGTCGGACTTACGAAGGCCGGAACCCGGCGCCTGCAAGTGTTCGCAACAATGCATCGCCATCTGTACGCCATCGCGGATAGTTGCAGGGAGCCGGATTCCCGCTTTCGCGGGAATGACAGTCTGGGATTTTCCGTACCGTTCATCCTCGGGCCTCGCGGCGAGCCAGGAAGGCGAGGCGTTCGAGCAGATGCACGTCCTGCTCGTTCTTGACGAGCGCCCCATGCAGGGGCGGGATCAGCTTCTTCGGATCCCGCTCGCGCAGCGCCTCCGGCGGAATGTCCTCGTTCAGCAGCAGCTTCAGCCAGTCGAGCAGCTCCGACGTCGACGGCTTCTTCTTCAGTCCCGGCACGTCGCGAATCTGGTAGAATACGTTCAGCGCCTCCGACACGAGTTTCCGCTTGATGGCGGGGAAATGTACGTCGACGATCTTCTCCATCGTCTCGCGGTCCGGAAACCTGATGTAATGGAAGAAGCAGCGGCGCAGAAACGCGTCGGGCAGCTCCTTCTCGTTGTTGGATGTGATCATCACGATGGGACGCAGCCTCGCGCGAATCGTTTCGCCGGTTTCGTAGACAAAGAACTCCATGCGATCGAGTTCGAGCAGGAGGTCGTTCGGAAATTCGATGTCGGCCTTGTCGATCTCGTCGATCAGCAACACCGGACGCACATCCATTTCGAACGCATCCCACAGCTTGCCGCGCTTGATGTAGTTCTTGACGTCCTTTACCCGCGCGTCGCCCAGCTGCGAATCGCGCAGCCGCGTCACCGCGTCATATTCGTACAGGCCCTGCTGCGCCTTGGTGGTCGATTTGACATGCCAGGTGATCAGCGGCGCCGCAAGCGCGTCGGCCACTTCATAGGCGAGTTGCGTCTTGCCCGTTCCCGGCTCGCCCTTGATGAGCAGTGGGCGTTCGAGCGTGATCGAGGCGTTGACGGCAATGCGCAGGTCATCGGTCGCGATATAGCGGTCGGTGCCTTGAAAGGCTTGCGAGGTCATCGTTGTCCTGAATGGCGTTCGTGGGCGAAATTAGGTTGGGCACCGCGGCTTCGCAAGCGGCAGGCGCGCCTGCTATACAGCCAGGCATGCCCCAAACCTGCGC
>Ga0209579_10001518_pt1 | contig 19036 bp, 19 predicted proteins | sample Coa_R1_2_FD_187152 | JGI IMG/M metagenome (GOLD analysis project Ga0209579, IMG submission 187152) | Surface soil microbial communities from Centralia Pennsylvania, which are recovering from an underground coalmine fire - Coalmine... | ecosystem: Environmental > Terrestrial > Soil >... | reverse complement strand
GCGCTGCTACCGACCGCGCGTTAGGCCACACCCGCGTTTCGGCGGCTCAGGTGTCGCCGGGCCAGGGCTCGCCGACCGCGCCTTCCGTCTGCGCGTTCGTCGACGTCTCTCGCTCGGTATCGCCCATTGCCTCGGCATCGGCGCCGGCCGGCGGCGTCGCGACCGGTTCCTCTTCCTCTTTCGCGGTCCCGGCCGTCCCGCGGAACCACTGTCTGATTCGTTCGAAGATCGTGCTCATCGCAAGCGAACTCTAACGCGCGGCGAGCCCTGCTCCTAGGCCGGCGACCGCGCCGCCGCCGCCGTGAAGCGCGCCCGGAGCACGCGCGACCCGGCAGACACTGCGAGCGCGAGGATCAGCGTCAGACCGACGGCGATCGTCTGCTCCTGCCCCGAGAAACCGAGCACGCCGAGGCCGGTCTGCAGCACGCCGAGCACGAACAACGCGAGCACGACGCCGGGGAGCGTGCCGGTGCCGCCGTAGGCGCTGACGCCGCCGAGGATGACGACCGTGATCGCGGGCAGCAGGTCTTCGGCGCCGAGGCCGCCCTGCGCCGTGTTGAAGTAGCCGGCGTAGAAGATCGCGGCGATGCCCGACATGAGTCCCGAGATGACGAAGACGAGCAGCTTCGTGCGTACGACGGCGAGCCCCGAGAAGCGCGATGCCTGCTTGTTCGAGCCGATGGCGAAGACGACGCGCCCGACGGTCGTCCGGTGGAGCACGAAGGCAAGCACGGCGGCGACGGCGAGCAGGATCAGCGTCGACCACGGAACGGCGTTCCCGGCGAGGCCGCTGGCAAGCGTGACGAGCGAGTTCGGGAAGCCGGTGATGGCGCTCCCTCCGAGGATCAGGAACGCGATCCCGGTGTACGCGCCCATCGAGCCGAGGGTAATCGCGAGCGACGGCAGGTCGAGCAGCACGACGAAGATCCCGTTCAGCAGCCCGAGCACGCAGCCCAACGCGACCGAGGCGAGCGCGGCGAGCCAGATGTTGACGCCCGCCTGCCAGACCTCGCCGAGCACGATCGTGCAGAGGCCGAGCATCGCCGCGATCGAGATGTCGATGTCGCCGGAGATGATTACGGGCGCGACTCCGAGCGCGAGGAAGCCGATCACCGTCGAGTTGAGCGCGAGCGACTGGAGCGTGAACGACGTGAAGAAGTCGCTCGACGCGAGCGACATGTACGCCAACAGGATCAACCCGAGGACGGTCAGCCCGGCCTCCCAGCGGAGCGCCTGCCTCCACAGGTGTCTCACGGGTGCGCCTCCGCCGGCTCGATCGTCGCGGTCGGGAGCGGACCGGCCCCTTGCAGGCGCCGCCGCCGCGCGCCGAGACGCTGCGCGTAGCGGCGGACGAGGGCATAGACGGCGACGGAGGCGACGATCGCGAGCCCCTGCAACAGCTGCTGCGCGAAGATCGAGATCTTCTCGATCGCGAGGATGTTCTCGATCTCGATCAGGAGCAGCGCGCCGAGCGCGGCTCCGGCCGGCGTTCCCGAGCCGCCGAACAGGCTGACGCCGCCAATCACCGCGGCTGCGATCGCGGTCAGCTCGATCCCGTTGCCGGCCGTGGCGTCGACGTTGCCGTACTGGGCGGCATAGAGCAGGCCGGCGAAGCCGGAGAGTGCGCCGCAGGCGATGAACGCCTCGTAGGTGCGGCGACGTACCGGCAGGCCGGTCACCGCCGCCGCCTCTGGGTTCGAGCCCATCGCGTAGAGGTCACGCCCCCAGCGCAGCATCTGGACGCAGACGGTGAGGATGACGACGAGCACGAGGGCCACACATGCAAACGCGGGCAGCGGACCCCAGTTCGTCGCATAGAGCGTCGTCAACCAGTGCGGCAGCTGGTACGCGTACAGCTGCGACCCGTTCGTGACGACGACCTGCAGGCCGCCGTAGATCGAGAGCGTCGCGAGCGTCGCGATGATCGCCGGCATGCGAACGAGGTCGACGAGCAGCGCGTTGCCGAGCCCGAGCACCCCGCCGAGGCCGAGCGCCATCAGGATCGCGAGCGGCGGGTCGCCGCCGACGTGTCCGAGGGCGGAGCCGACGATATATGCGCAGAGACCGAGAGTCGCGCCGACGCTGAGGTCGATCTGACGTGTGAGCAGGACGAGCGTCTCTGCGAGCGCAAGGATCGCGATGATCGTCGAGTTGCTCAGGATCTGATCCGCGTTGCTCGTCGTCCTGAACGCCGGCAGCGCGACGGCGGCGTAGATCGACAGCACGACGAGGATCGAGACCAGCCCGAGCTCCGGTGCGCGTGCGAACGAGGCCAGCACGGAGTCGATGCGCTGGCGCAGTGCGCTCAACCCGCGGCCTCCACGGCGCGACGCTGCAGCCCGTAGGCAGCGTGCAAGACGTCGTCCTTCTCGACGGGCGTCACGAACTCGCCGCTCACCGAGCCCGTTCGCATGACGAGAATGCGGTCGCTGAGGTCCTGGATCTCCTCCAGCTCCGAGGAGATGACGACGACGCCGACCCCGGCGTTCGCGTGGTCGAGGACGATGCGAAGCACGTCGGCCTTCGCACCGACGTCGATTCCGTGGGTCGGCTCGTCGAGGATCAGCACCTTCGGGTGCGTCGCGAGCCACTTCGAGAGCACGACCTTCTGTTGGTTGCCGCCTGAGAGCGTGCTCGCCGGTCGGCGACGGCTGCCGCGCTGGAGTCGGACCCGGTTTGCGAGCTCGTCGACGGCGCGGTCGATCGGACGCTCGCGGACGATCCCGAGGACGGCGAGCAGCTGCCAGATCGTCATCGTCATGTTGAGCCGGATCGAAAGGGGCGCCACGAGCCCGTTCAGGAGCCGGTTCTCCGGCAGGTACGCGATGCCGTGCTTCATCGCCTGCCGCGGCGAGCGGGGCACGAACGGACGGCCGTCGAGCCTGATCTCGCCGGCGTCGATCGGGTCGATGCCGAACAGGGACTGCGCGACCTCGGTCCGGCCCGCGCCGACGAGGCCGAAGACGCCGAGGATCTCGCCGCGGTGCACCTGGAACGAGACGCCCTCGTAGTAGCCGTAGCGCGTGAGCCCGCGCACGTCGAGCACGATGTCGTCGCTCGGCTTCGCCTCTCGCCGTCGCTGCTCGAGCGCGGCGAGCTCCTGGCCGACCATCACGCGCACGAGCTCGCGGATCGACGTCTCGGCCGTCCGGACGTCGGCGACCTTCTCGCCGTCGCGCAGGACGACGACCCGGTCCGTCACCTGCATCACCTCGTCGAGGCGATGCGTGATGTAGATGAGCGTGATCCCCTGCTCGCGCAGCCGGCGGACGATCTCGAGCAGACGGTCGACCTCGCGCGTGGAGAGGACGGCCGTCGGCTCGTCGAGGATGACGATCCGCGCCCCGAGCGAGAGCGCCTTCGCGATCTCGACGAGCTGCCGCTCGGCAACGGAGAGGTCACGAGCAGGCGTGCCCGGATCGAGCTCGATTCCGAGTCGCTTGAGGAGCGCGCGCGCCTGGTCTCGCATCTCGCCCCAGTCGACGAACGCGCTCCGCGCCGGCTGCCTGCCGACGAAGATGTTCTCGGCAAGGGACAAGTCGGGGAAGATGAGCGGCTCCTGATACATCGCCGCGATGCCGGCGCCGCGCGCGGCGCGGGGGTTTGCGAAGCGAACCTGCTCGCCCTCGAGGAGGATCGTGCCCTCGTCGGGCTGGAGCACGCCCGTGAGGATCTTGACGAGCGTCGACTTGCCCGCTCCGTTCTCGCCGATCAGGCCGACGACCTCGCCCGCGTTGACCTCGAAGCTCACGCCGCGCAGCGCCTGCACGCCTTCGAAGCCGTGGCGGATGTCGCGTAGCTCGACGGCGGGTGCTGCGGGGGGCGGCTCGCTATCCGGCAAGCGTCTGCGTCATCGTCGACGAGGTCTTATACTCGCGTGGTTGGGCGAGTGGAAACGTTACCGGATCGCCAGACCGGACCGGCCTCGCCTCTCGCCCGCGACCCAGTTACGAGAGAGGGGACGAGATGAGACGAATGTGTAAGAGCCGCTGGCTGCCGGCGTTGCCGGTCGTGCTGCTCGTCGCGCTGGCGATCGGAAGCGCGAGCGGGTCGGCGGCCGGCGGCACGAAGCTCTTCATGCTGCCGAAGTTCACCGGCATCCCGCCGTTCACACAAGCGGATAACGGCGCGAAGGCCGTCGGCAAGGGCTACGGGTACACGCTCGACTACGGCGGCCCGACCACCTCGTCGGCGACGCAGCAGGTGCAGTTCGTCGACAACGCCGTGTCGAAGGGCTACAACGGCATCTTCATCTCGGCGGACAACCCAGCAGCGGTGACGCCCGCGCTGCAACGCGCGCGACAGCACGGGGTGACGGTCGTCTCGTACGACTCGGACGTCCTGCCTGCCGGACGCTCGGTCTACGTTGAGGGGACGAGCGCCGACGACATCGCTCTCTACCAACTCGAGATGCTCGGCTCGCAGATCGGCTACAGCGGCGACTTCGTGATCCTGTCCGCGCAGGCGACGGACACGAACCAGGTCACCTGGAACAAGCTGCTCGTGAACGATCTCAAGACGATGCCGAAGTACAAGAACATGCATCTCCTCAAGATCATCAACCCGCCCGACGACTCGACGCCGTCCGCGGTGCAGTATGCACAGAGCATCCTCAAGGAGTACCCGACGATCAAGGGCATCATCGCGCCGACGACGATCGCGGTCGCAGCAGCGGCGCAGGTGGTGCAACAGCAAGGCGTCTGCAGCAAGGTTGTCGTCACGGGCCTCGGCGACCCGAAGCAGATGGAGTCGTACGTGAAGTCCGGCTGCGTGAAGAAGTTCGCGCTCTGGAGCTTCACGCGCGAGGGTCAGGTCGCGATGTGCGCGATGCACGCGCTGCTCTCGAAGCAGATCACCGGCAAGACGGGCGACACGTTCAGCTGCCCGCAGGGCCTGGGCTCGTTCACGGTCAAGGCAGGAGGCACGGTGACCGCGGGGCCGCCCGTGATCTTCACGGACAAGAACTTCAACCTCTACACGTTCTGAGGCTTTCCGGGGCCGCGCCGGCCTGTGTGAGCCGGCGCGGCCCGGGAACGGCGCCACGCTCGCGAGGCGCAACGGCCACTCGCCCACGTCGTACGGTTGGACCACGGCTCGTCGTGCTCGGGTGCGGTTTCCTCGCGCCCGGAATGGTCTGGGCCACCTTCGTCGTCGCGGAGGCTCGGGAGACCGACTCACCGGGCCGGCCTAGACCCGTACCGACTCGACGCCCAGGAAGCGCGCGACGGTGTCAACGGCGTCCGCGAAGTCGCCGGGCGTTGCGGCCGAGTGGTGGTTTGCGCCCGCCCGGCACCAGCGTGTCCACGCGTCGATTGCCGGGCCGCTGCCGAAGCGGAAGGCGGCATACGGCGTCCCGACCCCTGGCCATCCCGTGACCGTGAAGTCGCCCGGCGCGACGATGTAGCGGTAGCCGGGCGTCGGCGCGTCTAGCTCCGTGAAGGCGACGAGCGTCGCCGCCCCATGCGGAGCGGCGAAGCACACGCACGCGCCGCAGTGCGGGTCGGAGTCGTACCAAAGGTTCCGCTGCAATCGCGCCCGCTCCCCCCCGAACGCGAGGTCGTGCTCGCCCGAGCTTGCGACGACGAACTCGCCCGTCTCGTAGTCGAACGACTCGAGCTCGTGATACTGGGCAGCCGCGCCGAGCAGCTTCAGCGTCAGCATCGCGACCGCCGTGACCGCGTCGCCCGCACAGGTCCACGGAGTTCCGTTCGAGGTCTGCCGGCCGAGCGCGAAGCACGGCGCGATGCCGACCTCCATCCCGAAGCGGATCTCGGGCACGTGGCAGTTGAACGCGCCGGCATCGAGCCGGTGGCGCTCCACGAGGTCGTCGAGGGCGCACGCCGCCCGCAGCGAGCGCGCGAGCACGTCGCCCTCGGCGTCGGGTTGGACGTCGTACAGCACGCGCGTCTCGCGCTCGAGCGCAGACACCCGCGATTCGTCGACTGCGAGGTAGAGCTCACGGAACTCAGCCGCCTCGATCCGCACCGGCTCGATCCCGGTCGCCGCGTGCAGGCGGTCATCGTCCGCATCGACGCAGACGTAGCCGTCGAACACAGGCCCGACGCGGCCGACGCGCGCGCGCCGAAGCCGTGACGCGACCGCGCCGGCACGCAATGCGTTCGACACGGCCAGCATGGTCGTCTGGTCGTCGACGAGCCCGACGACGAGCTCGAACGCGCGGCCGGAGCGCACGAGCGTGTTCGTCAGCATCGGCGTGCCGACGGTCGAGCCCTCGCTCGTAATCGCTCCGTGGTCGAACCCGGGCGGCAGCCGTCGCTCGCGGTGGGCCGTCCAGACGACGACCGGAACGTCCGGTAGCTCGTCCAGCGCCGCGAGCGTGTACGCCGGCATCACGGCCAGCGTCTGCAGAACGAGCAGTGCCTCGACGTCCGCGTCGCCTAGCCGGCGACCGAGTGCGCGCCCGTCCTCGACGGACGCGACCGTCCCACGCGCGGCGACGTCGGCGTGCCCCGCAAGCGCTGCCTCGGCGCGGTCTGCCAGCGACTCCCGGTCGGCGCGCAGGTCGTAGGACACCGACGCCTCCCAGAACGTGTTGTACGGAAGGACGAGCCCGACGCGCGGCCGGTCAGTCGAGATGCCAGACCTCATCGGCGCGGTAGAGCTGCCCGCTCTCGTCGGTCAGCGAGACGATCACGTCCTCGAACCACTTCGCCCAGCGCTGGTTCGCCTCGTTCGGGCCGAGCTTCGCCATCGCCGTGGCGACGTCGGGTGACACCTCCGCGTACGCGTAGATCGTCGTCCCGCGGCGGAAGAGGGAGTAGTTCGCGAAGCCGGCGGCCTTGATCGCCTCGACGAGCTCCGGCCAGATCTCGTCGTGCCGTTGCTGGTACTCCGCCTCCGTCCCCGGGCGGATCTCGAAGGTGAAGCAGAGTCGCTCCAAGGTTGGCCCTCCTTGTCGGAATCGGTACCGGGATCGTATGCTCTCGGACATGCAAACGACGAGCGAAACCAGGATCGAGTACTTCCCGGCTCTCGGCCGGCGCACGCGACTCGGGAACTGGGAGGACCAGAAGATCTCGACGTACCGCAAGATCCGCGAGGCGATCGGGGACGGTCGCTGGGACGACGCGGCCGAGCTCGCGAACTACTTCGTCGACGAGGCGAAGGTCTGCTTCGCCATCTACCGCCAATGGATCCCGGACCTGAACGCATTCCTCGCCGAGAACGGCGTCTCGAAGGACGAGCTCGACGCGGTCAACAAGGAGATCGTCGCCAAGCTCGACCTTCCGGACGGTCGCCCGTGGGAACCGTTCCGGCAGTGGCACGACTTCACGATGCAGATCGAGGAGCTCGTGGCGCTGATCCATCGCGAGCAGGGCGAGGCCGCGCTCGACAAGCTCGCCGAGGCGAAGGAGACCTGGCGCCGCGGTCACGACCGCGACGTCGACCACACGTACGCCCTCATGAGCGAGATCGTGAAGCGGCTCGGCGAGGGCTCGATCGGCGCGATGTGGGACAAGGTCTTGCTGCCGCTCTTCACGTGGCGCTACGAGAAGTTCGACATCGACAAGAACACGTGGGAGGAGGGCCTCGAGACGCTGATGCTCGTCGCCTGCGAGGCGATGCGCGGCCATCTCGTCGGGCCCGAGCGTACGGGCGACATGGAGCTGATCGAGACCGAGGACCGCTACATCCTCCGCTTCGACACCTGCGGGTCGGGCGGGCGAACGGTGCGCGGCGACTGGATCGAGGGCACGCCGCCACGGATGGAGCCCCCGTACAACTGGTCGGTCTCGCAGGAAGAACACACCTGGAACCACAACACGAAGGGCGTGTGCCACTACTGCACGCACTGCATCCGCCTGATGGAGGAGTGGCCGATCGATCGCTTCGGCTACCCGGTGCGCGTGATCGACCCGCCGGTCTACCCGGACACGAACCGCGATCCCGCTGCACGCCAGAAGTGCCAGTGGCAGATGTTCAAGGATCCGACGAAGGTGCCAGAGGAGTACTACGCGCGCGTCGGACGGAAGCGACCCGACACGTTCGGATCGAGGGCAATGGGCGCCGCCGACCTGCCGCCGCCGCAGTCAGGGATGCCCGGCGCGGGCTGAGCGCTCATTGTTCGCTACCGACCGGCCTCGTGACGAGGCCGGTCGGCGACGCGATCTACCGGGGTAAATGCCTGTGTAGGACGTGAGGTGCTGCAGACACTGAATTGCTCGTCGTCAAGACAGGCTCACCAGTCGGCTTCGCGCGCAGGCGCCGCGACAGGCGGCGCCGAAGGCAGGGCAGCACCCAGGCAGCGAACCCGTATCTGGGCGTCGCGTTTGCGAGTTTCAACTGCCGGATAGTGACCTGTTGCCGTCGCCAACTCGCGGCGGCAGCTGAAAGGAGCGAAGCCATGAAGACACGGATCTGGTACGCCGGTGTCCTGGCAGTCCTCGCATTGACCAGTTTCGTGCTTGCGAGCGCGGCTGGCGCACGCACCCTCGGGGAAGGGGCGGCAATCGCCGGCATCAAGCCCGCACATGCAGTTGCGGGTCAGCGCGTGCTGATCTACGGCTCGAACCTCGGCGGTATGTCGAACGTCACCTTCGGCGGCGTCCCGTCGCGGTCGGTCGTCGTCGACGAAGGCGGCGGTTGGATACGCGCAGTCGTGCCTCCGGGCGCGCCGGTCGGACAGGTGCCGGTCACGGTCAGCGACGGCAGCAGCCAGCTGAGCGTCGACATGCAGATCGGGGCCGGTAGCGTCCCGGCTGCCGCGAATCGGCCGCCGAGCTACGCCTCCCGGGGCGCCCACGTGAAGGTCGTGGTCGCGCCGCAGATCGCCGGCTTCTCGCCGATCATGGGTCGCGTCGGCTCGAGCGTCAGAATCATGGGCACGCACCTGGGCGGCGCCAAGTGGCTGAAGTTCGGCGGCGCGCTGGCGCACGTGATGCACTCGTCGTCGACCTCGATCATCGCCAAGGTGCCGAAGCACGCGCGCACGGGGAAGATCACCGTGCATACGAGCGGCGGTACCAGCCTTTCCGTCGGCGTCTTCCGAGTGCTCGGAAGCGGCGCCGGCATCTAGCCCCTCACGGTGAGCCCTGCAAGCGCCCGCTTGCAGGGCTCATCTCTTACAGGGAGACGCGGTACCGCTCGACGAAGTCGCGGTCGAGCTCCCAGCCGAGGCCTGGGCCGGTGGGGAGGGCGAGCCGGCCGTCGACGAGTTGCGGGCGGTTCGCGATCAGCTGCCACCAGATTGGGTCGCGGTCGGGGTGGAAGACCTCGAGGTACGTGCCGTGCGGCTGGCTTGCGAGCAGATGCGCGGCAACCTGGGGCTCCTCGTGGTGGGCGAGCTGGACGCTGTACAGGTGCGCAGCGGCGGCCATCCGCCGCCAGCTCGTGTAGCCGCCCGACCAGGAGGCGTCGAAGTTGCAGACGTCGATCGCGCCGCGCTCCATCAGGTCGCGGCAGCCCTCCGGCGAGTGCTCGCTCTGACCCGCGCAGACCGGGATCCCGCCGCGCGCGCGCACGTCGCGCATGTCGCGCGCGTCGTTCGACCAGATGCACGGCTCCTCGAACCAGCGGATCCCGAGCTCGCGCACCCGGTCGCAGAGCTCGATCGCCTGCACCCGGGTGTAACCCTGGTTCGCGTCGATCGTGAGCACGAACTCCGGCCCCGCCGCCGCCCGCGCCGCCTCGAGCCGGGCGGCGTCCTCGCGCGGCTCCTTCGCCCCGACCTTGAACTTACAACCGCGAAAGCCCATCTCGACCCACTCGGCGACCTCGTCCCGGATCCCGTCCAGGTCGCGGCCGTAGTAGCCGCCGATGATGTTGACGCCGATCGAATCGCGGTAGCCGCCCCAGAGCTCCCAGAGCGGCCGGCCGAGCGCCTTTCCGATCGCGTCCCAGAGCGCGAGGTCGACGCTCGCGAGGGCGACGAGGCCGATCCGGCGGTCGCGTAGCTGGTCGTACGTCACCGGGAAACCGAGCTCCCAGCAACGCTCGATCGAAAAACCGTTCTCACCGATCAGCCGCGGCGCGATCTCCTCACGCACGACAGCGGCGATCTCGCCGAGCGTCGCGTCCTCGTCCCCCGCGTACGCCTCCCCGACCACGCCCTCACGCGTCACGACCCGCGTCAGGATCGTCGCCCGATTGTTCATCCGGTAATAGCTACCGCGATACTCCCGCGCCAGCGGGACGACGATCGGAGTCACCTCGATCGTCTCGATCGTGAGCGCGCCGCCGACGGGCATCGAAGCCGTCGAAGGCGCTGCGGGAGTCGTCGACGTCACCTGGGCTCTCCTGGAAAGGTTTCCGGACGGGGCTCACGATCGCATCCACCCCGCCCACTTGTCAACCCGGCGACGTGACTCCGGGAGTCGATCCCGGTAACGTTGCCTCCCGTGGAGGGGGAGCGGCAGGCCCGTGACGCAACCCGGCCCGGCATGCGTGAGGTCGCCGATCGCGCCGGGGTCGCGATGTCCTCGGTCTCCCGCGTGCTCTCCGGCCATCCCGATGTCAGCTCGAAGATGCGGCAGGTCGTGATGGCGGCGGTGCGCGAGCTCGGCTACCGCCCGGACATGCTGGCCCAGGGCCTCCGCCGCGGGAAAACGTTTTCGGTCGGCTTCACGGTCTCGGACATCGCGAACCCAGTCCTCGCCGAGATCGTCACCGGCGCCGAGAAGCGGCTCCGCGAGGCCGGCTACTCGCTCCTGCTGACGAACTCCGAGGGCGATCCCGCCCTCGATGTCGAGCACATCTCCCTGCTCGAGCGCCGGCGCGTCGACGGGCTCATCCTCTCGCTCGCCGAGGAGCACCATCCTGAGACGGTCGCCGCACTGCGGACGGTGGCGGTGCCCGTCGTGCTGGTCGACCGTGATATTCCCGTGGGCGTGAAGGCGCGCTGCGCGGTCTTCGACCATGCCGCCGGGATGCGCGCGGCGACCGAGTACCTGCTCGACCTGGGGCACCGCGAGTTCGCGCTCATCACGGGCGGCCCGGAGCGCCCCGCTCGCGAGCGGCGCCAGGCCGTCGAGGAGACGCTTGCCGCCGCCGGGAACGGCGCGCGCTGCGCGGTCTCCGAGGGGGAGTTCTCGGTCGAGTTCGGGCGTCGGGCGGCGGCCGAGATCCTGGCGAGCTCGCCACGGCCGACGGCGATCATCGCCGGCGGGAACATGCTGATGCAGGGAGCGCTGCTCGCGCTGCACGCGGCCGGCGTCGAAGTTGGGCGGGACGTCTCGTTCGTCGGCTGTGACGACGTCGCGATCGCGGAAGTCCACCAGCCGCCGATCGCGGTCGTCCGCCGCGACGTGCCGGCGGTCGGCGTCGCCGCCGCCGAGTTGCTGCTCGACGAGCTCGAACCGGGCGACAGCGACCCGGACGATCACCCGCGCCAGATCGTCCTGCCGACGGAGTTCGTCGCCCGCCCCAGCGCGGCCCCCGTTCCCTGAACCCCGGTCTCAGAGAAGTATCAGAGCAACAACCGCTCCGAGCAGGGATTTCACACTCCCGTCACACGAGGCCTGTCTCAGAGAAGTGTCAGAGCAGGGAGGGGCCCGCGGCGGGTCGCCGGAACCGATTCCGGTATCGTCCGCCGCCATGAGCTCGGCGCCGCCGCGCATCCGCCGCTCCTGCCTCGCGGTGCCGGGGTCGAGCGAGAAGATGCTCGCCAAGGCACGCGCGCTGCGGGCCGACGAGGTCTTCCTCGATCTCGAGGACGCGGTCACCCCGGAGCACAAGAGCGACGCGACACGAGAGCGGGTCGTCGCCGCGCTCCGGGAGCCCGACTGGAAGGCGACGACCCGCGCCGTCAGGGTGAACGGCGTCGGGACGCCGTGGTGCCTCGACGACCTGCTGCTCGTCGTCGCGGGCGCCGGCGACCGTCTCCATTCCGTGATCGTCCCCAAGGTCGAGAGCCCGGCCGAGATCCACTTCGTCGCGCAGCTCCTCGCCCAGCTCGAGCTCAAGCACGGGCTCGAGCAGCCGATCGGCATCGAGGTGCAGATCGAGTCGCCCCGCGGCCTCGTCGCGGTCGAGCAGATCGCGACCGCGTCACCGCGCGTCGAGACGCTGATCTTCGGCCCGGGCGACTACGCCGCGAGCGCGGGCATGCCGCAGCTGAGCGTCGGCGAGGTCGCCGACTCGTACCCCGGCGACGTCTGGCACTACGTGCTCGCGCGCATCGTCACGGCCGCCCACGCCTGCGGGCTGCAGGCGATCGACGGTCCCTACGCGGCGATCCGCGACGTCGACGGCTTCCGTCGGTCGGCCACCCGCTCGCGCCTGCTCGGCTACGACGGCAAGTGGTCGCTCCATCCCGACCAGATCGAGATCTGCAACGACGTCTACCGGCCGACGCAGGCCGAGTACGACCGCGCCGAACGGATCCTCGCCGCATACGCGTCCGCGAGCAACGGCGCGGTCGTGTTCGAGAGGGAGATGATCGACGAGGCGTCGCGGAAGATGGCGGTCTCGGTCGTCGAGCGCGGTCGCGCAGCAGGCATGACGCGGAGCGAGCGATGAGCGCCGCGCCGCTCGCCGACCTGCGCGTGCTCTCGGTCGAGCAATTCGGCGCCGGCCCGTGGGGCACGCTCCAGCTCGCCGACCTCGGCGCGGACGTGATCAAGCTCGAGGACCCGTCCACCGGCGGCGACGTCGCGCGCTACGTCCCGCCCTTCCAGGAGGACGAGGGCTCGCTCTACTTCGAGACGTTCAACCGCAACAAGCGGAGCATCTCACTCGACCTCCGGCGACCGGAAGCGCGACCGGTCCTCGAGGACGTCGTGCGCGAGTGCGACGCCGTGTTCTCGAACCTGCGCGGCGACCAGCCGGAGAAGCTCGGCCTCCTCTACCGCGACCTCCAGCACGTGAAGCAGGCGATCGTCTGCTGCTCGCTCTCCGGCTTCGGCATGACCGGGCCGCGAGCCCGCGAGGGCGCCTACGACTGGACCGTGCAGGGACTGGCCGGCTGGCAGAGCCTCACGGGCGACCCCGACGGCCCGCCGACGAAGAGCGGGCTCTCGCTCGCCGACTACTGCGGCGGCTACGTCGCAGCAGTCGCGCTGCTCGGCGCGGTCTGGCGTGCGCGCCGGGACGGCGTCGGTGGCGACGTCGACCTCTCGCTCTTCGAGTCCACGCTCGCACAGCTCGCGTACTTCGCGACGTGGACCGCGTCGCGCGGCTACCAGCCCGTCCGTCGCGCGAACTCGGCGCACCAGTCGATCGTCCCGTTTCAGAACTTCGAAGCGGCAGACGGCTGGCTCGTCGTCGCCTGCCCGAAGCAGAGCCTGTGGGAGCGGTTGTGCGAGGCGATCGGGCGGCGCGACCTGCTCGAGGACGAGCGGTACGGCACCTTCGCGGGCCGCGACGAGCACCGGGACGAACTGCTGGCAGAGCTCGCAGCGGTTCTCGGCACGCGCCCGGTCGCGGCGTGGATCGAGCTGCTCTCCGCGAGCGGCGTCCCGTGCGCGCCGGTAAACGACGTCGCAGCCGCGCTCGCCGACCCGCAGGTCGCTGCACGCGAGGCGATCGTCGAGACTCCCCATCCGACGCTCGGCCCTGTGCGCCAGATCGCCTCGCCGCTCCGGCTCGACGGCTTCGCACCGCCGACCGACCGCGCGCCGTTCCGCGGCGAGCACACCGCCGCCGTCCTGCGCGAGCTCTGCGGCTACGACGACACGCGGATCGCCGAGCTCGACGCCGCCGGCGTGTTCGGCAAGGTCGTCCTTGAGGTGAGCTCGTGAGCCGCTACTACGAGGACTTCAGCGCAGGGGACGTCTACCGCAGCCGACTCGGACGGACGGTCACCGAGACCGACAACATCTGGTTCTCGTGCCTGACGATGAACACGAATCAGATGCACTTCAACCGGCCGTTTGCCGAGCGTACCGAGTTCGGCCAGCCGCTCGTCGTCTCGACGCTGACGCTTGCGATCGTGGTCGGGCTCTCGGTCGCCGACACGAGCGAGAACGCCGTCGCGAACCTCGGCTGGGACGAGATCAAGCTCCCGAAGCCGGTGTACGCAGGCGACACGCTCTGGGCCGAGTCGGAGGTCCTCTCGGCGCGCGAGTCGGGCTCGCGCGCCGGCTGCGGGATCGTCAAGATCCGTACGCGCGGGGTGAACCAGCGCGGAGAGGTCGTGATCGAGTTCACTCGCAGCTTCATGGTCTTCAAGCGCACGGCAGCCGAGGTCGCCGACGTGTTTCCGACGACCGACGCGCCATGGACGGTGGGAGGAGCGAGCACATGAGGGTCGAGGTGACGATGCCGAACCTGGGCTACGACATGGAGAGCGGCAAGGTCGCGTCCTGGCTCAAGCAAGTGGGCGACAGCGTCGAGCGCGGCGAGCCGCTCGCCGAGATCGAGACCGACAAGACGACGGTCGAGATGGAGGCGATGGCGTCGGGCACGCTCGTGGAGATCCTCGCCGACGCCGGCTCGGAGGCGACGGTCGGCACGCCGATCGCGATCATCGAGAGCGGGCAGTGAACGGCAAGCTCGTCGAGCAGACACGGATGCGGGCGGGGATCGCCCGCCGCATGGTCGAGAGCAAGCAGCAGGCGCCGCACTTCTACGTGCAGACCGAGGTCGCGGTCGACGCCGCCAGTGAGCGCATCGCCGCCCTGAACGAAAACGCAGACGCGCCACGCGTGACGATGACCGCCGCGCTCGTCCTTGCCTGCGCCGCCGCGCTGCGCGCCCACCCGATGTTCAACAGCGTCTGGACGCCTGAGGGGCTGCTGCAGGCGGACGAGATCAACGTCGGGATCGCGATCGCGATCGACGACGGGCTCGTCGCGCCTGCACTCATCAACGCCGATACGCTCGACGTGCGCGCCACCGCCGCCGCGATCCGCGACCTCGCCGACCGGGCACGGACGATGCGACTGCGACCGGCCGAGATCAGCGGTGCGACGTTCACGCTCAGCAACCTCGGCATGTTCGACGTGACGGCGTTCACGGCGATCGTGACGCCGCCCCAGGTCGCGATCCTCGCGACGGCGCGGACGGTCGAGCGCTGGACGGGGAACGGCGCGACCGCGATGCTGACCGCGACGCTGAGCGCAGACCATCGCGCGGTCGACGGCGTCGACGCGGCACGATTCCTCGAGACGTTCAAGCACGCGCTCGAAGACCCGGCAACGCTCTTGAAGGAGGCGATGTGACAACGACGGCCGCGACCGACCGCACCGCGTGGCTGCGGAAGATGCTGGAGATCCGGCTCTTCGAGGACAAGGTCCAGGAGCTCTTCATGGAAGGGAAGATCCAGGGCACGACGCATCTCTGCCAGGGCCAGGAGGCCGTCTGCGTCGGCGCGGTCGGAGCGCTCGACGACCGCGACTACCTGACGATCACCTACCGCGGCCACGGACACGCGCTCGCGCGCGGGATGACGACGGAGGCGGCGTTCGGCGAGCTGATGGGGCTGACGAGCGGCTGCTGCAGCGGCGTCGGCGGGTCGATGCACCTGACCGACTTCTCCCGCAACCTGATCGGCGCCTTCGCGATCATCGGCCCGAGCTACTCGGTCGCGCTCGGCGCCGCGATGTCGGCCAAGCTGCGCAACACCGACTCCGTCGCGATGGCGTTCTGCGGCGACGGCGCGACCAACATCGGCACGTTTCACGAGGCGCTCAACATGGCGTCGGTCTGGAAGGCGCCCGTCGTGTTCGTGATCGAGAACAACCTCTACGGCGAGTACAGCCCCCTGCGCGAGACGACGCCGCTCGACGATCTCGCCGAACGCGCAAAGGCGCACGCGATGCCGGGCTTCGTCGTCGACGGCCAGGATGTCGACGCCGTGCGCGACGCAGCCGACGCTGCGATCGAGCGCGCGCGCCGCGGCGAAGGGCCGACGCTGCTCGAGATGAAGACGTACCGCTACCGCGGCCACTCGCGTACCGATCCTGCGAAGTACCGCAAGGAGGGTGAGCTCGAGGAGTGGCGCAAGCGTGACCCGATCGACCTGCTCGGCGTACAGCTCGCCGCGGCCGGCACGCTCGGCGAGGCCGAGCAGCGGACGCTTCACGACGAGGTGCAGGCGGAGATCGACGTCGCCGCCGAGCGCGCGGCCGCTGCCCCTGTCCTGACACTGGAGGAGACGAAGGCGTATGTCTACGCATCTTGAGGCGGAGCGCACGGAGGCTCCGGGCGGCACCGTCGAGCTCACCTACCGCGAAGCAATCCGCGCGGCGCTCGAGCACGCGCTCGACGAGGACCCGAACGTCCTGCTCATGGGCGAGGACGTCGCCACCGCCGGCGGTGTCTTCAAGACGAACGAAGGCCTGTCCGAGAAGTTCGGCCACGAGCGGATCCGCAACACACCGATCTGCGAGAACGGCTTCATCGGCGTCGCGTTGGGGATGGCGGTGACGGGACTCCGGCCCGTGGTCGAGATCATGTTCAGCGACTTCCTGCCGACGGCGGCCGACGCGATCGTGAACGAGCTGCCGAAGTTCCGCTTCATGTCGGGCGGCCAGTGCGTCGTCCCGGTGACCGTGCGCTCGATCGGCGGCGCGACGGGCCGGTTCGGCACGCAGCACTCCGCGACCGGCGAGTCGTGGTACATGGGCCTGCCAGGCCTCAAGGTCGCCACCGCCGGAACGCCGGCGTCGGCATACGGCGTGCTCCGCGCCGCGATCCGCGACGACGACCCGGTGCTCTTCTTCGAGCACAAGGGCCTCTACGGCCGCAAGGGGTCGGTGCAGCTCGGCGAGGGCGGGATCCTTCCGATCGGCAAGGCCGGCGTCCTCCGCGAAGGCAGCGACGTGACCGTGCTCGCGACGCTCCTGATGGCCGACCGTACGCTGAGCGCGGCGGACTCGCTTGCCGACGACGGCGTCGCCGCCGAGGTGGTCGAGCTCCGCTGGCTGCGGCCGCTCGACTACGACACGATCGTCGAGAGCGTCTCGAAGACGGGCCGGCTGCTCGTCGTCGAGGAGCAGGTGCACGCGGGCGGCTGGGGCGCGACCGTGATCTCGGAGCTGACGCGACGTGGCGTTCCGATCGAGAGGCTCGACGCGTTGAGCATGCCCGACGACCTGCTGGTCTCCTACAGTCCGACGCTCGAGGACGCCATCCTCCCGAGCGTCGACGCGATCGGCGAGCGGATCCGTTCGCTGGTGGCGGCGTAGCGACGCTCGTCGACGATCTCGTCGGCGTCGCGGCGGCGGCCCGTCCCGCGCGGCCGGCGACTGCCCGCAGCCTGTTCGACTACTGCGCGTGTGTCACAGCGGCTGGCGGTGCGCCGGCGTGGCCTGACCGGGCGGGGCAGCTCGCGCTGCGCGCACATGTGCTCGACCAGGACGATCTGCATCTCGGGACCGGGTCGCACCCAGGCGGCGTCGTCTGGAGTGCCGTTTGCGCGTGCGGCGGCGGCGCCTCGGTGCGCGACGCGTTCGCGGCCGCGGCCTTCGGCTATGAGCTCACCGTGCGGCTCGCCGCAGCGCTCGCGCCGGAGCGGGTCCGGTGGCATCCGACGGCCGTCGCAGGGATCGTCGGCGCTGCGGGTGCGGCTGCGCTGCTCCTCGACACCGACCCGGCTGACGCCGTCGCCCACGCCGTCTCGGTCGCGGGCGGCTCGCCGTGGGCGATCGTCGAGCGCACCGGCACGCGCTTCCTCCACCGCGCACACGCGGCTGCGAGCGGCGTCGCGTGCGCGCGCGCCGCAGCGGGCCTCCCGGGAAGCCGCGGCGGGCTCGAGAGCGGCCGCGGCGCGTACGCCGCCGTCGACCGCGACGCCATGCTCGCCCCACGTGCGTCGACGTGCCTCGAGGAGACGAGCTTCCGCCTCCACGCCGCGACCGGCTTCGCCCACGCCGCGATCGAGGCGGCGCAGACGCTCACGCCGCTGGAGCTCGGAGACGTCGTCCGCGTGACCGCGACCGTCGCGCCGCCGGCCGCGATCGCCCTCGCGTCGAACCCGGCGCCGGCGAGCGACGAGGAGCGCTGGTGGAGCATCGAGCACGCCGTCGCGGTCGCGCTCGGCGCACCCGCGCTCTGCAATCGCATCGAGCTCGCAGCCGGCGGCGAGGGCTGGAGCGCGACCGTCGAGGTGATGCTGCGCGACGGCGAGGTGCGCACCGCGACGGCCGACGGACCGCACGCCGCCAGCGACGACGACCTGCGCGCGAAGTGGCAACGGCTGACCGGATCGGACGGCGGCGCCTTCTTCGAGACGTTGCTCAGCGAGCGCGACGGCGAGCCGTTCGCGCCGCTCGTGGCAGCGCTCCCCTAGCCGGGACGCTCGATCGGCGGCGACGGCGGCGGGGCCGGCAGCGCGCCCGTCGCGAGCCAGCCGTCGACCGACGGCGCCTCGCGCTCGGGAAAGAGCGAACGGACGAGCCGGACGCCGGTCTCGACGAGCAGGCGGTCGGTCTCCGGCGCGACCTGAGCCGGCAGGCCGTACGTCTTGTGCCCGTACGTCGGCTCGTAGCCGCCGAGCGGGTACTCGCTCGCCGTCGGCATGTACGAGACGCAGCCGTTCGTGTATCCGGCGTAGAACGTGACGTCGGCGGGCGAACGCTCCTTCACCGCGAGCCCGATCTCGGTGAAGATCTCCCCCGGCCCGGTGACGATCGCCGCGTCGCCGATCCTGAGCGCCGAGACCGGCCCGCGCACGCTCCGGCGCGGGTTGCCCGCCGCGATCTCCGCCTCGGTGCGGCGCGCCCAGTTCAGGCCGTGGAAACGAAGCACACGCAGGTCGCCCTCGTCGGCGTCTCGCGCCTCGGCGTCCGCGAGCTCCCGTTCGGCCTGCTCACGCTGCCCGCGGATCTCGTCCAGCGACGGCAACGGCAGCAGCGGGAACTCGACTTCCTCCTCGGCGGCCGCGAGTGCGGGTTCGTCGCCGTCGACCCGCTCCCAGCGGAAAAGCTCGAGCGGCGTCGCCGAGCCGAAGCCGGCCGGCCCGAGGCGCACAGGCCAAGCCGGCCGGTCGGCGACCGCGTGGAGCGCCTCGAGCGCAAGCCGCCGCCCCGTGTCGACGGGCGAGCGCAGCTCGTCGTCGAAGCCGACGAGCGGCATCACGTTCCCTGCCGCTCCTTGCAGGTACACGCACTCCCCGCCGGCCACTTCGCGCACGAGG
>Ga0209579_10001517_pt1 | contig 19046 bp, 21 predicted proteins | sample Coa_R1_2_FD_187152 | JGI IMG/M metagenome (GOLD analysis project Ga0209579, IMG submission 187152) | Surface soil microbial communities from Centralia Pennsylvania, which are recovering from an underground coalmine fire - Coalmine... | ecosystem: Environmental > Terrestrial > Soil >... | reverse complement strand
ACCGCCGCGGCCGCCGGCTTGGCGTTGATCAGATCCTGCGGCATCACCGTGTCGATATCGACCGATGACATGCGCTCCTTGATGGCGCGCTCCATGCGCAGGAGCCCGATGCGATACTGGTTCTCCATCAACTCGCCAACCGAACGCACCCGGCGATTGCCGAGGTGGTCGATGTCGTCGATCTCGCCCTCGCCGTCGCGCAGATCGACCAGGGTCTTGATCACAGCGAGGATGTCTTCCTTGCGCAGGATGCGCATGGTATCCGGCGCATCGAGATCGAGCCGCATGTTCATCTTGACGCGGCCGACCGCGGAAAGGTCGTAGCGCTCCGGATCGAAGAACAGCGACTGGAACATGTTCTGCGCCGTATCGATTGTCGGCGGCTCGCCGGGACGCATCACACGATAGATGTCGAACAGCGCGTCTTCGCGCGTCATATTCTTATCGATGGCCAACGTGTTGCGGATGTAGCCGCCAACGTTGATGTGGTCGATGTTCAGGAGCGGCAGCTCCTTGTAGCCCTGCTCGTTGAGAACCTTCAGATTCTTCTCGGTGATCTCCTCGCCGGCCTCGGCATAAATCTCGCCGGTCTTGGGATTGACGAGATCCTCAGCGAGATAATGGCCGAGCAATTCCTCATCGCTCAGACGCAGAGCCTTGAGACCCTTCTCGGCGAGCTGGCGCGCCTGACGCACGGTCAGCTTCTTGCCGGCTTCGAGCACCACCTTGCCCGTGTCGGCATCGACCAAATCGTTGACCGCCTTGTAGCCGCGCAGCCGGTTGGCATCGAACGGCACGCGCCAACCGTCCTTGGTGCGCTTGTAGGGAACCTGTTTGTAGAAGGTGTTGAGAATCTCTTCGCCGCTCATGCCGAGCGCATAGAGAAGCGAAGTGACCGGGATCTTTCGCCGGCGGTCGATACGCGCATAGACGATATCCTTCGCGTCGAACTCGATGTCGAGCCAAGAGCCGCGATAGGGAATGATGCGCGCCGCGAAAAGGAGTTTGCCCGACGAATGGGTCTTGCCCTTGTCGTGATCGAAGAACACGCCCGGCGAGCGATGCATCTGCGAGACGATGACCCGCTCGGTGCCGTTAACGACAAAGGTGCCATTATTGGTCATGAGCGGAATGTCGCCCATGTAGACATCCTGCTCCTTGATGTCCTTTACCGACTTGGCGCCGGTCTCTTCGTCGATATCAAACACGATGAGGCGCAGCGTCACCTTGAGCGGCGCCGCGTAGGTCATCCCGCGCTGACGGCATTCATCAACGTCGTATTTCGGCGGCTCGAATTCGTACTTCACGAACTCGAGCATCGATGTGCTCGAGAAATCGGAGATCGGGAAGACGGACTTGAAGACGGCCTGCAGGCCCTCGTTGGGGCGGCCGCCTTCCGGCTCCTTCACCAGGAGGAATTGGTCGTAGGATGCCTTTTGAACCTCGATGAGGTTCGGCATCTCCGCGACTTCTTCGATTTTTCCAAAAAACTTCCGTACGCGCTTCCGACCGATAAACGTCTGCGCCATCATGTCCTCTCGCTCAATCGAACCGCGACGTCCGGACCGCCGGGTTCGAACCATCGCCCCCAGACCGCTGCGGCCCAGGGTATCGAGGCGATCAAGGCGACTCTCCAGAGGGCCGCAATCCATCGCGACCGTCGGGACAGGCGTCGGACGCCCTATTTTGTGGCGATTCGGCCAAGTTCCGAACCGCCTCAACCGGTTCGCCGCCAAGCGGCGATTTCGGTGGCTTTGCGCCTAGAGCACAGAAACCACCGGTATCTTTGCCTTCCAGCCGTATGAGCCCACCAGGTCGCGGTCACACGGATCGTTGATCTCTCGGGATTCCCCGGCACCGCGGGGACCCCCACTATGTAAGTACTGCTTACTTAAGCTCAACCTTGGCTCCAGCCTTTTCCAACTGCGCCTTGATCTTGTCGGCCTCGTCCTTGTTCACGCCTTCCTTGACCGGCTTGGGAGCGCCCTCGACCAAGTCCTTGGCTTCCTTGAGGCCAAGACCGGTGATGGCACGGACCTCCTTGATCACCTCGATCTTCTTCTCGCCGGCAGCCGCCAAAACGACCGTAAATTCGGTCTTTTCCTCAGCGGCAGCAGCCGCCGCGCCACCCGCCGGAGCCGCGGCCACCGCGACCGCCGCTGCGGCCGAGACCCCCCACTTCTCCTCGAGGAGCTTGGCAAGTTCGGACGCCTCCAGAACGGTGAGGCCGGAAAGGTCGTCCACGATTTTCTGCAGATCAGCCATGAGTCTTGTCCTTCGGTTCTAACCTTTGCGATGCGGAGCCCTGGTTAAGCCGCCGCGCCTTCCTCACCCTTGCTGGCATAGGCCTGGACCACACGCGCCACCTTTGCACCAGGAGCAGTAATGACCTGAGCGATCTTGGTCGCCGGCGCCTGGATGAGGCCGATGATCTTTGCCCGCAGTTCATCGAGCGAGGGCAAGGCGGCGAGCGCCTTGACCCCATTGGGGTCGAGCGCTGTCGTGCCCATTGCTCCGCCAAGAATGACGAAACGTTCGTTCGTCTTGGCGAAATCGACCGCCACCTTTGGGGCCGCGATCGGATCGCCCGAAAAGGCGATCAGTGCGGGACCTTTGAGCAGCGGCGCGATCGAGGCGACCTCGCTACCTTCGAGAGCAATCTTGGTAAGCCGGTTCTTCGCGACCTTTACGCTTGCTCCCGCCTGCTTCATCTGCCGACGCAACGTCTGCATCTGCGCGACTGTCAGGCCGGAATAATGCGCAACAACGACCACCTTGGTGGATTTGAAAACCTCACCGAGGGTCGAAACGAGTTCGGTTTTTGTCGCGCGATCCAAGGGCTCTCTCCGGTTGGCGATTAGCCGCCAGGTGCCTGCCCCCCGGCGCAGCTTTTGGGCTGTTCCGGGCCGTCGAGGTTAGAACCGAAGGGCACCAAACCGATCCCCAAATTTGGGAGATCAACGTTGCCCTGGTCTTCACCCATCTGTGCTGGCCCTTGCGGATTAAGCCGTTTCCGGCGCCGGCAGTCTCGGACAGGATGGCGTTCTCGATGCCGCTAAGGCTTGCCGTCTCCTAGAAAATCCGCGCAGGATGGGCTCTAGAAGGGGTCTCGCTTTTGTGGTTTTCGAGAAGCGCACAAAAGCGTGCCGACAAAACGGGCCGGCACGCCCATGCCCCTATTTAGCCCCATGCGCCGGTTTTGCCAAGGACTTTCCTCAAGAAATTCTGGCTGCTCTCGTCCGCATTTCTGCTCATAGTGCGGGGCGCTCGGCAGCGCTTATTCAGAGGGGCGCGATGACTGAAGGCACAATCTATTTCACCGACGGGGCGGCCTATGACCGGCTCATGGCGCCCTGGAGCCGGGCCGCAGGTAAGGAGTTTCTTGATTGGCTGGCCGCACCACCAGGGCTTCGGTGGCTCGACGTCGGCTGCGGCACCGGCGCTTTCACCGAACTCGTGCTCGAGCAGTGCAGGCCCCGCGACCTTAGCGCCGTCGATCCTGCGGAGGATCAAATCGCCCACGCGCGCACCAAGCCCGCGGCAAAGGGCGTGAACTTCCGTCTGGCCGAAGCCCAAAAACTGCCCTTCGCCGACGATGAGTTCGACGTTGCGGCGATGGCGCTCGTCATCACTTTTGTTTCTGATCCCGCGCAGGCGGTTGCGGAGATGAAACGGGTGGTGAAGCCAGGCGGAATGCTCGGAACCTACGTGTGGGACTTTCTCGGCAAGGGCAACACGCAACAGCCGCTGCGCGAGGCAGTCGAGGCCAGAGGTATCGCGGTGCAGCCCACGCCAGGGCACGTTCATTCGCGGCTAGAGAATCTGAGAACGATTTTCACAGCCGCCGGGCTCGAAGCCGTCTCCGTCCGCCCTATAGAGATCGACATCTCATACCCGAACTTCGATGAATATTGGACGGCACAGACCGGGTTCGCCAACACCGTTGTGCAACACATGCGCAAGATGACAGAGGCGCAAATCGAAGAGCTCAAAGCGCATCTGCGCGGGCACCTGCCGCGCGATAAAAGCGGTCGGATCGTCTATAAAGCCTGGTCCAATGCTGCCAAAGGCCGCGTGCCGGGGTAACAACAGGCGAAAATTAAGCACGAGGAAAAACAAGGAGGCTCGATCATGCCGCAGAACGCCGATCGCATCCTGACCACCCATGTCGGCAGTTTGATCCGCCCGCCGAAGCTCATCGAGTTCTGGCGGGCTATCGAGGACGGCAAGCCGTATGACGAGGCCGCATTTGAGGCGTGCCTGACGGAGTCGATCGCCGAAGTTGTGCGTCAGCAAGCTGACACCGGCATCGACATCGTCAGCGACGGTGAATTCAGCAAGGGCGTCAACTGGGCATTCTACATTTTCAAGCGGCTTTCCGGAATCACAGTGCGGCCGGCCACCCCGGAGGAATCCAAAGATCCCATGGCCTCCATGCGCGGCGGGCGCGACGTTGCCGCGTTTCCGGAATTCTATGCCGAATACGATGCAGCCTCAGGTCTCGGCAAACGGCTCGGCAACCGCATCGTCGTCAACGGCCCGCTCAAATATTCCGCGCAGCAGGTTTCGCGCGACATCGCCAATCTCAAAGCAGCAGTCGCGAAGGCCAAGGACAAACATCCATCGCTCGCGGGTTTCCTTCCCGTAGTCGCTCCGGCGAGCGCTCTTCCTGGAGCCAAACTCGAACATTACAAAGACGAAGAGAGTTTTCTGACCGCGCTCGCCGACGCGTTGCATCAGGAGTACAAAGCGATTGTCGATGCCGGACTTTACGTGCAGATCGACGACGCCTTCTTGCCGTACATGCACGAGCGCATGGTGCCGCCCATGTCAAACGCCGACTATCGGCGCTGGGCGCAAATGCGCGTCGACGCCCTCAATCATGCTCTGCGCGGCATCCCCGAAGAGCGCTCGCGCTATCACATCTGCTGGGGAAGCTGGAACGGCCCGCACGCTTTCGACGTGCCGCTCAAGGACATCATCGATCTCGTTCTGCAAGTGCGCGTCGGCCACTACTCTTTCGAAGCCGCCAATCCGCGCCATGCCCATGAATGGCGCGTCTGGGAGACAGTGAAGCTGAGGCCGGGACAGGTCATCATCCCTGGCGTGATCTCGCACGCCACCAACATCGTTGAACATCCTGAACTCGTGGCCGAGCGCATTGTGCGGCTCGCCAAAATCGTCGGGCGCGAAAACGTCATGGGCGGGACCGATTGCGGATTCGCGCAAAGTCCGTTTGCGCGGCGCGTGCATCCTTCGATCATGTGGGCGAAGCTCGCTTCGCTTGCCGAAGGCGCGCGCATCGCCACGCAGACGCTTTGGGGGAAAAAAGCGGCGGCATGATTGCCACTATCATGCCCGGCCTTGTTCCGGGCATCCCGATAAAAATGCCGCTGCTTTGACTTTGGTCGAGATGGCCAGGACAAGCCCGGCCATGACGCTGCGATTTCAGTGCGGCTGCTGCGAACCAGGAAACAAGCTCGCCGGCTCGACCTTCACACCGGGCCCCATGGTCGAGGAAATCGCCACGCGGTTGATGAAGTGGCCTTTGGCGCCGGCCGGACGGGCTTTTTGCACCGCGTCGGCAAACGCCATGATGTTCTCCACCAGCTTGTCGGCGGTGAACGAGGCCTTGCCGACGCCGGCCTGGACGATGCCGGCTTTCTCCACGCGGAATTCTACGGACCCGCCCTTGGCACCCTTCACCGCGCTGGTCACATCCATGGTCACGGTGCCGACCTTCGGGTTGGGCATGAGGCCGCGGGGACCCAACACCTTGCCGAGCCGGCCCACGAGCGGCATCAGGTCGGGCGTGGCAACGACGCGATCGAAATCGATGTTGCCGCCTTGCACCTTTTCAACGAGGTCTTCAGCGCCAACCACATCGGCGCCGGCGGCCTTCGCCTCGTCGGCCTTGGCGCCTCGCGCGAACACCGCGACGCGCACCGAGCGGCCGGTACCGTTGGGCAAGCTGACCACGCCGCGTACCATCTGGTCGGCATGCCGCGGATCAACGCCGAGATTCATCGCCACCTCGATCGTCTCGTCGAATTTGGCCTTGGCGCGGTCCTTGACGAGCTTTACCGCGTCCGAAAGGGGGTAGAGCTTTTCGCGGTCGATGCCTTCTCGCGCCGCCGTTGTCCTTTTGCCGAGCGTGCTCATCACTTCACCTCCAGCCCCATGGATCGCGCCGAACCTTCGATCATGCGCATCGCCGCATCGATCGTATCGCAGTTCAAATCTTTCATTTTCTGCTCGGCGATTTCACGCACCTGCGCCTTGGTTACCGAGCCGGCCACGTCACGGCCGGGCGTCTTCGATCCGCTTTCGAGCTTGGCCGCCTTCTTCAAGAAGTGTGACACCGGCGGCTGACGCATTTCGAAGCTGAACGAGCGATCCGCATACACCGTGATGGTAACGGGGATGGGGGCGCCCTTCTCCAGCTTCTGTGTCTGCGCGTTGAACGCCTTGCAGAACTCCATGATGTTGAGGCCGCGCTGGCCAAGCGCCGGCCCGATCGGCGGCGACGGATTCGCCGCGCCGGCCGGCACCTGCAATTTCACATACCCAGTGATTTTCTTTGCCATTCTCTGCTCCTGTTAGTGGTGCGGATTTTGACGGCTGGCAAACCGCCTCACCTCCCACGCCTGCATTCGTCATTGCCCAGATCGAGTCCAGGCATGACGCCGTTCAAAGCTTCTCGACCTGTCCGAACTCCAACTCAACCGGCGTAGCGCGGCCGAAGATCGACACCGCGACCTTAAGCCGGGAACGCGCCTGATCGACTTCTTCGACCGTGCCGTTAAAGGATGCAAACGGCCCGTCCGAAACGCGCACCTGCTCACCGATCTCGAACGTGACTGACGACACCGGCCCGCGCTCGATACCTTCCTGCATCTGGCGAATAAGTAACTGAGCCTCGGCATCAGGCAGCGGCATCGGCTTGTTGTCGGAGCCGAGGAAACCAGTCACTTTCGGGGTGTTCTTGATCAGGTGATAGGCTTCGTCGGTCAGATCCATTTTGACCAGGACATAGCCGGGGAACAATTTTCGTTCGCCCTCGACCTTGCGCCCGCGGCGAACCTCGACGACCTTTTCGATCGGCACCAGGATTTCCTCGAAAAGATCCGACAAGCCGCGTTGCTTTGCCTGCTCGCGGATCGATTCAGCCACCTTGCGCTCGAAATTCGAGTAAGCGTGGACCGCGTACCACCGGGTCGTCATGGGATGATGTCCAGATCTGCCCAGATCATGAATTTGCGATTGTGTGTTCAAGGCCGCCACTCATGTGCTGATACCGAGAATGAGACTCACCAAAAGGCGCATGACCTGATCCGCCGCGAGAAAGAAGAGCGAGGCGATGACCACCATCACGAACACCATGATGGTGGTTATGGTCGTCTCTTTCCGCGTCGGCCAAGTGACCTTCTGTCCCTCGGCGCGAACTTCCTGCAGAAACTTAAACGGGCTGGTTTTCGGCATCGCTCGAACCAAATAGGTACTCCCCACCCAACCTTTAAGGATGAGACCGACAGGCGGTTCCTGTTTGGGGAGAACAATCGCCGCGGAAGTCCGTTACCGGGCCGCAAACGATGTGGGCCTCTGTACTGCAGGGCGCCTACCGCGTCAAGAGAAGTCTAGAGTCCGCTTGCCGAGCCAATGACTTAGTGCGTCCTAGCCCTGGCAGGAGTGGAGGGACTCGAACCCCCAACCCCCGGTTTTGGAGACCGGTGCTCTGGCCAATTGAGCTACACTCCTCCGTGGCGGAGGTGTTCTTGCGCCTTGGCGTGGTGCGGCGCAAGTCCTTAACGTTCCGCTCGCAGGTCTTATCCGCGCTCCCCTCCTCGCGCAGCTCGCGCTACACTAGCGCCCTGTCATCGAGCCTCTTGTTCATCGATCGAAAACCCGCTCGGCAGCCGAAGGACCCTGCGCTCATGTTGACGCGCCGCGACATCCTGCTCCTAGCGGCCGCGGCGGCGCTCGCAACACGTGCGGCCGCCGCAGACGCGTCGGCGCGCGCCTTCGTGGCAGCGATCTACGACGCTTATGTTGGCAAGAACGGCAACGGCATTGCGTTGGATAGCGAGCAAAAGGTCCGCCATTATTTTGAGTCATCGCTTGCCGCACTGATCCTGCAAGATCAAAAGGACGCGGCGCGGCGCCAGGAAGTCGGCACCCTCGATTTCGATGTGTTTGTTGACGCCCAGGACTGGGACATTGCCGCTTTCAACATCGTGATGAACGACAAGGGTCCCGACAAGGCAAGCGCTACCGTCCAATTCAACAATTTCGGCAAAGCGCAAACGACCGTGCTCGATCTCATCAAGATCAAAAACGAATGGAAGATAACCGACGTCACTTGGACGCCGCATGAGAATCCGAATACACTGCGGGCGCTTTACGTTCACTGAATAAGATGCGCGGGCTCATCTCCACGAGCTGCGCCGAAAGCGCATCACCATAAAACTTCAAGGAGGAGCATATGCCCAAGGGTACGGAGTCCGCGTTGACGGTTGCAGGAATGGTCGCGCTCGGCGCGTTGGCACTGAGCGGTCCCGCGCGAGCCCAAGGCGCCGCTCCTCCGGACGTGGCCGGCACATATAAATGCCAGCCGAGTCCTAGCCCGTGCCTGTGGTCCGGCCCTTCCGCCTCGATCTCTCAATCCGGCAACAAGTTGCAAATCAAAGGCGAGAACGGCGCAACTGCTGACGCAACGCTGACCAGTGACATCACCATGAGTGCCGGCGGCACGCTCAATTCGCTCGGCATCATTCGTCCGGACAAATCCATCGATTGGTCCGACGGCACCAAATGGACCAAGTAAGAAAGCATCAAGGCTGCGGCATTACCGGGCTTTGTTGCGCCGGCCACCTGAATTACTATATAGTTGATTTCTGAAGTGGTGGGCCGGCCCGGGTGGCAGTGCCCGCAATGAAGCACTGAAATTTGACCGTCGGGCCCGCCCTCAGCGGCGGGCCGATGGCTTTTTGGATTCGGTCATGAACCGCTCGAACCGCACCGATCATATTCGGATCACGTCGCACCCGGAACCCGGCGGCAAGCCGCGCTTTCCGATCCGCTGGGGAGCACCAACCGCGCGCGAACGCGGACCTATCATCGGCACCGTGTCCCGCCCAGGCGATCGCAATGCCATCGGCAGCCACGGCGGCTCGTATGCGCTCTATCGGGCGCTTGCCGTTTCCGCAGGCGCCCTCGATCCGATCCGCCGTCCCGACCTCACCAACACTTTTCCGGCTGTGAGCATCGGGCCGTTTGCGCAATGGAGCGAGCCGGACCGCATCGTCTCGCTCGATCCTTGGGGACATTTGGCCGCCGACGCTTTCAAAAAAGAAATCGCCGAAGGCGTCGACATTCGCCCCACCATCGCCGTCACCAAGGCGCGGCTCGACCTGCATGAAATGCAGAGCGCGATCGCGGCCGGCCGGCTCAAGGCTGACGGCGACCTCGTGCACGCCAACGGCACCATCGCGGTGTCGAAGATCGCCATCGATCCGGTGTGGTATCTGCCCGGAATTGCCCAGCGGTTCGGCTGTACGGAAACAGTGCTGCGCCGCACGTTGTTTGAACAGACCGCGGGCATGTACCCAGAGCTGGTCACACGGACGGACATGCACGTGTTCCTGCCGCCGATCGGCGGGACGACCGTTTATCTGTTTGGCGACGTGACAAAGCTTGCCGACCCAAGAACAAAAATCACCTGCCGGGTGCACGACGAGTGCAACGGCTCGGACGTGTTTGGTTCCGACATCTGCACCTGCCGTCCCTATCTGATTCACGGCATCGAGGAATGCGCGCGCGCCTCGCAGGAAGGCGGCCTCGGCATCATCGTCTATAACCGCAAGGAAGGCCGCGCCCTCGGCGAGGTCACCAAATTTTTAGTGTACAACGCGCGCAAGCGCCAGGAAGGCGGCGACGTGGCCAGCGCCTACTTCGAACGTACCGAATGCGTTGCCGGCGTGCAGGATGCGCGTTTTCAGCAATTGATGCCGGACACCATTCATTGGCTCGGCTTGCGGCGCATCGACCGCTTCGTGTCCATGAGCGACATGAAATACGATGCGCTGGTGGGCCAGGGCGTTGATGTCGTCGAGCGGGTCGCGCTGCCCGACGAGCTGGTGCCTGCCGACGCCCACGTCGAAATGGCCGCCAAGAAGGCCGCCGGGTATTTCTCGCCCGAGCCGCCGCCATCGCCGGCCGACACGACCGGGCGCTCACTCGACAAATACTGAGCGCCTGCTCTCGGCACACCTTCATGAACGACGATACGGCCGCCGCATTTTCGCTTTTGAACGCCGCGGCGGTGCGCACGCGTGCCAAGCGCATGCTGGCGCTCGGCCTCGATGACAAGCTGCCGAACTTCCGCGTCGATCTTGCCCGGCTCGATCACGCGGTCGATCTCGTTATCGCTGCGACACGCAGAGACTATCCGTCACTCGACATTCCGTTTCATTCACGATGGCGGCACTTTGTCGTGGACGGGGCAAGCCGTGCGGGAGCGCTCGCTGATTTCGGCCACTTGCCCGATCGCGCGGCCACTGCCCGAGCAGCGTTTGATCTCGCCATTGTAAGCGTGCTCCTCGATGCAGGAGCGGGTCCGCAATGGCGTTATCGCGATCCCTTAACAGGCAAATACTTCGCCCGCTCCGAGGGGCTCGCGCTCGCCAGCCTAGACATGTTCGGCCAAGGAAGTTTTTCTTCCGACCCGACGAACAGCCCGCAACGCGTTGACGGTACGGCGCTGGCTGAACTGAAGACCGCGACGCTGAGCCAAGGCTTTCAAGTCAAACCGCACAATCCACTGCTCGGTCTCGAAGGGCGCGCACAGCTTCTTCGCAGCTTGGGCAAACTCGTCCTCGCGCGTCCGGAAATATTCGGTCGGAACGATACCCCACGGCCTGGCGGTTTTTTCGATCACCTTGCCGCCAAGGCCGAGACTGGGACGATTTCCGCGCCGCTTATTCTGTCCGAGCTTCTGCAGCAGTTCGGTCCGATCTGGCCCTCGCGCCTCACGCTCGGCGGCGTGCCGCTTGGCGATTGCTGGCGCCACCCGGCGATGATCACCGACGATCCGACCAGCGAACTCGTGCCGCTGCACAAGCTGTCGCAATGGCTCGCCTACTCGCTGATCGAGCCACTGCAGCAAGCGGGCTTCACGGTGACCGATATTGACGGCCTCACCGGCCTCGCCGAGTACCGCAACGGCGGCCTATTCGTTGATACCGGTGTGCTGGTGCTGCGTGACGCAACGCCAGCCGCGCGTTCCTACGAGGTCGACTCCGCGCTCGTCGTCGAATGGCGAGCGCTGACCGTGGCGCTGCTCGATCGGCTGGCGCTCGCGGTTCGCGCAAAGCTCAACAAGAATGCCGCGGCGCTCCCGCTTGCCAAGATCTTGCAGGGCGGCACCTGGACCGCTGGCCGGGAGCTGGCGTTCGCCCGCCGCGTCGACGGCAGCCCGCCGATCAAAGTCACCAGCGACGGTACGGTTTTTTGAACGCAAAGAATTCCGCCGGAGAGAGCAAACATGCAAGGCGTCCAACTGGTCGATCATCCGCTGGTCCAGCACAAGCTCACGCTTATTCGCGACAAGAACCGCTCGACCAAATCGTTTCGCGAGCTGCTCAAGGAAATCGGCATGCTGATCTGCTATGAGGTCACGCGCGACCTGCCGCTGACCAATGTCGAGATACAGACGCCGGTCGCGACGATGATGGCGCCGCAACTCGCCGGCAAGAAATTGGTGTTCGCGCCGATCCTGCGTGCTGGCCTCAGCTTCGCCGAGGGCATGCTCGACCTCGTGCCGGCGGCGCGCGTCGCCCACATCGGCCTCTATCGCGAGCCGGAGACGTTTGCCGCCGTCGAATATTTCTTCAAGACGCCGACCGACATCGCCGACCGGCTGGTCATCGTGGTGGCGCCGGTGCTCGCGACCGGCAATACGGCGGTTGCGGCGGTCGATCGTTTGAAGGAGCGCGGCGCCAAGGAGATCAGGCTCGTCTGCCTGATCTGCGCGCCCGAAGGTATTGAGCACATGCGTGGGCTGCATCCCGACGTGCCGATCTGGACAGCGGCGATCGACGAGGGGCTGGACGAGAACGCCTTCATCGTACCGGGACTTGGCGACGCCGGCGACCGCGCCTATGGGACGAAATAATTCGGTCTAGGCCCAACTAAACAGGATCAGGTCCATGCGACGCATCGCCCTCGCCTTCGCCCTTTTCCTTTTCGCTTGCACTGCAGCCGCGCGCGCCGAGCCGCAATGGCTCAACCTGCCGCCAACGCCGAAACTGCCGCCGCACGGCAACAGCGGCTATGCGCCAGTCAACGGCATCAAAATCTGGTACGCCACTTTCGGCCACGGCGCGCCCGTGATCCTGCTCCACGGCGGGCTAGCCAATTCCAATTATTGGGGCAAGCTCGTGCCGGCGCTGACCCGGCACTATCGCGTCATCGTGATGGACAGCCGTGGCCACGGCCGCTCGTCGCGAGACGCGCAGCCGTATGGTTACGATTTGATGGCGTCCGACGTGACGGCGCTGATGGACCATCTGAAGATCAAAAAGGCCGCTCTGGTCGGCTGGAGCGACGGCGCCATTATCGGCCTCGACATCGCGCTGCACCATCCCGAGCGGCTCACCAAGCTTTTCGCCTTTGCGGCGAACTCGGACCCCAGCGCCGTCAAGGACGTCGAACACGATCCGGTTTTCAGCGCCTTCATTGCGCGGGCGCGAAAGGAATACGAAAAACTTTCGCCGACACCGACCGAATACGACGCATTCCTCGCCCAGATCACCAAGATGTGGGAGACGCAACCCCATTGGACCGCAGACGATCTGCACACCATCAAGGTGCCGACCTGGATCGTCGATGCCGATCACGACGAGGCCATCAAGCGCGAGAACACGCTGTTCATGGCCGACAACATCCCCGGTAGCGGGCTACTGATCCAGCCCGAGGTGAGTCACTTCTCCTTCATCCAGGACCCGGCGCAATTCAACGCCGACGTGAAGCACTTTCTTGCGCACGTGAAGGGCGAGTAGCCGCTAACTTTTCGTTATTACCTGCTGGCGTTGCACGCGAAGGAGTGTGCTGCGTGGCGGCCTGTTCTTTCATTACGTCATTTACAACGGAGAAACCCAGTTTTTTTGCAAAGAAAAAAGACGCAGCGCGTAGGAATTAGGAGAGACCTCCGCACTTCTTGACTTTTCCGTAGCTGCGACCGATGGCCAAACTAGCCGCGCCCGACCTGGTGGACGCCTCCCATAACCTGGGCCGCGAGTTCATGTCGGCTCACGGGCGCAAGGCCGCCAATGCGCACGAAGCCTTCCAATGGGCAGCGAAGATGCCGGAGGCTTATTTGAAGAGCATGGGCTTTCGCGATCGCGCCGGCTTTAATCGCTGGCACAAAAGCCTGGTCGCGACCGAACGCGCGATCTGGCGGCAAGCCGTAGCGGAACGTAAGTCGCGGATTACTTAGACGCGCTGTAAGCCTTTGCGGCCCGGCAGCCGATACTTAACTCACAAATATTCTCTCCCCATCTGGACTAAGCGTATAAGCAATGCAGCCTTTCCGGCGAGGACGTATGCTCCTCCCAAAGGGGAAAGTGGCGTCAACAAGCCAATAAACGCTAGTGGTTTAAACGAGCTTCTCCCCAGGAGTTCAGTGAGCAAATAGAGAATTGCCAAAATGAGTATGCCATAACCAAGCCACTCAGTGACCAATGTCATGTTGTGGACGCCTAACAATACGGACATGATAGCACCCGACATATTGACAACGACCAGCAGGATGCCAACTCCGATCACAAAATGAAAAACCCAGCGTGGAACTCCGACGATTCGAAACCGTCCCCATGACCAGTTAGACATCTCAGTGATTATTGTGACAATCGCCCATATTGAACCCACGACCACAAATGCCTGTTCGAGGGACAGAGTTTGGATGAAATCGACAACTCCCCCACTTAAGCCTGCGATCCGTTCCATGGCCTAACCTCATTAGTTCGGTGAATTCGTAGAGGTCCGAACGCATACGCGTTTCATTTAGGCGGCATAGGAGCCGCCTTCGCCACAAAAAGGTTGTGCAACTCTTGCTCGAATTTATCCCAGTATGGGCCTAGCTTCTCATAGCTCACCGCTACAAAGAGCAAACCGCCGACGATTATCGGCGTCAGAACAGACGTAGCGATTGCCAATCTGAGTTGTTTGAAAAACGAGTTTGCATCCTCCACCCTGGAGATTATTTCTTCTCCTATTCTGTGCATTTCCGTGGTTGGACTTTGCCTGCGATTTAATATTTGCTCAGCCTGTGTTAGGTAGCCACCAAAGTCCGCTTGAGTTTTCTGAGAAATCCAAATGTCTATTTGCGGTCTAGTCGGCCGTTGGCCCGTTTGTTGTTGAGTGTGTCTTTCCCAATCAACCTTTTTCTCGCCGAAAAGCCCATACGCGAGCAACACAACGTCGCGCGGCTTTTGCGAATTCAGTAAAGTGTCCAATACTTCGGGTTCTGTCGTTGGCATCGCGTTCCCCCGCGTGCTTGCTGTCCTCAATGCTACGCATGATAGAACTTCGCATCACGGGCTCCCGTGAGTATCTGCCGTTATCCCCTGAATTCACCGACACTCGTATGGACAAATGACAAAAGTCACCGGTCGATTTTCGAAGGAATCAACTATGTCCTTAATGACAAACTCTTTGACGGCTTCAGGAGCGCTATCCAATTGATGCGCTATTTGCGCTTCCTTCGCTCCACCCGCTCTTCTGCGTTTTCGGAAAAAGATCACGGCGCAGACGTTGACCTCGCAGAAATGTGCGACGGAGGTTTAAAATTCTTCGGCGGCATCGTGAAGCAAAAGGTCGAAAGGACAAGGCTTCAAACGCCGATTGGCTAAGTTTTGGAGCGGGTGAAGGGAATCGAACCCTCGTCATAAGCTTGGAAGGCTTCTGCTCTACCATTGAGCTACACCCGCGCGAGCCCGAACTTATGGGATACGCGGCAGAATACAACATCCCGGCCCGTTAAAAATCCGGCTACAATGGCGGCATTGGCCGGCGCGCGAAGAAACGCCGGCCGAGGAGAATAATGCCGGAAACGCCCGCACACTTATCAGTATCGCTGTGGCGTGGCGGCCAAGAGGGCCGCTACGAAACCTACGCGGTGCCGCGCCGCGAGAGCCAGACGGTGCTCGACGTAGTGACCTACGTGCAGCGCCACATCGATCCGACGCTGTCGTACCGGTTTGCCTGCCGGGTCGGCATGTGCGGATCGTGCGCCATGACTGTCAACGGCCGGCCGCGCTGGACCTGCCGCACCCACGTGGCGAAGGTCGCCGGCGGCGGCCGCCTGGAGATCGGTCCGCTGGAGAACCTGCCGCTCATCAAAGACCTCGCCACCGACATGGCGCCGTTCTTCGAGAAATGGCAGCAGGCCAAAGGCGTGTTCGCGCCGTCGGCAACGCGCGGCGACGCCATGGCGCGGATCAAGCCCGACAGTCCGGCGCGCAAGGCAGCGAACGCGGCCATCGAGTGCATCAATTGCGGGGTGTGTTATTCCGCTTGCGACACGGTGCGCTGGAATGCCGAATATCTCGGGCCGGCCGCGCTCAATCGCGCCTGGACGCTGGTCAACGACGAGCGCGATTCGGGAAACGGCGCGCGCCTGCAGGCGGTCGCAGCCTCCGGCGGCTGCCACTCGTGCCATTCGCATCAGTCGTGCCAGGAACATTGCCCGCTGGCGCTCAATCCGACGGCATCGATCGCCGGGCTGAAACGGCGCGCGACGGCGGCGTATCTCAAGGGCGAGCTGAAATCATGAACGTGCGCCTATATGTTTGGCAGCGGGCGACCGCGGCGCTCATGGTGCCGCTCGTTCTCATTCACCTCGCCGTTATTTTCTACGCCACGCGCCAGCAAATGACCGCGGCGGACATCCTGTCGCGCACCCACGGCAGCATTGCGTGGGCATCCTACTACGCGCTGTTCGTCGCCGCCGTCTCGATTCATGCGTCGATCGGCGTGCGTAATGTCCTGGCCGAATGGACTCCGCTGGGAAACCGCCACGCGGGGCAGTTTGCGATCACGTTCGGCATAGTATTGGCGCTGCTCGGCGCTCACGCCATTTTCGCCTTGGTGGTTGCATGATCGAACACGGCTTAAGGCATCGGGGCAGCGCGCTGTGGATCGCGGCGATGGTTCATCGGCTCTCCGGCTTGGCGCTGGCGATCTTTTTGCCGGTGCACTTCTTCGTGCTCGGACTTTCTTTCCATGGCGGTGCGCGGCTCGACAGCTTTCTGCGCTGGAGCGATCAGCCGCTGGTGAAGCTCGCCGAAGGCGGCCTCGTTTTTCTCCTGACGGTCCATCTGCTCGGCGGCTTGCGCGTCCTGGTGATCGAAAACCTCGACTGGCGCGACGGACAGAAGCAGCTGGCGACGCTGGCTGCGGCGGTCTCGGCGGTCGTCGCCTTCGTCTTTCTGGTGCGTGTGTTTTGAGAGCGGCATGAACATCGAGCGTCTGCAAACCGATATTTTGATCCTCGGCACCGGCGGCGCCGGGCTGTTTGCCGCACTGCATGCACACAAGGCCAACCCCGATCTCGACATCGCCATCGTCAGCAAGGGCCTGCTCGGCAAGTGCGGCTGCACCCGCATGGTGCAGGGCGGCTACAACGTGGCGCTCAATCCCGGCGACTCCGTCGAGCGCCATTTCATGGACACGATCGAGGGCGGCAAGTGGCTGCCGCACCAGGCGCTCGCGTGGACGCTGGTCTCCACCGCGATCGAGCGCGTGCACGAACTGGAAAACGAGATCGGCTGCTTCTTCGATCGCAATGCGGACGGCACGCTGCACGGCAAGGCGTTCGCCGGGCAGACTTTCGACCGCACCGTGCACAAGGGCGACCTCACCGGCATCGAGATCATCAACCGGCTCATGGAGCAGGTGTGGGCGCGGCCAAAAATCCGCCGGCTCGAAGAGCACCGCGCCGTGGCGCTGGTGCCGGCGGCGGATGGCTCTTTGGCGGGCGCGCTGCTCATCGACGTGCGCAGCGGCGAATTTCGTTTCGTGAGCGCGCAGGCCGTGCTGCTCGCGACCGGCGGCGGCCCGACCATGTATCGCTATCACACGCCCTCCGGCGACAAGACCATGGACGGGCTCGCGATGGCGCTGCGCCTCGGCCTGCCGCTGCGCGACATGGAGATGGTGCAGTTCCACCCGACCGGATTGCTCGCGGGACCTGACACGCGCATGACCGGCACGGTTCTGGAAGAAGGCCTGCGCGGATCCGGCGGCCATTTGCTCAATGGCGCCCAGCACCGCTTCATGGCCGACTACGACGAAAAGCTCGAGCGCGCGACGCGCGACGTCGTCAGCCGCGCCATTTACGCCGAGATGCGGGCGGGCCGCACCACGCCCAACGGTGGCGTTTATATCAAGATGAGCCACCTCGGCCCCGCGCACGTGGCGAAGGAATTCAAGGGCATGGTGGACCGCTGCCGCGACTGCGGCTTCGACCTTGCCGGCGGTTTGGTGGAAGTGGTGCCCACGGCACATTATTTCATGGGCGGAGTGATCTGCGACGTGAACACGGCGACCGAGCGCCCCGGACTCTTTGTTGCCGGCGAGGATGCGAGCGGCATGCACGGTGCAAACCGGCTCGGCGGCAACGGCGTCGCCAACTCGACGGTGTTTGGCGGCATCGCCGGCGACGTGATGCCGCGCTGGATCGCGCAAAATAATCCGGGGCATCGCGCGCCCGATCCTCACGTGCTCGATGCGGAAATCGCCCGGGCACTGCATCCGTTCGCGCACAAGGCCGGCGATCTGAACGCGCTGCGTGAAAGATTGCTCGATACGATGTGGGACCAGGTTGGCGTGGTGCGGGACCGCGCCGGAATCGAACGCGGCCTGGCGGAGATCGACGAGCTCGAGGCAGAGCTCTTGGCCGCCGGCGTTTCCGGTGATGACCGCCGGTTCAATCTGACCTGGCACGACTGGCTCAATCTGCGCTCGTTGTGCGAGGTGAGCCGGGTCATTGCGCTCGCCGCACTCAAGCGCGAGAATTCGCGCGGTGCGCATTTCCGCTCCGATTTCCCGGAGCCCGGCGATCTCGCGACCTCGACCTTCACGGTGGCGCGGCAGACCGAGGACGGAGTCAAAATAGGCGAACAGCCCGTCGAGTTCACGCACGTGAAGCCAGGCGAAACGCTGATCCGCGATCAAATCGCCGCGGAGTGAGAGACGAAACCGAATGACACAGGCGCAGAAGGCCGTCGCATGATCCCCCTTTCGTCGATCCAGCGTACCGCCGAGGATTTGATGGCGAAAGCCGCCATCGAAATCCCCGAGGACTACCTCGACGGCTTGCGGCGTTGTGCCGATACCGAGAAGGGCGACCTCTCCGCCTTCGTCATCAAGGCGATGTTGGAAAACTACGAGGCCGCCAAGGAAGATCGCCGCGCCATGTGCGGCGACACCGGATTGCCGCGCTGGTACGTCAAGATCGGCAACGAGGCGCGGATCGAAGGCGGCCCGGTGGCGCTGGAAGCAGCGCTGCGCCGCGCCACCGCGCGCGCGACCACGAACGTGCCGCTGCGGCCCAACCGGGTGCACCCGCTCTGGCGCACCGATCATAACAATAATGTCGGCATCGGCGCGCCGGAGATCGAATACGCCTTTCACCCCGACGCCGACTGGATCGAACTGACGACCGTCCACAAGGGCGGCCTGTTTGGTTCGGATTACCGCATGCTGTTTCCCGGCGATGGCATCGAAGGCATCAAGCGGTTCTATCTCGACACGCTGATCGGCTTCGGCAAGCGCGGTCTTGCCTGCCAGCCGGCGATTGTCGGCGTCGGCCTCGGCGGGTCGAAGGACACCAGCATGGTGCTGGGGAAACAGGCTTCCTGCCTGCGCGTCGTCGGCTCGCGCAATCCCGATCCGAAAATCGCGGCGCTGGAGCAGGAGTTCAAGGAACTCGGCAACTCCATCGGCATGGGCGCCATGGGCTTTGTCGGCTCCTCCATGGTGATCGA
>Ga0209579_10001516_pt1 | contig 19048 bp, 6 predicted proteins | sample Coa_R1_2_FD_187152 | JGI IMG/M metagenome (GOLD analysis project Ga0209579, IMG submission 187152) | Surface soil microbial communities from Centralia Pennsylvania, which are recovering from an underground coalmine fire - Coalmine... | ecosystem: Environmental > Terrestrial > Soil > Unclassified... | reverse complement strand
GAGGGGATCAATGAAGCGCCCAAGTCTCAAAAGTGCGGTTATCGGGGTAGTAATACTCTTTGACACGGCCGCTTTGCTTTTTCCTGATTGGGTAGCTGTGAACCCGAGCGATCTAAGCCCCCTGCCCGTGTCCCTCGGTCACGCTTGGCTCACTTCGCCGCCACCGCCGCCTGAGAAGGACATGGTCGTCCGAATTGGAAAGTTTTGGGTTTCAGTGATTGCATTGATAACAGTCGGCGGCATCCTTGCGTACATTTCAGATAAGCGAATTTAGATGCGCTGATGACGCCTATTTCGCAGCAGCCATCAGTCGCTTGCTCTGCAAATCGTTGAACAACGCCTCGACCGCATGAGAGGAACTAGCGCTATCACTGACAGTCAAACGCCCGATAAGACCCTTGCCGCCTTCTGTTGATACCTCCCCGTTTCCGACCCAACGATTGCGACCCGACGCGGGATCAAGAAGCCGTACGGTGAAATCTGTTTTTGCGCGAATAGAGCTTCGCAAATCGGTCTTGTGCATCGGCCGGAATACGCTTGCGCGGTATGCATCCGGCGAAGGCCCACGGCGGCGTTTATGCTCATGAAGAATGTTTTGCTCGTTTAAGTCCTCTTTGGACAGCCTTCGCGATGTCGCTGGGAATATTTTTTTGTTATCGCGGAGCCAGTCCAGAACTTGCTGATTGCGCTCTTTCGCTATCAGGCCCTCGGGAACTCCACCAGGATAGAGAGCAGCAAGGGCCAAGTCGCCGGCGACTGTCTTCGCTCCAAATCGTAAAGAAGCGTTTGTTTGCCCGTAAGGGGTAGGTCAAGACCTACCCCTTTTGATTCCGGAGCGCTGGTGCTCGCAAAGGTGCTGGACTATCCTGCGAAACGGGTCGGCGATTCTACGTGCCGCCTCGCACCATCCATCAGCATTTCAACGGTGATCCCGCGCGACCGGCGCGGCTCATCTCCTGCACCAACCGCATCTATAAAAAAATTCTGGCCTCAATGACCTCGTACCGATCGAGGCGCGGAACTGGTTCGGATTAATCTCGAAGTCCGGACAGACGTCGGGCGCAGCGCAGTCCAATGAACTCTATCGGGGGGTAGTCGCCCAGCGTACACCCCCTAGCAAGCCAATCCCGAACCCGCCCAACCAAGTTGGCTCAGGTCCGCCGTAGTCGGAGCTGTGGTCGTAGCCGGTCGCCATTAAGCGATTTTAGACTGGCGTTCCTATAACTGCCTCGTATATCCGTGGGCGACCATGCAGAGCGATCCTCACAGGGCCGTGGCGAAATAACGCGCAGGGTTCGTCGTGCAACTCGAAGGTCCTTTTCAATGAGTACCATGTAAGCAAATATGCATTCGAACGCACGCCACTCTTAACGGGATTAAACTCAATTGCCGGTGCTGAAATCCATCACCTTTGCCTACGACACGCGGGAAGATCGAATGCTTGCCGCGATCAACGCCGGTCATTCCGAAGCGTGGTCATGCTGGATGACGAGGCGGCTCGTACTGGCACTGCTCGAACGGGCGGAGAAATTTGTCGCGAACACATCGCCCCTGGCCCAGCGAGCGTCGGTGGACCATCGCAGCGACGTTGTCGCGTTCGAGCACGATGCTGCAATTGCGCGGACTGCAAAGGCGATGTCGCGAACTCCGCCTGCCGTCCTCAAAATGAGCGCGACTTCGGCGGAACTCGCAAAGCGGCTGACAATATCCAGCGAGGGCGAGAGATTTCGGTTTGAGCTGCACGGCGAAAGTGGCGGCAGCGCCGCCGGAATGCTCACCCGCGCCGAATTGCAGCGTATTTTACAGATGCTGCAGTCCGAAGTGACGAGGGTCGGCTGGTCGGCGCCGCCGACCAACTCTCCGGCTGCGCCAGCTTCCGGAGAAACCGGCTCGAAAACGTTTCGCCACTAGATCGCTAGATCGCCGTGAGATCAGCGGACACCTGGATTGCTCGGCTGGGTGCAGACCCAACCGGCAACTCTGCTGTGTGTCCTATTGCTGCGCTCGAGTCGCGCCGGGAGCCGATACAGCATCTTCGCCGCGAGTGGACGCACGGCGCGTGCCAGACATTGTTCCCGGTGCAAATTGCTTGACGCCATCGTCATCTAGGACGAACAGCGGGACCATGTGGAGCACATCAACATCCGCGACCAGAGTGAGCCAGCGATTATCGAGCACGATCCAGTCGCCGTCGAGACGGACCGCAGCAACGGCGTGGTTCTCCTCGACCGTGAGATCGTGCACGATGACGAGCCGTACATCCTCGGCGGCGATGCCGGCCTGCGTCAATGCCACATATTTCGCAATGGCGTAATCCTCGCAATCGCCACGGCCGGTGGTGAATGTCTCGAGCGGCGAACTCCAGCGATCCGGCACACCCCACTGCGCGAGATCGCTCATCGGGCGAATGGCAAAATTAATCGCACGGTTGATCGTACCGATGCGAGCCCGACCGGATTGCTTGCGGCCGAGGTCGATGATGGCGAGGAAGTTTCGGGCCGCGTCGGGGCAGCGCTCCGGGCTTGTCCGGCAGCGCGCGAGAATTTCGTCGTCAGACCTGATATCGGCCTCAACCCCGTTCCACTTTGTCAGAACCGACCCGCTGTCGACCGGCAGGGCGGCAAGTCCGAAAGGCTCCGCGACAGGTGGCGTTACGGCTGGCGGCTTGGCAAGATCGAGCGCCGCGAGAGTGACCGGCGCCTGAGCGTGGCCGTTCGTCCGGCTTTCGAGCTGTTCGCTTGGCGAAACGGAGCCCTGCTCTTCCAGCTGGACGTAGATCTGACCGTGTTCTCTTGGCTGAAAGGTGCCCTGCTCTTCCGGCAAGATATAGATCTGACCGTGTTCTTTTGGCTGAAAGGTGCCCTGCTCTTCGGGCTGGCTGGCCTGATCTTGCGCCGCGCCGGGCGCCACAGAAACCGCTGGCGTAACAGCCGCGACGACTGCGACAGTTTCATCGCCGGATGCCGCGGGCGAAACGAGCATAACGAAGGCGATGACGCACCCTGCCACACGACAGAACATCTTGACGTCCCCGAACATCCGGGTAGAGCGCTGCAGTGCGCTCTCCTGGCTTTTTGTTCAGGGACGGCATAACGCTGCCGCTGCTGCTGACCGGTTAAGGCGAGACCTTCGGCAAAGCCGGATTGAAAACGGCGTTGCGGAAGTGCGGCCGCATTCGCGACAATTTTATCGATCGCACGCGCCGGGGAGGTTCGTGAGTGTTGCGCGGTCCAACCGCAGCCAGGTGCCGGGCTTACGGCTAATTCACTATGCGACTATCATCGGTCGGAGAGATAACGGGGAGCCCCGTTCAATGCCCTGTGCGGGCAATCGTGCGGGATCGAGGGAGATAGGGGATGCGCAGCGTAATCACAGCATCGGTCGTAACATGCGCGCTTTGCTGCTCGGGTGCAGCGAGCGCCCAGGTTAACTATGACCTGTTTCCTGGCTACGGCGAAAAACAAGGTTATCCTCCCGCCGTGAACTACCGCGCATGGGTCATCAGCTACCGGGACAACAAGTATTACCGTTGTGTCGGAAGCTATGATGCCAACGCACCGGCGACGCCAACCCTTGTTTGCACCCTGGACGGCGCGTTCGACCCGCCGCTTTTGAGTGGCGCCAACGTGAAAACATTGCAGGCACTCGGCAGTCCAACCGGCGGGGCCGGCTCCGATGAGGCGCTGTCCCGCTTTTTCTGGCAAATCGATAAAACCACCGGAGAAATCCGGTTTTGCATTCCGATCCCCGGCAAAAACTGCGCCGCATTTCAAATACAGTGAATCGAGAAGGCTGGCGGAGCGCGCGGTAAAATCCCGATCAGCTCCGTTAACGGCGCGCTGGCCCGCATTGTCGAACCTTCGTTTTTGAAATCGATGAGGAATTGGCGCTGGCGCAGGTCGCAATCCGCTTACGCCTTAACCGAAATCACCGAGATTCGTTTCAACCTGGCTTCGGGTTTGCTACATCTTTGCGCTTACCGATTCGAGTTTCGGCCAACGAACTGATCCCATCTTTTGCTTAGGATCGGCTGACGTGCCTCACGGAGCGGCCGCTGCCATGGACAGAAGGAGTCCACCCATGCGCAAACGCGGTGCATTGCTCGCGAGGAAGCCTCCGAAGGAGAATATACAGATGAAACCCGACACTACAGAAGTGCAAGGCAATACGGCGAGCGTGACCCCGCCGGCCAGTCAGCGCGAGCGACGGCCCGCGGCGCTTCGCTACATCGATCGCGCCGATCTGGCGGAGACTTTCACCGATTCGATCAATACCCTCCGATTCGACGGCCAGACGCTCCGCATTGAATTTGGCGTCACCCGCTACGATGAGGTCAAGGCCAATGCGCAGATAACGGGCCGCCGTTATCCTGCCAGCCGAATCGTGCTGACGCCGGCCGCAGCCGTCGATCTCATCAACCGCATGCAGCAGATCGGAGCGGCGCTCGTGCAGGCTGGTGTGGTCAAGGCCGCGACACCGCCGCGCACAGGCGCCGCGAAAGCCGAATGAAATCGGCGAACGTGGTCGCCGGCCTGACCTCGATCGCTGCAAATGCTACAAAGGCCTATGAAGCGGCGCGACCTGCTCGGCTTGCTCTGCGGCGCGGCATTTTTTTGGCCGCTCGCTGCTCGAGCGCAGCAATCGCTGCCGCTGATCGGCTTCCTCCACGATGCGTCGTTAAACGATAATCGCCCGCAGGTCTCCGCATTCTGGGAAGGCATGGTGGCCGCCGGCTTCGGCGAGAATCGCAATGTCGCAGTCGATTACCGCTGGACTGAAGGACGCGATGAACTCTTGCCAGCCCTGGCGACGGATTTGGTGCGTCGGGATATTGCGGTTCTTGTCACAGGCGGTGGGATCGAGGCTGTTGCGGCAGCGAAGCGGGCAACGGCAACCATTCCCATCGTCTTTGTTACCAGTGCGGATCCGGTCGGCAGCGGGATTATTGCAAGCCTGAGTGACCCCGGCGGCAATGTGACGGGCGTCAGCCTGGCTGCGCCGGAACTCTTGGCAAAGCGGCTTGAAGTGCTGCACAAGATTGTCCCGCAATTGACGAACATCACCGCGCTCGTGAATCCTGAGAATCCGAATTTCGCGGTTCAACGGCAATATCTGGCGGACTCGGCAAAGCGGCTTGGCATTCAAATTCCCGTCGTGAACGCGACCAAGGAAGCCGATATCGGACCCATTTTTGATGACCTTGCCCAGCGTCAGGTTGCCGCCCTGGTCGTGGCGAATGATGGATTTCTGAACAGCCAACGCGATCAGCTGCTCGCGCTGACGGCGCATCTCAAACTTGCGGCGGCATTTGGCAACCAGGAATTTGTGGCGGCGGGTGGCCTGGTCAGTTATGGCCCAAGCTCCATCGATGCGTATCAGCAGGCAGGCACCTATGCCGGACGCATCCTGAAGGGCGAGAAGCCTGCCGATATGCCGGTTTCGAACCCGATCGAATTTGAATTGGCGGTCAACCTGAGAACCGCCAAGTCGCTTGGTTTGACAATTCCACCAGTGCTGCTCGCCACTGCTGACCAAGTGATCGAATGAAGCGGCGCGAATTCATCACCCTTCTCGGCGGCAGCGCAATCGCGTGGTCGCGGATTGCGCGGGCCCAGCAGGCAACGGTACCGATCGTTGGCTTCCTCGATAGTTCGGCCGCAATCGGGGCGAAACTCAATGGATTTTACGAGGGCCTCAAGACCGAAGGCTTTATCAGAAACCGCAACGTGGCGATCGAATACCACTCGGCGGAAGGAGATTATGGACGGCTGCCAGGATTGGCCGCTGATCTGGTCAACCGCAAAGTAACGGTGATAGCAGCTGCCGGTGCCGCTGCAGCACTGGCGGCCAAATCTGCGACTGCGACAATACCGGTCGTCTTTGCTTTGGACTCCGACCCGGTTGAGCTTGGACTTGTCACTAATCTCAATCATCCCGCGGGCACCATGACCGGCGTGACCGACATGGCTGTGCAGGCCGAGCAAAAGCGGCTGGAGCTCCTGCACGACTTCATGCCCACGGCGAGCGCATTGGCGCTGCTGTCCAATCCCGCCAATCCTGCTGCCGCGATTCAAGCGCGGAATGCACTGGCAGCGACCGCCAAGATCGGGCTGAAAGTCAATGTTCTTCGCGCAAGTACCGAAGACGACTTTGACAAGGCGTTTACAGCGGCAGTCGAAGCGCGAGTCGCGGGGCTCGTGATCGCTGACGACGAATTGTTCAGCAGTCGAAGCGGAGAGCTTGCCGCCTTGGCGCTCCGCCACGCTGTACCTGCCATCTATCAGCATCGCGAATTCGCCGCGGCCGGCGGTCTGATTAGCTATGGCAGCAGTCTTGGCGAGACCTACCATCAAGTCGGAGCCTACGCCGGCCTCATTCTCAAGGGCGGCGATCCTGCTGACCTGCCGGTCTATCAACCCTCGCATGCCGAATTCATAATCAACGTCAAGACCGCGAAAACGCTGAGCGTTGCCGTCCCGCAGGCGCTGATCGCCGCCGCAACCGAGGTGATCGAATAGTATTTGCGACTCGCTACACTCAGCTCCACTCCAGACTCAAACCGATTTGCCTGACCGGGTGCTGCATCGCCTTAAATATGGCGAGCGTTGTGATTGCCGCTCGGCCTAATTCCGTCGTCGCCCTCCGTCTGCGCTCGACGAAAACTCAAGCAATTACAGCGCCTTAAGAAAGAGCGACATTCTGTGCTGCGGGTCACATCGCACATCGCAGGTCAAGCTTAGATTAGCATCGCCGGATATGGAGGTAGCTATGAGCAAGACGAGCTTGACTGCGCTGACGAATACTCCGCCTCATTCTTCGGGCTGGCGCCAAGTGAGACAAAGCTTCTCCGGATGGAGCCATCGCGTGCGCTCGCGCAACGAATTGATGAGCCTCAGTGACAGGAACCTTCAGGATATCGGCATTTCCCGTAGCACGGCAGATTTCGAAGCATCGAAGCCGTTTTGGATGGCCTAGCGATCGTGCGCAAGCGGCCTGCAACCCAAGTACTGAAGGATTGCTTCTGGACGCGGCAAACCCGGGATAGCGATTGAATAAGTTCTGTCACCATCATCTCTCCCGCGAGGACCATGGCCGATCATTGGACTGTACATCGCAGGCGACTCGATAAATCCGGTACGATCGTTCTCGGAAGCCGGAAGATGGCGTGCACGATCCGCAACATTTCTAAGATCGGCGCATGTATTTTGGTGCAGTCCACTTCGGGAATCCCGGCGATATTTCAGCTCGTCATGCCGAACCGGCAATCGCAAACCTGCAAAGTGATGTGGCGCGACGATACCAAGCTCGGCGTCCACTTTCGGTAGACGGGTCTGACGACCTAGACCATACAATTTTTTAAAGAACCGGTATCCGGCTTTGCGAATAATGGCCAAATCCCGCGATCAGGCCGGCACTCTGTCACCAAAGACCGTTCATCGGTGACGATGTGGGCCGCCCGATACGATGCTGCGGTAGTGCAGCTTGAGCCAGGCGGCGGTGCAATTCGCTCAATGCAGGTGAGAGACGTTGGTGACCGTCTGGTGGAACTGGTTTGTGAGCGCGTCGGCTGCATCATGGACGGGATCGAAGCCTGTCTCGGCTGGTGCAGACGTGAAGAGGGACGCAACAAGCTGGCTCGAATGATTGCCGTCGTGCAGAACATCGACCGGATTTGTTGCAGAATTGTGCGCGGCCCCGTCACCGATATTGGAATGGAATGCGAAACTGTCATGGCCCGTCACTGCGACCGGCGTCGCAGACGGCGCCGTGGCACCACTGGAGTCGGATGCGGTACCGCCAAATTTGATCTGGTCGTTGCCAAGGGTCACTGCGTAGTTTTGTGACGTACTTGAAGTGCTCGTGATTTCCGATGGGACATGGCCAGCCGTGCTCGTCGCGGTTTGGCCGTTCGACGTTGCGCCGGTCGCTGTGTTGTCGTCCGTCGCGCCACCCGTGATATCCGATGCAACATGGCCCGCCGTGCTCGTCGCGCTCTGGCCGTTCGATGTCTCGCCGGCCCCTGTGTTACCGATCGTTGAACCACCGGTGATGTCCGATGCAACATGGCCCGCCGTGCTCGTCGCGGCGTGGCTGGACAATCCGCTATCGCCCCCGGCGGCATTCGCGACGCTCCAAGACGCATGAACTGCAGTGCTCGTCGCGGTCTGGCCACTCGACGAATCACCCACCGGACTTTGGGCATGGCTGCTATCGACAGTTGCTCCAGACTCGTTGGACGGAGCTGTGCTATTCGTCGCGCCCGACGGAACCTGAGCCGCCGTGCTTGCAGCATGCGAGGTATTGGACGCGTCGCTGGTTGAACCCGTCGCCGGCGGATCGAAGATATCGACACTACCACTACTTGTATTAAAGACGAGCTGGCCCTCCGAATAATCTCCGCTGAAATAAAGAGTAGTTGATGACGTGGAACTCGTGATGATCACCGAAGTGACATTGGTGCCGGAGCTATATGTGATCGCCTCTGAAAGGCTCGTTGTGCCAAAATTCGACAATACGATCTCGTCCGACTGGGCCGCGTTTGCCGCGGTTCCCATAAATCCATAGATGAGCCCGGCCAGCTGGAACGAGCCGCTGAGAATAAGCTCCCCGTAATCAGTGCCGCTCGAGCCGTCGTTGAACGTTATGGTGTTCAGCTTCGCGCCTGCGTCAAATTCCAGCGTACCGCCTGCGATCAACGCGCTGCCGGCGGCAGTCGTCGTATTGACTGCATCCTTGACAACTAGGTTGCCGCCGTTTCCAGCTTCAAGCGTGCCTGCATTGGTGATGCCGTTGCCCGTATTGATGGTGAGAGTCTGACTGTTGACGTTGGAGTCGATGGTGTCGTCGTTCGTCAGCGTCAGATTGCTGATCGTGCCCGAGCCCGCGATGGTGGTGTTGGAATTCACCAGTTGGTCGGCGCCGGTCTGGCCGGTGATGACGCCGCCACTCAGCGTCACATTGCCGTCGCCGTTCAGCGTCAGCGTGCTCGAGCCGGTGACGTCGATCGTGCCGTTGTCGTCGATCGTGCCGCCGGAGATGGTCGCATCGTCGAGCGCGAGCGTCGCGCCAGTGCCGATGTTGATCACGTTGCCGTTGGTGACGACGATGCCGCCTTCCAGCGTGGCGCCCTTGGCGCCCACGGTGCTCCCCTGCTCGACGTCGAGTTCGCCGCCGGACCCGATCGTCATGGCGCCGCCGGAGATCGAGGTGTCGTCGTCGACCGTCAGCGTCGCAGTCGTCGTCAGCCCGATGCCGATGCCTTTGGTGGTGTTGTCATTGGTGACCGCGACGCCGTCGAGCGTCGCGTCGGAACCGGTGATGCTGGCCGGCCCGTGTTCGACATCGAGCTCGCCGTGGCTGCCTATTGTCATGGTGCCGGAGCCGTTGCCGGTCACCGTTGTACCGTCATCAACCGTCAGCGTCGCCGTGCTGCTCACTCCGACCGCGATGCCCTCGGTGGTGTTAGCGTCACTCACCGCCACGCCGTCGAGAGTGGCGCCAGGACCGGCTGTGCCCTTCTCAACTTCGAGCTCGCCGCTGCTGCCGATCGTCAGATTTCCGCCAGTAATCGAGGTGCCGTCGTCGACCAGTAGCGTCGCCGCGGCCGGATTCGTGGTGCCGACCTCGACGGTGCCGCCGCCACTCACGGCGACGTCGTCCAGCGTCGCACCGGACGCGTCCTCGACATCAAGTACGTCCGTGCTGCCGCCGAATGTCAGCGCACCGCCGGTGATCGAGGTGCCGCCATCAAGCGTCAGCGTCGTTGCCGCCGTATCCGTCGTCAGTCCGACATCGATGGTGCCGCCGCCGGTCACCGTCACGTCGTCCAGCGTCGCGGTGCCTTCGACATCCAGGGTGCTGCTAGTCAGACCGAACGTCAGCGCGCCGCCGGTGATCGAAGTGCCGCCATCAAGCGTCAGTGTCGTTGCCGCCGTATCCGTTGTCAGTCCGACATCGACGGTGCCGCCGCCCGTTACCGTCACGTCGTCCAGCGTCGCCGTGCCCTCGACATCCAGCGTGCTGGTGTCGAGACCGAACGTCAGCGCGCCGCCGGTGATCGAGGCGTTGTTCAGCGTCAGTGTATCGCCGCCGTCGATCAGGATGGTGCCACCGTTGGTCACTGTGTCGTTGAGCAACGTGACCGCGCCGGCCACCGCAACGGTGTCGGCGATCGTTAGCGTCTGCAGCGTTGCATTCGTCGGATTGGTCTCGATGGTAATGCCGTTGAGCGCCACATACGCCAGCGTCAGCACGTCGTCGAGCGTCACCGTGCCTAGATTGTTGCCATTGAGGGCAATGTCGGCGCTGCTTGTGCCGGCGATCTCGCTCGCTACGAGCACTTCAATGGTGCCGCCGCCGACAGCACTATAATCGTTGATCGTAGCGCCAGCCGTCGTGTCGCCATTGATCGTGGTTTTGTTGAGTACCAGTTTCACACCACCGTCGACGATCAACTGACCGCTGCTGCTGATATTCAAGGTCGTGGAGTTGATGCCGGTTTTGCCGGTGATTTCGATTGTGCCAATATCCGTAACGGTCCCGCCCCCTGTCCCTCCATAGATGTCGGTATGAGAGAGCTTAAGCAGAGCACCGCTTTCGATCTTTATCGTAGACCCACCATTGAACACTTTATCGCTGTCCAACGTGGTGGGTGTGGCGGTGGTGCCCGTGATGTCGATAAGGCCGCCGTTTCTAATCGCCCCGCTCGCGTTGGTGACACTGGTTGTGGGCGACGCAGACGGAGAGGTAGTGACGTTCAAGTTCAAAAACGCCGAATCCGTCGCCGGCAAGTCCGTCACGCTCAGGTTCAGCGACGTGGTCGTCGTACTCGCCGTGTTTGCAGGCGTGAAGACAAGACCGGTCTTGAGCGCGTTATTGACGTCCGTGAGGTCTCCCGTGATCGTTATCTCACCCGTTCCGCTCCCGCTGATCGACAGACCCGCGTACGGTGACAGGGCGAGTTTGCCGCTGCCCGCCGTGATCGTGAGCGTAATTTGAGGATTCGCGCCGCTCGTCAGATCGCCAACTGAGAATGTCGTGAACTTGACGGAACTGCCGCTGGCCTGAGGGTTGCCACCGCCGATCGCAAGCTGACCGCCGCTGATCGTGTCGGTCCCCGCCAGCGTCAGCGTCCCGCTGTTGTCGATCTTTATGGTGCCGGTGCTAGTGCCGCCAACTACAGTGTTGACCAAGTTTACGGTATCGCCGCTCAGCGTCAGCGCGCCGCCACTCTTGACCTCGACCAGGCCGCTGCTGGCAACGGTGAAGCTGGTCTCGTAATCGATGGCATTACCGGTACCCGTGACGTTGAGCTGGCCGATAACGTCGAGCGCGCCATTCTCAATCGTGCTGCCGCTGATCAGCGTCAGCGTGCCGATGGTGCTAACAGGATCCTCGATCGTGACGTTACCGCCGTTGATCGTGGTATTGGTGAGCTGCAATGTGGCGTTGTCGTCGACCTGAATGGTGCCGTTCGTCGCGCCAACGGAGTTGTCGACCGTATCGTTGTTCAGCGCCAGGACGCCGCCACCCTTGACCTCGATCGTCCCGGTATTGGTCAGGATGTTGGTGCCGCCGGCGTTGTTGCCGCTCTCGTTCTTGATGACATTGCCGGTGCCGGTGACATTGATCTGGCCGCCGCTGTTGGTCAGCGACCCGTTGTCGATGGTGTCCGAGCCGGTCAGGTTCAACGTGCCGTTGCTCGCCACCGTGATGCTTCCGTAGCTCGTGGCGACGAAGTTCTCGACGTCGTCGTTCGTGAGCGTCAGCGCGCCGGTGCTGGCACCGCCAACCTTGAGCGTCCCGGTATTGGTCAGGTTGTCGTGGCCGGTTCCGACCGTCGCGCCGCCGCTCTCGTTCTCGATCAGGTTGCTGGCGCCGGTGACATTGACCGTGCCGCCGTTAATGTTGAACTGGCCATCGTCGATGGTGTCCGAGCCGGTCAGGTTCAGGATGCCGTTGCTCGCCACCGTGATGCTGCCGTAGCTTGCCGGTGCGCCGGCGATGTTCTCGACGTCGTCGTTATTGAGCGTCAGCGCGCCGGAGGCCGAGCCGCCGACCGCTAGCGTCCCGGTATTGGTCAGGATGTTGGTGCCGCCGCTGTTGTTGCCGCTCTCGTTCTTGATGACGTTGCCAACGCCGGTGACGTTGATGGTGCCGCCGGTGTTGGTCAGCGCGCCGTTGTCGATGGTGTCCGAGCCGGTCAGGTTCAGCGTGCCGTTGCTCGCCACCGTGACGGTGCCGTAGCTCGCCGGTGCGCCGGCGATGTTCTCGACGTCGTCGTTCGTGAGCGTCAGCGCGCCGGAGGCCGAGCCGCCGACCGCCAGCGTCCCGGTATTGGTCAGGATGTTGGTGCCGCCGCTGTTGTTGCCGCTCTCGTTCTCGATCAGGTTGCCGGTGCCGGTCACATTGACCGTGCCGCCGTTAATGTTGAACTGGCCATCGTCGATGGTGTCCGAGCCGGTCAGGTCAAGCGTGCCGTTGCTCGCCACCGTGATGCTGCCGTAGCTCGTGGCAACGATGTTCTCGACGTCGTCAGTGTTGAGCGTCAGCGTGCCGGAGTTCGTGCCGCCAACCGCCAGCGTCCCGGTATTGGTCAGGTTGTCGTGGCCGGTCCCGACCGTCGCGCCGCCGCTCTCGTTCTCGATCAGGTTGCCGGTGCCGGTCACATTGACCGTGCCGGCATTGTTGAACTGGCCGTTGTCGATGGTGTCCGACCCGGTCAGGTCGAGCGCGCCGTTGACCCCAAGCGTGATGGCGCCGTAGCTCGCCGGTGAGCCGGCGATGTTCTCGACGTCGTCGTTATTGAGCGTCAGCGTGCCGGAGGCCGAAAGACCAACCGTGATCGTCCCGGTATTGGTCAGGTCATTGGTGCCCGTGCCAACCGTCGCGCCGCCGCTCTCGTTCTCGATCAGGTTGCTGGCGCCGGTGACGTTGACCGTCCCGGCATTGTTGAACTGGCCGTTGTCGATGGTGTCCGACCCGGTCAGGTTTAACGTGCCGCTGCTCGCAACCGTGATGCTGCCGTAGCTCGCCGGTGAGCCGGCGATGTTCTCGACGTCGTCAGTGTTGAGCGTCAGCGTGCCGGAGGCCGAGCCGCCAACCGTGACCGTCCCGGTATTGGTCAGGATATTGCTGCCGCCGCTGTTGTTGCCGCTCTCGTTCAAGATCAGGTTATTGGAGCCGGTCACATTGACCGCCCCGGCATTGTTGAACTGGCCGTTGTCGATGGTATCCGATCCGGTCAGGTTCAGCGTGCCGTTGCTCGCCACCGTGATGCTGCCGTAGCTCGCCGGCGAGCCGGCGATGTTCTCGACGTCGTCATTCGTCAGCGTCAGCGTGCCAGCGCTCGCGCCGCCGATCTTCAGCAGCCCGGTATTGGTCAGGTCGTTGGTGCCCGTGCCAACCGTCGCGCCGCCGCTCTCGTTCTCGATCAGGTTGCTGGCGCCGGTGACGTTGACCGTCCCGGCATTGTTGAACTGGCCGTTGTCGATGGTGTCCGACCCGGTCAGGTTCAGGATGCCGTTGCTCGCCACCGTGATGCTGCCGTAGCTTGCCGGTGCGCCGGCAACGATGTTCTCGACGTCGTCAGTGTTGAGCGTCAGCGTGCCGGAGGCCGAGCCTCCAACCGTGACCGTCCCGGTGTTGGTCAGGATATTGCTGCCGCCGCTGTTGTTGCCGCTCTCGTTCTCGATCAGGTTGCCGGTGCCGGTGACGTTGACCGCCCCGGCATTGTTGAACTGGCCGTTGTCGATGGTATCCGATCCGGTCAGGTTCAGCGTGCCGTTGCTCGCCACCGTGATGGTGCCGTAGCTCGCCGGCGAGCCGGCGATGTTCTCGACGTCGTCATTCGTCAGCGTCAGCGTGCCAGCGCTCGCGCCGCCGATCTTCAGCAGCCCGGTATTGGTCAGGTCGTTGGTGCCCGTGCCAACCGTCGCGCCGCCGCTCTCGTTCTCGATCAGGTTGCCGGTGCCGGTGACGTTGACCGTCCCGGCATTGTTGAACTGGCCGTTGTCGATGGTGTCCGACCCGGTCAGGTTCAGGATGCCGTTGCTCGCCACCGTGATGGTGCCGTAGCTCGCCGGTGCGCCGGCAATGTTCTCGACGTCGTCGTTATTGAGCGTCAGCGTGCCGGAGGCCGAGCCGCCAACCGTGACCGTCCCGGTATTGGTCAGGTCATTGGTGCCCGTGCCAACCGTCGCGCCGCCGCTCTCGTTCTCGATCAGGTTGCCGGTGCCGGTGACGTTGACCGTCCCGGCATTGTTGAACTGGCCGTTGTCGATGGTATTCGATCCGGTCAGGTTCAGCGTTCCGGTCGAGTCCACCGTGATGACGCCGCCGGTGTTGGTCACCAGGTCGGTGGTCAGCGTCAGGACGGCGCCGGCTAAAATCTCCAGCGCCCCACTGTTGGTGAAGACATTGGTACCGCCGGGGCCGGTGCCGTCGTCGTTCTCAATGATATTGTTCGCGCCGGTGACGTTGATCTGGCCGGCATTGTCGAGTGCGCCGTTCTCAATGAGATTACCGCTTTCGATATTCAGCGTCCCGGCCGACAAGGGGCTGGCGGGACCATCAACAGTGATACTGCCGAGCACCAATTCATCCAGAAGATTCAGGACCTGACCGCTTTCGACCGTGGTCTGGCCGGAAAGCACGCTCTCGAACGTGTTAATCGTACTGGTGCCGAACACTTCGACGATGCCGCCGGGATCGACATTCAGCGTGACGCCAAAGATGTTCGTATCGTCGATAATGAGGGTCGCGCCGGAATCCACCGTGATTGAGCTGCCGCTCACGCCTTTGACGAAGTCGTCCATCAACGTCAGCGTGCCGGAGGCCACTTCAAGCGCGCTGGTGATGGAGAAGGTGTTGGTGCCGCCGGGAGTAGTGCCGTCCTCGTTCTCGACCGTGACTGCTCCGTTGACAGTAACCTGGCCAGAATCGCTTAGCGCGCCGCCATTAACGGTATCGGTGCCGGTCAGGTTGAGCGTGCCGGTACTGTCAACGGTGATGGTGCCGCTGCCGTTGGTCACCACATCATTGTTCAACGTGAGCACGCTATTGCCGAGAACCTCGAGCGTCCCGGTATTGGTCAGGATGTTGGTGCCGCCGGCGTTGTTGCCGCTCTCGTTCTCGATCAGGTTGCCGGTGCCGGTGACGTTGACCTGGCCGCCGTTATTGGTCAGCGCGCCGTTGTCGATGGTGTCGGAGCCAGTCAGGTCCAGTGTGCCGTTGCTCGCCACCGTGATGCTGCCGTAGTGCGCCGGCGCGCCGGTGACGAAGTTCTCGACATCGTCGTTAGTGAGCGTCAGCGTGCCTGAGGCCGAGCCGCCAATCGCCAGCGTCCCGGTATTGGTCAGGATGTTGGTGCCGCCGGCGTTGTTGCCGCTCTCGTTCTCGATCAGGTTGCCGGTGCCGGTGACGTTGACCTGGCCGCCGTTATTGGTCAGCGCGCCGTTGTCGATGGTGTCGGAGCCAGTCAGGTCCAGTGTGCCGTTGCTCGCCACCGTGATGCTGCCGTAGTGCGCCGGCGCGCCGGTGACGAAGTTCTCGACATCGTCGTTAGTGAGCGTCAGCGTGCCTGAGGCCGAGCCGCCAATCGCCAGCGTCCCGGTATTGGTCAGGATGTTGGTGCCGCCGGCGTTGTTGCCGCTCTCGTTCTCGATCTCGTTGCCGGTGCCGGTGACGTTGACCTGGCCGCCGTTATTGGTCAGCGCGCCGTTGTCGATGGTGTCGGAGCCAGTCAGGTCCAGCGTTCCGATGCCCTCCACCGTGAGCACGCCGCCGGTATTGGTCACCAGGTCGTCGCTCAGCGTCAGCGTGCCGGTCACGTCGATCAACCCGGCATTGGTCAGGCTGTTGGTGCCAGAGCCGATCGTCGTGCCGCCGGTCTCGTTCTCGATCTCGTTGCCCAGGCCGCTGACATTGATGGTGCCGCCGGCCTTGTTGTTGAACTGGCCGTTGTTGACGGTGTCACCGCCGGTCAGGTCCAAGGTACCGGCGCCGTCGACGGTGAGGACGCCGGCGGTGTTGGTGACGAGATCGTCCAGCAGAGTCAGCGTGGCGCTGGCAAAAATCTCCGTCGTCCCGCTGTTGGTAAAGACGTTAGTGCCGCCGGAGCCGGTACCGTCGTCGCTCTCGATTTCATTGCTGCCGGTGACATTGATCACGCCGGCGTTGGTCAGCGCGCCGTTCTCAATAACGTTGCCGCCCTGGAGATTGAGCGCGCCTGCCGACAAGAGGCCGGAGGGACCGTCAACGGTGATGTTGCCGAGGACCAATTCATCCAGAAGATTCAATACCTGACCACTTTCGATCGTGGTCTGGCCGTAAAGCACGCCCTCGAAGGTGTTGATTGTGCTGGTGCCCAAGACTTCGACGACGCCGCCCGTATCGACATTGAGCGTGACACCGAAGATGTTCGTATCGTCGATAATGAGCGTGGCGCCGGAATCCACCGTGATCGTGCTGCCGCTAACGCCCATACCGCTAACGCCGCTGATACGGTCATCCAGCAGCGTCAGCATGCCGGAGGCCACTTCCAGGTCGCCGGTAATGGTGAAGAAGTTTGTGCCGCCGGCGGCAGTGCCATCCTCGTTCTCGATGCTGACCGTGCCGTTGACCGTGATCTGACCGTAATCGTTCACCGCGCCGCCATTGATGGTGTCGGTGCCGGTCAGGTTCAGCATGCCGGTGGCGTCCACTGTCAGCGTGCCACCGGTGTTAGTCACCAGATCGTTGTTGAGCGTCAGCACGCCATTGCCGAGAACCTGGAGCGTGCCAGTGTTGGTGAAGATGTTGGTGCCGCCGCTGCCGCCCGGGCCGTTGCTGCCGTTCTCGTCCGTGATCTCGTTGCCGGTGCCACTGACGTTGACCTTGCCAAGATTGTTCAGCACGCCGTCAGCAATGGTGACACCACCCGTCAGATCGAGCGTGCCGGAGCCATCGACAGTGATCGTGCCGTAGGTGGTGGTAGCGCCGCTGGTCAGGAAATTATCGACCCCGTCATCGCCGAGCGTCAGCGTGCCGCTGGACACTTCCACAGTGGCGGCATTGACAAAGTGAAGGTTGCTGATGGTCGCCGCCGTTCCAGTAGCGGTAATGGCGTTGTCGAGGTTTTCCAGCTCGTTACCGGCATTCGCCGCCGCGCCGGTGACGGTACCTTCGAGCGTCACCGTGCCGCCGCCTTCGAGCGTGAGGCCGCCGACGTCCACCAGTAGCGTCGAGGTGCCGTCGATCACAATTCCGGTGCCGGCAGCGCTGCTGCCGGTATTGTCGATCGTGCTGTCCTTGACGTCGAGCTCGCCGTGGCCGGTCGCTTCAAGAAGCCCCGCGTTGTCGATCACCGCCCCGGTTGCGAGTGTGAGCGTGCCGCCTGTGGCGTCGATCACGCCGGCCACGTCGTTGACCAGCTGGAGATTGCTGATCGTTCCGAAGCCGAAGATGGTGTTGTCGAAATTCTCCAGTTCGTTGCCAGCGCTCGCCGCCGCGCCGGTGATGGCGCCGCCCTGGATCGCCACCGCGCCGCCGCCGTCGAGCTTGAGTGCAGGCACGTCCACCAGCAATTCCGACGATGAGCCGCTAATGAGGATGCCGGTCGCGCCGCTGGCGGCGAGCGGGTTGGTCCCGGTATTGTCGATTTCGCTGTCCTTAACGTCGAACTCGCCGCCGGCGATCGCCTCCAACAGACCGGCGTTGACGATGGCGTTGCCGGTCTCAAAGACCACGATGCCACCAGCGTCCGCCTCGATGATGCCGGTCACTTCGTTCTTGAGCGCACCCTGCTCAAACCACACAGTGGCGCCGTCTTCCGCCAGGATGGTGCCGGAATTGTCGACCGTGTAGGTGCCGGGAGCCAGTGCCGAGCTGTCGGAGAAGTAGATTGCCGCGTTACTTCCGACCGCCTTGATCAGGCCCCCCACTTCTACCGTCACCGGGCCGTTTACCGTCAACGTCGCCTGGCTCGGGTCGATAACCTCGACCGTTCCGCCAACGTCAAGAGCATTAGAGACGACGAGCGATCCGCCACCAACGATATCGAGCGTTGCGCCTGCACCGACCGTCAGGTTGGTGGCGGCCGTCGCCGAGGGACCCGAGTCCCCCGTCGTCGTATCGACGGTAACTGTGATATTTCCATTGATGACGATGTTTTGCCACGCGTATGGCGCCCAGGCGTCGCTCCAGAGCAGCGGATTGTCCCAATTGCCGGACACCGGGTATTGCCACGTGGCGGTCGGCGTCGGCGGATTCTTGCTGGTCGGACTGCCCGTGGTTCCCGTGCCTGACGTCGTAGTCGTGCTCGAAGTGCTGGTAACGACCGCGGCGCCATTCTCAGAAATCTGCTGCACAACAATAGAGGCCTGCTGCAACAGACCTGAGCTGCTGGCGCTGCCGGTGGCATTCGGATTCGCATCGGCGCGCTGCCACTTCTGAATAAGTGGGTCTTGCTGTCCTTGCGCATAGGTACTGTATGTGGCTTCGTAGGCGCGCGCCAATTGCGCCATTTGCTCCGGCGTGTTTGCGACCGCCTGAACGGTGACGCCCGATCCCCGTGGTCGCAAAACAATGGTTTGCGAGGGATCATCGACAATGATGACTTGCGGGTGATCCCCCTTGGTGACGATTTCAAAGACGCCGTGCTTCAAGTCCTTGTAGTCGATCTTCCCGTTATCCAGGAAAGAGACGTCAGCGCTCTCGGCCTTCAATTCGCGAACGAGGAAAACTGTCAAAACACTGAAAGTGAGGCTGCCAATGCCGGCCGCCGGCGCGGTGCTTCGAATTTGACCGAGAGGAGTATCGATAAGCAGGCGGCCGCTGGTCGCGACTTTGCCGGCAATAAAGCCGAACATGCCTTTTAGGACACGAAGCAACGCCGAGTTAGACGACTTTGCCGCACCGCAATTGAATTCATCCACCACCACGCATGCATCGGCGTAAAGATGGAAAGTCGTGCCGTCGACGAACGCAATGATGACGAGGCCATCGGCGCCGGTCTCGATCTGGTCGCCTTCGTAAACACAGTCGCCAACCGCAGGGTGGGCGACCTGGA
>Ga0209579_10001515_pt1 | contig 19054 bp, 23 predicted proteins | sample Coa_R1_2_FD_187152 | JGI IMG/M metagenome (GOLD analysis project Ga0209579, IMG submission 187152) | Surface soil microbial communities from Centralia Pennsylvania, which are recovering from an underground coalmine fire - Coalmine... | ecosystem: Environmental > Terrestrial > Soil >... | reverse complement strand
GCGGGATCAATGTTGCCCCGGCGATGTTGCTCACGGCGTGTGAACCGAAAATGCGCATGCCGGTGGAAACGAGCCCCTCTGCAATCGCACCAAGGATGAACACCGGTCCAGCTATGTAGCAGTGCAGACGGCGGCAACGGACGGCATTCAGAACGCAGCCCGCTCCCATCCACGCCAGGCATGCGCACCACACCATGGCGACAAGCGTGGGATGGTTGCCCAGAAGACCCGTAGCGAATCCGATTGCAAGCGGCAGGCACCACCAGAAGAACGCAGAGGTGCGGGTGTTCAGGAAATCGTCCATCGGCCAGCCCTAACGTTCGTTGGACTTCTGCATGCTACCAGAGACCCTCGCCGCAGCGGCAGGGGCCATTCTGAGGCTCGCGTGCAGGCGCGATGGGGCATGCTGCGCCCGTCGCACCGGAGGGGGAAGCGATGGGGCAGCCTCATAACCTGACGCAGATCATCATCAAGTGGCTTCCCCTTGTCATTCTCACAGGGGTCTGGGTTTTCCTTCTGGCGCGCGCACGCGCGCGCATGTCGAAGGAGGACCAACCAGAAGGTCCCACCGGGACCGGTAACGCGGCAGCGTGGGGAGTCGCCTTTGTCGTTCTGTGCATTTTCTTTCTCGCGCTGTACTGGCTCAAAGCGTTATCCGTCCCATGGACCTGGACGTTCGACCAGGTTTTCGCCGTGGCGCTGTTGCTCGCGGTGGGTCTCGGCGGCTTCCAATGGGGACGCATATGGTGGTCAGGCGGCTACCCGGCCGTAAAGGAACGCGTCACCCTCATGGGCCAGCAGGCTTCGTTGAGCCGCCCGAAGTTCACGTTGAAAACGACTCTGTTCTGGGCCGTGATCGCAGTGCTGCTCGTTTTTGTCGTCGATCTGCTGCAGCACCTACCCGCCTGATACGGTTGCAGGCGATGCCTCCAAAAGTGACGGCCGAGAACACTAGCCATCGGCTTGGGGCGTTTGGGCCATAATAACGGATAACAGGGAATAATCGGGGGAAAAGACGCACTCCTGAAATCGTAGGCTTTTGCGTTGCACGGGGACTGCGAACCAGACATAGCGACCATCGGTTCGAATCCTGTCGGGTACCCAGGCGTTCCGCAACTGCACGGACTGAAACCCGGATTTTGCCCCATTGACCTCTCTCGGCTGGCGACGTCCACTGGGCGCGATTGAGGACGAGCCGTGCGTCATCACCTACGCCTGAGCGCCATATACTTCGCAGCAATCGCATTGCTGCTGCGCGCCCTGGTTCCGGTTGGCTGGATGCCAAATACCGGGCTGGAGCAGCATTCGGCACTCATGCCATGCCCAATGATGGGCGGCATGATGCAGATGCCGTCAGAGCATCCCGCGAAGCATAGCCCGGTTTCCTCACACGACAGTTCTTTCTGCCGTTACGGAGCGACGGCGCATTACTCTCCGCCTTCGCAAGTTCCGGTTTTGCAGCCGCAGTTGCACTTAGGAGCGGGTGTACTCTCGAGACTTGCCCCCGCTCCAATCTTCTCGTCGTCCCTCGTCTGGGATCACGCGGCGCGAGCACCTCCAGCAGGCACCTAAGACCACAAACGGAAAGCCAGTCTGTTCGGACGCGTACCTCGGTGCGCGTTCTCATGCCTGTCATGGAGGTGAATCATGTCGCGCCTGTTCCCATTGACTATGTGCGCCCTCGCAGCGTCTCTTGCAGTGCCTTCGGTTGCGTTCGCGTGTGCCTGCGGATGTGGCGTGTTCGATGTCGGCGCCGGCGTGTTGAGCGCCATGCCGAACTCGGAATCGGGTGTGTCCATCTGGTTCCGCTACAACTACATGGACCAGAACCAGAACTGGATACACAGTTCCGCGGGCCCGGCCTCCGCCAACTCTGACAAGAACCTTGACACCGATTTCTTTTTCGCCGGCGGCGAATACATGATCAACACGGATTGGACGGTCATGGCGGAAATGCCGTTCTATCATCGCTCGCTCACCACGACGGACGATGGAACAGTGTTTGGTGCCCTGGGCAGCATCTATACGGGCTACGTGAGCGCACCGGGCGATTTACGGCTTCTCGCCATGTACACCGGCCTCTCCCCCGATCTCTCAAACGGTCTGGGGTTCGGCGTCAAGCTGCCGACAGGCGATGATACGGGCCCGCGTGGCCCGCTTGGCGGATTCGGGTTCGATCGGGACAGCCTGCCGGAACCGGCAGCACCGATCTGATGGTGGAGGGCTATCACACCGGCAGCGTGCCTATCAGCCCGCTGATCTCATGGTTTGTGCAGGGAAAATACCAGTTCGCCGTGGCGACCCACGACAGCTACCGGCCCGGCAACGAACTCGATGCCGCCGCCGGCGTAACCTACGATCTTGGTGCACGCGGACCTTTCTCGGACGTGATGCCGCTTGTGCAGCTCATCGACAGCTGGCGCGCGCACGACCAGGGTCTCGCGGCCGATCCTCCCAATTCCGGTTACGAGCGAGTGCTCGTCGCTCCGGGGTTCGAAGTACAGATTGAGAAATTCCGAGTTTTTGCCGATGTCGAACTTCCAATATACCAATACGCCAACACGGCGGCGAACGTTACGGTCGAAGGAACACAAGGTCAGCTCGTCGCATCTGCCCTTTGGGGTGTGCAACTTGCGTATGACTTTTGAGCTGGATCTACAGTGCCGGGATCGGTAACTACTGTACGCTGGGATTCGAGGTCACCCGGTAGTCCTCGGAACTGCCTGAACGACAGGCGCCTATTTCCGATCCTCAAGAAAGGCTGTTGATTCCTCGATGAAAGCGCGCGTCTTGCCCACGCTGCCCGGCGGTGCAAGCATCGGCCGCTCGCACTTTAATCGTTCCGGAACCGGAGAACCTCATGAAGACGAATCTGCCGCTGGCCACCCACCGATAACAGGCACTGGACATGCTCGACGGCGTCTCACTCGATCAATTGCGTACATTCATTGCTGCGGTCGACGAGGGGAGTTTCTCGGCCGCATCGCGCAAGCTTTTGCGCTCGCAATCCGTCGTCAGCGAGACGGTCAGCAATCTCGAAGACCAGATCGGCGTGCCGCTTTTCGACCGTTCGGGACGCTACCCCAGATTGACCCCCGCCGGCGTGGTCCTCCTGGCCGACGCGCGCAGCATCATCACGGCCGTGGATTTGCTGAAGGCCCGGGCCAAAGGCATGGCCCTTGGTCTCGAACCGGAGCTGTCCATCGTCGTCGACGTCTTCTATCCCATCGACGTGATCACCCAGGTCGCGCGCGAGTTTCGTGCGCAATACCCACGCGTTGCGCTGCGCATCTATGTCGAGGCGCTCGGCGCCGCGATTGAACCAGTTCTGGATGGACGATGCAGCGTCGGTATCGTCGGCTCCCTGCAGCGAGCGGCTCCAGTCCATCTTCTTCCTGATGGTTGCCGCGAGCGGCCATCCGCTTGCCGCACGCAAGGGCAAAATCCCGAAAGAAGAGCTCGCCAGGCACACACAGATCGTCCTGACGGACAGATCGAAATTGTCGGCAGGACGCGAGCTCGGTGTCATGTCCCCTGCCACATGGCGCCTGTCCGATTTGTTCGCCAAGCATCACTTCCTCCTGAACGGTCTGGGCTGGGGCGGAATGCCCCTTCATGTCGTACAACGGGATCTCGACGAGGGCCGGCTCGCGATATTGCCGATCGAAGACGTGCCTCCCGGCGGGCTGCCCCTCGCCATGTCGGCAGTGTGGCAGACTAAATCGCCGCCGGGTCCCGCCGGCAGATGGTTCATCGAGCGCCTGAAGGAAATCAGGCTTCCTGTACCGACTGCCGGACTGCAGAAACGTCGACCGCCCACGAGGAAGGCTCGCGCACGCGACTGAGGGCTGGCTGATCCATCGCCATAAGCGATGGATACCATCGAAATTATTCGTCTACTCCGATAGGAGGGCCCCACCTAGATTTGTCGTCGGGAATTCAGAAACGGAGTTTCGTCATGAATACAGCGACGATGAAAATCGAACAGGCGCCGCGCCGGATCGGAGCCTGGACGTTGCAGGTCGTGGTCGCCCTCGCGTTTTTCGCGGCAGGATCCGCAAAGCTCGCGGGGGTTGCCTACATGGTGCAGCTCTTTGCCCAGATCGGCATCGGCCAATGGTTCCGCATCGTCACCGGCCTCGTCGAAGTCACCGGTGCCATCGCCCTTGTCCATCCACGACTGGCTTCGTTGGGCGGCCTCTGGCTCGCCGCCACGATGTTCTTTGCAACGCTGACTCACGTTTTCGTGCTGCACACGACTCCGCTCCCCGCGATTGTGCTTGGACTCCTCAACCTCGTGATCGTGTACCTGCGCCGCGACGAACTCGCGTCGATCGCCCGCTCGGTCACCGGGGGAACGTGAGCATCAGTCCAGCGATCGAAACCAACATTCAGAGAATCCGAGAACCGCAATGTCAGTGGCCGCCATCTCCCCGCAACGCTCTGCCGACGCGCAAGTCGCCCGCTCGATCATCCTTCGCACGCGCGGGGACTCGCACGGAGCAATCACGCGCCTTATCAGTCCCGGAGAAGATGTCGGGGAACTCATCAAGCCCTTCGTGTTCCTCGACTACTTCGAGGCGGATCCCGGGAACGCGCCGAAGTTCGGATTCCATCCGCATTCGGGCATCGCAACCCTCACACTCATCCTCACAGGCCAGGCGTTCTACCGGGAGACGACCGACCGCGAAGGCATCATTGAAGCAGGCGGCGTTGAATGGATGCGCGCGAGCGGCGGCGTCTGGCATACCGGCGGCATGGCCGGAGATCAGCGTACCAGAGGCTTCCAGCTCTGGGTGGCGCTCCCGCCCTCGCTCGAACTTGCAGAGCCCGAAGGACAATATCTGAGCGCATCGGAATTCCAATACGCTGGCCCTGCGCGCGTCATCGCCGGCGAATACGAAGGTGTTACCAGCGTTATCGGTTCGCCACCGGGCATGACCTATCTCGATGTCCGGCTCAAGGCCGGCGAACGCTGGTTCTTTCACCCGCCCGAAAACCATGACGTCGCCTGGATCGCGTCCCACCAAGGCCTTGTCCTGACGCCCGACGCGATCTTCGCGGGCGAAGCGGTCGTCTTCGAGCAAGGCAGCGCGCCAATCGAATTCACCGCGCCCGTGGATACCGCCTTCGTGCTGGGCTCGGCGGTGAAGCACGCTTACGACCTCGTGACCGGGTACTATTCCGTACACACGAGTGCCGAAGCGCTCCACCAGGGCGAGAGCAATATCGCCGCTATCGGCCGCCGCCTTCACAACCGGGGCGTGCCTGGCCGTCGGACTCCTGCGTCCTCTCCGGGCAACCGCCAGGCTCGATACTGACGGGGCCGCCTTGCGGCTTGATACCGGCGATGGGCGCGTACAATTCTGCCGGCTCGACGAAGCGCGATGGATTGCGTTGGACGTGTTCGCCCCATGATCCGGAAGCTGCCACAGGAAGGGAGTCTCGGTCGCCGCAGTTCGAAACCGACCGGGGGACTTCTCTCGTCGTAGAATTGTCCGTCGCGAATGCCATCCACAACTGCCACCGGCAAACGCGTGCGCGACCTTCCGGTTACACGCGACAAGATGCGCTTACAGCGGATGGCAACAAGAGCAGCTGCTCGTTCGATTTGCCGGCCACTGTTTCAGCAAGGACCCGGCGCACCTCGCGGCTGCCTGGCGATGACGGCGCCATGCATCGCAGCCAGCTAGGTTTCAAGAAGCGTGCCGAGTGCTTCTGGCCACCGACGTTCCAAGCCGCTGTCGCGTTGGAGACCATGCCTTAACAGAATTTCGATTCGCTGCTGCGCTTCCGGCCATGTCAGCGCGGTTTGGAATGAGTTAAGGGCGCCGAGGAGGTGGTCGGCGGATGGCAATGAAACCTGGTTGACGAGATGCTTCGCTGCCGCGACAGCCCGCCGGTCGAAAGATGCGATGCGTCGCGCGAGCGCGTCGACGAAGCCGTCCAGTTCCGTGTCTGGAAGCGCACGGTTGACGTATCCGTATCGCTCCGCGGTGTCGGCGTCGAAATCGCTCGCACCGAGAATGATTTCTAGCGCGCGGCCGCGACCGACCAGATGCGGGAGACGCTCGGTACCTCCGCCTCCCGGATGCAAGCCCACACCGACTTCCGGTTGGCCCAGCCGCGTGTTCTCGCGAGACGCGAAGCGCATGTCGCAGGCCAGCACGAACTCGCTGCTCACCCCTCGGACGCAGCCTCGAATCTTCGCGATGCTGGCGACCGGAGATTTGGTGAGGCGGACGAAAGTGTCCGTCAGGACTGGAAGGCCCGAAGGTCCGACGGCGGTGGTGATGTTGCCCGTCTTGCCGGTCAAATCGAAGTGCGAGAGGTAGAACTCGGGATTTGCGCTCTCGAACGCCACGACACGCAGGCTCGGACAAGCGTCCATGTGCGCGAGCAAATCCTGCAGACCCTGGAATATTACAGCGTCGACGACGTTGAAAGGCGGATAGTCGAACACGACCCGCCAGTAAGCGGGCGTTTCCTCAATGATCCGCAACGGTGCAGGTAACTGAGACACGACGTACGCTCCTTTGTTGCCCGCTCGATAAAGCGCGATGGGTTGCGTTGGATGTATTCTCCTATGGCCCCGCCGCAGCCGAGAGAACCGAGTCAAGATCGCCGTCTAGTTCGAAACCAACCGCGGTGACTCTCTCGTCGTTAAATTGTCCGAAGACAGACGACGGAAGGTCGTACTCAAAGATGGCCTGGCCGTCTTCGTCCTCATAGAGAACGACCCGCAGCGGTGCGTAGAGACCGGCGCCCAATCGGTAACGCGTCATTCGTTCCGCTGTTAGCGGATTGCCGATCTCGTACTGTATGGCTTTGGACTTCAAACCGTCTGCGGCCGTAAGCGAGCCGTGATCGCGCGTCGAAAAAATCCAGAGCTTGGGCAAATTTCGTCGCGCGGCTTCGACCTTCTCCGTTTCTCCCCGCGCCAACATCTCGGCCAATTCCGGTTTTAGAGCCGGCACGCTTGCGATCAGAGCATCGTGGACGCGTTCGAATGCACGAGCGCACCTAATGATGCGATGCTCGATCATGAGCATTCGTTTCTGTCTTGAAACCGGCATCTATCTTCTCCGCGACGATCCCACTCTTTGCGGCGTCAACGTTCACACCCGGCACAGCCTGGGTTTGGCCAGCATCGGGACGTGACGTTCGATGATCCTGGCGCCTGTTTGTCTGGCGACGAGGGGTTTCCATGTCTTTTTGTACAACTATGTGATCCTTGTTGCGCACGAGACGCCATTTCGGCCTTGTTTTCCAGGCGATGCCATCGCGCTGGCGGTGCGGAAGGCTACCGCAGTTGTTGATGTAGAAACTCGCGTGTCCGCTGATTGGCAAGCGCTGCCGCTGCGGCGTTGTAGTGTGCCCCATTATGCCGACTGAAGGCATGATACTGACCCGGATAGCTGTAGACAGTCGCATTCGGTTTGTTGGCGAGCGCGGCCTTGATTTGAGCTTGCGCAGGCTTCGAAATGAACTCGTCCTCCTCGCCCAGATGCATGAGGAGGGGCGCGTGAAGCCCATCGACCTCGTTCAGATACTTCTCGGTATCGGCGCCATGATAGGCGACCGCCGCGTCGACGCGGTGGCGCACGGCTGTCAGAAAGACCATCAGCGCCCCGAGGCAATAACCCAGGACGGCAACCTTGCCGGTGCAACCGGGCAACCTGGCCACAGTCCCGATTGTATCCTCGATGTCCCTGACGCCGGCGTCTCGGTCGAAGGCTTGATAGAGACGAAGGCCGTGTTGCCAGTCAGCGTCCGAAGTGACCCCGAGGTCGACACCCGGCTCCTGTCGCCAGAACAGATCAGGCGCAACCGCAACGAAGCCTTGGTCGGCCAGCTCGTCGCATGTCTTGCGGATGTCTGCGTTTACCCCAAACAGCTCTTGCAGAACGACGACGGCGGGAGCCGGCGAGGACTTCGGCCGTGCGATATAGGCATCAAACGCGCCGTCGCGGCCTCTTATCTTGATCCGATCCGTCATTGTGCCATCCGTGGGCGATTGCCTTCATCCAGGCTCCGCCAATCCTGATCGGCAGAGTTCACATTGCCCGAGAGTTTACGGCTACTTATTGCCGTGCGCCGTGGTGGCGGCCTCTTGGATGAGCTTGGCTGTTTCATTCGGATGAGAAACGTAGGCGACATGGCTGGAGTTCACTTCAACTGTCTTGGCCTTGGCGCGCCTGGCCATCATGCGCTCCTGGTCCGGGTTGATCGATCGGTCCTGGGTGGCCACCATGTACCACGTGGGCTTGGTCTTCCAGGCCGGTGATGTAACCTTGTGCGTGAAGGCGTCGGTGGAAATCGGTACCTGCGATATGGCCATGAAGGCCGCCTTCTCCTTCGGAAGGTCTGCTGCGAAGTCGGCGGCGAAATGCTCCTGTTCTATCCACCAGTTGCCGTTGTCGTCCGGTTTGAACGCCTTGGAGGCTTGCGGCAGGGCCTGCTCGATCGACGCACAGCTCTCACCTTCGTCGAGCGCAAATGCAGCGATATAGACAAGCGCCCTGACCTTTGGATGATTGCCGGCCTCGGTGATGACGGATCCGCCGTAACTATGGCCCACCAGGACCACCGGCCCGTCCATGGCGTCGATGGCCGCCTTCGTGTACTTTTGGTCATCGGCGTAGGAAGTCTCGGGGTGCTGTACCACCGACACCTTGTACCCATCAGCCATGAGAATGCTGGCGACCGGCTCCCAGCCGGAGCCGTCCGCAAAAGCTCCATGCACCAGGACCACGTTCTTGATATGCTGTGTCATGACCACTCTCCTTTGCAGCAAAAATCCGCTCGAACCATTCGGTCTCGACCTCGAGCGCCTTCACCAACCCGCTTCCCCTGTGTGCGCAACTGGTCATCGCGCCATGCTGACCCCGGACCGTGTACCAAGTCGCGCCCGCTTTCTTTGCAGGTCCCGCTCTTATTGGCCGAACGGATCATTTTGTTTTGAATTTTCGGTCCGGTCCTCGTTCGGGCCAGCGCGTTGCGATAGTAAGTGGCCGAACCCCGGGTTCTGGGCGCGGAGAAGGGCACCGCCCACTTCTACTGTTTTGCCCCACTGCGACAGCTGAACATGAGCCAACACCCGGACGCTTCGCGATATTCGCCCCGTCATGGGACGGGAGCGTTCGGGCGCAATCTGGCCGCTCACTTTCACCTGAAGGAAAGTGAGCAAGTCTTCACAGCGTGGCCTGGGGACAATCCTTTCGCCATCACGCGCCTGCAGTCTGACACCGGTATTCCGGACCGAACGACGCGCGTACCAAGCGAAGCCGCACTCCACATCTCGGTTTCCATCTTGCCCGTGCCGCTGCGCAGCTACGAGCTTTGGATCGACGGAAAGGCCATCGGTGTTCCCTTTATCCCATCGCTTCGGACAAGCGTCATGGACCTCCAATCCGATCCGGTCTGTTGGGTCGGCACAGGTTTCGACTATGTGCACTATCATGTGCCAAAAGCGGGGTTGGACGAGATCGCGAAAGATCACGGCGTCGAACCGGTTGGCTCGTACAAGTTCGCAATATGCGAGCATGATATCGTGCTGGCCCAGCTTACGCAGTATGCCTTTCCCTTCATAGGCTCCCGCGACTGGAAGGGTTCTCTCGCTCTGGACCAGTTCAGCCTCATTCTGGGCGCGCATGTGCTCCGGACCTATGCGGGCCTCCCGCCCTTGGGAGCGACAAAAAGGGGTGGACTTGCCCCTTGGCAAGCCAGGCGCGCCACCGAGATGATCAGGGAGAGTCTCGACGGGAACATCCATCTGTCCGACATGGCGCGCGAATGCGGCCTGTCGGTCAGTCATTTCACCCGCGCATTTCGGAAGAGCTTCGGCCTATCTCCCTACCGCTGGCTTCTCGAACGCAGGATGGATCGCGCGAAAGCCCTGTTGGTGACCAGCGATCTTCCGATTGCGGATATCGCCGTACAAGCCGGGTTTTCCGACCAAGCCGCACTTACCCGCGCCTTCGGGCGAATCGTCGGCGATAGCCCAGGTCGCTGGAGGCGTGCCGTTGCTTCAAGGGCCTGACCGCCGCGCAGGCATGTGAAGCGCAGGCGAAAGCGCGCGTCTTGCCCACGCTGCCCGGCGGTGCAAGTATCGGCCACTCGCACTTTAATCGTTCCGGAACCGGAGAATCTCATGAAGACGAATCTGCTGCTGGCCACAACGGCGGTCATCGCCCTGACGGGAGTGAGCGCAATGGCGGCGCCCGCGATGGTCAGCCCCGTTCGCCATTCCCCTCGCAAACAGGTGCTGTACACGCAGAACAGCAACCCCAGCTTTGCCTATGTCAACTCGCAGAACGACACGGGCGGGCAAACCGCGAACAACGATCAGGGGGTCGACGACTTCATCGTTCCGTCAGGCAAAACGTGGAAAGTTACCGAGGTGGACGTGACCGGCTGCTGCGCGTACACGACCGCGATCACGGAGAATGTCTATTTCTACAAGGACAAGAATGGCGTGCCGGGCAAGCTGGTCAGGCATGGATCGTTTCTGAACCTCTCCGGCACAGGGAATCCCAGCTTTGCCATCAGCCTCGGAACGGGCGTCAGCCTGAAGGCCGGACACTACTGGGTCTCCGTTGTCGTGAACTGCGACTACGAAACCGGCTGCGGCTGGGGCTGGGCAGAGACGTCGACGATCAACAATGATGCGGCCCTGTGGCAGAACCCGGGCAACGGGCACGGCACCGGATGCACGACCTGGACGACGCTCGAGAGCTGCTTCGGCGGCGCCTATGCGGGCGACTTCATGTTCGAATTGCAGGGCAAGAGCAAATAGGAACCTTGTACCGCCCCCCCGCGATCGCGAACGTGTGGATGCCGAGGCGGAGGTGGCGAGCCTCGCGGCGCTCGCAGGACGCGTACAGACGTTTTCGGATTGCGGGGTCCACGCGCCGTGCCACGGGCCGCAGCCCACAGAATCGATTTAGCAGTCTGCTGAAGCTGATGATCGACGGCACGCCAAACGCGCCGTTCTCAGCGGAACTTCCGCGACACACTCACTAACGCACGCAGACTCACCGCTAAATTCCTGCTCTTCTTCACCTGCAAGGAGGATAGGTAAATGGTCGATCTGCGGGTTTCGCCAAACTCAGGATGAAGAAATGTCACATCAAGGGTGACGCCCGGCAGTGCGGGCGAGCGGCAAGCGCGCCTTTTTCGACGGCAAATGACATCGCGGGAGGGCGCGCCGCTGTCTAGGGCGTTCGCAGAAAGCTTTCATCGCTCCCGCTGGAATCTACGAAGAAACCAGTAATCGCGCCGCTCTTGTTGATGCCGTCCGGCACCGTGTAGCTCGATTGCGACGCATCGAAAGTCTTGATTGCGCCGTTCGGCGACCGCACGAAGCCGCGTACCCTCTCCGAGCTCGTTGTCCAAGCCCCGGTGATTGTTCCCTTGTCATCGATCCCGTACGGTTCGGTGCCGATAGATCCCTTCGGATCGAAGGTTGTGATCGTACCATCGGCCGCGCGTACGAAGCCCTGTAACGAATCGCCGTTGACCCAAAAGCCGGTTGTATCGCTCGCACTGTTGATGGCGTCGGGATAAGTCGCGGTGGTGCCGCTCACATCGAAGCTGGTGATCTTGCCGGCGGCGCTGCGCACAAAACCGTGCGTGGCGCCGCTCGAGTCCGAATAGGAGCCGGTGATGTCGCCGCCAGCGTTGATGGCATCCCCGAAGGTGCCGGTCGACCCCTTTGGGTCGAAGCTGGTGATCGTCCCGTCGGCGGTGCGCACGAATCCATGATAGATGCCGCTATTGTCCACCCAGGTACCGGCGATCGAACCCGCGTTGTTGATGCCCTCCGGCACCGTCTCGGTCGCTCCCGCCACATCGAACAGCGTGATCTTTCCGTCCGCTTTTCGTACGAAGCCGTGCGGGTTCGATTGGCTGTCGTTATAGGTGCCGGTGACCTCCTCCTTGCCGTTGATGGCATAGGGCAGCGTACCGTACGATCCTTTTGGGTCGAAGGCGGTGAATGTGCCGTCGGGGGCGCGCACGAAGCCGTGATCGGTATCGCTCGCGTCCTCCCAGTAGCCGGTCACAGAACCGTCACCACCTATTGCGAACGCGAATGTCCCCGTCGCGTTCGGCACATCGAAAACGGTGATCGTGGCGGCACTCACGGCTTGTACCTCGACGAGAAAAAGCGCGAGCAAAACCCCACCGCGCTGCAGGCTGTCGAGCAAAACTGTTCCGGGCATCACATCGTCTCCTGCTCGTGAAACCCCTTCGATCTATCCTATCAAAGTTCCCGACGCCCCGAAAGCCATTCGGATCAATGGTGTTGTGTTCTTTGGAAATAAGCGTCCGCCGGTCTTGGCCATCTTGTGCAGTATGACGTGATTCTAGGATGGTTGCGGAGAGTGTCGGTTTCAGCGGCTTGGGATACGGAGCCGTCCCTATGTCTGGAGACACCTCCAAGGTCTTTGTTGCCGACACGCGAAGGCGCTGGTCGCCTGAGCAGAAGCAGCCGATCATCGAAGGGAGCAAGACGAATCCGGTGTCGCGGGTGGCGAAGAAACACGGCCTTTCCACCGCGCTGTTGTTTCGCTGGCGCAAGGCCGAAGGGCTAACGGGCATGCTAAGTGGTTGAAAACAGTCGCGCACCGGAGCGGATAGAAGTGGGAACTGGCTGATCGTTCTATTGCGTGTGAATCGGAGACCTAGACCCCAACGGACCGGCGGGTAGCGGTCTCCCTCCATTTCAGCTAGTTAACGATCTCCTGGCGGGTACTGGGTGGACTCTTACCTTGGGGAACCCTCATGAGGCGGTTTTTCGACAAGTATCGTATCGCGGCCTGCTGTGCGATAGCGGTCGTGCTTTTGACTGCATCGAGCGGCGCCGATGGCCAGTACACGGAAAAGATTCTTTACGCTTTCACTGGAGGAAGCGATGGTAGTGAGCCCTTTGACGACCTGATCGCGGACGGACAAGGCAATCTGTACGGTACCACGCGCTTTGGTGGCAGAGGAGGATACGGCACGGTCTTCAAGGTAACGCCGCAGGGCAAAGAAACCGTGCTCTATTCCTTTTCGGGCGGAAGCGACGGCAGTGAGCCCTTCAGCGGTTTGGTTGCGGACGCACAGGGAAACTCTATGGCACGACCTTTTTTGGCGGCGGCCGCTGCCATAGCTACGGCTGTGGGACAGTCTTCAAATTAACGCCGCAAGGCCAGGAAACTGTGCTTTATTCCTTCAAAGGGGGAAAGCAGGCGAAACACCCCCGATTCCCCGATCTGATTTCAGATACCCAGGGCAATCTGTACGGTACGGCTGAGTTTGGTACTCGCACAGGATGCGACACTACCTACGGTTGCGGCACGGTCTTCAGGCTGACGCCGCAAGGAAAGAGAACTGTACTCAATGCCTTCCTGGGTGGAGAACCGAGTGCAGTGATAATGGATGCACGGGGCTCTCTGTACGGGACAACGTTCTATGACGGTCCGTCAGGCTACGGCACCGTCTTCGAGGTGTCGCCGCAAGGCAAGAAGACTGTGCTTTATTCTTTCTCGGGTGGACGGCATGGCGCCTTCCCCCAAGCTGGTCTGGTTGCTGATGCGCAAGGCAATCTCTACGGGACTACTTCCGAGGGTGGCCGCCGCTGCGTAACCGCTGGCTGCGGTACGGTCTTTGAAGTAACGCCGCAAGGCGCGGAGACCGTGCTCTATGCCTTCAAAGGTAGAAGCGATGGTGCCGTACCTTACGCGCGCCTCATTTGGGATGTGCAGAGAAATCTCTACGGGACCACTTCCGGGGGTGGTGGAAATAGCAGCGGCACCGTATTTGAGGTAACGCCGCAAGGCACGGAGACCGTGCTCTATGCTTTTCAAGGCAAGAGCGATGGCGCCGTACCCTACGCTGGCCTGATTTGGGATGCGCAGGGGAATCTTTACGGGACGACTTCCGAGGGAGGCAACAGCGGTTGCAACGGCTACGGCTGCGGGACCGTCTTCGAGCTCATAAAGAGTACAAAAAAGTAAGATATGTACTGCATCAAAACCGGGCTTCGCTTGCGGCCATGTCGTGGGCTGGCACTTGGGGTGGAAGCGATGATGGGACGGATGGAATTCTGGTACGAGTTCGCCAGCACCTATTCCTACCCGGCAGCGATGCGCCTCGAGCGCCTGGCGACGACGGCAGGCGTGGTCGTGCGCTGGCGGCCTTTCCTTTTGGGCCCGATCTTCGCCGCCCAGGACTGGAACGACTCGCCGTTCAATCTCTATCCGGCCAAGGGCCGCTACATGTGGCGCGATCTGGGGCGCATCTGCGCGCACGAAGGCATCCCCCTTGCCATACCACCGGTGCGTTTCCCGCAGAACGGCCTGAAAGCAGCGCGGATCGCGCTCACGAGCGAAGCAGAGGGCTGGACAGCCGCGTTCAGTCGTGCCGTGTACACCGCGAATTTCGCCGAAGGGAAAGATATTTCCGACGACGCGACGTTGGCTGCAATTCTCGCCGGCCTGAGAGTCGAACCGGAGCGCGCTTTCGCCGCCGCGAACGCGCCGGAGAACAAAGAGCGCCTGAAGGCACAGACCGCGGAGGCGCAAGCGCTGGGCATCTTCGGCGCGCCCTCCTTCATCGTGGACGGCGAACTCTTCTGGGGCAACGACCGGCTGCGGGAAGCGATCGACTGTGCGGCGCTAAAGACCGCAAACTAAGCGGCGATGAATTTTCGGGGGGCCAGCGCCAACCAAAACGTGTGCACCGGAGCGGATAGAGATGCGAACTGGGTTTTGATCCTGCTGCGCCGCCAACTCGCTGACTAAGAATATCGCCCGCCAGAAAAGTTCTCACTTCTATCCTGTTGTCGATTCCGCAAGGCTAGAAGCTTCAATGAGTTAGACCCTATGGCGCACCGGACAGGACAAAACTGCGAACTGGGTGTTCATCCTGCTGCGTCGCCAATTGGCGCGCTAAGGACCCCCGACAGTCGAAAAAGGTTCTGACTTCTATCCTGTTGCTGATTCCGCAAGGTTAGAAGGCTCGTGTCCGTGCATTCCGTCCCGGCGACAGGCGGGGGGGAGCGTTCTTCGCCTTTGGATCGGGATGGAGGCTTGTGGCGCCGGGCGAGATTGCAGCGCAGGCGGATGTGACACCCGCAACGCCCCAATGCGTGACTGACGGCTGGGAATTCCACAGGGGCGGATGAATAGCAAAATGCTGCCATGATGGCCCGGACGCCAGTATGGCTCGTTCCAAACCCACGGACTCGCTAGCGAACGAAATCTCCCGTCGCTTCAAAATCGGCACACCGGGCAAGGCCGGGAACCATCTCGTTGCGCCCCCTTAATGTGGAAGCGGAAGGCGTTCCGTCTAAGCAGCACGGAGGGCAGAGAGACACGAATCGGGCAGTGGAAATTGGATTCGGAGTGTCGCCGAATTCTTAGACGCAGCAACATTTGCGGCACGTCCGGATTTCGGCTAGAAACTTCGTTGAGAGGCGTAGGAGCGCCAATCGGGGGCCAAGATGAAAAGCATTACCGTTGGGTTCATCGCGTTTGGCTGCGCATCTACTCTTCCTGCCCCATCGGCAGAAGCCGTCAAGTGGAAACCTCTTTATTCTTTCTGCAGTCAGGCCAACTGCGTAGACGGCGCCAGGCCAAGAGCCACCGTTATCGATCTGAGTGGCGACTTCTACGGAACCACCGAAGCAGGCGGCGCAGATAACAAGGGTACCATCTTCAAACTTGCGCCGGATGGGGCAGAAGCCGTGGTCCACTCCTTCTCAGGCTATCCAAAAGATGGCGAGGGTCCTTTTGCTGGCCTGATTGCGGACAAGAATGGCAATGGTTACGGCACGACAGTGGTGGGTGGTTCTCATAACTTCGGCACAGTCTTTAAGCTTGCATCGGATGGCACCGAAACCGCGCTCTACAGTTTTACGTGCACCGGGAGCGATGGCTGCTCTCCCTTCGGCGGCGTGATAAAGGATGGGGGCAATCTCTACGGTACGACATTGGAAGGCGGTTACTACGACGACTCGGAGTGCGGTTCGGGCTGCGGCATCGTCTTCAAGCTGGCGCCGGACGGCAGGGAAACCGTGCTTCATGAGTTTAAAGGCCCTGAAGGACCTGATGGCGCATTCCCTTGGGCAGGTCTCGTCAGAGATAAGGCGGGCAATCTTTACGGCACCACAGCCAACGGCGGGGGCAACGGGGGTGACCTGGGAACCGTGTTCAAGCTGGCTCCAGACGGCACCGAAACATTTCCCCATAATTTTGCTGGTGGAACTGACGGTGCCGATCCCCAAGCGCCCCTCATAATGGACAAGACCGGCAACCTGTACGGCACGACCGTTGACGGCGGAAGCGCCGGTTGCAACCAAAATCTAGGCTGTGGAACGGTCTTTATGGTGGCTCCTGATGGTACAGAAAAGGTCCTGCATGCCTTCGCGGGCGGGAGTGACGGCGCGCACCCGCAGGCTGGACTGCTCATGGACAAGGCAGGCAATCTCTATGGAACGACCTACTACGGAGGTGGTGGCGCCAGATGCCCAGCGGGCGGTTGTGGCACTGTATTTAAGCTTACCCCCGATGGTACGGAGACCGTGATTCACGCCTGCGCGAGCGGCAAGAGCGGAAGGGGACCGGAAGCTGGTCTGGTGGCGGACAAGAAGGGCAACCTGTACGGTACGACGTTTTATGGTGGCGCAAATAGGTCGGGCATGGTTTTCGAGCTCAAGCAATAATCAGAAGACTGGCCCGAGCCGCCGCCACGGGGCCCGCTCTTGTACTAGCGCTGATAACTCATAACTAAGCTGGGGATTCTTTTGGTATGACATATAATCCCTCTCCCGTTGTTAGCGCCGACACCCTTGCAGATATGCGTCAATTGACACAAGCGCAGTGGGCACCATCGGGCCAACCGGCTATAGTTGTGTACCTTGCAGGATACGATACAATCGGCGATGGTGGCAGCGGTATGTTTTTCTGGAGCGCCGATGATACGCGCACCGATGACGGCATTTCTGTTATCGAGCCAATTTCATCCGGGGGCGGCCCCGGGCGTGCAAACAGAATAATTGAGAACAATACAATATCGGCGGCGGCGTGTGGCCTTATCGCCGACGGCTCGACCCCTAACGATTCCCAGTTTTCAAACATACTTGTGCTCTCACAAACTCTTGGCGGGCTAAAGCTAATCTGCGGAGCCGGGACATACGTACTCAATTGCCGCCAACGACAATGAGCGGCAGCGCCGCTCCCATAGGCTCCCTAAGGCAGAGGTGCGGCTGCCTAGGCAAATGCCCGTGCAGCTGGTGGAGGTGGAAGTTTTGGCAGAACTGCTAGAGTCCCTCCCAGTAATCGCGAACGACAACAGCGAGGATATTGGGGAATGAGCAAGCGGGTTGCGATCTACGCACGGGTGTCAACGACAAGGCAGGCCGAGAACGATATCTCGATTCCCGACCAGCTGGGGCAGGCACGAAAGTTCTGCGAAGCGCGCGGCTGGTACGTGGTGCGGGAGTTTGTCGATCCCGGCGCAAGCGCCAGAGACGACAAACGTCCGCAGTTTCAGGCAATGATGGATGCAGGTTCCGTCGATCCCTCGCCCTTCGATATCGTGCTCGTCCATAGCCAGTCACGATTCTTCCGCGACACGGCAGGCTATGTCGTCTCCAAGCGCAGACTCCAGAAGCACGGCGTCTCGCTTGTCTCCATGACCCAGGACTTTGGCGAAGGTGCAACCGCGGAGTTTGCCGAAACCATCACTGCCGCCGCCGATGCTCTACACAGCGCCGAGACGGCCAAGCACGTCGCCCGCACCATGCTGGAGAATGCAAGACAGGGATTCTGGAACGGCTCCAAGCCGCCCTACGGCTATCGCACCGTGGCAGTGGAACAGAGAGGGCAGCGGACGAAGAAACGGCTGGAGATTGATACGAGCGAAGCCGAGACGGTGCGACTGATCTTCAAGCTGTTCCTTTCCGGTGACGGCAGAAGCGGCCCCATGGGGGTGAAGGATATTGCCTCGTGGCTGAATGCCCACCGCCATACGTTTCAGAATGGCGGGCTGTTCTATACCAGCGCCGTACACGCGATTCTCACCCGAGATACCTACAGCGGCACGCACTACTTCAATCGCCATGACTCTCGTGCCAAACGCGAGCGGCCAAAAGAGGAATGGATTGCACAGGAAGCCCCTGCCATCATTCCCGCAAGAACATTCAAGCGCGTCCAGCATGCTCTCGCCGACCGCCGCCCGAACGTAACGCCTGCGCGCATCTCCAACAGCGATGTTCTCTTAACCGGAATCGTCCGCTGTGAATGCTGCGGCTCCCCTCTCATGGTCCGAACGGGAAAGAGCGGACGCTACCGCTACTATGCCTGTGCCTCGCACCGGCTGAAGGGACGCGTGGCCTGTCCCAATCCCGTGGCCATTCGGGAATCCCAACTGGACGATATGGTTCTCTCCGCCCTCACCGGAGAACTAATAACCCCCGAACGGCTCCCGGCTCTGCTCTCCGAAGCGCGCAAGCATCAACGCGCAAATTCGAGCGCCAACATTCAAAGGCGCGAAACCCTGAAAAAACGGATCAAGGACACACAAACACAGATTGACCGGCTTTATGGCGCACTACGCGAGGGACTCGTCACGGACTCCGCGTCCTTCCGCGCGCAACTTTCCGGAGTGGAGCAAGCACGCGCGGAAGCTGCCGCGCATCTGTCCCGCATCGATTCCGACGTTCCGGAGTTCCGCCAGACGCTATCGCACCAACAGGCCGCTACACTCGCCGCTACCCTGCAACGCCGCTTGCTGGACGCCCCTAAGCCCATGAAGCGCCGTTACGTACGGGGGCTCGTCTCCGACATCATCCTGAACCGCGAAAAGGCCGTCATCACCGGTCCTAGTTCAGCCATCGCTCAATCCGTCACCAGCGGCGACTTCGACGCTGCGGTTCTCACTTCTATATGCCCTTCCTGAGAGAAGGGTGACACTTCATTCCGGGCACATGGGTAACACAATCGGGCTTTTGCGGGAGAGCGCAAGATGCCCTGGAAGGTGTGCAACCCATGGACGAGAGACTGAA
>Ga0209579_10001514_pt1 | contig 19068 bp, 19 predicted proteins | sample Coa_R1_2_FD_187152 | JGI IMG/M metagenome (GOLD analysis project Ga0209579, IMG submission 187152) | Surface soil microbial communities from Centralia Pennsylvania, which are recovering from an underground coalmine fire - Coalmine... | ecosystem: Environmental > Terrestrial > Soil >... | reverse complement strand
AATCCAGAGCGGCACACTGTGACGGTTTTCGTGACATTTTGGCTACACCTACGTCTATGTGGGTTGGGTGGAAGAGACATCCCGGTGCCTGTGGGGCTGGTCCCGCGCGAGGCTGCTACGATGAGTGCCAGAGCCGTCGCGCGCGTGGATGAAACCAGTGCAATCCGAGCAGTGCAACGTGGCGATCAGGACGCCTTCGAGCATCTGGTTCGCACCTACGACCAGAGTGTGCTCCGGCTGGCCATGAATATGATGCGGTCGCCGGAAGACGCCCGCGACGTTTATCAGGAAGCGTTCCTGCGTGTGTATCGCAACATACACACCTTCCGCTTCGATTGCAGCTTCCACACCTGGCTATATCGCATCGTGACCAACATTTGCCTGGACCATCTGCGCAAACGCAAAGTCCGGCGCGAAGAGCCGGCGGTGATGGAGACTTCCGACGGTCCGGTGAATCGCATTGACCATGTGGAAGAAGAAGGCCCGCATGCCGACCCGGAGCGAACCACCTGGAATCATCAACTCGGCCGGCGCATTGAGACGGCGCTCGCCGATCTGACGCCGCGCGAGCGCATGGTTTTCGAGCTGCGGCATTATCAGGGGCTGCGCCTGCGTAATATCGGCGACATGCTGGGCACCAGTGAAGAAGCAGCCAAGAATTGTTTGTTCCGCGCCACACAGAAAATGCGCGCGGTTTTGGGAGACCTTGTATGAATTGTGATGATGCTTTGCGAGCGCTTTCCCTATACGAGTATGGGGAACTGGACGCCGCGACGGAAGACAACCTGGAAAGCCACCTGCACGCATGCCAGTCCTGCGCGCAAGAGTGGAAGCACCAGCGCGCGATGTCCCAGGCGCTGAGTCAACGCGAAATCGAGCCGCCGGCTGCGCTGCTGGAACAATGCCGCCAGGAGTTGACACGCAATCTTTATCGGGAAGCGGACCGGCCCGCGCTTTCACCCGGCCACTCCGGCTGGCCATTCCGCCATTTTGCCGCCATGCTTTTCGGACCGGGCCTGCGGGTACGCCAGGCGCTGGGCGCGGTGGCCCTTGTAGCTTTGGGTTATTTTTCCGCTCACCTCAATTTCTTCTCCGGCGCGGGCGTGCTTAGTCTGGCAGGCCTGATTCCCGACGGTATGGTGTCGCGCGTTCGCGCGGTTCAGCCGGACAGCTCCGGGCGCGTGCAAATCTCCATCGATGAGACGCGGCAGCGAGTGGTCTCAGGCCGCACCGATGAGCCGGCTATCCAACAGCTTCTGTTGGCGGCAGCTCGCGAACAGGACAATCCGGGGCTGCGGGTGGAATCGGTGAGCGTGTTGAAAGATCATTGCGCCTCGGCCGAAATCCGCGGCGCGCTGCTCGAAGCCGTTGAGCACGATGCCAACCCCGGCGTCCGCCTGAAGGCTCTGGAAGGCTTGAAGACCCTCACGCTTGACCCGGAGACGAAGAAGGCTTTGGCGCAAGTGCTGCTCAAAGACGATAACGCCGGCGTACGCATTCAAGTAATCGATCTGCTGATGACCCAGCGCGACGGGTCCATGGTGGGCGTGCTGCAAACGCTGGTGGATCGGGAAGAGAATAGCTATGTGCGCATGCGCTGCCGTAAAGCTTTGCAGGAAATGAATGCGTCGGTAGGTACCTTTTAACGATGACCAGATTTGACCAAACCGCGGCCCTGCTTTTGCTGATGGCCGGTGTGGCGCCGGCCGGTGATCCCGGCTTGCATCGGGAAGGTGCGTTCTGGGTATGGACCGAAACCGGTTCCCAACCTGCGCCCGCCTCGAGCGCCATACGGATCACTGCTTCCGGCAATGTGAAGGTCACCGGCGCTGCCGAAGACCGGATCGTCTACACCGTGACCCGGCGCGTGCGGGCACGGGACGAATCCGAAGCGCGGCGTCTGTTGGCGATCTCGCACATCCGCGTCATGCTCGGGGGAAAGATGACCGCCGTGCGGGTGGATAGCGCGGCAGGCGAGGCGGCGGACCTGGACATCCATGTGCCGCGCGCCGCCGCCGAAATCGTCGTCAACACCCAGGACGGCGCGGTCGACATGTCCGATCTCAGTGGTGCGGTGCATACCGAAACCGGCGCCGGCAAAGTGACGATGGACCGTATTCGCGGCTCGGTGACCGCGCTCACCGCGGGCGGGGATGTGGTGCTAGGCTCCGTGGGCGGCGCCGTCCGCTGCATTTCGGGCGGTGGACCGATCTCGGCACGCGCATTAGGTAGTGAGGCTTTCCTGCAGACCGCCGGCGGCGATATCACCGTCGAGCAGGTGGAGGGACCGGTGCGCTGCTCAACCGCGGCCGGCGGTATCCGGATCGAGCGGGCCGGTTCCACAGTCGTCGCCGATACGATGGGCGGGCCGGTGGATATTGTCAGCGCGCGCGGACTGGTCACCATACGAAACTCCGGCGGCCCCATTGCAGTGGGTTCAGCGGGCGGCGGGGCGCGCTGCGAAAGCGCGGGCGGCGCGATTCGTCTCACCCAGGTCGCTGGCGGCTTGCGCGCTTCTACCGCAGTGGGCAACATCGCCGCGCATTTGTTAGCCGGCCAGACCTTTACGGACTCATTTCTTACTACCGGCGCGGGCGATATTACCCTGTGGATTCCCTCTAATTTGCAAGTGACCGTGCGCGCGCAGAATGAAACGCCTGGAAACGCGCGGCGTATTGTTTCGGATTTTGCCGCAATTCCCGTGAAATCATCAGGCATGGCGGTAATCGCCGAAGGGTCCCTTAACGGCGGCGGCCCCCTGGTGCGGCTGGTCAGCACGGGCGGGACAATCTACATCAGGCGAGACAAATGAGCGAAGTGCGCGTCTGATCCAGTAAGGGAGAGAAGGAGAATTTCATGAGTCTGATTCTTGGCGGCATGTCTCAAGCGGTGATTCTGGCGACTGGTCTGTGTTCGCAGCAACCGGCGGCGCCACCGCCGCCCCCGCGCGCTACCAATGTCTCGCACCAGGTGATGTCGTCAAATCACGGGACCAGCTATTTGGGCGTGGCGGTGGTCGACATCGATACCGAGCGCGCTAAGGCGCTCAACTTGAAAGAGGAGCGCGGCGTCGAGGTCAAGAGCGTCAAGGAAGACAGCCCTGCGGCCAAGGCCGGCATTAAAGAAGGCGACGTCGTACTGGAATTCAATGGCCAGCGCGTGGAGGGTACGGAGCAGTTTGTGCGCCTGGTGCATGAGACGCCGCCGGGCCGCTCCTGCTCGCTGCTGCTTTCGCGCAACGGCTCGACGCAAACCATCACTGCCGCTGTCGGCATGCGGCGCGCCGGCGACATGTATTTCTTTGATCTGGAAGGCGGCGACGCGCCCATGGTTCCTCTTCCCGCGATTCCGCAGGTTCGCATCCCCGACGTCCCGCACGCGCTGATGTCCTGGCGCAGCTCGATCCTCGGCATCGAAACCGAATCGCTCGGAGCGCAGCTTGCCGAATTTTTTGGCGTAAAAGATGGCGTGCTGGTTCGCGCCGTGGTGAAAGATTCCACCGCCGAGAAAGCGGGTTTCAAAGCCGGCGACGTGATCATCAAAGTGGATGGCGAGAAGGTAACCACGCCACGCGAAATCTCCAGCTTGCTGCACGGGACGCGTAGCAAAAAGGTTTTCCCGGTGACCGTGGTTCGCAATAGAAAGGAAATGACGATCAATGTGACGCTGGATGAGAACGGCAGGAACGAACAGAAAGTGGAAGGCCCGCGGGAGCTGCTTTAATGATTAGTGCTGAAAGAGAAACCAAAATTGCTGACGGTTTCTCTTTTATCGCCATTAATCGGGGAATTATCCGGATTAATTCCCATTTTAGCGTGATAATAGGCCAGTAATTCGGCTTCATCGACGTCCACTGCGCGGGCATATTGACGGATGTAGCTGGTGTTATAGATGCCGCCGGGAAGCTTTTTGAATTCACCTTCTTCGATCGCGCGCAGCAGGCGCACCCCGATCTTGGTGTCGCTCGAAATCTTCTCGAGCGATATTCCCCGCGTCTGGCGAATCGTTGCCAATTGCATCGCGTCGTCTCTCTGCACGCTTTAGTCCTCCCCCGGATCTTGCTGGATCCCGGTGGGATGTCGCTTTTGTCGGTGGGCGGCCCCACCTTCGGAGCGAGACATCTTCAGCAAGTTCAGTCTAACATAGCTGCGATTTGATACACTACTGAAACCTTCATGTTTTTTTCCCGCAGACGCGTCACGGGCGCCCTGGCAGCAGGGGGACTCGGGTTTTTCTGCGCCCGGGGCAAAGCGTTTGCCGCGGGGCCTAAGCCGCGACTGATAATCTTAGTAATATCCGAACAATTCCGTTCAGATTACATTGATCGCTTCGGCAATTTCTTTGTCGCGGGCGGATTTCGCCGCCTGCGCCAGGAGGGTTCTTACTTCCAGGATTGCCAGATGGCGGCCAGCACCTTTACTTCCAGCGGTTTGGCTACGCTCGCAACCGGAGCTTATCCGGAGCTGCACGGCATCGTCGCCGACACCTGGTACGATCGCAAGGAACATAAGCCGGTTCTGGCCTCGCTCGAAAAACTGCAAGGCACCACGCTGAGCGACGAGGTGATGTCCGCCGATAGCCGCAACCGGATTTTCGGAGTGGGTGGTGCTCTATCAAGTCTCGAACTGCTCACCGGACGGTTGCCTACTCGCCTGTTTTCGATGTTATCCGATGGCGAGTATGAAGGCCGCGGCTCCGGTCCTGCGATGCCGTGGTTCGAAGAATATCGCCAGGCTAATCCGCCAGGAAGGCTTAAAGGAGCAGGCTGGCAAGTGCTGGGAGGCTCGAAGAGCGTGCCGCCGCTGCGTACGCTGACCGCCGATCCGGATCGCCCGGAAACTTTTTCCGCGCTCTACCGCTCGTCGCCATTCGCGCAGGCCGCGCAGTTCGGGCTCTTGCGCGATTTGATCGGCCGCGAGCGCCTGGGGCAGGGACCCGCCACCGACGTGGTCGCCGTGTCCCTCGATTCCATGGCCCTGCTGGGTTACGAAGTGGGCGCCGATTCGCCGCTGATGCGCGAGATGGTGCTGCATCTGGACCGCGAAATGGAAGCCCTGCTGACCCTGCTCGACAAGAGCGTCGGCGCGCACAATTACATCCTGGCGTTTTCAGCCGCCCATGGCGCGGTTCGCCAGGGCGGGGAGCCTCGCGCCCGCTATGCTATTCAGGGCGAAGCCGTGGCCCGATCCATCCAGCAGGCGCTCGCCGCGCAGTACGATGTGAAAAACACCCGCGCCGCCTATGTCGAGCGCTACGTTTATCCGTTTCTTTATCTGCGCCTCGATTCGCTGAAACGTTCCTACATCGATACGCGCGAGGCCCGCACACAGGCTGGCCGCGCCGCCCTTCGCGTGGCGGGCGTCGCGGGATACTACACCGCTGACGGCGATTGCTCCCACACCGGAGAATGGCTGCGGCGCTTTCGCAACAGCTTTCATGCCGTGCGATCGGGCGACGTCATGCTGGCCTACGAGCCGGAATGCGTGGAAGATTTCGGCGCCGGCCGCGGCATTTCCTACGGATCGCTCTACAACTACGAATCGCGTGTGCCGTTGATCCTGTTCGGCGGGCCGTTCGCGCCGCAGTCTTTTGATTACGCGGTGGAATCGACCGACGTCGCGCCTACCCTCGCGCATGCCCTGGGTGTGGCCTGGCCGTCGTCAGCGACGGGCCGCGTGCTGGCCGACGCGCTGGCGTCCGGATGACGGACCGTCTTGCTATTTCGCTGTGCGGGATTCCGCTGCGTAACCCGGTTCTCGCGGCTTCCGGCACCTTTGGCTACGGCATCGAGTTCGAGGAGATCGCCGATCTCAACGCAATCGGCGGCATCGTAGTCAAAGGCCTTTCGCGCGAGCCCATCGAAGGCAACCCGCCTCCCCGCGTGTGGGAAGCGCGCGGCGGGATGATTAATTCCATCGGCCTGCAGAACATCGGCGTGCGGGCCTTTGTCGAACAGAAGGTTCCGGCGCTCGCTAAACTCAAGACCGCCGTCTTCGCCAATGTTTTCGGATACTGCACGGAAGATTACGCGGAAGTCGTGCGCGTGCTGGAAGACGCGCCGGGCTTGGCCGGCTACGAACTGAACGTTTCCTGCCCCAATACGCAACACGGCGGGATGTACTTTTCGAGTGATCCCAAACTGCTGGCGGAAGTGGTGGGCCTGGTGCGCGGCATCGCCAAGCGGCGTCCGCTAGTTGTGAAGTTGTCGCCCAATGTGGCCCAGATCGAGCCGCTGGCCCGGGCGGCGGAAGAAGCGGGCGCCGACGCCATCTCCCTGATCAACACTATCGTGGCTCTGGCCGTGGATGCGCGCGAGCGCAAGCCACGCATTGGCGCAGGCTTCGGCGGACTCTCGGGACCGGCTATCAAGCCAATCGCCCTTCGCATGGTGTATCAGGCCGCGCAAGCGGTACGCATTCCGGTAGTAGGCATGGGCGGCATCGCGACCGGCGAGGATGCGGCGGAATTTCTGGTAGCCGGAGCGAGCGCGGTCGAAGTCGGCACCTCGACGTTCTGGGATCCGGCATCGCCTACCCGCATCGCCCGCGAGCTGGATCAATTTCTTGCCGAGCAGAACGTCGCGCACGTTTCCGAGCTGGTGGGAACCCTGCACTGCGGTTGAGGTACCATCGACAGAACCCATGGGCGCGAGCAATCTGGATCTATTCCCCGAACTGCAAAGGCAAGCCGCTGCGTACACCACCGGCATTTTGCCATCGCAGTCGATTCAAGAATTAATCGCAGCCGGGCACATCACTGCGGCCCAGCCGATCCTGCCCGACCAGATACAGCCTTCCAGCCTCGACCTGCGCATTGGCCCTGTCGCGTATCGCGTGCGCGCGAGTTTTCTGTCCACGCCGAATTCGAGCGTGGCCACCAAGCTGAAAGAGTACACGCTCTACGAGCTGGATTTGACGCGCCCCACGGTGCTGGAACAAGGCTGCATTTATATCGCGCCGCTGATGGAGGAGTTGTGGCTGCCGCCCGGCATTTCGGGGCAAGCCAATCCGAAAAGCACCACTGGGCGGCTGGATGTCTTTACGCGCCTGATTACGGATTTCGGCGGCGAGTACCGCGAGTTCGAACGCGTCGTGCCCGGCTACAAGGGGCAGCTCTACACGGAAATTGGTCCGCGCACGTTCAGCATCGTGGTGAGCCAGGGGACGCGCCTGAGCCAGCTACGTTTGCGGCGCGGCAATCCGCCGCCATCCGGTGCCGAGCTCGAACGTCTGCATGAGTCGGAGACTTTGGTTTTCAACGAAGACGAATCGCCGGTTGACGCGATCATCCGCAAGAAAAGCCTGTGGCTATCGGTCGATCTGATGGGCGATGAGAATTCCGACATCATCGGCTACAAGGCCCGCCGCAACGCGCCGCTGATCGATTTGTCCCGCATCAACTATTACGAGACCGCCGAGTTCTGGGAGCCGATCCGTCGCACCGCCGCGCACAACCTGGTGCTCGATCCGCACGATTTCTACATTCTGGCGTCAAAGGAAAAAGTGAGCATCCCCCAAACCGTCGCGGCCGAGATGGTGCCGTACGATCCCTCCGTCGGTGAGTTGCGCATTCACTATGCAGGCTTCTTCGATCCTGGCTTCGGCTACGGCAACGACGATATCAAGGGCACCAAGGCGGTGCTCGAAGTGCGCTCCCATGAGGTTCCGTTTCTGCTGGAAGACGGGCAGGTGGTGGGGCGCCTGATTTTTGAACGGCTGCTGGGCATTCCGGACAAGGTCTACGGGCAGGGTATTGGATCGTCGTACCAGCGGCAGGGATTGGCGCTGAGCAAGCATTTCCGCAGGGATTAACTGAGAATGAAACCGTTCGAGATGGCAGCAAGACTGATGTTGTTTGCTATCGCGGGATGCCTCTTTGGCGGCTCAGCGGCAGGCGAAACGTTCTGCGCACTTTCAGTTGAAGTTCGTTTTCACGACGGACGCCCAGCCAGATTGCAGCCGGTGAAATTCATTGATCCTTCCGGAAATATTGTGTTTGATGAGCAGATCGAGAATTCCACATTTCAAATATGCGATTTTGGGTTTGGTGAACATCGCCTTGTTGTCGGGTCCAGCCGTTGCTACCAGACTGCAGTTTCGGGCATAGAGCTCCGACTTGGCCGGCCCATCCATCTCACCGTGTGGCTCAACGACTGCCCGCGTCATATTTCTAGGGGCAAGAATTGTAGCGTGTACCTCCGCGTACGCAATCCCTCGGCTTCCGCCCTTGCTGGAGTAAATGTCTCGCTGGGAACGGACCGGCCGCCTGGCACAACGGATGATTTCGGACGGGTCGAAACATATGTGAAAGGCGCTGCTTCCACCACCGCGGTTCTAACGAAGGAGGGGAACGTGGCTGAACACGTTCCGCTTCGTTGTGAAGATTCGGAAGACATTCAAAGGGACGTTGTCCTGATACCCGTCGCCCGCTGACACGGCCGCTCCCGGCGTTCGCGCCACGTTCTGCAATTACCAAACCGACAACCCCTACTTAATCCCCACCACCATCGAATCCGGTCCCGATAGGTGCTCGACGCGCGTCTCACGGAAGCCCGCTTCCCGCATCCAGCCGCTGCAGTCAGCGCCTGTGAAGTCGAATCCGCCGGGAGTCTCGATCAGCATGTTCAAACTCATCAGCAGACCGAAGGCATTCTTACGTCGGTCATCGTCGATCAGCGCTTCGAACACGATGAGCGCACCATCTTTCGGCAGCGCCTCATAGGCCTTGGCTAGCAGCATGCGTTTCTCTTCCATGCTCCAGTCGTGCAGAATGTGGCCCATGATCAGCACGTCGGCGGAGGGCAGGGGATCGGTGAAAAAGCTGCCGGGATAAAAACGGACTCGGTTGGCAAGGCCCGCCGCGGCTACGTATTCCTCAAACACCGGACCGACTACAGGCAGGTCGAAACCGCCGCCGGTCAGGTGGGAGTGCTTAAGCGCGATCTGTACCGGGGTGCCGCCCTGCGCTGTGCCGATGTCGATGAATGTCCGATAATTCACCCAGGGAAATTTTTCAGCGATGGCGCGCGCGATGCCGCTGCTGATGCCGGTCATGGCGCCAAGAAAACTGCGCAGGCTTTCCGGCGTGCTATAAATCTTCTCGAACGCATTACCGCCCGTCTTGCTCTCGTTTTGAGGCTGGCCGGTTCGCAGCGCTTCAGTGAGCGATCCCCAGAACGGATAGAGGCGCGCGTTGGCCATGTGCAGCAGGCCGCCGACGTAGGCGCCGGGCTTGGCGGGATCGAGAAACGTCGCCGTCTCCGGAGTGTTGGCGTAGTAGCGGCCATTGCGTTCCAGCAGGCCGAGCGCGACCAGTGCATCCAGGAAATCCCGAACGCCGCGCGGATGCAGGCCCAGCCGATTCGCCAATGCCATGCCTTCCTGCGGGCCGGCGGCCAGCTCAGCGAACAGGCCCAGCTCGACCGCGCTGAGCAGTGTTTTCGAGCCCCAGAAACCCAGGCCCACCTGCAGGATGTGTTCAGGAGTCATAAGGGGAGATCATAGCCCACCGCCGTGCCGGATACCAGTCGGATATAATCGGTCCGCGTCATTTCCTTGAAGGAGGAAAACAAATGCGAATGTTGCTGAGAGTATCATTTCCCGTGGAGGCTGGAAACGCCGCCGCCAAGGCCGGAACCCTCGGTTCCACGGTGGATCAAATTCTGGCCGATCTGAAACCGGAAGCCGCCTATTTCTTCGCCGATGACAACGGCCAACGGTCGGGATCGATCGTGTTCGACATGAAGGACTCATCGCAGATTCCGGCTATCGCTGAGCCCTGGTTTCTCGCCTTCAACGCAAAAGTTTCGCTGCGACCGGTGATGAGCCCGCAAGATCTTGCCAAGGCAGGTCCGGCGATTGGCAAGGCCGCTAAGCAATACGGCAAGTAGAAGAGATTGTCGTTTCGATTCGCCGCCTCAATGCGGCTGACCGAAACAATACATCGTGCTGTGGGTCCGCACGTAGATTCGACCCTCGCTCAGAGCCGGAGTGGCGTGGATTTCATCGCCCAGATCGTTCACGGCCAGAACCTCCCACTCCGCCGCAGCTTTTAGCACGGTGACCTTGCCTTCCGCGCTGGCGAGATACAGCTTGTTATCGGCGGCGACGGGTGACGCCAGGTACTCGCCCAAGGCGTCACGGGTTCGCCCTTGCTTGAAGAGTTGGCCTGTGGCCGGATCGAGCGAGGTAATAATGCCCCCGTCACGAACCATGAAGTAAACGTTTTGGTACACCAGCGGGGCTGGAACGTACGGTATATTTTTCTTGAAGCGCCAGCGAATCGCACCGGGTTCCAGTTTTCCTTGCGCCTTGTCCGGCCGAATGGCGATGGCACCGAACTCACCGATTCCCATCATTCGGGCCGCGTTCCATTCCTCGGCGGTGATGAAGCTGTCCCCGTCCGCATCGATCCAGCCGAAATGTTCGCCCAGGTCTTTATCGCCTTCGAACTCCTTGCGCGATAGGCGGCCGTCGTGATCTTTGTCGTACATCGCCAGGACCGATTCAAAGGTCGGCATATAGGGTTCAGTGCTGCTCAAGGTCGAGACCAGCAACGTACCGTTGATAGCGACGGGAGTGCCGAGAGCGCCTCCCGAGGCGATGGGCATCCACCAGCGCGATTCCCCTGTATCGAGGTAGTAGGAGTCCAGCCTGGTTGAGCCGAGCACGATCAGTTGCGCGGCGCCTTCGGAAGGCTGGAACAGCATTGGCGTCGCCCAGCCGATGTTCGCTCCGCCGCGATTCGTTTTCCAGCGTTGATGTCCGGTCTTGCGGTCCACCGCAAGAAGGAATCCGCCGGTCTGCTGATCGCAAACCAGCACCAGCAGGTTGCCGGCTACGATCGGCGAGGCGGCCATGCCGTAGAAATTTTTGAACGGCCCGAGCGGCAGAGTCCAGCGATCTTTTCCGTCCGGCGTGTACGCAGCCAGGCCGAACTCCGGAAAGAATGCGACCACTCCGCTCTCGTCGGCAATGGGTGTAGGCGATGCGGGATCGTTGTTGTGGAAGATTGGCTGCGGCTTGGTGCGCCGGATTTCCCGCTGCCACAATACAACCCCGGTTTTGGCGTCGAGACAGATCGTCAGAAGCCGATCACCTTCGCTGGCCGTCAGGTAGACGCGGCCTTCCGCCACCACTGGAGAAGACTGACCGAAGGGAACCGCCCTTTTCCAGACGACGTTTTTTGAGGGCGAGAACTCCACCGGGTATCCGGTCGCGGAATCGACGCCGGAGCCGTTCGGTCCGCGAAACCGGGTCCATTGATTGTCCGCGCCAGCCGCGAGCAAGCCAAGGAGCAGCAGTGCGCAGACTCGTAGTGGCCAGGTGATCATAAGGGGAGATGATAGCTTAGGGGCAGGTTCTAATGCTATGGCTGCGACTTATCGCGCAGTGATGATCACGAAGCCGGGCGGGCCTGAAGTTCTCCAGGTAGTCGAATTGTCGGTTGAGCCGCCGGGCCCGGGGCAGCTGCGCGTGCGAGTTCGCGCGGCAGGTGTGGGCTCGACAGACCTGCTCGTATTTGGCTGGAAGCTATATGTACGCGCCGAAGATACCGTGCGTGCCCGGGTATGAGATTGCCGGCGTGGTGGATGCCATCGGCGCCGACGTCACCGGTTTCGCGGTGGGCGAGCGGGTGGCGGCGCTGACCGTGTATGGCGGGTTCGCGGAAGTTCTGGTGCGGGAGGCCGAACATTTTCTGCCGATCCCTGACGGCGTCTCCGATCGTGATGCGGCAGCGGTGATCCTGAATTACGTGACGGCGTGGCAAATGATTCATCGCGTCGCCAAAGTGCAGGCCGGACGGACCGCGCTGGTAACGGGCGCTGCGGGCGGGGTCGGCACGGCCGCGCTGCAACTGTTGAAGCTGGCGGGAGTGAAGGCCTACGGTGCGGCGTCAGCGGCCAAGCATGACATCGTCCGATCTCTCGGCGCGGCGCCTATCGACTACCGGGCCGGGCCGATCGATCGCCTTACGCGCTCGCTCGAACCCGACGGCGTCGACTACGTGTTCGATGCCATCGGCGGAGCTTTTATCAGCCCGTGCATCGGCGCGCTGCGGCGGGGCGGGATGCTGGTCGCGTTCGGCTTCCTCGGCGCACCCGGCAAGCTGGGGCAGGCGGCCATGTTCGCCAATATATTCATTGGATCGCGCCTGCGTGGACGGCATGGCAAGTTTTACGGCATCACGATGCTTTACCGCAAGAATCCTCAGCCGCTGCGCGAAGATCTCCCCAAGATCTTTGCTCTGCTGGCGGAGAAGAAAATTGACCCGCTGGTCAGCCGCACGTTTTCACTGCTCGAAGCTAAGCAGGCGCTCGAAGTTCTGGCGGCGGGCTCGGTGGAAGGCAAGATCGTCTTGACTGAAGGCTGATTGGCGCGGCGTCATGGCAGTGCAACGAGCCGCTGCTGAAAGTTGAGAATGAGGTCTTCGTTCGTGCTCACCAAGGTCAGGCAATCCCTGCCATCCGCAATAAATGTTTCTGGACGGATCAAAATCAGCTGGTTCCAGAAGACGTCCAGTATGCCGGGCATATAGGGGGCAGGGTCGTGCAGCACAAAAGCGAACATATTCACAAACACTAGAATCTGCGTGCCGCCCGGCTGGAAATCAAAAAAGTTTCCGCGAAAAACTTCACCTAGCTCGCGCCGTTCTGGAAACACATACCATTCGTCATAACCAGGATATCCAGGCCCGTCATCTTGATACCTGAGGGGAGCTAGAGAAGTGATTAGCGGGCTGTATGCGACGTCGCCTACACGGTCCCATCCTGCCGAAACTTGCTCCTCTGAAAGAAGACGGCTGACACCGCTGTCATAAGAGGTGACCGCGAGATATCGGTTGATCACCGCTTCCGGACATAACCCCAGCAGCGTTCCGATATACACATCACCTGTCGCTGTAAGCCAGTGATAGGCACCATTCTGGCCGCGCCGGACGATCCTCTCGTCCTGTTCCTCTGGCGAAGTCACTCGATAATGTTACCTAAATCGGCTTGTACGAGCGCGCGAACGGCGTCGCGCCTACCCCCCTGATATAATTCAAACGGATGGACATATACGAGGAGATCGTCCGCCTGCGGCGTCTTGGCCAGAAGGCCGCTATCGCCACCATCGTGCAGGTGCGCGGCTCGATTCCGAGCTACGAGAGCGCCAAGCTGCTGGTGCGCGAAGACGGCTCCATGATCGGGACCATCGGCGGCGGCTGCGTGGAAGCCGAAGTCTGGAATGCCGCCCGCGAAGTGATCGAGACCGAGAAGCCTAAGCACCTGACCTTTAACCTGGGGCAGGATGCCGCTTACGACAACGGCCTCATCTGCGGAGGCCAGCTCGACGTGTTCGTGGAGGCCGTCATTCCCTCACCTTACGCATTCATTTTCGGCGCCGGGCATATTTCCAAAAGCCTTTCGAAAGTCGCCAACCTGGCCGGTTTTTCCACGACCATCATCGACAATCGCGCCACCTTCGCCAACCGCGAGCGCTTTCCCGAAGCCGACGCGATTTTCGCCGAGGAGTACGAGGATGTTTTCGCCAAGCTCGAGATCAACGAAACCAGCTACATCATCATCGTGACCCGCGGCCATCGCGACGATATGCGCGTCCTGAAATGGGCGGCGACCACGCCGGCTCGCTACGTGGCCATGATCGGCAGCAAGCGCAAGGTAATCAACGTCGTCAAGGAACTGGAGAAGGACGGCATTTCGCGGGAAGCGCTGGAGCGGATTCACGCGCCCATGGGTCTGGAAATCGGCGCGGTCTCTCCGGAAGAGATTGCGATTTCGGTGGCCGCGGAGATGATCGCGGTGCGGCGCAACGCAGGGTCCAACTGGCAGTCGGTTTCGAAATCCATCTTTGCCCAAGAGCTGCAGCGGTCGCTGCCGAAGTGATTGCAGGGCTGATTTTGGCGGCGGGGGAATCGCGCCGCATGGGATCTCCGAAAGCGCTGCTGGATTTCGGCGGAGAGACTTTTCTGAATCATCTGGTGGCCAGCTTTTCCGGAGTTTGCGCGCCTGTGATCGTGGTGCTGGGTCACGGCGCCGAAGAAATACGAGCCGGCTTGCGCGCCGCCGATCAAGCGGTTTTTGTGGTGAATAAGGATTATCGCCTGGGGCAGTTTTCGTCGATGCAGTGCGGCCTGCGCGCAGTACCTGCGGCAGCGCCCGGCGTGATCTTCAGCCTGGTCGACCATCCCGCCGTGCAGTCTTCGACGCTAACCCGTCTGGCATCGTCGAAAGCGCCGCTGGCCATCCCCCGAATGAATGGGCGGCGCGGACACCCGGTATTTTTCTCGCGCGCTCTGATCGCCGAATTCCTGGCCATGCCGCCTGAGGCCAATGCTCGTATGGTGGTGGAAAAGCACGCGGCGGAAATCGATTACGTGGATGTTGGCGATCCCGGAATCTTGCAGGACATCGATGATCCGGAAGCCTATCGCCGCCTGGTGAGCTCCTTGTGAGTACGCGCGCCAAGAGAATCTGGAAGTACGCGGGAATCGCCGCGCTGGTGTTCGTGGCAGCGGGCTTGCGCGCGCCCTATCAGCCCGTCAACTTCCTCGCTCCGGAGATTCGACACGTTCTGGTGAAAGCTCTCGGCCGCAATGTCGAGTTCGACGACGTGCATCTGAATCTGTTCACCGGCCCGGGGTTTTCCATTTCCAAAGTCAGGATTTACGAGGACCCCGCAGTCGGAGCGGAGCCGCTGGCCTACGTCGGCTCGCTTGAAGCGCGTCCTAAACTTTGGGCGCTGCTGCGGGGGCGGCTGGAATTCGCGTCGCTGCGCCTCGACGACGCCAGTGTGAATCTGGCCAAGATGGAGACGCCGGCCGGAGCGACGGTTTGGAACGCTGCGCCCCTGCTCGATCGAACGGTCTTCACGGCGCTGCCCGCGCTGCACGTGCGCTTCGGGCGAATCAATTTCAAGTCGGGCGATACAAAATCCACGCTGTATATTACCGACGCGGATTTGGATATCGACCCGCCCTCCACGCCAGCCGGCGATTGGCGCATCGATTTCAAAGGCGAACCGGCGCGCACCGACCGGCCCGCGCGTGGTTTTGGCAGCCTGCGCGCCCGCGGCCGCTGGAGCCCGAAGGGCAAGCTGGATATGGAAGTGCAGCTCGACAAGAGCGCCATCCATGACTTTGTATCGCTCGCTTATGGCCGCGATTTCGGCGTGCACGGAACCGTATCATCCCGGATCCGCATTCAGGGCGAGACCACCGATCTCAAGATCACCGGACAGCTTCGCATTGAAGACGTGCATCGTTGGGACCTGGGCCCGCAGGGCGGGGAAACCTGGCCGCTTACGCTCGAAGGCCGTCTCAATTTTCCGGGACAGCAACTGGAATTGGTAGCGCGTTCCCTGGAAAAAGACACGCCGACATTTTTGGCGCGCTTTCGCGCGGCGGATTACTTGGCACACCCTCGCTGGGGAACGGCTTTCTACTGGAACCACCTTCGCATGGCTCCGTTGCTCCAGCTTGCGCGGCACCTGGGCGCGCCCGTGCCTGCTGAATTGGGCGTCGATGGTGTGATGGATGGCGCCATTGGCTACTCCACTCCGCGCGGATTCCAGGGGCAATTGGCATTTGGCAACGGCGCGCTTACCATTCCGCAATCTCCACCGCTGCGCTTCGAGCAGGCGCAGTTGCTCATCGATGGCGATCGCGTCCATCTGTTGCCGGCGGTGGTGCGGACGTCCAACGATGAATTGGCGACCATCGAGGCGGATTATCGTTGGAACGCTCAGGCGCTCGATCTGTCGATCGGCACCGAAGCCATGCACGTAGCCGATTTGCGTTCGCAGGTGGCGCTGGCGGCTGTGCCGCTGCTCGAACAACTGGAATCCGGCGTCTGGAAGGGGCATCTGCGCTATCAGCGCGACGCCGAGGGCGCCGGTGCCTGGTCCGGTATGTTCCAACTGCGCGATTCTCAGGTTGCCTTGCCGGGCGTGACGGACCCGCTGATGCTGGCATCAGCCCAAGCCCGCCTGGATGGCCAGCGCCTGTTGGTGAGCCAGATCCAGGCCGCTGTGGGCGTGGTGACCTTGCGCGGCGAGTACCGCTATGAACCCAAAGCCACGCGCCCGCATCGCTTCCGCCTGGATATTCCGGCACTCACCATCATGGAATTGGAGCGAGAATTTCTGCCCACGCTGAGGCGCTCGCAAGGCCTGATCGCGCGCGCCCTGAATTTCGGCCGCGCCCCGCTGCCTGACTGGCTGAACAATCGCCGCGTGGAAGGCACGGTGCAAATCGGCTCGCTCGATGCGGGGGATTACCGCTGGGAAAAGCTGCGCGGCCGCGTGGTGTGGGACGGCGCTCAGGCGGAATTTTCCGATCTGACGGGGCGTTTTGCGGAAGGCGCTTTTTCCGGACGCGCGGCCGTCGATTTAAGCGCCGCCGAGCCCGTCTATCATCTGATCGCGCGCCTGAAATCAGTCGACTGGAACGGCGGCAAGCTCAACGCCGAGCTGTCCGCCGACGCCGCCGGAACTGGGGAAGCGCTGCTGGCGAGTTTACGTTCGGAGGGATCTTTCTCCGGCCAGGGATTCGACAGCGAGCCGTTGGATCAGTTCCAGTTGATCGAGGGTTGCTATGTGTTTGCGGCGGTCGCGCGCGCCCCCCGCCTGCGTCTGACCGATCTGCGCCTGTCCGCCGGCAAAGAGCTTTTTATCGGCCAGGGCGCGACTCAGGACGATGGGCGCTTGCTGGTGCAGCTCTCAAGCCCCGCGCGCCAGTTGAATGTCTCCGGGTCGCTCGCGCAGCTACGGCTGGATGAAGTTTCCCACCAGTAGCGCCACCTGCGGTGTCTCTTCGTCGTCCCGCGGCTCGGTCACATGATAGTAGTAGGTGATCATTCCCATGATCACTCCCAGCAGGAGCACCACGGCCAACCAGGCGATGGTGAGACGGTTCCACGCCCGATGCGCCGTCACCGCCGCCACCGTGGCTTTGACCGATGCCGCCGCCATAGCCACGCCGAGGGCAAGCTTGAGATGCCACGGCATCAAATCCAGATGCGTTTGCCCGCCGACCTGGCTCCACAGGGTGAATATGGCCATCAGTGCCAGCAGGAACTCGATGATGTAAAGAAGGCGGGCTAGGGCGTGATTCAAGGCAGCTAATCTATGATACGCGATTCGTAGGGCCGCTCCGCCCCGACAGGGGCAGCAGTGCAGAACGTGCTTAGGAGAATGCGCAACGACGGCAAGCGGGAGAGCTTCAGCTGTTCGCTGTCGCAAACGCGCCAGGCGCGTCCAGCACTTCACGCACCTTGCGCGCCAGCGCGTCGGGCTCGAATGGCTTTTGCAGCAGAAAAACACTTTCGCCCGGCGCGCGATGCTGCGCCAGAACGTCATCCGGATAACCGGACATGTAGAGGACTTTCTGCAGCGGCCGCGCGCTCCGCAGACGCTGGCTGAGCTCGCGCCCGCTCATCCGCGGCATGATGACGTCGGTGAGCAGCAAATCGATGCGGTCCATGTTCTCGTTGAAAAGGCGAATCGCTTCCTCGCCGCTGCCGGCTTCCAGAATGGAGTATCCTAGCGTCCGCAGCATCTCCCGAACCAGTTGGCGTACGCCGGCTTCGTCCTCCACCAGCAGAATGACCTCCGCGCCGCCCAGTTGAGTGGGGTTAGGAATTTGCTGGGAAATTACGGCGGCTTCATGACGTCGCGGCAAGTACATCCGAAATGTCGTCCCGGCGGCCGGATAGCTCTCGACAGCTACGTCGCCGCCGCTCTGTTTGATGATTCCGTAGACGGTCGAAAGGCCGAGCCCCGTGCCCTTGCCGACTTCCTTCGAGGTATAGAAGGGCTCGAAAAGGTGGAGCATGGTTTCGGCATCGATGCCGGAGCCGGTGTCGGCGACCTCGATGACAACGTACGACCCGGGCCGCACTTCCGAGCGCCGGTGCGAGGCGGGAGAAACATCGACATTGGTTGTCCGGATCGAGAGCGTGCCTCCCTGCGGCATGGCGTCGCGCGCATTTACGGTCAGGTTCATCAGCACTTGTTCCAACTGGCCGGCGTCTGCCATCACGGTTCCCACGTCGGCGCTAAGGGAAGTTTCCAGGTGGATGTGCTCGCCAATCACGCGCCGCAGCATGCGGTCCATATTGGCGACGAGCGCGTTAATGTCGAGAACCTGCGGCTTGATGATCTGCCGCCGGCTGAAAGCCAGCAACTGATTGGTGAGGCCGGCGGCGCGATTGGAGGCGCGCAGCAACTCTTCGACGCAGCTATGCAGCGAGTCGGACTCCGCGATGCCCTTCAGCAGCATGTGCCCGTAGCCGGAAATCACGGTGAGCAGATTGTTGAAATCGTGAGCGACGCCGCCGGCCAGGCGGCCAACGGCTTCAAGCTTTTGCGAGTGGCGCAGCTGATCTTCCAGTTGGCGGCGCTCGGTGATGTCGATACCCACGCCGGCCACGTAGGCGACCTCGCCGGTTTCATCGGCCAGGGGAAATTTGTAAATTTCGTAGGAGTGCATGCCGTCCGGGTGCGGCGCCGACTCCACCGTCTGCAGCGGCGCGCCGGTGCGAAATACTTCTTCATCGTTCTTCCTGAACGCAGCCGCATATTCCGGAGGCCAAATGTCGTCGTCGGTCTTGCCCAGAAACTGATGTACCTGCTCCGGCGCGATTCCTTCGACGGCCTCGTTGTAAAAAATGTAACGGCCATCGCGATCCTTAATGAAGGCCACGCCGGGCAGATGCCGCATGAACGTCGCGAATCGCTGTTCGCTGTGCTGCAGCGCCTCGACGGATTTCTTGTGCGCCGTCACATCGCGCAGCACAAGAATGGCGCCGCAAGGCTCTCCCGCAGTGTCGCTAAGGGGTCGTGCGCTTACGCTGAACCAGATGCCTTCGGCGGTTTCAGGAGGTCGTAGGAATAGCTCTTGGCCCTCAATGCGCTCGCCTCGCAGGGCGCGAGCCACACGCAGCTGGACTTCAGGAATGCGTGCGATGAATTCCCCCGCCTGGTTGCTCAGAACCAGGCGGCCGTTTTCGTCCACCACGAAAGCCGCATCGTCCAAGCTATCGAGGAGCGAATGCAAAATGCCGGGTGG
>Ga0209579_10001513_pt1 | contig 19069 bp, 18 predicted proteins | sample Coa_R1_2_FD_187152 | JGI IMG/M metagenome (GOLD analysis project Ga0209579, IMG submission 187152) | Surface soil microbial communities from Centralia Pennsylvania, which are recovering from an underground coalmine fire - Coalmine... | ecosystem: Environmental > Terrestrial > Soil >... | reverse complement strand
CGGAGGCGCCGGTGAGATCGCCTACCTGCCGCTCACGGCAGGCGATGCGGATCCTCGCGACGTGCGCAGCCGCGGTGCGCTCGAAGCGTCGGCCTCGTCGTCGGCGGTGGTTCGTGCGGCACGCGAGGTTGGTCTCGGCGGCCGTCTGTCGGCGCAGCGGGTGTTCGCGGCGGCCGCCGGAGGCGACGAGCGCGCGCGTGCCGTCGTGGAGGAGGAGGCGACGCTGCTCGCGAAGGCACTGGCGTCGATCGTCGCGGTCGTCGATCCGGAGCTGATCGTGCTCGGCGGCGGCATCGGCGGCGCGCCGGGATTCGCGGCCGAAGTCGCCGCGAAGCTCTCGCGCCTCGCGCCGTTCGCGCCCGAGATCCGCGTGACCGCGCTCGGACAGGACGCGGTCGTCGACGGGTGCCTCGCCGTCGGCCTCGAGCACGCGTGGCAGCGCGTGCTCGCCTCGCGTTAACCGGAAACTGTTTCGCGACTTTGTCGCGAAACAGTTTCGATCTCTCCCTCGCTGAGGCCCGCTTCGCGGAGAACCTCTCGTGTGTGCTCACCGAGGCTCGGAGGCGGCGGGGGAGCAGGAGCCTCCAACGTCTCCGAGACGACCGCGAGGCAACAGTCGTGCTCGGCCGCGAACGCGTCCCACTCGGCCCGCGTACGTGCGGCAAAGACCCCCGCGACCGCCTCGTGCGCCGGCGAGCCGGCGGCCTCGAACTGCAACTCGACGAGCTCCCCGCGCCCGACGCCCGTGCACCACGCCTGCCAGAACTTCGGCTCGAGTGCGGCGAGGGCGACCCAGCCGTCGGCACAGCGGTAGACGGCGTAGCAGACCACTCCGCCCGACAGAGTGGGCTCGCCGGCCGTCGGCGCGGCGAGGGCGAGCGCCGCGTGCGCGAGCGAGATGTCGACGAACTTCCCCTCACCCGAGCGGTCCCGCTCTCGCAGCGCGGCGACGATCTGGAGCGCGGCCGTGACCGCCCCTGCCGTGTCCGCGAACTGCACGGCCGGCACGACGGGTGGTTGCGGCAGCAACCCGGTCGCGGCCAGGTAGCCGAGGTCGTGACCCGCGCGCCCGGCCAGCGGCCCGGTCTGCCCCCAGCCGGTGATCGCGCAGTAGACGACCTTCGGGTTGACGCCGCGCATCGTCTCGTAGCCGACCCCGAGCCGGTCGAGCACACCGGGTCTGAACGACTCGACGACGACGTCCGCGCCCGCGACGACGCGAAGCAGGGCCTGGGCGCCGGCCGGCGACTTCAGGTCGAGGCAGAGCGAGCGTTTGTTGCGGTTCAACGCCGCGAACACGCTCGCGCGCTCGCGCGCATAGTCCCCGGCGCCGGGCCGCTCGACCTTGATCACGTCGGCGCCGAGGTCGGCCAGGAGGAGCGTGCAGAGACCACCCGGAAGCAGCCGCGTCAGGTCGACGATGCGGACGCCGTCGAGCGCTCCCGTCACGCGCCAAGTCTGACTAGGCTCGGCGGTGTGCGAAAGGGTCTCGGCCCAGACGACCTCGGCGACCTGCTCGAGCTCCCGCTGGTCGGCGTGCTCGCGACGTACCGGAAGGCCGGGGACGTGCTTCTCTCGCCCGTCTGGCACCGCTGGCGCGAAGGAGGGTTCGACATCGTGACGAGCCGCGACGACGTGAAGGCACGCCACCTTCGCCGTGACCCGCGGGCGACGGTCATCGTCTACGAGCACACCCCGCCGTACCGGGGAATCGAGGTGCGCGGGTGGGCCGTTCTCCACCGTGCCGACGAACGGATCGTGCGGGACCTCGCCGTGCGCTATCTCGGCGTCGAGGAGGGTGAGGCCTACACGGCCGATGCGTCCGACGACACGCTGATCCGGCTCGACCCGGAGCGTCTGCGTGCGTGGGACTTCGCCGACGCGTTCTAGTGCATCATCATCGAGCCGCCGCTGCCCGGGATCGTGAAGCCGGGCAGGGAATGCGGCGCGACGAGCAGCACGATGCCGACGCCGAGAAGAACGGCCGCCGTTCCGTAGGTCACCACGCGCGTCCAGGGCAGCGTCTTCTCGATCGCGATCAGACCGGCGACGAAGCCCATCCACGTGAGGCTCATCACGCCGAGCGCGAACAGCGACACCATCAACGCCCAGCAGCAGCCGATGCACCAGGCGCCGTGCCGCAGCCCCATCTGGAAGCCGCCGCCGAGCCCGTCTCGCCATGAGCCGAGAAGGAAGCCGAACGGGCTGCGGCACTTGCCGAGGCAGACGTTCTTCAGCGGCGTGACCTCGTAGACCGCCGCCGCGAGCAGCGCGCCGCCGGCGACCCAGCGGCCCGCGTGGTTCCAGGCCAGCTGCGTGCCGAGCGCGTGCCGCGCAACCTCGAAGACCCCGTACGCCGCCAGCCCGGTCGCACCCCACGCGACGAAGTAGCCCGCGGTGAAGACGAGCGGCGCGGCGGGCGAGCGCCGGCGCATCATCCGCGAGTAGAGCGCGACCGTCGGCGACACCGACGGCAGCATCATCGCGGCCATCATCACGACCCACACGCCGATGAACCAGCCGAGCGTCCCGAGGCCGGTGCCGGGGCTCGTGTCCATGTTCTGCATGCGATCCGCCGTCCACCACCAGGCGAGCGCAGCGAGCACGAAGAGGAGCGCGACCAGCGCGAGCCGTGCGCGGACGGCCGCGAACGCGGGCCCGAGGCCCGACGGCTCCGCCGCCGCCGACACTACGCCGCCCAGGCGAAGTTCGAGCGGGAGAACGCTGCCTTGCCCTCGTACTCGATCCCGAACGCGTTCACGTGTGCGTTCAGCGCCTTGGCGACCGTCAGGTCCGGTCCGGCTGGATGGAAGATGCCGACCAGCCGAGCGGGCTCTCCGGTCTCGACGCCGAACGGGACGATGTCCTCGATCTCGATGTCGACCGCATTGCCGATCTTGACGCTGTGCCGCAGACCGTCCTCACGCACGTCGAAGGACGCGCGCTCGACGCCGAGATTCTCGCCCACGAGCGGGCCGATCGCCTCCATGGGGCCGCCGAGCTGACCGCCGAAGACCGCGCCGAGCTTCCCCGCCTGCTCGTCGGACGCCTTGTCGTCGATGAACACGCCGACCTTCCAGTTGCCTTCGGTCATGACTTTCGGCGTCTCGACGACAGCGGCGATCGAAAGGCCGCCGACGTCCGTACCTTCGATGTCGCCGTCCTTGACGTTGAAGAGGAGCACGACACGGCAGTAGTCGTACGTGGCGCCGTTCGCGAGAGACGCGGTGCACGGGCACACGACCTCGCAGCTGCAGGATTCGAAATACGTTCCTTCGATCTTCCAGGCCATGCCGCATTATTGCCCAGATGGCCTGGCGGATCCAAGGGAGCTACTTCGAGTCGTGCAACTGCGAGGCGATCTGTCCCTGCCGCACGATCGACGGGCGTAGGGGCGGCCGCTCCACCCACGGCGAGTGCCTAGGGGTGCTGTCGTGGATGATCGACCAGGGCTCGGCGGATGCGATCGCGCTCGACGGGCTGGCCGTCGGGATGGCGATCCGCTACCACGACGACGAGCCCGGCTCACCCTGGAGCTACGTCCTCTACCTGGACGAGCGTGCCCTTCCCGACCAGCGCGACGCGCTCGAAGGCATCTACACCGGCCGGTTCGGCGGCGACGCGCTCCGGCACTTTCCGTGGGCGTGGAAGGAGTCGCGCCTCCTGGCCGTCAGGTCCGTAGAGATGGAGGTGTCGCACGAGCCCAGGCGCCAGTGGCTGCGGGTCCGCGACCACGTGACCGTGCGGATCCGCGACGCCTGGTCGGGCCCCGAGACCGTCTCGTGCGTGATCCCCGGGCACGAGCAGCGGGGCGAGGAGCTGATCGCGGACGAGCTGCGCGTCGCCGACGGGTCCCTCCGGTTCGAGCTCCACGGCAACTGCGGGTACTCGTCAGAGTTCGATTACGCCGGATAGGACTACGATTTGAGGCTCTCTTGGCCGTCACGTCGACCGTCGTAGGCTCCGATCTCCTCGAGCGTGACGAGGCGCTCGCGGCGCTGGACGAGGCGCTCGCAGACGCGCGCGGCGGCAAAGGCCGCCTCGTGTTCCTCTCGGGCGACGCGGGCATCGGCAAGAGCGCGATCATCCGGTCGTTCAGCGCCCGGTCGTCCGGATCGACCGTCGTCGGTTCGTGTGACGGGCTGCGGACGCCGCGACCGCTCGGGCCGCTGGCCGACATCGGCGCCGAGCTCGGCGGCAGCCTCGGCGAGTCGCTCGGAGACGGGACCTCGGCGCAGGCCGTCTTCGCCGCACTGCTCGACGAGCTGCGTGCGGGCACGACGGAGATCGTCGTGGTCGAGGATCTGCACTGGGCGGACGAGGCGACGCTCGACGTCCTCGGCATGCTCGGCAGGCGCATCGAGCAGCTCGGCGTGCTCGTGATCGCCACCTATCGCGAGGAGGAGCTGCGGCGGACGCATCCGCTTCGCATCGTTCTGGGCGACCTTGCGACGGCTCCCGGTGTCTCCCGCCTGGAGCTCGAGCCCCTCTCGCCGCATGCGGTCGCCGAGCTCTGCGCGCCGTACGGCGTCAACGCCGACGATCTGCACGCGAGGACGGGCGGTAACCCGTTCTTCGTCACGGAAGCGCTCGCGGCGGGCGGCGCGGACATCCCGAGCTCGGTGCGCGATGCCGTGCTCGCGCGGGCCGCTCGCCTCGACGGACGCGCACGCGATCTTCTCGACGCCGTCGCGGTCGTGCCGCAGCGAACGGAGCTCTGGCTGCTCGACGAGATCGCCGGTGAGTCGGTCGACGCGCTCGACGAGTGCCTCGCGTCCGGAATGCTGCGCGCCGAGGACCACGCCGTCGCGTTCAGGCACGAGCTCGCGCGTCTCGCAGTCGAGGATTCGATCAATCCGCATCGCCGGCTCGAGCTCCATCGCCTCGCCTTGCGGGCACTCCGCACGCGCGACCACGATCTGGCGCGGCTCGCGCATCACGCCGAGGCCGCGGATGACGGCGCCGCCGTCCTCGAGCTGGCGCCTGCGGCCGGTGAGCGCGCCGCCGCGGTCGGAGCCCATCGCGAGGCTGCGGAGCAATTCTCCCGGGCTCTGCGGTACGCGGACGCGCTGCCGGCGCCCGAACGCGCTGCGCTGCTCGAGCGCCGGTCGTTCGAGTGCTATCTCACCGACCAGCAGGCGGAGGGCGTCGCAGCGCTCGAGGAGGCGGTCGCGATTCACCGCGCAAGCGGAGAGCGCCGTAGCCTTGGGATCGCTCTGCAGGCGCTTTCGAGCCGCCGGTGGTGTGCGAGCGACACCGTCGGCGCCGAGGAAGCCGCCGTCGAATCGATCCAGGTCCTCGAGGAGCTCGGAACCCAGAGCGACCTCGCGCGAGCCTTCGCGGCTGCGTCGTCACTCGCGATGAACGTCGAGAAAGCAGAGGAGGCATTCGATTGGGGCGGGCGCGCTCTCGAGCTTGTCGACGAAGACCGCGACGTGAAGACGCTCGTCTACCAGTTGAACAACACCGGGACGATGGAGCTCCTGCTCGGGCGCAAAGAGGGATTGGAGCTGCTCGAACGCAGCATTGCGCTCGCCGCGAACGCGGGTCTCGAGGACCAGGTCGGGCGGGCGTACATCCACATCGGGTGGGCCGGCTCGCGTCTCCGCGACTTCCAGCTGATCGAACGGCTCGCCGACGGGGTCGCGTACTGCAGCGAGCACGGCCTCGAGCTGTGGCGGCTGTACTTGATCGCGTATCGCGCGCGCGCCGAGCTCGACCAGGGGCGGTGGACCGACGCCGCCGACTCGGCGACGTTCGTGCTCGCCCAGCCGCGTCAAGCGCCGCTCCTGCGGCTGCTCGCGCTGACGGTCCTCGCCACGATCCGGGCGCGCCGGGGCGATCCCGGCTCGGCGCCGCTGGTCGACGAGGCGGCGACGATCGCAGCCGGCAAGCGCGACCTCCAGCATCTGTCGCCCGTCGCGATTGCGCGCGCCGAGATCGCCGCCCTGGCGGGCGATGCGAAACGCGCCGCAGAGGCGTCCGACGACGTGCTCGCGCTCGCGCGGGAACGCAACGCCTCCTGGGTCGCGGGGGAGGTCGCGTTCTGGCGGCGGCAGGCGGGGATCGACGAGTCGTGCCCGGCCGGCATCGCAGAGCCCTTCGCCGTCGCACTCTCGGACGACGCAGAGGACGCCGCGGCGCTCTGGCGGCGGATCGGCTGCCCCTACGAGGCGGCGCTCGCGCTCGGAGACTCCGAGGATGCGGGCGCGCAGAAGCGTGCGCTCGCCGAGCTCCGCGCACTCGGCGCCGAGCCGGCGGCGGCCGTCGTCGCACGCCGCCTGCGGGAACGAGGCGAGCGCGGCGTCGCACGCGGCCCGCGCGCCTCGACGCTCGAGAATCCGGCGGGACTCACCCGCCGCGAGCTCGAAGTGCTCGAGCTCATGGCGGAGGGTCTGCGCAATGCGGAGATCGCCGACCGGCTCGTCGTGTCCCGGCGCACCGTCGACCACCACGTCTCGACGGTCCTCCGGAAGCTCGCCGTGCGGACGCGGGCGCAGGCCGGTGCAGAAGCCGCCCGGCTCGGGCTGGTGCCCCCAAGATAGGCAACCGGCTCGTCGCAACCTAGGCACTACCGCCGATGTGAGGGACACGGCGTCGCTCCTACGCTCGAACGGTTCGAGAAATCGCGAGCCGAAGGAGAGAGCGATGCCCCGTTACGTCGTCGAGCGCTACTTCCCGGACGGCCTGGGCTTCCCGGCCACGCCGGAGGGGGCGCTCGAGTGTCGCACCGTCGTCGAGCGCAACCTGGACGGCGCGGTGACGTGGCTTCACTCGTATGTGAGCGCCGACGAACGGAGGACGTTCTGTGTCTACGAGGCACCCAGCCCGGAGGCGATCCGAAACGCCGCCGCCAGGAACAGGCTTCCTGTCGATCGCATCACCCAGGTCCGCGTTCTCGACCCGTACTTCAACGGTTGAGCGGAGGAGGACACATGAGCATCACGCGGTCGATCAGCAGGAAGGTGGCACTCGCGACGCTCGTCGCAGTCGCCGCCGCATCGGTGTGGGCGGTCACCGCCGGAACGGCGGCGCGGACGAAGACGACGCGTCACACGGCAGCCGGCGCAAACGCCACGCTCGTCGCCGATCTCGCCCTCGCGCGCCAGGCGACGGCGAAGTACGTGACGAATCTCGCCCGGGCGAAGGCGGACGGCTACGGGATCATCACGAAGATGATCCCGAACATGGGCTACCACTATCTGAACGGGAAGGTGAAGGGGTTCGACGTACGACGGCCGCCGATCCTCGTGTACGAGCATCACGGCTCGAGCTGGCAGCTCGGCGCGATCGAGTGGGTCTTCACGGCGAAGCCCGCGAAGGCGCCGCTGCCGGGGGCGAAGTACGGCTCGTTCGGCGCCGGTTGCCACTACAAGGACGGCACGTTCGTGCCGGCGGCGACGCAGGACGCCTGCCCGACGACCGACCCGCAGACAGGCGCAGCGTTCAACTTCTGGCACCCGGTGCTGATCACGCTGCACGTGTGGTTGTGGTACCCGAATCCGAGCGGGCTGTACGCGAGCACGAACCCGCTGGTCGCGGCGTACAACAAGGGTTAGGCCGGCCCGTCCGGGGGGATGGGGTGGGGCGTCGCGGCGAGCAGGTCGCGGCGCCCTGCTTCGTCAGTAGGGCGGCGCCGGGTCGTACTGGATGTAGCGGCGCACTTCGCGCGCGGTGTCGGGCGACGCGAGCCGTCCGACCAGGTGAAGCGCCATGTCGATGCCGGCGGAGACGCCGGCTGCCGTGATCACGTCGCCGGTGTCGACGAACCGGTCGTCCGGCCTCGGCTCGATCCCGTTGCCGAGCTGCTCGAGAAGCTCGAACGCGCTCCGGTAGGTCGTCGCCGGCAGGCCGTCGAGGAGGCCGGAGTCGGCGAAGACGAGCGCGCCCGTGCACACGCTCGTCATCAGTGTCCCGCTCGACTTCAGATCACGGAGGCGTGCGCGAACGTTCTGGTCGCCGAGCTGCGGCCGCGTGCCGTGCCCGCCCGGAAAGACGAGGACGTCGACCGGACCGAGGTCCTCCCACCCCGTGTCCGGGAGTACGCGCATTCCCTTGGCGCACCTGACCGGCTCTGTCCCGTCGCCGACGAGGAGCACCTCGACGTCGTCAGGATGGAGGTATCGCCACGCCGTCAGAACCTCCCACGGCCCGACGAAGTCGAGCTCCTCGGCGCCGTCGAAGACGGCGATGGCGATGCGCATCACGTTCGCCAATCTAGAGAATGTCCGGCGCATGGAGTCGATCCTCGAAGCGATTGGAAACACCCCGATCATTCGTCTGAATCGGTGCGCGCCGGCGAACGGCGCCGAGCTCTGGCTCAAGCTCGAGTACCGCAACCCGACCGGCTCGATGAAAGACCGGATGGCCCTGGCGATGATCGAGGGTGCGGAGCGCGACGGTTTGATCGCACCCGGCGACACGGTCGTGGAATACACGGGCGGCAGCACCGGGCCCGCGCTCGCGCTCGTCTGCCGCGCCAAGGGCTATCGCGCGCTGATCGTGATGGCGGACTGCTTCACCGAGGAGCGCTTCCAGCTCATGCGCGCGCTGGGCGCGGAGATCGACGTCATCGAGTCGGTCGAGGGGAGGCCGAAGGTCACGCCCGACGACATCCACAACATGGTCGAGCGCTCGAAGGCGCTCGCCGCGAGGCCCGGTCACTACGCAACGGACCAGTTCACGAATCCGTACGTGATCCCCGGCCACCGCGACGCCCTCGGGCGGGAGATCTGGGAGCAGACCGGGGGTCGCGTGACCGCGTTCTGCCAGGGGATCGGCACGGGCGGATCGCTCATGGGCGTCTCGGAGGCGCTGCGCCCGCGCGGTGTGTTCATGCAGGGTCACGAACCGGCCGGCTCACCTGCCATCACGAGCGGCGGCTCGGGCCCGTTTCTCATCCAGGGCTGGACGGGATTCGTCGTCCCGCACTGGGACGCGGAGAAGGTCGACCGCGTCGAGGCGATCGGCGACGACGAGGCGATCGAGATGACACGCCGGCTCGCCGTGGAGGAGGGGATCTTCGCGGGCATCTCGACCGGTGCGAACGTCGTCGGCGCCCATCGCCTCGCGGAGCATCTCGGCCCGGACGCGGTGATCGTCTCGCCGGCCGTCGACTCGGGCTTCAAGTACATGAGCGTCAGCCCGTACGGTGAGCTCTAGTGCCGGATCTTCCCGCGCGTGCAGATGTGGTCGTCGTGGGAGGCGGATCGCTCGGCGCGTCGGCCGCGTTCCACCTGCGCAGGCTCGGCGTCGACGACGTCGTCCTGGTCGAGCGTGAGACCCTCGCCTCGGGCTCGACGAGCAAGTCGGCGGGAGGCATACGGACTCAGTTCGCCGACGAGCTGAACATCCGCATCGCGCTGCGCTCGCTGGACGAATTCGAGCGGTTCGACGAGCTGACAGGCACCGACATAGCGTTCCGCCAGCGCGGATATCTCTTTCTGCTCGACTCGGAGAAGGACGTCGCGACGTTTCGCGAGGCGCTCGAGCTGCAGTCCTCGCTCGGCGTGCCGTCGCGCGAGCTGAGCGCCGCCGAGGCGGGGCAGCTCGTGCCGCAGCTCGACCTCGAAGGCGTGCTCGCGGCCACCTTCTGCGGCCGGGACGGATACGCGTCGCCCGAGTCCGTCGTCCAGGGATACGCGGCGGCGTCCGGGGCGACGGTCGTCCAGGGATGCCTTGTCACCGACGTGGTCGTCGGCAATGGGCGCATTACCGGTGTGGAGACGAGTCGAGGCTCGATCGCGACGGACACGGTCGTCTGCTGTGCGGGCGTGTGGTCGGGCGAGGTCGGGGCGCTCGCAGGTGTCGACCTGCCCGTGGTCGGTGAGCGCCGCTCGATCTGGTTCACGCCGGAGGACGGCGGCCTCCCCACCGAGTTGCCGCTGACGATCGACTTCACGAGCGGCTTCTACGTGCACCGCGAGGGGCCGGGGCTCGCCTTCGGCGGACGCGAGGAGCAACTCGAGGTGGTGGCCGAGGCGGCGACCCGCAGGCTGCCGGTGCTCGCGGAGCTACCCGTCCGCTCCTCGTGGTGGGGCTGGTACGACGTGAGCCCCGACTGGAACGCGCTCGTCGGCGAGGCGGACGAGCCCGGACGGTTCCTCTACGCGACGGGATTCTCCGGTCACGGGTTCCAGCAGGCGCCGGCGGTGGGTGAGCATCTCGCGGAGCTCGTGGTCGGGAAGACGCCGACGCTCGACCTGTCCGCCTTTGCCGCCGATCGGTTCGCGCAGGGATCGGCGCGCCCCGAGACGTTCGTCGTCTAGGTGTAAGTCCTAGGAGCGTTGTTCCATCCGGGCCTCCTTGGAGGCTGGGAGCTGCGAAGCGACCAGCGCGCCAAGGAGGCGATCCGGATGAAGTTGCACGCTAACGCGAGGACCTGTCCGCACAGTCGGCGGTTGGCGGTGGTGCGGGTGCTCGAGCAGGGGTGGACGCTCGCGGCGGCGGCCGAGGCCGCCGGCGTGAGCGTGCGCACGCTGTCGAAGTGGCTGCGCCGCTATCGGGAGGAAGGCGAGCCAGGGCTTCTCGATCGTTCTTCGGCGCCTGGCCGGGTGCCGTCTCGGACGAGCGAGGAGCGGGTCGCGGTGATTGCTGCGCTGCGGCGGCTGCGAATGACCGGCGCGGAGATCGCTGAGACGCTGGCGATGCCGTCGTCGACGGTCTCTGCGGTGTTGACCCGGATTGGGCTGGGCCGACTCTCGCGGCTCGAACCGCCCGAGCCGCCCAACCGGTACGAGCGCCGTCGCGCCGGGGAGCTCGTCCATGTCGACGTCAAGAAGCTTGGCCGGATCAAAGCTGGCGCCGGCAAGCGTTTCGTCGGTGACGGGATCCGCCGCACCCACAACTACCAGCGCGTCGCCGACGCGGCCGGCGTCAGGCGTCTAGTTGTGGGCTGGGAGTACGTCCACGTCTGCGTCGACGACGCCACCCGACTCGTCTACGTCGAGGTCCTCGAGGACGAGAAGGCGACAACCGCGGCAGGCTTCCTTCGCCGCGCGGTCGCCCACTTCGCCGCGTACGGCATCCGGGTCGAACGGGTGATGACCGACAACGGCTCCTGCTACCGCGGCATCGTCCACCAGCTCGCCTGCCGGACGCTCGGGCTCAAGCACCTGCGCACCCGCCCCTACCGGCCACGCACAAACGGGAAAGCCGAGCGCTTCATCCGCACGCTGCTCGGCGGCTGGGCCTACGGCGCGATCTACCGCGACTCCGCCGAACGCCGCGCAGCCCTCCCCGGCTGGCTCGACTTCTACAATCGCCGACGACCACACGGCAGCCTCAGCCACCAACCACCGCTACAGCGGCTGGCGGCGCTTCGGAGGAACAACCTCGCTGGGTCTTACATCTAGGAAACTGTTTCGTCGCGTCGCGACGAAACAGTTTCGGCGGTCGACCGGTTCGCGCACGGTTCGGCGCGTCCCGAGACGTTCGTCGTCTAGGAAACTGTTTCGTCGCGTCGCGACGAAACAGTTTCAGCCCATTCGATCAACGCGGCGACGCTTTCGAGCGCCTCGTGGTGCGGCGCCTCGTCTTCGCCGATGCCGGCGAGGATCTCGGTCTCGGCGCCGAGAAAGGCGTCACCGACGAGCGTCGCGAGCGCCCGCGGCGAGATCGGCAGCTCGACGGCGTACTTCGTGGTCCAGTCGGCGGCGACCTGCGTCAACAGCTCGCGCCAGCCGGCGAGCGCCACCCGCCACCGTGCGGCGAGCTCGTCGTCGGCCAGGCCCTCGGCCCAGAGCTCCCAGAGGATGCGGACGTATCCCGAGCTGAGGTCATCGTTGAGGTAGGCGCACGCCTTGCGCCACTTCTCTGCGAGCGGCTCAGGCCCGGCGAAGAGCGCGCGCTGGCGCTCGAGGAGCCGCTCGTTCTCCTGGTCGAGGACCGCGGCCAGCAGTTGTTGCTTCCCGCCGAAGTGGTAGTGGACGAGGGAGAGCTGGACGCCCGCGAGTTCGGCGATCGCGCGCGTCGTCGTGCGCGCCGCGCCGTGCTCGGACAGGGCTTCCCGGGCCGCGTCGAGGATGTGTTGCCGGGTGTCGTCGCCGCGGGCCCGGCGCAGATCGGGCTTTCTCGCCGGACTTGACATCGGGCTCACCGTACCACATTCTTTATCGGTCGACCGACCAACTACATTCAGGAGGAGAGCCGATGGCAACGGTCACGAGAGAGGAGGAGCTCACGGTCTCGCTTCGCAGCCGGCTGCGGGGACGTGTGCTCGACGAAGGGGATCACGACTACGACGAGGTGCGCGCGCTCTACAACGCGATGATCGACAAGAGGCCGCGTGTGATCGCGCAGTGCACCGACGCGGCCGACGTCGCGGAGACGGTGCGGTTCGCGAAGGAGGCCGGCATCGACCTCGCCGTCCGCGGCGGCGGCCACAACGGGCCGGGCCTGGGGAGCGTCGACGGCGGGTTGATGCTCGACCTGTCCATGATGCGCGGCGTCATCGTCGATCCCGTCGCGCGCACCGCTCGGGTCCTCGGCGGCAGCCTTGCGGGCGACGTCGACCACGCGACGGGGGAGTACGGACTCGCGGCGCCGTTCGGGATCGTCGCGAGCACGGGGGTCGGCGGGCTCACGCTCGGCGGCGGCATCGGCAACCTGACGCGAAAGCTCGGACTGACGATCGACAACGTGATCGGGTTCGACGTCGTCCTCGCGGACGGTTCGTTCGTGCACGCGAACGAGAGCGAGCACGAGGACCTTTTCTGGGCGTTGCGCGGCGGCGGCGGGAACTTCGGCGTCGTCACGGCGTTCACGTACCGGCTCAGCCCGGTACCGTCGATCGTCGGCGGCCCGATGTTCTGGACGCTCGACCGCGCAGCGGACGTACTTCGCTGGTACCGCGAGTTCTTGCCGAACGCGCCCGAGGATTTGGGCGGCTGGTTTGCGTTCGCGACCGTCCCTCCCGTGGATCCGTTCCCCGAGGAGCTGCAGATGCAGAAGGTCTGCGGCGTGATCTGGTGCTACGGCGGCGCCCCCGAGGGCGCGGACGACGCGTTCCGCGCGGCCCGCGAGCTTCGCCCCGACCTCGACGGCGTCATGACGATGCCGGTCTCCGCTCTGAATGCCGCGTTCGACCCGCTGTATCCGGCCGGTGACCAGTGGTACTGGCGCGCGGACTTCTTCGACCATCTGTCCGACGAGGCGGTCGAGGCGCACGTCGAGTTCGCCCGCAGGCTGCCGTCCCCTCAGTCGACGATGCACCTCTATCCCGTCGACGGCGCAGCGTCGCGCGTCTCGGGCGATGCGACTGCGTGGGCCTACCGCGATGCGAAGTGGGGCCAGGTGATGGTGGGCGTCGACCACGACCCGGCGATGGCCGACGAACTGAAGGATTGGACCATCGCGTACTGGGAAGCGCTGCACCCGCATTCGATGGGCGGCGCGTACGTGAACATGATGATGGAGGAGGGCGACGAGAGAATCCGCGCGACGTATCGCGGAAACTACGGCCGCTTGGCCCAGGTGAAGCGGAAGTACGACCCGGACAACCTCTTCCACGTCAACCAGAACATCGCTCCGGCGTAGGCGGCTCCGGGAGAGGCCCGCTCCGGGCGGGCCTCTCCTTGCCGCGGCTCCTCGACGCGACCGTTCCACACGAGCGGAGTCGTCACGCCGCTGCCGCCGCCGCGAGGCTCGACGTAGCCGCCTTCTGCGAGTCGCGCTCGCTCACGATGTGCCGGGCGACGCGCTCCGCGTCTCGTCCCGCGCCGCCGATCAACATCGACGCGAACGAGTGCAGGAAGGGCAGGCCGACGACGTAGAGGCCCGGTGACGACGAGACGACGCCGCGGTACTGCACGGGATAGCCGTCCTCGCCGAGCTCGAACGGGAACCGGAGCCACGAGTAGTCGGGGCGGAAGCCGGTGCACCAGATCACGTTCCGCACGTCGACGACCCGCCCGTCGGCGAGCTTCGGCAGCCCGCGCTCGACTTCGACCGTCCTCGCGAGCACGCGGTCGACTCCCGCTGCCCGGAGGTCCTTCCGCCGGTAGCGAAGGAGCGGCCCACCGCCGTGGCGGATGTGCGGCTTCATCTTCCGTCCGGGCGGCGTGTCCACCGTCAGCACATGGGTGCCGGCGAGGAAGAGCATGCGAAAGAGCATGCGCCCGCGGCGGCTCTCGACCGGGGCCGGAAGCTGCCCGGTGTCCTTGCCGGAGAGGATCACTTCGTGCCCCGCGGACGCCTCGAACGCGATGTCCGAGCCCGAGTGCGACGCACCGACGACGAGCACCGGGCCGTCCTGCAGCTGCGACAGGTTGCGGTAGTCGTTCGAATGCAGCTGCGTGATCGACGCATCGAGCTCGCCGGCGAAGTCCGGCACATACGGCTTGTTGAAGACGCCGGTCGCGAGCACGACGTTGTCGCTCTCCAAGCTCAGCCGGCCGGCCTGCGTCACGTAGCGACCGCCGTCTTTTGCCACGCCGTCGACGCGGATGCCGGTGCGAACCGGGAGCTTCCAGTGGGCGGCATAGTGCTCGAGGTAGTCGCCCATCTCGCGCGCGGTCGGGTACGACGTCCGCGGCGCCGGGAAGCGCAGCCCCGGAAGACCGTCGCGGCCGGCGGGCGAGTAGAGCTTCAGCGAGTCCCAGCGGCCGCGCCAGCTGTCCCCGACCCGCTCGTTGCCGTCCAGAATCACGAACGAGTGCCCCTTCCGCTCGAGGTAGTAGCCGGCCGCGAGACCCGCCTGGCCGCCTCCGATCACGACGGTCTCGTATCGCTCGCGCTGTTCCATTCGTCCTGCCTCCTTCCGAATCGTTCGACGGGTCGAGGCTAGGTCGATGCGCGCTCCGCGGCATCGCCGCGATTCACCAACTTGCGTCTACGGGCGTGTGGTCAATTCTGACCACCGAGACTCGCGGGTCACACCAGGTCGTGCTCGAACGCGTATGCGGTCGCCGCCGCGCGCGAGGACAGGCGCAGCTTGCGGTAGATGTTCTGGAGGTGCCGGGCCACGGTGTGCTCGCTGAGGACGAGCTCCCCTGCGATCTCCCGGTTCGACCTGCCTCTCGCGACGTGACGCAGCACTTCGAGCTCACGCGGGGAGAGTCCCTCCGGACCGCGGGCAGGAGGAGCGAGGCGCGCGAGGTCGGGCGCCGCGCCGAGGCGGCGGAACGTCTCGGCCGCGGCATCGAGCTCGAGCGCCGCCGACTCTTCGTCTCCGAGCGCACCGCACGCCTGCGCCGCGAGTGCACGCGCACGGGCGACCTCGTACGGCGCGTCGAGCTCGAGCCAACGGCGCTGTGCGTCGCGCAACGCCACGACCGCGGCACGCGGATCGCCGGACGCAAGGGCGAGGGATCCTCGCGCGTGCGCAGCCATCGCCGCGAGCATCTCGCTCTCGAACGACGCCGAGAGCTCGTCGAGCTCGGTGCACGCAGCTTGCGCCTCTTCCAGCTCGCCTGCGGCCAGCGCGATCTCGACGTGGGCGGGGAGCAGTGCTGCCCGCTTCAGGGGCTCGTGCAGCTCCACCTCGGCGCGGCGAATCGATGCGAGCGCCGCCGGCCCGCGGCCCTGCGCCAGCCGCAGCTGAGCCAGGCCCGGTTGGGGCTCCCAGCCGAGACGGCTCGCTTCCCGGTAGGCCTCCTCCGCCGCGTCGAACTCGCCGAGCAGCCGCAGGACCTCGCCCTGCCGGTAGTGCGCGAGGCCCGCTGCGGAGACGTTGCTCTCGAGCAGGCGCTTGCCCGCGGCCCGCGCCTCCGCGAGTGCGTCGGGCCACTCGCCGCCGAGCTGCAGGATCTGCGCGCGGTGGACGTGGCAGCGACCGGTGAACGCGACGAGATCACGCTGCCCGTCGCTCCAGCGGGTGAGCTCCTGCGTCCACTCACGCGCGCGCCCGAGGTCGAAAACCTCCTCGCACGCGAGGATCACACCGCAGTACACGATGCCGATCACGAAGGGCCACGCCTCTCCGCTCGTGACGGTCACCATCGCCTCGTCGAGCAGCGCGAAGCCATCACCGACGCGGCCGAGCCGGACGAGCATGTGGCCCTGCGCGTGCAGCGCGAGTGCGAGCAGGTCGCGGTCTCCGCAGCGGTAGCCGACGGCGGCGGCCTCTGCGGCGGCGGCCGCGCCGGCCTCGTAGTCGCCGTCCGCCTCGTGCCGGAAGACGAGCGGAAGCATGAGGTAGCCGTGCTCCGCGGTCTCGCCGGGCTCCTGCTCGAGCAGCCGCTGCGCGCGCGAGAGCCAGCCGCCGGCCGGGCCGACCGCGCCCCGGTACCCGAGGTTCATGCCGATCCAGATCGCCGTTCGGAGCGCGCGGCGCGTCTCGCCGCGCTCGAGCCAGAGGCCGTGTGCCCGCTCGAAGATCGAGTTGGCGTCGTCGTCTCGGCCGAGCATGAGCGCCGCGAGTGCACAGCGCTCGAGATCCTCCGGACCGATCGGTTCCTCCGCGTCTGCGCGGGTGAACGCCTCGTACGCCTCGAGCCAGGATCGCCGGGCGTGAGCCTCGCGGGCGCGTTCGAGCTCTGGGGAGGTCGCGGGATGGGTCACGGGGCGATCCGCGGCATTCTCACCCAGGACGAGGCGCCCGCCCGGAGTGCGCTTCGCACCGGCTGAGCGCATAAGGAGTACCGTCCGCAGCATGCAGGGCAGGGAATCGCCGCCGTCCCCCGACCTCGACGACTGGTTCGACGAGGACGACTGGTTCGCCGACGAGGGCGAGGAGGAGTCGTCGAGCGGTGCACCGTGGCCGTCCCGGGAGCCTCAACGGGCTTCGGGCACGCGCCTCGGCGACTTCACGATCACGGTCAAGGCGCTCCTCGTCGTCGGCGTGCTGCTCGCGCTCGTGGTGGTCGTCGTCGTGCTCGCCGTCGCGGGGGTGTTCTCGTCCGGGAAGGCTCATCCGGCCGCGGGGAACCCGCCGCAGAGCGTCACCACGAACAGCTCGACCACGACCCGGACGCCGACGACGCCCGCGACGCCGGTCGCCGCACCGGCGACGACGCTCAAGCCCGGTGACACCGGCGCGCAGGTGAAGATCCTGCAGCGGGCGCTGGCGAAGCTCGGGTACTCGCCCGGCAAGGTCGACGGGGACTACGGAACCGCGACGCAGACCGCGCTGAAGAAGTTCCAGCAGGCGTCGAAGCTGACTGCGGACGGCGTGCTCGGCCCGAAGACGCTGCGCGCGCTCAAGCGCGCGCTGGCGCGGAAGTGAAACTGTTTCGCCGCAAAGCGGCGAAACAGTTTCAGATCCGGCGCACGAGCTCGTCGAGCGGCTTCCGGTTCGCCCGCGCGGACCACTCCTCCGCTGGTCGCGACTCGGGATCCCGGGGGCGCGCCGGGTAGCCGAAGCTGAGGACGAGCTTCACCGGTGCGCCGCAGATCTCCTCGGCGGCGTCCGGCTCGCGGACACCGTTCGGGGTCGACGTGACCCCCTCGCCCCAGGCGCACAGCATCATGTTCTGCGCGCAGCGGCCGACGTCGATGGGCCGCGGCTCGCCGCAGATTGCCACCACGAGCTTCGCGCCGAGCACGTTCTCCGGCGCGTACACGGTCTGCGCGATCTGCTCCCGGGCCGACTCGACGACCACGAACTCCCAGAGCTGCTTGTTCTGCGAGTTGCCCGACAGCCGGCCCGCGTCGAGGATGCGCCGCACGACGTCGTCGGGGATCGGCGTGTCCGCGTAGTCGCGCTGGTCGCGCTTGCTCGCGGCGGCGAGGTAGACGTCCACGCCGAGGATCCTGACAGGACTACGATCGGCGCGGTGGCGTACGACGAGGAGCTGGCCGAGCGAATCCGGACGCTCGTCGCGGGCGAGCAGGGGCTGGCCGAGAAGAAGATGTTCGGCGGCCTCGCCTTCCTGATCGGCGGGAACATGGCGATCGCCGCCAGCGGGCAGGGCGGCCTGCTCGTCCGGGTCGACCCGGCCGAGTCGGACGAGCTCGTCGCAACGACACCCGCCGAGCTGACGGTGATGCGCGGCCGAGCGATGGACGGCTGGCTGCGCGTTGCATCGACGGATGTCGAGACGAAGAGCCAGCTCGCCGCGTGGGTGAAGCGGGGCGTCGGCTTCGCGCGCTCGCTTCCGCCGAAGCGCTAGCGCCTGCTAGTTTACGTAAACGTTAGATATGCGGCGGCGGCTGGATTACAAGTGGGTGGCGTTGTCGAACACGACGCTCGGGATGCTGATGGCGACGATCAACGCCTCCATCCTGCTGATCGCGCTGCCCGACATCTTCCGCGGCATCGGCATCGATCCGCTCGCGCCGGGCAACACGAGCTACCTGCTCTGGCTGATCCTCGGGTTCATGGTCGTGATGGCGGTGCTCCTCGTGAGCCTCGGGCGGCTCGGCGACATGTACGGGCGCGTCCGGATGTTCAACCTCGGGTTCGCCGTCTTCACGGTGTTCTCCATCCTGCTGTCCGCCACCTGGATGCACTCCAGCGCCGGCGCGATCTGGCTGATCCTCATGCGCGTGGGGCAGGGGGTCGGCGCGTCTCTGCTGTTCGCGAACTCGAGCGCGATCCTCACCGACGCGTTTCCGCACGACCAGCGCGGCCTTGCGATGGGCGTCAACTCGATCGCCGCGATCGCGGGATCGTTCCTCGGGCTCGTCCTCGGCGGCGTGCTCGCACCCGTATCGTGGCGGCTCGTCTTTCTCGTCTCGGTTCCGGTCGGCCTGGTCGCGACGGTGTGGTCCTACCGCTCGCTGAAGGAGCTCGGCGAGCGCCGGCCGGCTCGCATCGACTGGTGGGGCAACCTCACGTTCGCGCTCGGCCTGGTCGGCGTGATGATCGGGATCACGTACGGCATCCAGCCGTACGGCGGCCACGACATGGGCTGGACGTCGCCGTTCGTGCTCTCGACGCTGCTCGGCGGCCTTGCTCTCCTCGTCGTCTTCTGCGTCGTCGAGCTCCACGTCGACGAGCCGATGTTCCACCTCGAGCTGTTCCGAATCCGCGCCTTCGCGGCGGGGAACATCGCGACCCTGCTCGCGGCGATGGGTCGCGGCGGACTGCAGTTCATCCTGATCATCTGGCTGCAGGGGATCTGGCTGCCGCAGCACGGCTACGACTTCTCGCAGACGCCTCTCTGGGCCGGCATCTACATGCTGCCGC
>Ga0209579_10001511_pt1 | contig 19082 bp, 19 predicted proteins | sample Coa_R1_2_FD_187152 | JGI IMG/M metagenome (GOLD analysis project Ga0209579, IMG submission 187152) | Surface soil microbial communities from Centralia Pennsylvania, which are recovering from an underground coalmine fire - Coalmine... | ecosystem: Environmental > Terrestrial > Soil >... | reverse complement strand
GAAGCACGCAGGACAAATCGTTGCTCTTGCGCGTTGCTTCGGAATACGCCGATGACGCCGGATGTACGACTTCGAACGCGACGCCATCCCACGTCCAGCGTACGCCCGCGACACAGCGCATCGCGTTGTCGACGCTCGCACGCACGATCGGATGATCGGCCGGCAGCGATGAGACGAGCCGGGCCACCGGCACGCCATGCAGAATCGAAAGCGCGCCGCCCGAGTGATCGGTGTCCGCGTGGCTGACAACGAGCGCGTCGAGCCTCGCGATGCCGGCGGCACGCAGGAATGGCACGACGATGCGGCCGCCCGCATCGACGGCGTCGTTGAACCGCGGACCGGTGTCGTAGAGCAGCGCGTGACGCGCGGTCGCGACGAGCACGGCAAGGCCCTGTCCGACGTCGAGGACGACAATGCGCACACCGCCCTCGGGCACCCTTGGCGGCGCGAGCAACGCCATCGGCAGCATGAAAACGACGCCGAGCGCGCGTCCCGGCACCCCTCTCGGCGCCGTCAGCCAAAGGATGCCGGCGACGGCGATCGGAACGGTCCATGCGATCGGAGCATGCGACGTCCATGCAGCGATCGGCAGTGCAGCAAGCCATTCGAGGTAGCGCATGAGCACTGAAAGGACAGCATGCGCGACGATCCATGGCAGATCGAACGGAATGACGATGCCGGCAAGCGCGATCGGCACGACGCCGAGCGTCACGACCGGAATCGCGATGGCGTTGGCGAACACCGAGACGATCGACACCTGCTGAAACAGGGCGAGCGTGCCGGGCACCAGACCGATCGTGACGACCCACTGCGCGCGCGCCGATTCACGCAGCGCTTCGCACATGCGCGCTCGCCATCCGCCGGCGGTCGCGAACATCAGGCGGTTGCTGCCGGCATAGAGCAGCAGCCCGACGGCGCCGAACGACAGCCAGAACCCGGGCGCGAGTCCGGCCCACGGATCCCACAGCAGCACCGCAACGAGCGACCAGAGCCAGACGAGCGACGCCGTGCCGGGACGCGCGAGCCATAGTCCATACGCCGCGACCACGAGCATCAGCAGCGTGCGAACGGCGGGCACTTCCGCGCCGGCGAGCAGCACGTAGCCGAATGCTACGAGTGCGCCTGCGAGCGCGGCGACCTTGCGCGCCGGCACGCGCGAGGTGAGCATCGCGCTTCGTCGCGCGGCGGCGAAAACGCACGCGCCGGCCAGCGCCGCGAAAACGGTGACGTGCAAGCCCGAAATCGAGACGAGATGCGTGATGCCCGTCTTGGCGAAGATGGCCCATTGCGCCTCGGAGATCGCGCGCTGATCGCCGATCGCGAGCGCGACGAGCACGCCGCGGTAGGGCGCCTGCGGCAACGCCCGCTCGATCCGTTCCCGCACGCGCTCGCGCGCCCGCTGCACGTAATCGTTCGGATGCCCGGCGAACGCCTCGATGCGCGTGTTGTCGCGGTCGTCACGCACATAGCCGCTGGCACGAAGATCGTGCTCGAGCAGCCATGCCTCGAGATCGAAGCCGTGCGGGTTCACGTTACCGTGCGGACGTTTGAGCCGCACCGTCAGCGTCCAGCGCTCGCCCGCGTGCACCACCGGCGGCTCTGCGGTGTCGCGATCACGGCCCATGCGCGGCGCGTACCAGGCAAGCGATACGCGATGCGGCACGATCGCATCGGACGTCAGCACGCGCTCGACGGCGAATGCGAAGCGCGCCCCGCTCGGCTCGTTCTGCGGCAGGTCGTCGACGACGCCTTCGATGCGCAGATCGGTTTCTTCCCATGCCGATGGCAGCGCATCGGAAAGACGCAGATCGGCGCGCCAGGCGGCATAGCTGAATCCGAACGCCGCCGCAGCGATGGTGGGCGCGACGACGCGGAGCACCCGCGCAAGCCATGAGCGGTTCACGCGAAGCGACGCCGTTCCTGACCACAACGCGTGTTCGCGCGCGCCGCCGCAATCAGGTGGCCCGCGCGCACGGCGCCAGTCGGCCGTGGCGGCAAACGCCGCGACCGTCGCGGTCAGCGCGACAAGCGCGAGCGTGCCCGGGGCGGGCGGCAGACGCGCGCAGAACTGCAGCAACGTTGCCCCCGACGCGAAAGCGGCGAGCGCCGCTGCAAGCGACAGGGCATCGGATGGCGGGTGCGTGGCGCGGCTTTCGCTGACGAAGCGGAGCGCACATCACACCGCACGCCGGTCGCGCGCGCCATCGGCCGTTTGGCCGATAAACCCTATCGGATCACGCCGCGCAAATCATCGATGAAGCGATCGACCGAGTCGGGCATCGTATCCCATGCACACATCAGCCGTATGCCGGTCTCGCCGACGAAGACGTAGAAGCGCCATCCCTTCGCATGCAGCGCATCGATCGCGTGCTTCGGTAGATCGGCGAACACACCGTTCGCCTCGACCGGCGCGAGAAGCTTCGCGTCGCGGATCGTCGATAGCCCCTCGGCGAGCCTTCGCGCCATTGCATTCGCGTGCGCGGCGTGACGAAGCCACGCATTGCCTTCGAGCACGCCGAGCCACGGCGCGGCCAGGAAGCGCATCTTCGATGCGAGCTGTCCCGCCTGCTTGCGCCGGCGCGCGAATTCGTCGGCAAGGTTTCGATCGAAGAAGAGGATCGCCTCGCCGCCCGGCAGTCCATTCTTCGTCCCGCCGAGGCACAGCACGTCGACGCCGGCACGCCAGCTTGCGTCGGCAGGCGAGCAGCCGAGATACGCGACCGCATTCGCGAAGCGCGCGCCATCCATCTGCACGCGCATGTCCTTCGCGTGCGCAGTTTCGCACAGCGCCGCAAGCTCGCGCGGCGTATAGACGGTGCCAAGCTCGGTCGCCTGCGTCAGCGAAACCGCGCGCGGCCGCGACGAATGTTCGTCGTGGGGTGTGATCGCCTTCGCGACGATCGCGTCCAGTGAAAGTTTGGCGAGCGGCGTATCAACCGTGAGGAGCCGGGCGCCGCCACTCATGAATTCGGGTGCACCGCATTCGTCGACGTTGACGTGCGCCATCGCGTGGCAAACGATCGCGTCGGTGTTGCGGCAAAGCGCCGCAAGCGCGAGCGAGTTGGCCGCCGTCCCGTTGAAGACGAAGAAGACGTCGCAGTCGGTCTCGAACGCGGCGCCAATCGCGTCGGTCGCGGCGCGCGTCCAGCCGTCGGCGCCGTAACCCGGCGCGTGGCCCTGATTGGCGGCTTCGAGCGCGCGCCACGCCTCGGGACAAATGCCCGCGTAGTTGTCCGAACCGAATTGCGGCGTAAGCGGCTCGATCACAGCCGCTCGCCGACCCAATTCGACACGGATTGCAGCGCTTTTGGCAACGCGGCCGGATTCGACCCGCCGGCCTGCGCCATGTCGGCGCGACCGCCACCCTTGCCGCCGACCTGCTGCGCGACGTGATTGACGAGCTCGCCGGCCTTGACCTTGGCCGTCAAATCATTCGTCACGCCGGCGATCAGCGTGACGCGCCCGTCGTTGACGCTCGCGAGCACGATCGCGGCGCTCTTGAGCCTGTCTTTAAGCTTGTCGATTGTCTCGCGGAGCGCCTTCGCATCGCTGCCGTCGAGCGCGGCCGCGACGACCTTCGCGCCCTTGATGTCGATTGCACGGCCCGCAAGGTCGTCACCCGCGTTCGCGGCGGCCTTCGCCTTGAGCCGCGCGAGCTCGCGCTCGGCGATGCGCGCGCTTTCCTGCAGTTGCGCGATGCGCGCATCGATCTCGGAAATCGGCGCTTTCAGAAGCTGCGCGGCGCTCGCAAGCTGCGCCTCCTGCCGTTGCACGTAATCGAGCGCGCCCTTCCCGGTGACGGCCTCGACGCGTCGGATGCCGGCCGCGACCCCACTTTCTGCGACGATCTTGAACAGGCCGATGTCGCCGGTGCGCGAAACGTGCGTGCCGCCGCAAAGCTCGCGCGAGCTGCCGATGTCGAGCACGCGCACCTCGTCGCCATACTTCTCGCCGAACAGCATCATCGCGCCCGACTTCTGCGCCTCGGCGATCGACATCGTGCGCGCCGACACGGCTTCGTTGTCCAGGATCTCGGCGTTGACGATCGCCTCGACGCGGCGAATCTGGTCATCGGTCAGCGGTGATTGGTGCGCGAAATCGAAGCGCGTCTTGTCCGGATCGACGAGCGAGCCTTTCTGCTGAACGTGCGCGCCGAGAACGTCGCGAAGCGCCTTGTGCATCAGGTGCGTCGCAGAGTGATTGCGCATCGTGCGCGCGCGCGCCTCGTAATCGACATTCGCCGCCACTCGCTCGCCTTCGCGCAATTCGCCCGTCTTCATCTCGCCGATGTGCCCGACGACATCAGGTTGGATCTTCTGCGTGTCTTCCACCGCGAAAAGCGTCAGGCACGCGCCACCCTTCGAGAGCTCGCCGCGGTCGCCGACCTGCCCGCCGGATTCCGCGTAGAACGGCGTGCGATCGAGCACGACGATGCCGCGCTCGCCGGTCGACAGCGATTCGACGCGCAAACCTTCCTTGTACAAGGCGACGACGCGCCCCTCCTCGGACAGTGATTCGTAGCCGCGAAACGTCGTCTTGGGACCGCTGTACGCGAGCGCTTCGCCGGCCTTGAACTGAGACGCCGCACGCGCCCGCTCGCGCTGCGCGTTCATCGCACGCTCGAAGCCAGCCTCGTCAATTGTCACGCCGCGCTCGCGCGCGACGTCGGCGGTGAGGTCAAGCGGAAAGCCGAACGTGTCGTAGAGCGTGAACGCCGTTTCGCCGTCGAGCACGCGCGCGCCGCCGCGAAGCGCCTGGTCCAGAATGCGCATGCCGTTCTCGAGGGTTTCCCCGAACCGCTCCTCCTCGGCGCGCAGCACCTGCGCGACTCGCGACTTCTCGCGCGTGAGCTCGGGGTAGGCCGCGCCCATCTCGCGATCGAGGTCGTCGACAAGGCGATAGAAGAACGGCTGCTTCTGCCCGAGCCTGTAGCCGTGGCGGATCGCGCGGCGGATGATTCGCCGAAGAACATAGCCGCGGCCCTCGCTCCCTGGAATGACGCCGTCGACGATCAGGAACGCGCACGCGCGGATGTGATCGGCGATCACCTTGAGCGAGGGATCGTCGAGATCTGTCGCGTGCGTCTCGCGCGCCGCCGCGGCGATCAACGACTTGAAGAGATCGATGTCGTAGTTCGAATGCACGTGCTGCAGCACCGCGGCGAGCCGCTCCAGTCCCATCCCCGTGTCGACGCAGGGCGCAGGCAGCGGCGTCATGGTGAACGTGTCGCCCTTCTTCTGGCGGTCGAACTGCATGAACACGAGGTTCCAGATCTCGATGTAACGATCGCCTTCCTGGTCGGGGGATCCCGGCGGACCGCCGAATACGTCGGGGCCGTGATCGTAGAAGATCTCCGAGCACGGGCCGCAGGGACCGGTATCCGCCATCTGCCAGAAGTTGTCGGACGCGTATTTCGCGCCCTTGTTGTCGCCGATGCGGATGCAACGCTCGGGCGGCACGCCGATGTCGCGCGTCCAGATGTCGTACGCTTCGTCGTCGTCGATATAGACGGTGACCCAGAGGCGCTCCGGCGGCAGCCGATATTCGACCGTGAGCAATTCCCACGCGTAGCGAATCGCGTCGCGCTTGAAATAGTCGCCGAAGCTGAAGTTGCCGAGCATCTCGAAGAACGTGTGATGGCGGGCGGTGTAGCCCACGTTCTCGAGGTCATTGTGCTTGCCCCCGGCGCGCACGCATCGCTGCGCCGTCGTCGCGCGCGAATACGGGCGCCGCTCGCGGCCGGTGAAGACGTCCTTGAACTGCACCATGCCGGAGTTCGTGAAGAGCAGCGTCGGGTCGTTCGCCGGGACGAGCGGCGAGCTCGGCACGTGCGCGTGCCTCTTCGAGACGAAGTAGTCGATGAACCTGCGGCGGATGTCGGCGACTTTCATTGGCAGCCGGCGGATCTTCGGCGCGCTTCGCGCCCGATGTCCACGGAAGATCGTCAAATCAAAAGCTTATCAGTATAGCGATGAGCCGGCCGCGGCTTGCCCGCGCTTTGCGGCGTCACGTTTTCAAAGGTGCGCTTCTCCGGCCGACAAGGAGCGCCGGCAGCCGATGCGATGCCGATACAACGTTTCCGGTCCACAAATCGGGCGGCGGCCGCATAATTGTTGACGTTTGCAATCGGACGTTACAAAACTCTGCGCGACAGCGGTATGCAGCAATGTTCAACTGTCGCCCGGGCAATGAGAGCTTCGCGCAATGGCACTTGAAGTCGACACGCACGAGCGCCGCCCGCGCGTGCATCTCGTCAACCCGCTGTGGGACCCGAGCGGCGGATCGGATTGGCGTACGATCGATACTTGGCGGCTGCTCCGCCGCTGTGCCGACGCCGCGCTCTGGAGCGAATATTCGCCCGCGTCCGCGTTCTCGCAATACCCCGTTCGCCGCATCCGCCCGCTTGCGCTTCGCTTTCCGCGCGGCGGCACGCTGGTCTTCGTCGGCACCTATTTCCGCATCGGTCACTGGACCCGCTTTGCGTCGTTCGACCGCGTCGTCCTCATCTACAACACCGACCAGCCGGATCGCCTCGCCAAGAACGCCGAGCGACTCGCCCGCGCCGGCCACCGCGTGGACGTGGTTTACACGTCGCGGGCGCTGAAGGCGCGGCACCGCGGCCCGGGCGGCGTGCTCGAAAGCCCGATCGACGTCGAGCGATTCCGGCCACGCGAGGGCGCGCGCCCGGCGCGCGCGTTCACCGTGGGCCGGCTTTCTCGCGATATCCGATCCAAGCACCATGAGGAGGATCCAGGCCTCTGGCGGGCGTTGGCTGACGCGGGCTGCCGCGTGCGCCTCATGGGCGCCACGTGCCTCGCCTCCGAGCTTGCCGGGGTCCCGAACATCGAGTTGCTGCCGGCCGGAAGCGAAGACCCGGCGGCGTTCCTGCGCTCGCTCGATTGCTTCGTCTACCGCACGAGCGCCCGCTGGTTCGAGGCGTACGGCCGCGTGGTGATGGAGGCGATGGCAACAGGTCTTCCGATCGTCGCCGGGGAGCGCGGCGGATACACCGACCATTTGCGCGAAGGCATCAATGCGCATCTCGTCGGACGCACGGACGAGGCGATCGAGCGCGTGCTCGAGCTTTCGCGCAGTCCTGCCCAGGCCGCGCGCCTGGGAAACGCGGCGAGGTGCGACGCGGTGGCGCTGAACGAGCGCGATCTGCCCCGGCGAACGGTGGCACTGCTGACCGATACCGGCGCTGCCGACGATCGCGAACACGACGTCGAAGTCGTCACCGCGTAAGCAAGGTCATCGTCGGTCGTCCGCTCGCGGTCAATCGTCGGACGCGTTCGGATCAGGTGCCGAAAGCGAGTCGGCATTCGAGTCGCCTCCGGCAACCACTTTCAGCGCGACCGACAGTGCGTAGCCGCGTGCGAGCAGGAATCGCACTTGACGTGCGCGTGCGCGCTCGTCGGATGCAGGCGCCTTGAAGCGACGCGCCCACGCGCTTCGGGCACGGACCCATTCGTCGGCGTCCGCCAGCGTTCGGAGCGCCTCCTTCGCAGCGTCGGCATCGACGCCGCGTGCGCGCATCGCGCTTGCGATTGCACGCTTGCCAAAACGCTCCGCTTTGCGCGCGACGAGCGTCTGCGCGAAGCGCGCATCGGACAGATAGCCTTCGCGCTCGAGCGCATCGAGCACCCCTTCGATCTCTTGCAGATCGCCGCCGCGCGCGACAAGTCGACCGAAAGCTCGGCACGCGAGTGTTCGCGGCGCGCGAGCATGTGGATCGCCGTGGCGCGAACCGATGCAAGCGGCTTGCGCGCTTCGCGCACGCGGCGATCCGTGCGCAGGCGTCAGTCCGAACGCGAGCCGTTACGTGTCCGCGCCACTACCTTCGCCCTTGATCCTCGTCGGCGACGCGACGCCGACCGCCGCGCGAATCTTTGCCTCGATCTCCTGCGCGACCTCCGGATGCTCGCGCAGGAATTCGCGCGCGTTGTCCTTGCCCTGCCCGATCCGATCGCCCGTATACGAGTACCACGCGCCCGACTTCTCGATGATCCGGTGATTGACGCCGAGCTCCACGATCTCGCCTTCGCGGCTGATGCCCTCACCATACAGAATGTCGAACAGCGCTTCGCGAAACGGCGGCGACACCTTGTTCTTGACGACCTTCACGCGCGTCTCGTTGCCAACGAACTCTTCGCCACGCTTGATCGAGCCGATGCGACGAATGTCAAGACGCACCGACGCGTAGAACTTGAGCGCGTTGCCGCCGGTGGTGGTTTCGGGATTGCCGAACATCACGCCGATCTTCATGCGAATCTGGTTGATGAAGATCACGAGCACATTGGCGCGTTTGATGTTGGACGTGAGCTTGCGTAGCGCCTGGCTCATGAGCCGCGCCTGCAAGCCGGGGAGTTGGTCGCCCATCTCGCCTTCGATCTCGGCCTTGGGTACGAGCGCGGCCACCGAATCGATCACGATGACGTCGACGCTGCCCGAGCGCACGAGCATGTCCGCGATCTCGAGCCCCTGCTCGCCGGTGTCGGGCTGCGAGATCAGAAGCTCGTTGACGTTGACGCCGAGCTTGCCGGCGTAAGTCGGATCGAGCGCGTTCTCGGCATCGATGTAGGCGGCTACGCCGCCCTGCTTCTGCACCTCGGCGACGACCTGCAGGCAGAGCGTGGTCTTGCCCGACGATTCGGGGCCGTAGATCTCGACTACGCGCCCGCGTGGCAGGCCGCCCACGCCGAGCGCGATGTCGAGGCCGAGCGAGCCGGTCGAGAAGACCTGCAGGTCGTTTTGCGCCTGGGCCTCGCCCATTTTCATGATCGAGCCCTTGCCGAACTGCTTTTCGATCTGGGCCAGCGCCGCGGCGAGCGCCTTGCCTTTCTGGTCGTCCATGCTGCTGTCGAAGGGGGGCATGCGTCGCTCCTGATTATCGGCGCCCGGCGCGGCCGCCGGCGCTTTCGTCGAACCGGGCGGATGATGACATGGAACGATCGTTCGATGCAAGCGGCCGTTTGACCTAGCTAAAGCAGCCGAGGTGGACTCGACCCGACGTTGCCAGGAGCACCAGCCGCGGCGCCCAAACCCGCCGATCAGCCCTCCGACGCGACCTCGATCAGATGCCGCAAACCGATTTCAACCGAGCGGGAGCGCACTTCGGCGCGGGAGCCGGCGATTTGCCGCGTTATCGCGGACCCCGGGCTTCCACGGCGCGCGAACCCGAAACACACCATGCCTACCGGCTTTCCAGGGGTGGCGCCGCCCGGCCCGGCGATGCCCGTCACGGAGACGGCCACGTCGGCCTCGCTATGCGCCAGCGCGCCTTCGGCCATCGCGATCGCCACCGGCTCCGACACCGCGCCGTGCGTATCGAGGAGCGTTTGCGCCACGCCGAGCATCTCGCACTTCGCCGCGTTCGAGTAGGTGACGAAGCCGCGCTCGAACCAGTCGGAACTGCCGGGGATCGACGTGATGGCGGCGGCGATGAAACCGCCGGTGCACGATTCGGCCGTCGCAACGCGGAGGTTCCGCGCGCGAAGCGACTGCCCGAGTTCGAGCGCCAGTGCTTCGTGCTCGTCGCCTATTTGCATTCGCCTGGCCGCCCGCGATAGTGGTAGACGTAGGCGGTCGCGAATCCGAACTTCCGGTAAACGCCAAGCGCCGGCTCGTTGTGTTCGTCGACCTGAAGGAAAGCGCACGTAGCACCACGCTCGCGCGCGTTCGCGAGCAGCGCGGTGACGATGGCTGTCGCCACACCGCGTTCGCGCCATTCGGGCGCCGTCACCATGTCGTAGACGCCCGCGATGCCGTCTTCGCAGGATAGTTGGCCGCAGCCGACGATGTGTCCATCCATTCGCGCGACGATCGCATAAGGCGCAAGCGGCGAATGCGCGAGGCGCTCGAGGTGCGCGTCCGTCTGCACGGTCGACGAGCCGCGCAGCTTGCCGGCGGCACGCGCGAATGCTTCGATCGGAACCTCCTCGATTGCGACGGGCGCATCGATGTTGTGCATGGGTGGGCTGGCGACGCCGGCCACCTGTACGAGCGTGCGATCGAATGCGACATAGCCTCGCTGCGCGAGTACGTCGTCGAGCTCGCCGGGCTTCGCGAACGGCGTGATGCGAAAGAGCGCAGGCAGCCTGCGCGATGCATAAAGACGTTCGCATCGCTCGATCTTCGCTTCCAGCGGGAGCGAAGAGCCGAAATGCGGATTCACGCTGCGCCCGCGTTTCGCCTTGCCGGGCGAAAGCCGCACGAGCCAGCCGTCGAAGAAAAGCTGCTGCTGCGTTTGCAGCGCATTGAGCGCGGCCTCCTCGATGCGCGCCGCATCGCATCTCATGGCACGAACGCCTCGTAGAGGCGCGTCGCGATCGCGAGCACGACGAGCGTGTAACACGCCGCGACGAAATCGTCACCCATGACGCCGAGGGCGCCGTGCGTGGCGCGATCGATCTGCCGGATGGGCGGCGGCTTGACGACGTCGAAAATGCGGAAGAGCACGAACGCGGCGATTTGCCGAACCGCATCGGCGCCCGCAAAAAAGAGCACGAACAGGAAGGCCGCGATCTCGTCGACGACGATCGCGCCGTGATCGGCGACGCGAAGATCGCGTCCGGTGATCTGCGCGCACCATCCCCCGACGAGTGCAAAGGCGAAAATCGCGATCAGCCAGCCTGCCGTTCCGGCATGCGAATCGAGAAACCACGCGATCGGAAATGCGACCAGCGTGCCGATCGTCCCGGGCGCCACGGGCGACAGGCCCGCGCCGAAACCGAGCGCAATCAGATGCGCCGGGTGGCGGACCATGAACGCGAGGCTCGGCGCATTCATCGCGTCGGAGCGAATTGCATCGCGCACGAATCGCATCGGATCACGCGAAATGATCGAATGCGCGCGGAGGCGACGCCAGCGGCCGACCGTCCTCGTCGAGGATGACGAGTCCTTGCTCGGCCCGGGTCGCGCCGATCGCGGTCAGCGACAGGCCGAGCGCGTCGGCGAGCGCGTCGATTCGAGGACGCATTGTTGCACTCGCCGTAAAGCACAGCTCGTAATCGTCGCCGCCCGCGAGCAGGCATTCGAGCGCGATCTCGCGGTCTGGTCCGCGAAGCAACGAACGAAGCGTGTCCCCGCAGGGAATCTGCGCGATATCGATCGTCGCGCCGACATGCGACGCGTCGAGGATGTGACCGAGATCGCCAGTGAGTCCATCCGACACGTCGAGCGCGGACGACGCGATCCCGCGCAATCCCAGTCCGAGCGCGACGCGCGGCTCAGGTGCGTCGAGACGATTGCGCAATGCCGGCAGAAGCGAAGCGTCGATCTGGATGCTCCCGCTCGCCGCGGCGAGCGCGAGCGCGGCGTCGCCGAGACGCCCTGAGACGTAAACGACGTCTCCGGGTCGCGCGCCTGCGCGGGTGATGGCGCTTCCCGCCGGCAACTCGCCGATCGCGGTGACGCACAGCGTGAGCGGGCCGCGCGTCGTGTCGCCACCGATGAGATCGACCTCGTATCGGCTTGCGAGCGCATCGAACCCGCGCATGAACGACGCTATCCACGCCGAATCGGACGAGGGCAGCGCACCCGCGAGAAGCGCGAAGCGCGGCTTGGCACCCATGGCCGCCAGATCGGACAGGTTGACCGCGAGTGTCTTGTGGCCGAGAAGCACAGGCTCGGCGCCGCGCGCGAAGTGACGTCCTTCGACGAGCATGTCGACCGTCAGCACGTAATCCAGCCCCGCGGCCGGTGAAACGATGGCGCCGTCGTCGCCGACGCCGATCCGCACGTCGGTCGCACGCGGCGCACGCGCGAAATGACGTTCGATCAACGCAAATTCGCCGAGGGGCGCATTTCCAAGCACGCGCGACGCCGGCGTGCTCATCGCCGACTGGCGGCGCGAATTTCGTCGCCGCGAACGCTCGCCGCGACCTTGTCGAGTACACCGTTCACGAACTTGTAGCCATCGGTGCCGCCATAGCGCTTCGCGAGCTCGACCGCTTCGTTGATCACGACGCGATACGGGATCTCCAATCGATGCGCAAGCTCGAAGGCGCCGATCACGAGCAGGCCGCGCTCGATCGGCGCGAGTGCGTCGATGGGCCGGTCGACCTTCGGCGCAACGGTGTCGATCAGCGCCGAATAACGGTCGGTGACGCCGCGCCAAAGCTCGCCAAAATACTCGGCATCCGCGGACGCGAATTCGCGGGAACTGCGAAGCGACGACGCGATCGCTTCGTCCGATCCGCCCGAAAGCTGCCGCTCGTAGAGGCCCTGGAGCACGAGCTCGCGTGCGCGTCGCCTCGATCCGGCGCCGGTCTCGCGCTGCCTGACGGCATCAGCGGTCATAAGAGTTCATCGCACGTCGATTGCGGCGAGCAGGTTCGCGAGCTCGAGCGCCGCAAGCGCTGCATCGGCGCCCTTGGCCGCCATCCGCCCCTCGGCTTGCGCATCGGTGTCGCAGGTGAGAATCCCGTTGCCGATCGGCACGCCGAACTCGAGCGCGACGCTCGACACGCCGCCCGCCGACTCGTTCGCGACGATCTCGAAGTGATAGGTCTCGCCGCGGATCACCGCACCGAGCGCGACCAGCGCATCGTGTCTTCGCGTCTGCGCGAGCCGCTGCAACGCAAGTGGAATTTCCAGCGCACCGGGAACGGTGACGAGCGTGATCCTGTCGTCCGTCACACCCGCCTCATGAAGCGCGTGGAGTGCGCCGGCGAGCAATCCCTCGCCGATCGACGGGTTGAAGCGCGCCTGCACGATCGCGACGCGAAGCGCGTCGCCGCGCGCGTTCGGCTGGATGCGGACGATGGACATGACGGCGGCGATGCCGCGCGTTGCGTGCGATCGGCTACGACGCGCGACGCGCGGGCGGCGCCTCCTCGTAGCCTGTGATCTCGAGCCCGAAGCCGGCCATGCTGGGCATCTTGCGCGGGCGCGCGAGCAGCCGCATCCGACCCACATTGAGATCGCGCAGGATCTGCGCGCCGATGCCATAGTTGCGTAGATCGACCTTCGCGGCGGCCGGTGCTTCGGTCGCGATCGCGCGCTCACGAAGCTCACGCGCGCTTTCGGGCCGGTGCAGCAGCACGATCACGCCCCGCCCGGCTTCCGCGATCGCCCTTTGCGCCTCCAGAATGCTCCAGGCATGCGAGTCGGTCGTTGCGTCGAGCAGGTCGACGATCGAAAGCGGCTCGTGCACGCGAACGAGCGTCTCGACTTCGGGCGAGATCGGTCCGCGCGACAGCGCCAGGTGCGTCGCGTCGGTGAGCTTGTCGCGGTACACGATGAGGCGAAACGTACCGACCGGTGTCGAAAGCGGCCGCTCGGCCACGCGCTCGACGAGACGCTCGGTACGGCTGCGATGATGAATGAGATCGGCGATTGCGCCGATGCGAAGGCCGTGCGTCGCAGCGAAGCGCTCGAGATCTGGCAGCCGCGCCATCGTGCCGTCGTCGTTCATGATCTCGCAGAGCACGGCAGACGACGATAGGCCGGCGAGTTGCGCGAGGTCGCAGCACGCTTCCGTATGTCCCGCGCGCGCGAGCACGCCGCCGGGCTGCGCGATCAGCGGAAAGACGTGTCCCGGATGCACGATGTCGTCGGGCGTTGCATGCGGCGCGGTCGCGACGCGGATCGTATGCGCGCGATCAGCCGCCGAGATGCCGGTCGTCACGCCGTGCGCCGCTTCGATCGACACGGTGAAGTTGGTTCCGTGCACCGAGCGGTTGACGGGCGTCATCGGCGCGAGATTGAGCTGCCGCGCGCGCGCTTCGGTGATCGGCATGCACACGAGGCCACGCCCGAAGCGCGCCATGAAATTGATCGCGTCGGGCGTCACGTGATCGGCGGCGAGCACGAGGTCCCCCTCGTTTTCGCGATCCTCCTCGTCGACGAGGACGACCATGCGCCCGACCTTGATATCGGAAATGATTTCGGTGATCGGCGCGAGCGGCATATCAGGGATCAGGCATCGGAGGACGGGAATCCGTCGTGGTATCCGGTGGCACCCGAACGATTCTACCGTGTGAGCGGAAGTATGCGCGTCGGGCGCGCGGCGGCGTTGCGGAAAGCGAAACGTCAGCGGCGAAAAAGCGCGAGCGTGGCCTGAGTCAACGCGCTTGCCGGGTCGACGTAATCGAGCACGACGCTGTAGTGTTGGCGCGCAGGAACGTGCATGGGCTTCGTCATCTCTGGCGGGCGGTTTCGCGGCCATTCATCCCACAGCAAGTCGGTCTGGCGCACGAACTCCGATGTTTCGTCGGCGCCGACGGCGAGCACGATCGGCCTGTCGACGAGCGGGCGAGCAATGGCCGGCGACATCCGGCGCGCTTCCGCGTCGTCGAGCCTCAAATCGACGTTGTGCGAGAACTTCACGAGCGGCGTCAGATCGTGCACGCCGGACAGCGAAACGCCGCCGGCGAACGGTGCTTTTTCGAAGCCCTGCGTTCGCCAATCGGCCGTGTACATCATCGCCGTCAGATGCCCGCCTGCCGAATGGCCACCGACGACGATGGGCGTCGGTGCGCCGCGCTTTGTGCCCTCGCGCGCGAGCCACGAAAGCGCGCGCCGGCACTCTTTGACCGCGTTCGCGATCGTCGCGTCGGGGCAAAGATCGTAATTGACCATCGCAACCGCGAGACCTGCGGCGACGAACGCGGGCGCAATGAATGCGTAGTCGGCCTTGTCGAGGCTTCGCCACCACCCGCCGTGGATGTACATGAGCGTGCCGCGCGCGGGCGTCGCGGGCACGTATAGATCGAGCGTTTCCTTCGGTTGCGGGCCGTACCGAATGTCGATCGCCGGACCGAGCGTCTCCTGCGCGCGTTGCGAGCGGTCGACCCATTCGTCGAGCCAGCGCTGATGATCGGGCACCGCGGCGCGGTTGTTGTAACCGCGTTCGACCTCCTTGGCGGTGAGCTCGCTCGCGAGCGTCATGGCGAAGCGGCGACGATCTCGATTTGAAGCGGCGTCAGGCCGTCGATGTGTCCTTCCAGTCGATCGCCGACAACGACGGGCCCCACACCGGACGGCGTGCCCGTGAAGATCAGATCGCCAGGCTCGAGCCGATAGAGCTTCGAGAGGAATTCGATCACGTGCGGCACGTCCCAGATCATGTCGGACAAATCGCCGTGCTGGCGTCGCTCGCCGTTGACGAGCAGCGTCACTTCGCCGCGCGAAAGCACGCCGATCGTCGCGACCGGATGGATCGGCGCGATCGGCGCGGCTTGCGCGAACGACTTGCCGATGTCCCACGGACGCTTCTTCTCGCGCATTTCGTTTTGCAGATCGCGCCGCGTCATGTCGAGCCCGACGGCGTAACCGAACACGAGTTCGCCTGCGTCGGCTGCCGGCACGTCCGCGCCGCCGATGCCGAGCGCAACGACCAGCTCGAGCTCGTGATGCAGGTTGCGCGTCGCCATCGGGTATGCGATGCGGCCGATCGCCGCAGGCACGACGGGCACGATCGCATCGGCAAACTTCGTGAAGAAGAACGGTGGCTCCTTCGTCGCATCGCCGCCCATTTCCCTCGCATGCTCGGCGTAATTGCGTCCGACACAGTAGATGTGACGCACGGGAAACGGTCGGTCGTCGCCGACGACCGGAACCGAAGGAACGTCGAAGGACGGAATGACGTAATGCATTTTGCCGGGCCTATTCGGCGTCGGGTTGAAGCGCCGGCGCAGTCTTCGAGAACGCCGGCAGTGCGAGGCACTCGGCTTCGATGCGCGTCAACGTCGGATAAGGCGAGACATCGATCTCGAAGCGGCGCGCATTCGCGAGTTGCGGCACGAGGCAGATATCGGCCAGCGTCGGCGAATCGCCATGGCAGAAGCGGCCGGTTTCGCGGTCGCGCGCAAGGCGCGTTTCGAGCGCCTCGAAGCCGACGTCGATCCAGTAGCGATACCACCCGTCCTTCTGCTCGCGCGAGACGCCCATCGTTCCGATGAGATAGTTCAGGACGCGCAGATTGTTGAGCGGATGGATTTCGCACGCGATCGAAAGCGCCATCGCGCGGACGCGCGCCCGACCGATCGGATCGGCCGGCAGAAGCGGCGGGTCGGCGTGCGTCTCGTCCAGGTACTCGATGATCGCGAGCGATTGCGTCAGCACGTGCATGTCGTCGAGCGCGAGCGCCGGGACGAGCCCCTGGGGATTGAGTGCGAGGTAGTCCTGCGCACGCTGGCCGCCCATGCGCAAATGCACGAACGTGCGTTCGTCGGGAACGATGTTCTTGATCGCGAGCGCGATGCGCACGCGGTACGCGGCGGAGGAGCGGAAGTAGTCGTAGAGCTTCATGCGCGCGGCCTCGGGAATTGGTCAGAAGGCCGGGATCCCCGTTTGCGCGCGACCGAGGATCAGCGCATGGATGTCGTGCGTGCCCTCGTACGTGTTGACCGTCTCGAGATTCAGCATGTGCCGCACGACGTGGTACTCGTCGACTATGCCGTTGCCGCCGTGCATGTCGCGCGCCATACGCGCGATCTCGAGCGCCTTACCGCAACTGTTGCGCTTCATGATCGACGTGATTTCCGGCGCCGCGCGGCCTTCGTCCTTCAAGCGCCCGAGGCGAAGGCAACCCTGCAGGCCGAGCGCGATTTCGGTCTGCATGTCGGCGAGCTTTTTCTGGATGAGCTGATTCGCCGCGAGCGGCCGGCCGAACTGCTTCCGATCGAGCACGTAGCGGCGCGCGGCCTCCCAGCAAAATTCCGCGGCGCCGAGCGCCCCCCACGCGATGCCGTAGCGCGCGCTGTCGAGGCATCCCATTGGCCCCTTGAGCCCCTCGACGTTCGGCAGCAGGTTGTCCCGCGGCACGAAGACGTCGTCCATCACGATCTGGCCGGTCACCGACGTGCGAAGCGAGAACTTGCCTTCGATGGCCGGCGCGGAAAGTCCCTTCATGCCCTGTTCGAGAACGAAGCCGCGCACGACGCCGTCGAGCTTCGCCCACACGACGAATACGTCGGCGATCGGCGCATTCGAGATCCAGGTCTTGCTTCCCTTCAGCACGAAGCCGCCGTCGACTTTTCGTGCGCGGGTTTCCATCGATCCGGGATCGGAGCCGTGATCCGGTTCCGTCAAGCCGAAGCAGCCGATGCGCTCGCCTCGTGCGAGCGGGGGGAGATATTTGCGCCGCTGCCCCTCGTCGCCATAGGTGAAGATCGGATACATCACGAGCGAGCTTTGCACGCTCATCATCGAGCGGTACCCTGAATCCACCCGCTCGATCTCGCGTGCGACAAGACCGTAGCAGACGTGATTGAGCCCCGCGCCGCCATATTCGGTCGGCAATGTCGCGCCCAGAAGACCGAGCGCGCCCATCTCGGGGAAGATCGAGGGATCGCTTCGCTCGTGGCGAAACGCTTCCAGCACGCGCGGCATCAACCGCTCCTGCGCGTAATCGTGCGCGCTGTCGCGCACGATCCGCTCCTCGTCGGTCAATTGAGAATCGAGCAGCAGCGGATCGTCCCAGCGGAACTCGGGCTTGCGCGTGGCGATCGGGTCGGGAGCGTTCATCGAAGCTCGCGTGGCGCGCGTGAACGTCGCGTGCGTCGCTGCCTACGATAGCAGAAGCCGCCCGGCGAACAAATGCGCGCGCGAAAGCCAATACCGCCGATGGCCTAGGCCATTTCGCCGATTCGCGGCGCCGCGCCGCTTCGTCAAGAATCGCCGCATGCGCCATTCGACCCACGCTCGCGGCTTGACGCTTCTTGAAATGATGGTTGCGCTCGCCATCGCGGGCATCGTATTGGCGCTCGGCGTACCGGCATTCGGCGGCTTTGTTTCCGAACAGCAGGTGCAGGATCGTGCCGAGGCGCTGCTGCACGCGCTCGATGTCGCGCGAAGCGAAGCGATCAAGCGCGGCGGCCGCGTCGACGTCTGCCCCGGCGAAGGTGGCTGTGCTGCGGGCGCGTTGCCGTGGGAAGGCGGCTGGGTCGTCGTGCCCGATGCGTCGCGCGGCGACGATGCTGCCGTCGTCGTGCGCGAACGCGCGTCGAGCCCGGGGATCACCGTCCGTGGCAACCGGCCAGTCGCCGATTACGTCTCGTATACCGGGGCCGGCCGCGCACGGCGCTTCGAGGGCGGGTTGCAGATGGGCACGTTCACGATCTGCCGTACCGGCCAGCGCACACGCAAGGTGATCCTCGCCAACAGCGGTCGCGCGCGAATCGAGGTCGCCTCGGATCGATGCCCGTGATGCCACGCGATCGCCCGACTGCCGGCGGCTTCACGATGCTCGAGACGATGATCGTTGTCGCCATCGTGGCCATTCTGGCGGCAGTCGCGCTGCCCTCTTACGCGAGCTATGTACAACGCGCGCGGATCGTCGAAGCGGTCGCGCGGCTATCCGATGCGTACGTGCGCATGAACGAGTATTTCGAGGACCAACGCTCCTATGTCGACGGCGCCGGGCGCTGCGGCGTCGACGCGTCCACGCCCGCATCGCCCGACGGCTTCGTTCTCTCGTGCACGGCCAGCGCGACCAGTTTCACCTACACGGCGACCGGCATCGCCGCCAAGGGCATGGACGGATTCGCGTTCACGATCGACGAACGGGGCTCGAGAGCCACGCTGTCGGTGCCGGCGAATTGGACGCGAACGGCGGATTGCTGGACGAACCGGCCGGATGGGTCGTGTACATGACCGCGTCGATCGCGCGCAGCGGCCTCCGCGGCTCGACGAAATCCGCAGGCGTGTTCCTGATCGAGACATTGGTCGCCCTCGTCGTGTTCTCGCTCGGCATGCTGGGCTTGCTTGCACTGCTGGCAAGCGCGCTTCGCGCAAGCGGCAATGCGCAGTGGCGAAGCGAAGGCGTCGATCTTGCGGCGGCGGCGATCGCGCGCATGACGACCGAGGATGGCGCGACGCTCGCCGCCCGCTATGACGCAACCGGTGGCGACGCCTATCGGGCGCTTCTGCAGCAGGCGACACGATTGCCCGGCGTCAGCCGCACAAGCAATGCGCCGAGCGTCGACATCGAAGACACCGCGGAGCGTCGGCGGGTGCGTGTCGGCGTCCGATGGCTCGCTCCAGGCGAAACGACCGCGCATCGCGCATCGGTCAGCGCGATGCTGCCCCATCGATGACGACGATCGATATCGAGCGATGCCGGCGATTGCTTCGCC
>Ga0209579_10001510_pt1 | contig 19083 bp, 13 predicted proteins | sample Coa_R1_2_FD_187152 | JGI IMG/M metagenome (GOLD analysis project Ga0209579, IMG submission 187152) | Surface soil microbial communities from Centralia Pennsylvania, which are recovering from an underground coalmine fire - Coalmine... | ecosystem: Environmental > Terrestrial > Soil >... | reverse complement strand
CGTTCGATCCTGCCAAAGCCGGTGCCGGCAGCGGCTTTACCGAGGGCAATTCCTGGCAGTACTCCTGGTATCAGCCTCAGGACGAACAGGGTCTCATCGATCTTCTCGGCGGAGGCGACAAACTGGCCGCGAAACTCGATGCCATGTTCGATCAAAAAGTAGATCCCGCGCAGTACGCCGACATCGAAGACATCTCCGGGATGATCGGCCAGTACATTCACGGCAACGAGCCCAGCCATCACCTTGCCTACCTCTATATGTATGCGGGCATGCCGCTCAAAACCCAGGGCCGCCTGAAGCAAATCGTCGACTCGCAATACAAGCCGGCGCCCGACGGACTCGTCGGCAACGATGACCTCGGTCAGATGTCCGCATGGCTGATCTTCACTTCGCTGGGCTTCTATCCTGTCGCGCCCGCCTCCAATCAATATGTGATTGGCCGCCCGTTTATCGACCGCGCGGTGATTCACTTGCCCAACGGAAACCACCTGACAATCGTCAGCCTGGATCGCACCGAGGATCACGGCTTCCTGAAAGATGTCTTGCTCAATGGCAAATCGCTCGACCGCGGCTATGTAACCCATGACGAGCTCATGAAAGGCGGCGAGTTAAAGTTCGTATTCAGTAGTGAGAAAGATGCGGACTGGTCGCATCGCGCGCTGCGTCCGCCCCTCTCCGATGCGGCTACCCACTGAGTGCACGCCAGGCGTATCACCGGACTGGCTTGGAGATAACGCGACATGTTGCTGAAGGCAGAGCGGGCACTCCTGTGACGTCCGGATCGAACAACCCGGCTCAGGCCAATCCCGGGGTTGACTCTCCGCGAGCAACCTATCTCGAATCGATCCGGCAACAGCAAGCGCAGTTTGCCATTCAACAACGCTGGGACAAGCGTCTCGGATATGCAAAGCTCGCATTCCTGGTTCTGGCCGCGTTCTTCCTGGTGCGCTTTGTGCACGAGTTGCATGGACTATGGCCTCTGTTCGTGTCCGCTGCTGTCGTTGTCATCCTCGCGATCGTGCACGAGAAAGTGTTGTCGAAAATACGTAGGATTCAGACCATCATTCGCTTCTATGAGCGCGGGCTGGCTCGCCTTGAAAACCGTTGGGCCGGCACGGGCGAAGGCGGCGAGCGATTCCTCGATCCTGCGCACCCCTATGCCCGCGACCTCGACATTTTCGGCAGCGGCTCCTTGTTTGAGTTGCTCTGTACCGTCCGTACGCGCGCCGGCGAAGAAACCCTCGCGCGCTGGCTGTCGGCCCCTGCCCCCCTCGATGTGATTCGTTCGCGCCAGGCCGCAACCCAGGAATTAAAGAGCCGCACGCAATTCCGGGAGAAGCTCTTCACCGCCGGCGATCGCGTCCGCGCCGGACTGGATCCCGGTGCTCTCATCCCCTGGGCCGAAAGCTCTGAGTCGTTCGGCTCGCGAGGCTTGGCTCTGCTGCTTGCTGTTTTCGGCATGCTGTGGATTGCAAGCCTCGTCTTCGGAGTCGTTCGCAATGACTTCTATCCGTTCCTGCTGATCTCCTTCACCAACCTTGCCATACGTTCGCGTTTCAAAAAGCAATTGGAGCAATCGGCCGATGCAGTAGAAGAAGCTGTTACCGACCTGGATCTGCTTGCCGAAATCCTGACGATTCTCCAAGCCCAGCACTTTGCCTCTCCGCATCTGGTGCAGCTCCAGTCAAGTCTCAAAGTGCATGGAACACCTCCTTCCGCAGCCATCAAGAAGCTCGAACGCATTGGCCGCAATCTCGAACAACGCCACAATCGGGGCGTAAGCTGGTTCCTGGTATTCGTGTTCTATAGCGCCCAATGGGCCATGATGGCTGAGGCCTGGCGCCGAACCTACGGCCCTCACATCAGAAGTTGGATAGCGGCTGTCGGAGAGATGGAAGCGCTTGCCGCGCTTTCCTGTTATGCATTCGAACGTCCCGAGGATGCATGGCCCGAGCTCAGCGACGGAACAGCGTGCTTTGATGCCGAAGGGTTGGCCCATCCTCTCCTGCCATCCTCTGCCATTCGCAACGACCTCAAGCTCGGCGATGGACTACAGCTCATCATTCTGAGCGGTCCCAACATGTCGGGCAAAAGCACCTTCGTTCGCGGAATCGGGGTAAACGCGGTTCTCGCGCAATGCGGCGCCCCGGTCCGCGCCATTCGGCTTCGCATGTCGCGCCTTGCCGTCGGGGCCTCCATCTGCGTCCTGGATTCTCTGCAAGGCGGAGTATCGCGGTTCTACGCCGAAATCAAGCGGCTCAAGCTCATCTCAGATCTCACCCAAGCTTCCATCCCCGTTCTTTTCCTTCTCGATGAGCTTCTCTCCGGAACGAACTCCCACGATCGTCTCGAAGGAACGTCGCTCGTTGTTCGTTCCCTGGTCGATCACCACGCCATCGGCCTGGTCACAACGCACGATCTCGCTCTTGCCAGGATCCCAGAAAGCATGCCTGGCGCTGCGCAGAACTTTCATTTCGAAGATCACCTCGAAAACGGCGGGCTCGCATTCGACTTCAAACTGAAACCCGGAGTCGTGCAGACCAGCAACGCGCTCAAGCTGATGGAATCGATCGGTCTCCCAGCTAGACCAAAACAATGACATCAGCACGCGATCGATTCATCTAGACGTCAATCTGCATTGTTCCTGTATACTCGCCTCCGTTCTCCTGAGGTCCCATGCGCATCCTGGTTCTCGCTGTACTCAGTGCTTTCATCGCGCCGCTCGCACTCGCTCAATCTTCGCTGCCGCCGCTCGACGCGCAGCGGATTGCCTCCATCGATTCGTTTGTCTCTTCTGAGCTCGCGCGCCAGAAAATTCCGGGCCTCGCCGTCGGCATCTACTCGCGTGGCAACATCCTTTTTGCCAAGGGATACGGCCTCGCCAATGTCGAGCTCAACGTTCCCGTCGCGCCCGAGACCATCTTCCAGTCCGGATCAGTCGGCAAACAGTTCGTGTCAGCCGCCATCATGATGCTGGTCGAGGAAGGCAAGCTTTCGCTCGATGACAGCATCACAAAGTATTTCCCCGACGCTCCCGCCTCCTGGAAGCCGATCCTGATCAAGAATCTTCTCTCCCATACTTCGGGCCTCGCCGAATATGAATCGTCCGAACGCACCGGTCCCAAGGGACCCTTCTATTTGCGTCTCGATTTCACTGAGGATGAGCTCGTCACCAAGATCGAAGCCCTGCCCATCGAGTGGGCGCCAGGCGAAAAGTGGGCCTACCGCAACACGAACTATGTTCTGCTGGGCATCCTCATCCACAAGATCTCGGGCAAGCCCTACGCGGAATTCCTCGCCGAGCGCATCTTTAAACCCCTGGGCATGACCTCCACGCGCCTTATCTCAGAAAGCGACATCACCCCCAATCGGTCCTCGGGCTACGAAATTCATGACGGCGTGCTCAAGAACCAGGAATGGGTCTCGCCCACCTTCGATTCCACCGCCGACGGTGCGCTCTACTTCAACGTGCTCGACCTCGCTAAGTGGGATGCATCCCTATACACCACCCAGCTTCTCAAGCAGTCGAGTCTCGACCGCATCTGGACCGTGTATCCGCTGAATGACGGCAAGCCCAATCCTGCAGGCTACGGCTTTGCCTGGTTCATCGGCGATCAGAATCAGCACAAACGCATCGAGCACGGCGGCGCCTGGCAGGGTTTCACATGCGACATCTCGCGCTACCCCGACGACAATCTCACCGTTGTTGTGCTCACCAATCTCGATGCAGGTCATTCAAACCCCGGCCTGATCGCCCACGTCATTGCCGGTATGGTCGTTCCGCCCCTCATGCCCGCGAGACTAGCTGCAATCCCTGACAATGATCCCGCGATTGCCGCCAAGGTGGCGCGCCTCCTCGATCAGCTGGCCGCCGGCGAAGATGTGCGTTCGCAGGCCGCTCCGCAGCTCGCCGCGCTCATGGTTCCCGAAATGAATGCGCGGGTCAAGGCGAGGCTCGCGAACCTCTGGCCCGGTGGCACGCTCACGCTGGTCAAGCGCAATCCCGGGCCTGACAATCAGCCCGTTTCCACCTTCCGCCTCAGCAAAGGCTCTGAAGCCGTGCTCGTCATTTACGGCCTCGACGCTGGCGGCAAGATCGCAGTGCTGGGCATCTCGGCCGATCGCGAATACGAGTGACCGTGCGCCGAATGGGCCTACCCGAGCCTCACCCATCATCCCGGTCCCACGAACACCTCGGGCCGGTGCTCCTCAGCCATGCTCACCGCCATCAGCAAACCGGCTGCCACAATCAGCACGCTCCCCGCCGCCATCCACGGCGTCGGCGTCTCCAGCCAAATCAGTCTGGTCAGCAGCGCGCCCGTAACCAGCTGCGTGTAGTGACACTGCGACACGTGCACTGGGGAAGTATGCTTGAGCGCCACAAAGAAACACATGCTTCCGAACGCGCAGAAGAGGCCCATGGCCACCAGTGTCGCCGCCACAGGCGCAGTTACCTTTTCGGCGTGCCAGAGCATCAGGCTCGCGCAGGCCACCGCCTGCACAACTCCTGAGAACATCGTCAGGCTCTGCGGTGTTTCGGTGCGCATCAGCACGCGCGACCATACCATGTTCACGCTGAAGCACATCACGCACACCCAGCATGCAAAGTAACCTATCCAATCCCCCTGGCGCACCGCGTTCAAGGGATTCACCGCAATCACCACCCCCACAAACCCGCCGAGGATCGCAAGGATCTTGCGCCATCCCAGGCGCTCGCGCAGAAAAACTGCGGTCAACAGCGCCGTCACCATCGGCGCCAGGAACACCAGGATGTAGAAAAGCGTCAGAGGAAGATGACGCAAGGCCACCACAACGCAAAGGTTGTTGCCGAGGTCCAGGCTCGACCGCACCAGTTGCCTGCTGAAGCTTTTCGGCCGCAATGCCTGCACATCCCGCTGCACAAGACCGCTGAGAAACAGTACAACGGCAACCACAGTGCCCAGAAAGGCGACGATCTCGTACGCGGGCAGCCTGGAGCTGCCGGCCAGCTTCATGCTTGTGTCCGCCAGCACCCAGAAAGTGAACCCTGCCAGCGCCAACCCAATCGCTCCGCGTTCTGAAATCCGAACAGCCATGCCTTTGATGTTCGCAGATCGTCCCTGAGCCGCGGCTGCAGCGCCTCCCCATCGCCGTTCTGCTCTCCTCTTGACAATCTAGAGTTCTCTCATGTTATCTAGATGCTCTAGAGGAATGGTGGCCGTCATGTCTCCAAACTCCGATCCCGCATTTCGCCGCAGTCCTGAACCCAGCGAGCTTGTGCAGGGCACCCTTGAGATGCTCATCCTCAAGACCCTGGCTCTTGAGCCGATGCACGGCTATGGAGTAACCCTGCGCATCGAGCAGATCAGCGGCGGCGTTTTCCGCGTGAATGCCGGTTCCCTGCTCCCGGCGCTCAGCCGCATGGAACGTGCCGGACACGTCAAATCCGAGTGGCGACCCACAGAGAACAACCGCCGTGCCAGGTACTATCTGCTGACTGCGAAAGGACGCAAAGCTCTGCAGTCCGAAACGGAGCAGTGGCATCGCCAGATCTCCGCCATCGCCCGCATCCTCGAAGCCTGATTTGCAACAACCGCCGCCGTACGGAGGCAATCGATGACTTGGCTCACCAATCTCCTTACTGGCCTCAAGTCTCTCTTCTCGAAACGCCGCACCGAACGTGAGCTCGACGAAGAGCTGGAGAGCTATATCGAAGCCGCGGCTGCGCATGAACGCCAGCTGGGCGCCGCTCCTGAAGCGGCTCGCCACAAGGCTCTCGCGGATGTTGGCTCACGCAATGCCGTCAAGCATCGCGTCTGGGCTTCGCGCTGGGAGTCGTCTTTTGAAGCCCTGGTCCAGGACGTGCGTTTCGCCATCCGCCAGCTCATCAAAACTCCCGGATTCACTATCGTCGCCCTGCTGTCGCTCGCTCTCGGCATTGGCGCCAACACCGCCATCTTCACGCTGTTCAATGCGGTCCTCTTGCGCTCCCTGCCCGTTCCGCAACCGCAGCAGCTCTTGCTGTTCGGCAAAGGCTCTTGGCGCGGCAGCTTCGAAGGCATGCCCAACCGCAGCTGGCAGCTCTTCTCCTACCCATTCTTTCGAGCCTTCGCTGAGCAGACAAAATCGTTTTCCGGCGTTCTCGCGGTTGACAGCATCCAGATGGGCAGCCATATCTCCATCAATGGTGGTACCCCCGAGCATGTCCGCATCGATCTCGTCTCGGGCAGTTACTTCTCTGTGCTGGGTGTTCCGCCCGCAATGGGCCGCACACTTCAGCCGGCAGACGACCGCGCTCCCGGCGCAGGCCCTGTCGCGGTAGCAAGCTACGGATGGTTCCAGCGCCACTATCAAGGCAATCCCACAGCTCTCGGCCGCTCCGTTCGCATCCAGGGCCATGAATATACGATCGTCGGCGTGGCTCAACCGGGCTTCATCGGCCTCGCACAGCAGCAGCCGACCGATCTCTGGATTCCGCTCTCGATGGAGAAAGAAGTCTCGCCGGGATGGAACGGATTGAACGATCACGATTTCCAATCGCTCTATCTCATCGGGCGTCTCAGGCCCGGCGTTTCACTTGCCGAAGCCCAGATCGCGACCAACCTCTTGTTTCGCCAGATCATTCGCGGCGAATATCTGGGCGATCATCCATCAGCCAAAGATCTCGCTGACTTGCAACATGCCAGCATTAACCTCACTTCGGCTGCGGGCGGGCTCGCCGATCTGCGCCTGCAATTCTCCGGCCCGCTCGAGATTCTGATGGGCATTGTGGCTCTGGTTCTGCTCATCGCCGCGGCCAACATTGCCAATATGCTGCTGGCCCGCGGAGTGGCACGCTGCCGCGAACTCGCCGTTCGCCAGGCCCTCGGAGCCACACGACGGCGCATCGCAATTCAGCTCTTCACCGAAAGCTTTCTGCTCGCGATCGCCGGCGCCAGCCTCGGCATCCTCATTGCATGGCGCGGCACGCATCTGCTGCTCGCACTTGCATCGAGTGGTCCTGAAGCAATTCCGCTCGACCTCACTCCCGACTACCGCGTCCTCGGCTTCACCCTCGCCATCACTGTCGTAACGGCGCTCCTGTTCGGCATCGCTCCGGCTCTTCGCGCCACGCGGCTCGAACTTACCCCCGCGCTCAAAGAAGGCCGCGGCGGTTCTTCGGCCTCGGCCCGCGGCGCGCTCTCCCGCTCGCTCATCGTCGGCCAGATCGCTCTTTCCATTCTTCTCCTCGCCGCCGCGGGACTCTTCCTGCGCAGCCTTCGCAATCTCACCCACGTCGATCTCGGCTTCGATCCGCAGCATGTCCTCGTCTTCTCGCTGGACGAGGCTCCGGCCAATCTCCCCGTCGATTCGCATCTCATCCAGGCGCACCAGCAAATTGAGCGCAGCGTTGAATCGCTGCCCGGCGTCCAGTCCGACGGCTTCTCCTTTTTCACCTTCAACGAGGGTGCATGGTCCGACCCGATCCTCGTAAAAGGCGTTGCGCCCACGCACGAAAACAGTAACGACGTGCTCTACAACGTCATCGGCACCGGATTCCTTCGCACCTTTGGCATTCCGCTGCTTGCCGGGCGCAACTTCACGCCGCAGGACACCGCCACCAGCCCGCCTGTCGCCATTGTGAACGAAACCTTGGTGCGGCAATTCTTCCCCACCGGTTCTCCTCTCGGCCATACCTTCTGTCTGCTCAGCGACAGCGGCAATACCTGCCAGAATCCTCTCACCGACATCGAGATTATCGGCGTCGTTCGCGATGCCAAGTACGTGAGCCTCGGCGAGACCCCGCAAATGGTGGCCTACTTCCCTTACACGCAGCACAACCAGTACTTCGGAAACTTCTCAGTGCGCTCAAGTGACTCGCCCGCTGCTCTCATCCCCGCCGTCCGCAATGCAATCGCCCAGATCAATCCCCAGATCGCTATTGCGCAAGTCGAGCCGCTTGCCGATCAGGTTTCCGGATCCATCGCGACACCGCGCCTTGTCGGCCTGCTTTCAGCCTTTTTTGCCGGACTCGCCGTCTTTCTCGCAGCCATCGGTATCTATGGACTCATGTCCTACTCCGTGGCGCGGCGCTCCACCGAGCTTGGAATCCGCCTTGCCCTTGGCTCCCAGGTCTCCGCGCTGTTATGGCTTGTGCTCCGCGAGTCACTTCTTCTGCTTGCGGTGGGGCTCCTTATCGGCCTTCCGGCTGCCCTGTTCACAGCTCGCAGCCTTGCCGACTTTCTCAAGTCGCAGCTCTACCAGGTGGGCGCGCTGGATCCCTTTGTATTTATCGCAGCAGCGGCCTCAATCTCAGTCATGACCCTGCTTGCCGGCTGGATTCCGGCGCGACGGGCAACCAGGGTCGACCCGATGTCCGCGCTGCGCTGCGAGTAGATAGGGCGTCAGAGAAAAGGACTTTCCACAAGAGGGCCCGCGCGCGGGTTGAACCGGACACCCTTCAGAGTTATCCTCTCCCCGGAGTATCCCCATGTCTCAATACGTCTTTCATTGTCAGGATTGCGATAGGGAATTCACCCAGAGCCTGCACATCTCCGACCGCGACAAGAGTGATGTGACTTGTCCGCACTGCGGCAGCAAGAGGGTCGGACAGCTCGTATCGTCCTTCTCCGCCGTGACCGCAAAGAAGAGCTAGTCCCCGTCATGGCTTCCGGTTCTGCCAAAATGATGCTTGCCTCCATGACATTTCTTCGCTATTATTGAATTAATGGCGGACCGAAGCTATCTCGGTGAATTCGAACTGATGATCCTTCTCGCCGTAATCCATCTCGGCGACGAGGCATACGGTGTGCCCATCTCGCGGGAACTCGAAAAGCATCGCGGCCGCGGCGTCTCGGTGGGCAGCGTCTACGCAGCGCTGGAACGTCTTGAGGCCAAGGGCCTCGTCTCATCCTCGTTGGGCGATCCCACGCCTGAACGCGGAGGCAAGGCCAAGCGCTTTTTCCAGGTCACGCGCGGAGGACTCCGCCAGGTGAATGAAACGCGCCGCGTGCTCACCAGGTTGTGGCAGGGGCTTCCTGAGTTGAAAGGAGAGCGCCCATGACCACCGTCCAACCACCCGCGATAGCTGTTTGGCTGCTCCGCCATTTCACCTTGGGCGAAGCCAATGAGGCCCTTGCCGGCGATCTTCTCGAAGAGCTTCGCTCCGGCCGGTCTGCGGGTTGGTACTGGCGCCAGGTGCTCGCCGCAATCTCGATCAGCTGGCGGCGCGACGCAATGAATCTTTCCAGCGCGGCTGTCTTTGCGGCGCTGTGGGCTACGGTCACGCCGGTCTGGCTGCTGGTCGTTGCGCACGTGGAGCAGAAGTTCCAATTTCACGCGCGCATCTGGCCGATGGAGTGGCCCTGGTCAACCGTCCTCGACCTCGGCACTCTGCTCGCCGCCAATCTTTTGTATATCCTGGCCGGAATTGGGCTCTATCTCGCATTGGACATGTCTCTCCGCCGCGATCTTCACGTAGCGCTCCTCCTGCGCGGGATGAAGGCTGGTGTTCCAGTGATGATTGCGCTATCGGCCGCCCTGATCGTTCTGCCCATGAACTTCATTGCTCAGGGCCAGCCCGCAAACCAACTCGCGGGCATTCCGGTTGGTTCATCGATCATCGCGCACATGAACCCGATTGAAGTCGCCCGCATTCCTCCGCAGGAAACCTGGGAAGCGCAATTCGGCGAGAAACCTGTCATCACCCGGCCTTCTCCGTTCGCAGCCATCTCCGATCGAAGAGCGCCCGCCATTCTGGTTCGACTGCCTTTTTTCCTTGTGATTCTCTTCGCGCTTTGGAGAGCGAAGCCGCAGCTCGGTAAACGCCCCGACGGATTCGCACAGTAAAAGGCGCGATCCATCGGCGACTCAACGCACGGAAGAGCGTGTAAGACCGGAAACGAACGATATTGGAAACGGGAGTTCCTATGGTTCGAGCGAATCCGCCTGCACTCGCCAACTGGATGCTCGATCACCTGACTCCGGCTGGGCACGAGGACGCCTTGGCCGGCGATTTGCTTGAGGAGTTTCGTGCCGGCCGCTCTGCCGCATGGTATTGGCGCCAGGTGCTGGGCGCATTGCTCTTTGAGTGGATCAAGCATTTCCGAAAACGAAACAGGGAACCGGAGCTTGCCACGACGTCCGGCCTGACACTGCATTGGACAACTGAGGATTCGCACAGCCTGCAAAGCTTTGCCGGATTCCTGGTCGGTGCAGGATTGGTGAACGCGCTCATTGCCTCCATACTGCTTTGCCGTTTGCCGGATGGCCGGGTCCCGTCGCTGCAGGGCCTCCTCCTGAGAGCCACCATCTACGTTGCTCTAGCCGCGCTCGCCGGTGTCGCGGGAGCGCGCTTCTACTGGAATCGATCGAGATCGACGTTCCGCACCCATCCCCCGGTTCCATTCATCGTGTTTGCGCTAACGTGCGCGACCGGCTGGGTGTGGGTCCCGGCCGCGGTGCTGTTGTCGCGCCAGGATTCGCCTGCGAGTCCATTGATCGCTGCGCTTGCTTCGGCCCTGCTGGCGATCGGCTTGCGCAGGGTCATTCCATCAGCTCCAGCATCCGAAGAAAGCGAAATCCCCCAGGAGCTTTTCGAGCAGACGCTCCGCATCCCGCCATTCGAAACCCATGCCTACCTGATTACGCTCTGCCTCTACGCCGGCGTGTACGCCATGGAGAACAAGGTCAATCTGTTTGCCGCCGTTTGGCTCTCCGCCGCCTCGTTTCTGTTTGCCTGGAAACGCACCCTCGCGCCGGCCATGATCTTCTCCAACGCTCAGGTCAAAACCCAGGCTCGCAGCCGCCTGCTCCGCATCGCTTCAGTAGCCGTTGTGTTCACGATGGTCGCGCTCCTGTTTGGTGCGGCGCGCCGCGGCGGCACCGGTAATGCACTTGCAGCCAGCAAAGTGCCCACCACGAAAACCGCCCCCAACGCTGCCTCGGAGATCTACGGGTACCAGAGCATCATCCTGTGGCCGCCGCCACAGAAGGACCGCATCGAAGCTCCTCTGCCCGCCAACCCCGTCGTTCTGGCTCCAGGATCGACGCGGCCACTCGTCATTCGCTTCGACGGCCCGTACTGGTATTTCCAGGTTCCCAACCATGGGCCCGGACTCCACGCGCACCAGGCGCACGGCATTCCCACCGCCCTCGACATTCGCACCAACAACCCCATGCCGCTGACGATGGAAGCCGATCAGACGCTCAGCACCCCAATCCCGCTTGCACGCTGCCGCGAAATTCAGTTGGATATCCAGAATCGCGATAACCAGCCGGGCCCGATCGCGATCGCGCTCTTCCTCACCGATTCGACCGCGCCCGGCAAACCTGTGCTCAATCTCGGAGAACAGCCGGTCGTCAGCAGCCAGCCCGGCCAGTTCCGCTTTAAGTCAGCGCCGGTGAATGAAACCCTGCATTTCACAGTGCCGGCTCGCGCCAATATCAAAAACTTCAATGAAATTACGGTGCTGTTTCTGCCCGAGATCGAACACGTCGACCTCGGCATCAAAATCGCCGTCGAGGATTTCGCGCTGCTCCCGCGCTAACGCCTGCCGGTTTTCCGATTCGATCAGAACCGCAGCGAGATCCCCTGCTCGCACATGGTTGTCAATACCGACAGAAGATTTGTGACGCCCAGCAAGTGCCGTATGCCCGTGCTCAGGTTGACGAGCTCAAGGCAGCAGCCGGAGGATTTGGCCGAAACGTAGAGCCGCACCACCGTGCCAAGACCCATGCTGTCCATGCGCGTCAGGTTAGTCAGGTCCAGGATGATGCGCTTGCAGTCGGGAATCAGCGCGCTCACCTTGTTCTGCAAATGACTTGTGACGCCGGAAACCAGCTTGCCGCTGCATCGCACCACGGCTATGTCATCCTTGCGCTCTATCGACAGGGTCAGGGAATCAGCGACGGCCTGGTCGGGCATGGGTCTCTCCTTGGACTTTCCAGGAATGAGGGGAATCGATTCGCATGATTCTCTCACGAAGGAATACGAAGAGGACAGATCATTTTCTTCGCGGCTACGAACAATGCCCCGCGCCACCCGCGCTCGAGAACAATCCGTTCCGATCGAATACTCACGGTTCGACGCGCAAATTGTCGAATTGCGCTTTGCCCCATTCCGTTCCGACGCCAAACATCCCATGCGAATGAGCCGCGCTCTCCACAGACGCCGCCGTCTTGCCATCGATTGCCGCCGTCACCGTCGTCCCGTGAAATGAAAGCGATATCTGGTGCCACTTGGTCTTATCAAGCTCCACCGAGCCGGCCGCAAAGGTGGCAACCGGCTGCTTGAACGCACTCGAGATCAGTTCCCAGGCGCCAGTCGGATAGACCCGCAGAACATAGCCACTTGGCCATCGCGCTTTATCGTCCTGAAATACATCCGATGAATCGATCCGTCCCATGATCGTTGCCGGCGAATCGGACAGAAATCGAACCTCCGTCGAAACCGTGTAGTCAGACCAGTTCTCGTCGCCGGCCAGCGTAAACGGGTCGGGCAGCGGCCCCCACGCAATCGGCTTCTCCACGATGACTTGTTCCAGACAGCGCCCCGGCCGCCCGGCGCACGGCTTCACTTCGAACGCGCCATCCTGGTCGGCAAGATATTTCGGCGTGCGTCCCATCGCCGTCTCTTCGAAATCTTCGGCGTACGGAAGAGGAAAGCCTTTTGCTGGCGGAGGCTCCGCGGTGCCCTTCCCCTGGCCAACCGTCGTGGTCAGCGAGTAAAGCGAATCAGGATCGAACGTGTACTCAAAAACTCCATTCACGACATCGCAATCGGCGACGTGCTCGAAGGTGCGGAAAAGGTTTGTTTCCCAGATATGCACCCGCTTTCCGCCCAGGCCGCCCGCCAGTTTGAACACGATTCTTTGCGCCCGCCTCGCATCGATCGTCTCCAGCACAACGCTCCAGTCCTTTGCATCCGCAGAACGCAACGAAACGTAACTGCCCTTCTCAGGAAGGTATCCCGATGCTGAGTCCAGATACTGCCAGCCCGGTTGCGCAAACTGCGTGGTGTGAGCCGTCGCCCAGATCGCTCCCTGCACCGTGTAGTGCCCCGACCACGGACTATTCGCATACATCAAGCCGGAATTGGGCGCAGCCAGGTTGTCATAGTACGACGTGATCGGACTCCAGATCTCGGTGGACGTCAGTGAGCCTTCCAGATAGTTGCGGTTGTAGAGATGTGCCAGGATCCGTCCGCCCAGCGGCCAATCGCGTGTCACAAACGGACCGCTTCCGCCATTCGGCTGATCTTCACTCGACCACAACGGCTTGCCGGTGCGCCGCGCCGCCTCAGTGGTCGTGATCTTCCCGTCGACCAGTGGATAGTGCGCGCCGATGACCTCGACCTCTCTTGCGACTTCCGGATCCTTCAGAATCTCATCCGCAATCGCCCACTGCCCTTTTCCTTCCCCCGGATACTCATCGCAACAGATGATCTTCGTCCCCAGATGTTCCTCTTCGAGTCGGCGATGGAGCTCTTTCAGATATCCAAGGTCGTAGACACGTTCGTTCCACAGCCCCGCGTAGGCAACGTCGAGACCGTAATCGCGCTTCGCGGTGCGAATGAAATCGACGACGTAGGCGGCCATCCGCGCGGTATAGAGCGTGTCGGCCTTTGCATCCGGATTCACCCACCTCGGCGCACCCCACGGCAGAATTTCAAGCACAATATTGGGATTGCGCTTGTGCGCTTCCGCCATGAGCCACCATTCGTATCCGCGGCCCGAATCGTGATCGGTCGCGCTGCGCATCTCGCTCGGCTCGGCGCCGTCTGTCGAGTTCACATCCGCGCCAATCTCTACCTTGAGGTGTTGCAGCGCAGCTCCGTATCCCGGCTTGAACAGGTAGTCAAGAATCTGGCTTCGCTGCGGTTCAGGGTAATCGATGAGAAGCCGCGATGACGCACCGGCGCTCGCAGCACCGAGGCCATCAAAGATCCTGCCCTTGCTCGCACCGTCCAGCACGATAGTGGTCGCCGGCTGGCTGCTGGCACGCGCACCAATGAGGAGCAATCCTCCTGCAACGATCGCCGTCACGGGGGCCAGACTCGCTCTCGCCCTGCTCACACGGAGATGCGCACATGCTGTCCTCATGAGTTAGCTCCCGTCGCACTCTCGGCGCCGATCTCTTCCAGAGTCCGTCCCTTCGTCTCCTTCAGGCAAAACGAAAGAAACACCGCTCCCGCAAGACAGATCGCCGCATAGGTCCAGAATGTCCCCGCTACACCCAATGCGGCGTTCAGCAACGGGAATGTATACGTGAGCAGAAAGCAGGCCGACCAAAGCGCAGCGATCGCAATCGCCATGGCACTGCTGCGAATGTGGTTGGGAAAGATCTCGGCGATGACCACCCACGTCGCCGGAGCCAGCGACATGGCATAGCACGCGATTGCCGCAAGCACCAGGACCAGCATCGGCACACCCTGAAAATGCATGCAATAGAATATCCCCAGCAAGGTATAGATCGAGATCAAACCAACCAGACCGGTCAGCAACAGAAAACGTCTTCCATAACGATCAATCGTCACGAAAGCAACGAAGGTAAAGACCAGATTGACCGCTCCCGTGATCACGATGTTGAACAACACATCTGAAACCTGGTATCCCGCTGCCGCAAAAATCTCCTGCGCGTAGTTGAAGATGACGTTGATGCCACACCATTGCTGCAAAACTGCAAGCGCCACGCCCACCACGAGCACCTTCCTCACTGCTGGCCTGCGTAATTCAGCAAGGAATGGGCGTTCCGGCTGCGTCCGGCGAACTTTCTCAAAATCGCTCATCACTTCTCGCGCATAATCCTCGCCGCCAAGGCGCTCGAGCACGCGTTCGGCTTCGCCGCGGCGCCCTTTTCCCGCCATCCAGCGCGGGCTCTCAGGTATCAGCAAAGACGCAATCAGAAACAACGCAGACGGAATTGCCGTCACCGCGAACATCCACCTCCATCCCCATTGCCCGTTCCACGAACTCAGGATCTGCTGTGCGCTTGCCCCGGTGGACACGGGCCGCGCAATCATCCAGTTCATGACCTGCGCCAGCAGAATGCCAACAACAATCGCGATCTGGTTCAGCGAGACAAGCCGGCCGCGCAAGTGTGCCGGCGAAATCTCGGCAATGTACATGGGAGAAACGCCCGACGCCAGTCCGATCGCGAATCCGCCCAGGATTCGCCAGGCTATAAACGCCGAAAGCTGGAATGCCAGACCTGTTCCCAGCGAGGAGACTGCAAACACGGCAGCCGACAGCGTCAGCAGTCTCTTTCTTCCGAATCGATTGCTCAATGCACCCGAGAACACGGCCCCAAACAGGCATCCGATTAGAGCGCAGCTCATCGCCCAACCTTGCATCGCGGGAGCGTCGAGGTGAAAGAAGCGTTCGTAAAACGGCTTCGCGCCTCCAATCACCACCCAGTCATAGCCGAAAAGAAGCCCTCCCAGAGCGCCTGACATCGCAGCGAGCCAGAGAGCCGAAGAGCGGAAAAGACCATGCCCGTCCGCTGCGACGTGGCCTGAATCTAACGGGCTCGTCATCTGGCAGGCCGCTCCTCATTTACACCTGCCTGGGACCAACCCCAAGGTCTCAGCCACCTCGTCATCTCCATCGCTGGCAGGTGGTTCGGATCCTCCCGAAGCACGCTTCCCAACAACTCGAGAGCCTTTTCCCGATCACCCAACCCATCCGTCGCCAGTGCCAGTAGAAACGTCGCCTCGGTCCGGTTTCGTTTTGCCAGATCATCTTCAAACAGCAGCATGTTCGGCAGCGAAGTTGCAAAATAATCAATCTTCGGCTTCGTCTTGCGCATTACGTCCGCGTGTTCAGCGAGTCCGAGCAGCACTTCCCGTGCCGCGCCGTCCTCGACCATTGCCTTTAACGCGCATGCCTGGAAATAGGATTGCATTCCAACAGAAGCTAATGGAGCAGCCGCCGCTCGCCAATAACGTTGGGCGCGCTCCGCATCACCAAGTCCGTCGGCTGCCAATCCCGACAGAAAATCCAGATCGCGTTCCAGTGTGAGCAGGTGCTTGCCCTCGCCGAGATTCTCCGGATACCGACGCGCCGCTTCGAAGTGCTCGAGCGCATCCTCAAATCTCTCTTCCCGCAGTGCGCCCATCCCCAGCGCCCGATGAGCCGCGACATATTGTCCCGACACAAGCCCCTCGCCGCCTTCCCAGGGACTGAAGCGCCGCCCGCTGATCTCGTCCAACGCATCTTCGTGCCTGCCGCACTGGTTCAACAGCGTCACCCGCTCTACCGCAAGATCATCCCTCTGCTTCACAAGATCTGGCTGCCGACCCATAACCGCAAGCCGCTGCTCTGCGGACGCAAGCCCCGCGCGCTTCTTGAGTTGATCCCACTCGTATAACAAACGCGCATCCTCCGGATTGGCTCCAAAGGCTCGCTCGTACAAAGAGTCCGCAGCAGCCGCATCATGGTTCACGTTGAACTCGGCAATTGCCAGATTACGAAGCGGAATCGAAAACGAATCATCCAGCTCAATCGAACAACGCCAACAGCGAATCGCATCCTCATATCGGCGCTTGTCATAGTAGAGATTTCCCAGGTAATAATGCGCTTTCGCGGCCGCCGGTTCCCGCTTGATCGCGTCCTCCAGTACGATCATCTCTTCCAGACGCGCCGGGAAGCAGTAGCGGCTCGCGCATCGTTCCGCACGATCCAAAAAATCCGCTGCCGCGGCGGGATCCGTCCATCCAGAAAGCCACGACAGCGTGTACCACACCATCGGATACTCGATCGACCCCGACTCGGCACACGATCGCAGCAGCCTGAACGCGTCGTCACGCAACCCGCCCCCGGCCAGATCGAAAGTGACGTCAAGGAGTGCCTGCACATCTCCTTCAAGCGCACCCAGGAACGCCTCCGAGTCTTCCGTGCTTCCGCCTGGCAGAAAGCGTTCCGCCATCATTCTGAAGTCCAGCGGATCGAGCGCGAGCGCCTCCTCGATCGCCCTGTGCGCCTCATCGCGGCGATCGAGCTTTCTCAGCAGCGCGGCCTTGAGTGCGCGGGCCTTCGAGTTTTGGGTATTGGTCTCGAGACTTTGCTCAATCATCTCAAGCGCTCGCGTCAGTTCTCCATGCTCGGCTGCGATACTTGCGAGCACAAAGAAGCCTGCGCTTTTCCACGCGTAATTCCAAACTGCCTTGTAAAACGCTTCGTACGCTTCAGAACTCCTGCCCTGATAAAGTCGCGCCAGCCCAAGATTGTAAAAAGGCTCGCCGTCATACGGATTCGGATTCCGCATCGTGAGCCGCCGCGTCGCGCGCTCGAAATACTCCTCTGCCTTCGCGAACTCGCCTCGCCTCAGGCGCGCGAGCCCCATCGCATTATTGATTTGCGCATTTTCCGGTTCCCTGGTCAGGCCCTCCGCCCAGTATGCCTCCGGGGATCGCGTTGCGTGCCGGTATTGCTCGAGGTGCAGACCGGTCAAATAGAGTTCCTCGATGCTTTCAATCTCCGCCGGCTCCAACGGCTCCGTCGCCGGCTTCGGTAGTTCGCGTTTCACCCTGGGCTCGGGCCGGTAGGACAGGATCTCGTTCCCCCTCTCGTCCTCAATCTTCAGCTCGAATTCCGCCAGTTCCGCGCCATCAGCCGGCAGGTCCATCATCACTGGCAGGTCGGGAGCCGCAACATGCATCTCGTCCACAAGCGGCTTCCCGCGCGCGGCAAGAAGGACGCGAATCCTGCGCCGTTCTGTCACGGCCACGCCGAGCCGCACCGTGCCCTGATCGAATTCCAGGTTCACCGCCGCTTCCTGATTCGCGTTCTTTGCGGGTCCGATCTTCTGAATCGGATACCAGAACTGGCTGAACGTTTTTGTCTCATACGGCTGAAGCCACGAAAAGTCCGGCTGATTGTCGGTGTACGCTCCAGCCATCAGTTCCACATACGGCCCGTCCTCGTCCGTCAGGTTGCGATCCCACGCATAGCCGAACTCCGCGTTTCCCCACGTCCACAGTTTTTTGCCCGGAGCGATGTGGTGATCCGCGGTGTGGATCAGGCCGGCCTGCTTCGCATGGTCATAGCCACCGAAGAAGTCATACTTCGACTCCGTCACCATGTACGACGTCGGAACAGGGATGTTCTTGTACCAGGAGATATCGGTACCAGGCGCGTAATCGACGCCATAGTAGCTCTTAAGCGCCACGGGAAACGACGTGATTGCCCGCTTGGCGTGATCGGCAACGAAAGTCACATCAGGCGGAAAGAACGCCTGGTACTCGTCGTGCACTCGGACCGCAACATTTGCCCACCACAGAAACGTCTGCGGCAGCGCCGTGCGATTGTACAGCCGCACCTTCGCCTCGACGATTGATTTACCGGGAGCAAGGCAGATGCCCACCATGCCCTTCATCCTGAGCATGGGATCGTGCTCGCTCAGCCACACTGTCCAGCTTCCGTCGAAATGCCGTTCGCTTACCGCATGAACCGGCATATAAGTGGAAGGACGATGATGTTGCGGCCAATTAAATTCCACGCCTCCCGAAATCCACGGCCCCAGCAGTCCGACCAGCGCGGGCTTGATCACGTGCTGCCGATAAAAGAAGTCATACCCATTCGTCTTGTCCCGGCCGGCGTGGATTCGACCGCCAATCTCCGGAAGAATCATCAGCTGGATAAACTCGTTTTCCAGCATGATCGCGCGGTAAGATCGCGTCTCTTTCTCGAGCGAAACTTTGTCAGTGAACGGATTGGGATACACCTTGCCGCTGCTTCCCTGATAGACTCGCTTCTCGAGAAACATCGGGTTCTGATCCGCTTCTCGAACCGGATAGGTGGGAATCCTAACCTCTTCTTCCCAGCAGCGCACGCTTTCCAACGGTTTCTCCTCAACGACCCTCGTGGCATCTCGACGCGCTCATTGGAATTGATGACCCAGCCAATCCGCAGCGCGCGAGTGTCTTCCCTCCGTAACCTACACGCTGCCGCGCACAGGTGTCATCCCGTACAGGCACAATGCGCCTTCTCAAACCGGCGGACTGACTTTCCAGAAATGGGTTTCGACGAATCTACCCGCACGAATCGCCGCGAAACCTTCTCGATTCCGTCAGCCGCGCGTCAGCCTGTTGATCGCTGCGGCCACCTGATCACGAAGCGATCCGGG